>Ga0074044_10002740_pt1 | contig 15327 bp, 14 predicted proteins | sample BogForMeECP23OM1_FD_94443 | JGI IMG/M metagenome (GOLD analysis project Ga0074044, IMG submission 94443) | Bog forest soil microbial communities from Calvert Island, British Columbia, Canada - Bog Forest MetaG ECP23OM1 | ecosystem: Environmental > Terrestrial > Soil > Wetlands ... | reverse complement strand
TTCAATGTCAGCTCCCGAATAGCCTTGAGCTTTTCGCGCTAACTCATCTATTTCTACATCCCTTGATAGAGGCATCGAATGGGCATGTATTTTGAAGATTTCTTTCAATGAATCCACATCGGGCGACGGAACGTAGATTAGTCTATCGAATCTCCCGGGTCGCATTACGGCCGGATCCAAAATGTCGGGGCGGTTTGTCGCCGCGATAACGAGCACATTTTGGAGTGTCTCGATTCCATCGATTTCCGTTAACAATTGGCTGATGACTCGTTCACTGGCTCCCGAATCGGCGTAGCCTAATCCGCGTTTGGGAACGATTGCGTCCAATTCGTCGAAGAAAATTATTGCTGGAGCAGCCGTTCTTCCTTTGCGGAAGACTTCCCGTATCGCCTTTTCCGATTCACCAACCCACTTAGAGAATATTTCCGGACCCTTGATCGATATGAAGTTCGCTTCGCTTTCAGTGGCTACCGCTCTCGCAAGGAGTGTCTTTCCACAACCGGGCGGACCGTATAGGAGAATTCCACGTGGTGGTTTGATTCCCATTCTCTGGAATACCTCAGGCTTCTTTAACGGCCATTCGACAGATTCCATAAGCTCTTGCTTTACCCGCTTTAATCCGCCGACCTCGCTCCAATGAACTTGAGGAACTTCAACGTAAACCTCTCTCATTGCTGTTGGAGTAATTTCCCGATAAGCGGACATGAAGTCGTCCATCTTCACGACCATTTTCTCAAGAGTCTCTGGTGGAATACGTTCTTCCTCCAGGTTGATTTCAGGAATGTAACGTCTGAGTGCCTTCATCGCGGCTTCTCTGCACAGGGAGGCGATGTCAGCACCAGTATAGCCGTGAGTTACGTCGGACAACCGCTTAAGATCCATATCTTCGGCAAGAGGCATGTTACGTGTATGTATCTGCAGAACTTCGTTCCGCCCTGCTTTGTCAGGGACGCCAATCTCTATCTCCCTGTCGAATCTGCCAGGGCGCCTTAGAGCTGGATCTATCGCATTTGGTCTGTTGGTCGCGCCGATAACGATGATGTTTCCGCGTGAGCCCATTCCGTCCATGAGCGATAGAAGTTGTGCGACGACACGTCGCTCAACTTCACCTGTTACTTCTTCGCGCTTTGGTGCAATCGCATCCATTTCATCTATGAAAATGATACTCGGCGATGTTTCTTGGGCCTTCTGAAATATCTCGCGCAGTCTCGCCTCCGACTCGCCGTAGAACTTAGACATTATCTCAGGCCCGGATATGACATAGAAGTTGGCATCCGATTCGTTGGCCACAGCCTTTGCTAACAACGTCTTACCGCAACCTGGCGGACCATACAAGAAAACTCCTCTCGGGGGTTCTATACCCAAGCGTTGGAATAGCTCGGGATGTCTAAGCGGCAATTCCACCATTTCTCGAATACGCTGGATTTCTTCGTGAAGGCCGCCAATATCTTCGTACGTTACGATCGGAATTCCTTTCTTTTCGGGAGTCGGTTCACTCAGCACTTGAACGTGAGACGTTTCGCCAATTTTTACTGCGCCATGCGGTCTAGTCCTGGTAACAATAAGCGGCACGGCGCTGCCGAATATCGATAAGAGAGTCATGTCGCCCTCGATGAAGGGCATATCCATGAATCGACGTTTAACGAAACTTACGAATTCCTCATCAACGCTTAGCCGAACGTCAGTCGGTGCAAAGACGATTGCCTGTGCGTCTTTCACTTCTGCTTTCTTTACACTAACGTATTCATTGAGCGCGACGCCAGCGTTTCTTCTAATTAGCCCGTCCATTCTAACGATTTCTTGACCCTGGTCTTCTGCATAGGCTGGCCAAGCGACGGCTACAGTCATTTTCTTTCCGTGGATCTCAACGAAGTCACCGGCCGTAATTCCCAACTTTTGCATTGTGTCGTTATCAATGCGAACTTTTCCGTGGCCAACGTCACGTTGTCTTGCATCAGCCACTCTCAAAGAAACTTCTTTACTGCTCATGTCTTCGCACTCTGATTTGTCCGATGATAAAGATCAGGATTACGCAAGACCTTCGTAGGGGCCATTAAAATTGCTTTTGCACTAAATGGCACGCCGAAGTCGCTGCTGCGTTGTCCACTCGACAATCGTCCTTCCGACTTGTCGATAGTGGCATCACGAATATATGTGTTACGAGGGGTAACAGAAATTAAAATCGTATCACTTTGAGAACCTGGATTTCACTTACCAGCTCTACAGATTTTATTGCTTCTTCTACCTGATCCATAATTCCTTCCACATCTTCTGGCATCGCTACATGTGCGACTAGCGCGACCAGACCGAAAGCAATCGGCTCCTCGTCGAATCTCTGTACGCTCGACCCCGAAGGAAGAGCGCGCTCTATTCTTGATTGTAGCGCAGACAAATCGATATTGGCGTCGCTTGGAAAGACCTTGATCGATGCTAGAACTTTTGCCATCTTCTTGACGACCCTAGCTACTCCTATGGACCAGATTGCCCACACTTAACGCCGCGATACGGTCGAGCGAACATCCTACATTTCTCGCAACGCCAGAGTGCAGCTTCTCCACAATTGGGGCAAGAGAACTTGACTGCTCCTTCACCTGGAAGAATAGTTCTGGCACACCAAGAACAACCCGGCATGCGGATAACTCTTTCATTTCGAGCCACAAACATTGAACTCATCGCGCACACGTTGAACGGCCAGTCGCTCATCGCGGAGGTAATAAACTGTTTGCTTCTCGCAACAAAACCGCAAACTCGTTTAACCGACAGATTCAAACAGCAGGCCCGCATGTTGAAGCGATCATATCTTCAGTTGAGCTAGCATGGTCAACATAGACTCTGTATGTGACTTGGGCGATTTCAGGCGTTTCATGATAATGAGTACATGTCAAACGTATATCCCAAGAGAACTCGACGATGATGAAACAATCTACCCAGAACGCTCGTCCGATAATGGTACTATGTACGTCGAGGCTGAAGACAAGGTAACGGTTCAACAAATTAGAGAGGTTAGGTTTGCTCGTGTCTCAAACGTTCTAGGAATAATTTACAATTCCAAAAGCGGCAGAACCAAGCTAAAATGGCGCCATCTGAAGGGCAGAATGGGCCGCCTAAGCGGAGAAGCCAGCACCAACACACTGGTAAACTTGTTCGCCTCTAGGGCTCTCTCAGAATCGTATGCGATAGCCCAGGAACCGCCATTGAACGAAGAAGCGCAAAATAATTCTGAAACTCCCGGCACAATCAATGAAGCCTTCGCGGATACATGAAAAAAGATCATGAATGTGCGGTTACATCTTATACTGCAACATACAATGTTGCCTCGTAACATGTTAAATTGCTAATCTGTTGCGACATTAGCAGATACGAACGGTGCCGATTTGTGCGACTGGACCATGAGATTCGTAATAGTTCGAGGATAGAACAACATTTTGTGCACGGAGAATGGTGCATAGTGAAGACCTACGTCCACGGCGAGCTTGTCGAGATCAGAGTCAATTCCATCGGCAAGTTCTGATAGAATGAAGTTTTAGACAACATTTCTAATCCATACGTTGCGAGGCTCGAAATGTGGGAGTAGATCTCGCTGACGTGGTTACTGAACAATCGATCACTCTAGAACAAATGTCAGGGAAGATTCTTGCGGTCGACGCCTACAATGCATTGTATCAGTTCCTAGCAATAATCCGGCAACCGAATGGCACGCCCCTCAAGGATCATAGTGGTAGGGTAACCAGCCATTTGAGTGGAATCCTTTACCGGACCGCAAACCTAACGGAAAAAGGAATCAAAGTAACCTTCGTCTTCGACGGAAAACCGCCAGAACTGAAACAACGAGAGATTCTCAAGAGACGTGAAGTAAAATTGGAAGCGAAGGCTCGTTATGAACGAGCAATCCAGGAAGGAAGAATCGAAGATGCTCGGACCTATGCGCAAGCAACTTCACAAGTTAAAGACCCAATGGTCACTGACGCAAAGACACTTCTGGATGCGCTAGGCATCTCTTGGCTACAGGCCCCGTCCGAAGGAGAGTCCCAGGCAGCTTATATGGCTGCCAAAGGAGATGTTTGGGGAGTAGCATCACAAGACCATGATTCTTTGCTCTTTGGCGCTCCGCGCATGGTAAAGAACCTCGCAATTACAGGACGCAGAAAGCTTCCGCGCAGAGATGCTTACGTCGAAGTCGAACCGAAACTCATCGAATTACCAATCGTCCTGAAAGACATGTCTCTAACCAGGGAACAGCTGGTTGATGTCGGCATATTAATTGGCACAGACTTCAACCCTGACGGCATCAAAGGGATAGGCCCTAAGACCGCTCTAAGACTTATCCAGGAAAACGGAAGCATCGAGAAAACCATTCAGAAACACTCGGACATCGAAATCTTATTCGACATTGAGCAAATACGCCGAATATTTCTTCATCCCAACGTAACCTCAGACTATTCACTAAAATGGTCAAAACCGAACGAAGAAAAAGTAGTTGACTTCCTATGTAGAGAACGAGATTTTTCCGAGGAACGTGTTCGCAAGGCAGTTTCAAAGATGGTCTCAACGTCCTCGACTTCTAGAAATACACTTGACTCATACTTCAGGTAGAGATTGTGAATGATGGCTGTAGAAGAAATCTTTGCACGAGGGCACGCGAACATCACAGCAAAACATGCAACAACTTTGGAGATAACAAAAGAAATCAACCTCACCAAGAATGGGGACTGCATAATTGCTGTGGGAGCCACTAAGGGTCTCGCGGAGCTATCTGAAAGGTTCAGGATACTGTGTGCAGACGACAATGCGAAAATTATTCTGGAGATCAACGCGGCGAAGATCGTGGAAATTGTGCAGGGCAGAGGAAGTTCGTCGTTTACTCTAAGTCATCGTGATGATATTGTGGCCAGAAAGTCATCACATGTTACGGATAGGACTTTGATCATAGCGGCAGATAAAGCTGCGCGGGACATCGACAGAAAACTCGTAAGCGTGCTACGATCGCCTAAGACTTGTGTAAGGATACGACTGACGGTTTATAATTAAATCACCGGATTAGAACGTCCATCGCAACGTGTACCCTTCCCGGAGCAATTTCCCGTATAACGTCCGCGAAACTGAATGAACGCACAGTTCTGCCAGCTCTCTGGATCACATCTTGAACCTTCATCCGAATGTCGTCGACACTCTCGTTTCTTGAAGCAAACGTGTAGTAATGTATCGTTCCCTCGCTTCCAAGAAGATTTAGAGCAACCGGCAAGTACCTTTCAGCCTCGGATGGGAGGTTCATAATTACTCGATTTGCCTGCGATCTTACGCCTTCCTGACTTAATTTGCCTGCGTCACAAAAAATTGGAATAACGCGATCCACGAGACGGTTTAGGATGAGGTTCTTCTCCAAATATTTCACAGCGGCTGGATTGATATCGCACGCGTATACTCGAGCATTCGAACGCATCTTGGCGATAAGAATGGAAAACGGCCCTACTCCAGCAAACATGTCCACAACAGTTTCATCAGTTCCAACTTGTTTTGCAACTCGCATTCTTTCGTTTGATAATCTGGGATTGAAATATACAGTACTTAAATCTAAAACGTAGCGACATGAGTATTCGCGATGTTCTGTCTCCGTACCTCCAGTTCCAACCAAGATTTCCAAGTGCCTAATCCTATAAGTCCCTGACACAATTCCTAACTTTCTTACAACCAATCGTATGTGCGGACTGATCTGCTGTATCGCTTTTCCTACGGTCGCGGCAAAGGGTTGAATCGGTTCTGCCAAATCGACTATCGCTATGTCTCCGATAATATCATACGATCGGGGAAGGTATTCAAGAAGATTGAGCGGAATTTGAGATTTAACGGCTTCGATGAGATTTCTCGGTGGTCTGGCAGACTCAACGAATCCGCGGTAATTGATTATCATAGAAGCGTTGAGTTGTCTAAGATTTGATATGATTTGATTTGAGGGAAGCTGCTTGAGAGGAACAATTATGGTTTTGTCGGTTCTACAAAATTCCAATTCGGTATCTATCAGTCCGGCCCCACGTAGTATCGAAAGTACAGTTTGGGCTCTCTGTAAGGGAACCTCTATCGCAGGTGCGTCTTTCAAGATGATCCACCCATAAGCATGGCCGCTCGAGCTTGTTCGCGCAATCCTATATACTCAAGCAAGCTGTAACTCACTATAGAGGGCGCCAAAAGTGACACGGAATGAATGGCGGAGGCGAGATGAGGTTGTAGGGAAGGATGTCATAGATGCTGAAGCTAAGAGGATAGGGATTACGAAGGACATTGCATGGTCCCAAGACGGGAGATTAGCGTTAGTTATTGAGTCAGACGACGAACAAGAATCGTTTCTCTCTTTCGGCGATGTTGAAAGGATCGGAGACGTCGTATTCGTAAAGACAAAGACGTCCTTACAGTCGGTACCGACAGTGACCTGTCCAGTGTGCAAGCACAAGAACCCACTGGAGGCAAAGTTTTGTGCCAAATGCGGTCATACGTTAGATTCTAAAGAGGATAAAAAACCCTAAAATTGATTACCCATACAAGCTGCCTAGCAGCCTCAGGTTAGGCTGAATTGTTGCAAATCAGTCTGATTTGTCAGGTGATCTTGCGACATATTTGCATGCCCCGTGTACCTGTACTTATCTTATAGCACAAAGGCCCTATTATATATCGTAACCAGTGGTCGATTTCGCTAATGTTTTTCGCGAGCCGTTTTAGGGGACTTGTTAAGGTTGCTCCACTAATCATTATGGTTCTCCTTGCTTCCTGTTCCAGTTTGAGCTATGCCTACGCGCATGGACCGACCTCCTTTTCAAGCGTACAAGCTTCATCACAGAATTCGTTCGGTCTCTCGGAATGGAGTGTGCCTACTGCAGGTGCCGGCCCATGGTGGATAACTACTGATCAATCTGGAAAAATATGGTTCACAGAGAATGTCACGAACAAGATTGGCAGATTCGACCCCTCAACTAATACCTTCACAGAATGGAGTATCCCGGGTGGCGGAAGCCCTCGTTTTATCTTCACAACGGAGGTTATGGTAGCAGGCACCAATTTCACCAGAGTATACTTTACCCTCTATTCGTCAAACCAGATTGCTTCCTTCGATAGTTGGAATGGAACTTTCCACGAGTGGCCCCTTGCATCAGGAAGCAACCCTCTTGGGTTGTTTGTGGATGTGAATGAAACGATTTGGTTCACGGAGTCCGGCAGGGACGTTATTGGTAGTCTCGCTCCCGAAAGGAATCAATTAACAGAATGGACACTCCCAGGCGCAACAGGCACTGCGGGGTCGCCTCTGCTTAGGCCATGGGGAATTTATGCTCAGGCAGTTTTGACCGGACCATTTCATAATGTTACAGATCGATATGTTTGGTTCACCGAAGCTAACAGCAATTCTGTTGGCAGATTGCAAGCATCGAACGGAGCACTTACGATTTGGAACCTGAATTTACTCAACGTCATTCCTGGACTTCAGTATGGACCTACCGATCTTACGGTTGACTCTACAACTCCAGGAAATGTGCTTTTTACAGATAGCCTGGCAGACAGACTATCGGTTTTGACTAACGCTGGTGGAGGTGTGTATAGAGAGTACACGCTCCCGGCACATGCTTCGGTTGCACATCCCACAAGTTTGTCTATTGACACCCAACGCGGAGTAACTTGGTTCACTGAATTTAATGCCGGTAACATAGGAATTGCTAATACGACAACTCTAGCTGTTCCCTATATCCCACCTGCACCAACCACTTCGACACTCACACCAACCATAACCATACCTGTGCCGATAATCACGACCGGCGTCAACGGCACCTCCTTAGCGCAAAACCCTCAAACCTCGACCGTCACCAGCAGCCAGAACACCCAAGCTATAACCGAGTATTCGTTGCCGAACTCTACTGCTCGACCTAACTCCGTCGTTGTCGATCCCAGCGGAAACGTATGGTTTACAGAAAGTAACCCAGCAGTGAACAAGATCGGTCGACTAAGTACTCCTTACGTGTTTCAGGTCTCTACCTCTCCGAGCGAACAAGTGACATCTCAAAACGGGACGGTCAGTTACACGGTTTCTGTCAGCTTAATCAGTGGCATTGCGGTGCCCGTTCAACTTTCACTTCAGAATGTGCCGATGAACGTAAGTGCTAATCTAAGTACTCTGACAGGGACCCCCCCCTTCACCTCGACACTGACCGTCTCCACTTCACCGCTGACGACTCCGGGCACTTACACGATCAATGTAGTGGGAACGAGCGGGACCCAAAATGAGACATCCGCGGTGACTCTAACAGTTCAAGGACCAGCTCCCCCTGCCGCATTTGATTATGAGATAACCGTAATTGGCCCGAGTACCCTAACCGTCCAACAAGGTCAGGCCACTGCTTTCAATTTGCAGACTTCGGTTATTAGCGGTAGCACTCAGGCAGTTGATCTCTCAGTGAGCGGCTTACCTCCTGATTCGAGTTATTCGCTTTCAACGACAAGCGGTGAACCACCGTTCGGCACAAGTCTGAACGTGCAGACTTCACTTAACACACCAGGGGTTCGTACCCATTGTTAATAACCGGCGTCTCAGACGGCGGTCAACCTCATCATCCAGCTCAGTCCGCAGTCCTTGTCGTATCAGAGGTCCCTAGAGATTTCAGCTTAACATCAGTAAATTCAGTTAACTTAGTTCAAGGCTCTAGAGTTTACGTACCAGTCACCGTTACAGCGCTAGGTTACTTCCAGAGCAACGTCTCCTTAAGCGGTTCGTTCTCTCCTTCCGTGTCAGGATTGTCAGTTAGTTTCACTCCTTCAACGGTAGCTCCTCCGTTAAACGGAACTTCACAGGTGGTGATGGAAATTACGGCAATGCAGAATACTGCCGGTGTACCATATCAATTGACGATAACAGGCACGAGTAACACACCGTCGCTCGCGCACCAGATCACTCTTAACGTCAATGTCTCTCCGTGTCTAATCGCTACTGCGTCCTTCGGCTCGTCAACCGCACCAGAGGTGCAGTTCTTACGAAACTTCCGTGATAACCAAATTATGCCAACCTTTGCCGGCTCCATGTTCATGAAAGTGTTCAACTCGTGGTACTACTCTTTCAGTCCGAATGTTGCACACTTCGAGAATTCGCATTCCACGATAAGATCAGGCGTACGAATGGCTCTATACCCACTGATCATGATCCTTCACTTGAGTTCACGGGCATTTCCTTTGCTAGCGAGCGTACCTGAACTAGCGGCATTATCAACTGGCATTTTGGCAAGTTTCCTCATAGGATTCACCTATGGAGCTCTACCGTTCTGTGCTCTGTTGATCGCTCTGAGGCGCCGAGTAACAATTAGGACGACCCGGATTCTGAGATTGTTTGTGACCGCATCACTTGCGGTAGCTATCGGAATATTCGCGGTTTCTGAGGTTTTCACAATCTCCACAACTATGATGCTTGCAACCGCCGACGTAGTCCTATCGGCGTTAGCGCTGGGAACAATCTGTCCCGCTCTGGTAGTGTTTGAGAGAGTGAGACAGAATAGGCGTTCCTAAATCTGTGCCTCAATCATCCGTGCAACTTCGCGTGCAGGCAATTGAAGAATTCTAGCGATTTCCTGAACATCATCAGCTTCAGGTTTGACTCTTACAGTCTTCCCCGTTGAATCACTTGCAGTTTTGACTCTAACGTCGAACGACCTCCCCTTGAGCTTAACGGATACGGTTCGCACATTTCTCTCCAATACGATGCGATCCCAGGTCTGGTAGCGAACACCGAGCGTGCCTGTTTCTTCTATGATCATTCGCGAAAATTGCTCTTTATCTTTTTGATCGCAAATGACATGTAGAACGTACCCCGGTCGATTTTTCTTAAACTGAGCTGAAGTAATCCAAGCGTCTTTAGCCCCTGAACCAATTAGACGCTGCAACGCGTAGGATAGAAATTCGCCAGAAAGATCATCGAGATTGGTTTCAAGCATAACAATTCGGTCAGAGAATTTTGATACAGAATTCGCTCGACCGAGTACAACTCTTAAGAAATTGGGGCCACTCACAAATTCTTTGGTCCCCGCACCGTATCCTACTTCCTCGGCCATCATTTCCGGATAAGTCTCCGAAAAATTGGGCCCCAAACTGGCCAGCAGCGTAATTCCTGTAGGCGTAGTAAGCTCCGAAGGATCTGTCCCCCCCACCATGGGGATTTTCCTCTGCCGCAAGATCTCCATCACAGCAGGAGCGGGAGTTGAAACCGTACCATGCGAAAAGCTAACAACGCCACCTCCCACCGCGACCGGAGTCGCGTAAATAGTACCCTCGAATATTCCCAACGAATCACAGGCTGCGGCTACTCCAAGTATGTCTGCTAACGTATCCGCAGATCCTGCCTCGTGCAAGTGCGTATCCGAGGGTTGAGCACCGTGAACCTTGCTTTCTGCTGCAATCAAAAGATTAGCGGAATTAATTGCAAACGCAGAAGCTTTCTCACCCATACCGGATGATTCAACAATTCTTTCGACAGTTTTAGAGAACGTGATCGCGTCAGTATCACTCTGATCCTCGGTGATCTTGATATCTACCCTACACGCGCGAAAACCATGCATCTTCACGTCCTTACGTTCAAGCCGAATTGATTTACATTTCGAATAATAGGTTGGAATTAACTGAAGCATGCGCTCGACGGAAGGTAGGTCAGCGCCGGCATCGATGAAGGCTGCAAGCAGCATATCTCCTGAAATTCCTGCGGTCCTGCAATCGATTAGACTAACTTTATCCAAGATCCGATCCTTCGGTCAGTTGTTGCGTGGTGAATCGGTTGAGCGAATTCTGCGCTGCTATTGAGTCACCTCAAGTGTTGGGATAATCCAATTCACTGGAGTTACGAAACACTGACTCAGTCACGAAAGGCTATGGCGTCGATCTCTACGAGCATTGGTCCGGCAAACTTGGCTTCGACGGTGGTTCTAGTGGGGCAGTTCGTTGGAAAGAAGGTCTTGTAGATTTCGTTCATTTTACTAAAATCACCGGCGTTCTTCAGGAAGACCGAAACCTTGACTACGTCCGTCATAGTTGACCCCGCCGCTTCTAATATTGCTTTGACGTTTAGTAGCGTCTGTCGAGTTTGAGCTTCAATGTCCTCTCCCATCTTACCGGTTTTCGGATCGACGGGTCCCTGAGCGGCAACGAAAACAAACGATCCTGCTTTGATGGCCTGCGAGTATGGTCCTGCTGGTTGGGGCGCGTTAGGTGTTTTTACGAATTCTCTTACCAAAATGGTTCATCACTCATTATGTAGCTGGTTTCAGGTTAAATGGTCTTCCTTCTTGCAGGACCTTCTCAGGAATCTTCTCCTTCCATTTTTGGAGAAATGGTACATCCTCGTTTTGTTCTCGTAAATCATCAGGCAACATGTGTGGAATTTCGTCTATTATGGGATACCAACGATTGCATTTGGAACATGTTATTATGCCCGAGTTAATTTCCTCCTTTTCTTCGAAAACTTGCAAGTCCAACGGATAGAATTTATCGATCGGACAAGCAAGGATTTCCATGAGTTTCCTTTTCAATTTGTTAATCAGCTATGTAGGATGCTGAGTTAACTCGAATATACCGTTTTCTGGAGAAATGACGAAATGCAGGATGAGGTTGAGTTACATATTCAAGTTGTGCAAGTAATACTCGAAGGAAAACCTGAACGAGCGCTACAGCTACTCTCAAGTTACTACGAGATCGTCGTCCCTGACTTACGAGTTGGGACAGTTAAGCGTCATAGACGCGTCCTTGGATGTTATCTTCCTAAGGAGAAGCGGATTTACGTTTCGAAGAGTGAATATCTTTCTAATCCGTTCATCATTCTCCACGAATTCTATCACCATCTGAGAACGTTTTCAGGAAAGAAAAAACAGGCAGAGAAGCGAGCGGATCAATTTGCGAATACGTTCATTGAGGATTTCAGACGGTTCCACGATTCACCCAACGTTGTGCCCCGCTAACCTCATGGTTTGACTTGTGCCAGCTGATTGTAGCACAAGTTCGCATATTTCGACAGCGCGTAAACCGTCTGAACCGGTGACGGCAAATGGCTCGTCGTTAAGGATACCATTTACGAAGTGGCTAAGTTCGTTCCTGAGTGGTTCCTGTTTGGGGATATCCGGTTTAGTAATCTTCTCAGAATCCTCAATGGTCAGTTCCTGCGTTATGTAATCCAGCTGTACTGTCGCGTCGCTTCCAGTGACGACGAGTGTCCTGGTCTTGCGTGGCGCTAGCCAGTTTGCGTCAATGAACGCCGTTCCTCCTCCCATAAATTGCAGCATTATCTCAGCGTAATCCTCTCTCGTATGTTTCAGACTTCCAATCCGAGCGTAGACCGAGCTAACTTCATCGTTGAAGACGAATCTGGCGATGTCTACGTCGTGAATAGCAGAATCTCTAACCACACCCACGTCTCCTATTCGTTCAGGCCATCGGCCTACCCTTCTTGCCAAGAGCAAGATAACGCTGCCCAAACGACGATCGTCAACTAAGGACCGTAGGTAATTGACGGCAGGGTTGAAGCGTTCTATGTGACCTGGCATGAGACGAAGCCCTTCTCTATCTGCGAGTGACAATAATTCCTGAGCTTCCGAGATCGTATTCGTCATAGGCTTCTCGACAAGCACGTGCTTACCTGCATTGAGCGCCTTCTCGGCAACCTCCTTGTGGGTTGTTGTTGGAGTGCAGACGGTAACCGCGCTAACGTCTTTGCGTGATAGTACATCGTCCAAATTGCTTGAAGATTCCACACTAAATTGTTCGGCCACTGATTTCGCAGCCACCGGATTAAGATCATATACGCATGCTAGGTTCACGTTATCAAGGTCAGAGAGAATACGGATTTGATTCCGTCCCCAAAAGCCAGTTCCAATCACAGCCATGCCCAGCCGGTTCATCGCGTCCATAGACCTCTTCCGAGTCCCCGATAGACAAGACCGCTTTTCTCAACGCTCACTGGATCAACGGTTCCCGTGCAATCTATTACGAGCCCCTGTTTTGACATGCGAGCAGCCAATTCGATTGTGTCCATGTCTTTGAATTCGTCATGCGCCACGGTTATGATTACACAATCGGCTTTCTCTATCGCCCTGCGAAGTGTTGGTTCAGAAGTGAGCCCCATGCTTTCCATTTCTGACGCATTGAACAGTGGATCAAATGAGATGACACGTGCGCCACGTTTCTTTAGTATACTGATCAATTCGAGGGAAGGAGAGAAACGTGTTTCTTTCACATTGGGACGATAGCTGATTCCGAGGACTGCCACTTTCGCGCGCTTCAATGATTTTCCGCAGATCCGCAATCCGTCTGAAGCTAGTTTCGCTGCGTGGCGTGGCATTAGATCGTTTATTTTCCTAGCATCAAGAACTATTCGCAGTTTTGCGTCCAATGCGTAAGTTTCCGACGTCAAGAGATATGGATACACCGGAAGGCAGTGCCCTCCGACACCCACCCCTGTTGAGTGTAGATGGGAATAAGGCTGGCTATTTGCTGCCCGCATAGTTTCGAGATAATCGACCCCGATCTCCTCGCAGAGAAGAGCAAATTCATTAGCGAGACCGATATTGACATCTCGATATATTGTTTCGAAGAGTTTTGATAGTTCCGCTGACTTGATGTCTTTTACTCTGATTAGTTCACCTTTCACGATTACAGAAAGCGCGGCACAAGCAGCTTCAAGGCTTTTCTTGTCTGTAGCCCCAACGACTTTAGAATAACTCTGTAAGTCTTGGATTGCGCGTCCGCCCATAGCGCGAATTGGGCTGTATGCGAGTCCAAACCCTTGTCCTACCTGAAGTCCAGAATATTTTTCGATGGTTTCCTTTACGACTCGCTCAGTAACTCCAGGCCCACATGTGCTTTCGAAAATAATTAAACTCCCGGGTCTGATGTTCTTGCCAATTCTGGCGCAAGCATCCTCAACTGAAGAATAGTCTGCGTGCTTCTGTTTGTCAATCATTGTGGGGACAATTATGAATAATATATCTGAATTCGATGCGGCTTCTTCACTGTTTGTTGTCACTGTAAATCTGCCACTTCTTATTGCTTTCTTGAGCATGACTGCGAGGCCAGGCTCATCAATTGTTGGCTCACCTCTCGAAATTCGTTCAACAATTTTCGGATTCATGTCGACGCCGATTACCTTCGCGCCGGCTTCGGCGTACAAACAGGCGGTCGGCAGGCCCATCCAGCCCAAGCCGATAACTGCTACTGTAAGCGCGCCGTCTCTAATTCGTACTGCGATCTCGCCTGGTTCGAGCGTTAATGGTACCGATGACATTCTGAGATTCTTCCTGATGAAACCGGATAAGCGAAATATTTAACTGTTTTTCACTCTAGAATAGTTAATCATGTCTTCAGCTAAGCTACTTGAAATGTTACGACAAGCAGGACTGACGTCATATGAATCTGAAGCATACATTGCACTTCTTTCCAGAAAAGAGCTTACAGCAGAAGAAATATCACGCATTACATCCGTTCCCATTACACGCGTATACAGTACGCTAGAACAGTTAATGTTGAAAGGATTTGCTCGGATAGTACAAACAAGGCCTAAACAATTTCATGCGATATCTCCTGAGCAGGCAAAGCGTGAATATTTGAGTTACTTACGCCGAAATTTCGAATCGAACGTTCTCCAGATAGATGATCATTTGAAGTCTTTGCAAAGGCAGATCGAACCATTGTATGTGGCAAGTCATCTTCAAGTTAAGGCGGAGGAACTTCTTGAACCGCTAGACACCCTGGGCTCGATGGAAGACAAAACCCGAGAGTATCTGCAACGCGCCGACGATGAGATTTTGATTTCTACAGCGTTGTTTTCATGGCTTCCAAAGATTAAGGTTGATTTGAAGAGGGCTCTCAAGCGTGGCGTCAAGGTGAAGATTTTGATGCAAATTACAGAAGATGGATTAGGGAGAGAAGTTACCGACCTTATCAATTCGGGTGGCGTCGTCAGAGATACAAGCGAGCCTTGGCATCCTGTACGTGGCACACTTATAGACAGCGAGGACTTGATATTCGTGATTTGGGCTGCTGAAGAATCTGAACGATATTGGAACCCCATCGTATACACTCCTAATCATACGAAGAACCAGGGCTTGATCAGGCTTTTCCGTGAGTCATTTCTCTTCAGATGGAATAATGCGAAGCGAGTCCAATGAAAGTTTGGATTGATATTCTAACTCCGAAACAGGCAAACCTGTTCACGGAACTTCATCACAGGTTACAAACAAAGGGTGTGAAAACCTTACTCACCACTCGTGAATATAGAGAGGTGAACGAACTCTTGACTTTGAAAGGGGTCAAGTCTGTATCAGTAGG
>Ga0074044_10002739_pt1 | contig 15327 bp, 16 predicted proteins | sample BogForMeECP23OM1_FD_94443 | JGI IMG/M metagenome (GOLD analysis project Ga0074044, IMG submission 94443) | Bog forest soil microbial communities from Calvert Island, British Columbia, Canada - Bog Forest MetaG ECP23OM1 | ecosystem: Environmental > Terrestrial > Soil > Wetlands ... | reverse complement strand
CGAAGCCGGCACCGGAGACGTAGTCCACGCCGTCCGCCACATTCGCCAGATCGTGCAGGAGATGAAAATTCTAACCGTCCTGGGCGAAGAAGAACTCTACGCCAAAGCCAAAGAGCACGGCGCTCCCTACGAGCTGATAAGAATGGTAGCCAAAGAAGGCAAACTCCCCGTCCCCAATTTCAGCGCCGGAGGAATCGCCACTCCAGCCGACGCCAGCCTAGTGATGCAGCTGGGAGCCGAAGCCGTCTTCGTAGGCTCCGGCATCTTCATGAAGAACTCCACCGAATTCGCCGACCCCGTGGAAGCCGAGAAGCGCGCCAAAGCAATCGTGCAGGCGGCCACGCACTACAAAGACCCTAAAGTATTACTTGAAGTCAGCGAGGATCTGGCGGGAGCTATGAAGGGGCTGGCGGTATCGACGCTGGATGAATCGCAGATGCTGCAGACGCGGGGCTGGTGACGGGTCTTTAAGTTCGAGTTTAGCCGCACCGGAGGCGACGATGTCAGATTCTCAAGTCTATGTTTTCATCGACAACTCTTTTCTGTATGCGCAAGGATACAAGCATGCGCGGGCGATAGCTAAGCTACCGGCTAATAAGGCGCCATATATTGACTACATCGCCCTTCGAAACTTCTTGCAGAAGCAGGGTGAACTCAAACGCTCTGTGATTGTTGGGTCCGACCTGCCAGGGAGCATGATCTCAAAATGCCAAAGCGCAGGTTTCGAGGTGTCAACATTTCCAAAGTTCCCGGATTTCAAGACAGGACATCTGAAAGAGAAGGGCATCGACCACAAAATTTGCTGGGAAATCGCAAAGACGATCTTCACCAACAAGGATCCACTACCCAACAAGAAGATCATCCTCTGCACGGGGGATAAGGATTTCATGTCTATCCTGCCGGACATCCATACCAGCAATTGGGCTTTCGAGCTCTGGCTGTGGACGAACTCCTACTCGGACAAATTTGTAACACAGGTGAAGGTCTTTGGTTCGGTAAGGATATTGGACGGCGAGTGGAACCAATTCATCAAGATTGGCAACGCAAAATAACGGCGCGAGAGTGACGGCAACCCCAGAGTTGGGCGGCTAGCCCACCCAAAGATCCCATCACGCCCGGCTTCTTCTAATCCCCTTCCGTAAATGGCTGAGTAGCGAGACAATAACGAGCCACGATGAAGATTGGACGCAATGCACCCTGTCCGTGCAATAGCGGCAAGAAGTACAAAAAATGTTGTGGCTCGCCTTTAGCAAATTCAGTCAACAACTTTGATGAAGCAATACCCGACGGAGCGGTCGCGACATTTTTCGATAAGAAAAACGAGACAATCGTTTTTCTGAAAGACACGATGGTTGTAAACCAGCTGAGGCGAGAAGGCCCAAAGATCGCCGCTAGCTTTGATGATGCGTTTGATAAAGAGATTCGCCAGATATCAGAGCAGTTCGCCCTCAGCTTCGGAACGTTGTGCTGCAGATTTCAACATGCTGGCAAAGACCGGGTTTGCGACGCGTGCGTTCAGTTGCTCGCCAACGCATCGCAAACATCAATCGCTGCACTGGAGCTAGTGCGGCATGGGTTCCGCCTCCAGCCTGGCATTCTAATTCGGAACGCGGTGGAAACTGTATGCGTTGCGCTTTCGTTGTTTGCCGAACCAACACTGTTCGAAGCCTACGAGAAAGGGAAACTCCAGTCGAGCAAGATGGTCAGTCGAGCTAAAGAAATTGTTCCGGGGCTGGGGTGGGCATACGGTTTTTTCAGCAAGGAGTTCGCTCATATCGGGCAACTACATCAGCAAATGACCGAGTGGGACACATTTGAGAAGTCCGACCAGGCTGCGGAGATGAACCTAAGATTCATAAAATTTGCCGTAAATCTATTGACGATTTCCGGAGAACTAATTTGCTATGACTCCGTAGACACGCACCGGTACTGGAAACGCATCGGTCCCGGTCGGTATTCGTACGACCCATAGAAGAGGAGCGTGAGTGGCAGGGATCGTTTCTAGGTTAATAGACGTCGGTTAGCCCACCCTAAATCCCATCCCCACTCCCGAGGGTGACCCGTTCAAGCTCCGCTTGGGCAGGGCTTTTTTGCGGCGAGCGCATCTTCACTATTGGAAAACCATTCTGTGGAAGCAACGAGAAATTCAAAAGCCCCGGTAGTCATCCGGGGCTCGTAACGTTGCCAGTTGGTACGCCACCTGCGAAACATGACTACTATAGCACTCGCCGCAACTCGACTGGCAGGCACAAAGGGTCGAGGGCCGGAAGCTCAGGGACAGACGGGACGTACCCTATGGCCCAGAAATTCAAAAGCCCCGCTAGTCAGGCGGGGCTCGGCAAAATTGCCAGTAAGTACGCTGTTTACCAAACATCGTCAGTATAACATAAGAAGCCTTGCGCCGAGTGGTCGTGCGGAGGACGACGGACTCGAACTTGAGGCGCTTTCGCGGCGTCTGAGCCGCGAGCCGAAATCCCGAGCGAAGCCGAGGGACCTATGGCTGACTAAGCCACTCGACTGTTTGGCAAACAGCGTCCAGTACCCGCTGGCAACGTCCTCCAGACGCAACCTGCCTGAATTCAATATTCGCCTCGCCTTAGCGATTCGCAATCCAACGAAAGTAGTCACTCCAAAGGAAGAATGCGCGTCGCCACTCAAGTGGGGCACTCCGAGGCACAGGCCGCTTCAACTGTCAATCATTGACAATCCTTGACAATCCTTGCCATCCATGCCATTCTGAGTTCGGAACGGACCGGACGACTCCATGCCTCTAAACGTCAATCTGACCCCGCAACTCGAAAAGCTAGTGCGCCAGAAAGTCTCCTCCGGACGCTACAACTCCGCCAGCGAAGTCGTACGCGAGGCATTGCGTCTTATGGAAGCCCGAGACGAATTACGCTCGCTGAAACTCGAGCAGTTGCGCCGCGACATCCGCGAAGGCCTGGAAAGCGGCCCCTCCGCCCCCTGGAGCCCAGCGGAGGTGAAACGCGAAGGCCGCAAGCTTCTCAAGAGCCGATCCGCCACCGCGAAGTAGATGCCCAATCTAGTCCTGCGTCCGCGCGCCTTGGCCGACCTAGCTGAGATTTGGGCACACATCCCCGAAGACAGTCCCGACCGCGCGGACGCTTTAGTCGACCTCGTAGATAGCAAGTTCCAATCGCTGTCCCGCAGGCCCGGTTTGGGCCGACGCCGGCCCGAGCTACGTTCAGACGTCCGAAGTCTCGCTGTTGGGCGCTACGTGGTTTTCTACTTGCCACTTTCTCGTGGGATCGAAGTCGTTCGCGTGCTTCACGGCTCCCGTGACATTGAGTCAGTAACGTGGGCGGAAGCACGTCGACAGATATCCGCTCTCCTCTAGTCTTGAACGCCTTCACAAACTGTCATATTATGAAGCCATGCCTATGACCTCGCTCAACATCTCGCTCCCCGAAGCTCTGAAGGAATACGTCGAAGGGCAGGTCGCTTCGGGCGATTGGGGCACGCCGAGCGAGTACGTCCGCGAACTGATTCGGCGGGATAAAGAGCGCCGCCTCGGCGATCTTGAGCACGAACTCGTAGCCGCCGCCAAGGGACGAAAGATTGAGCTCCCCGTTGCAGAGATTCGCCGCAAAGGTCTGGTTGCTATGCTCCGTGAGCGGACGCGCGGCCGGTGAAGGCCGCGCGGCTTGTCCTCAGTGATGCGGCTGTCGCCGACATCCTTGAACAGGCCGACTGGTACGTTGCGCAATCCGGCGAGAGGTTGGCTAAACGATGGGAAAAGGCGGTCACGAACGCCGTGTTGCGTATGGTTAGCCGCCCAACCTTAGGAACGCCATGCACTTTTCAATCCCCAGAACTTCGGGGCGTCAGACGAGCAGCAATTTCAGGGTTTCCAAAGCATTTGCTGTTCTATAAATTTGACGGAGAAGAGATATTCATTCTCCGCGTTGTGCACGGCGCACGTGACTTAGAACGTCTCTTTTAGCAGTCTAGCGCCGAGAAAGCAAAAGCCCCGCTGGTCAGGCGGGGCTCGGCAAAATTGCCAGTCGGTACGCTACCTCTCAAGCAAATCTATTATAGCAAACACAAGCAAGTCGAGAAGCCGTGCGGAGGACGACGGACTCGAACCGTAATGGCTGACCCAGCCACTCGACTGTTTGAGAGGCAGCGTCCAGTACCCACTGGCAACGTCCTCCAGACGCAACCTATCGCCCGTTCAGTATTTACGCTGCCATAGGCACGCGCAATCCCACAAAAGTAGCTAGTCCGAATTGGGAACTAGCCAGTTACTTTCGCGAGGCGGGTGACCCACCCTAAATCCCATCCCCACTCCCGAGGGTGGCCCGTCGTATAAAATCAGCTCACATCGTTCTTGGCCGACGACGAACGACTGACGACCAACGACCACAATGAAAATCGGTGTTCTAGCCCTCCAAGGCGATTTCGACGCGCATCGCCGCCGTCTCGAAGAACTCGGCGCGGAAGTTGTGCTGGTGAAAAAGCCCGAGCAACTCGACCAACTCGACGGACTGATCATTCCTGGAGGTGAGTCAGGCACGTTCCTCAAACTGCTGGGCGAAGAGGGATTCGCGCAGCTCAAGGATTTCGTACGCGCGAAGCCGACCTTCGGGACCTGCGCAGGTTGCATCCTGCTGGCGACCGACGTAGAGAATCCGAAGCAGGCGGGTCTGGGAGCGCTCGACATCACCGTGCGCCGCAACGCCTATGGACGCCAGATCGACAGCTCCATTCGCGAAGGACGATTTCTCAACGAGCCTATCGAAATGGTCTTCATCCGCGCGCCTAAGATTGAGCGCGTAGGCGCGGGCGTGGACGTAGTTGCCACCGAAGGCAAAGACCCGGTTCTGGTGCGCACGGGCGGGACCCTGGCCGCCACGTTCCATCCGGAACTGAGCGACGACCGGCGCATTCATCAATATTTTCTGGATCTGGTTGCTGACCGCAACCCGTCAAAACACTGACCGGCCAAGGGTTGAGAAGGAGATCGCCGAGGGGGCCCTCGGCAAGGAATTATTTGCTCAAGTGAATTCTGATCAGAGTGGCCAATCCTACCAAGCCGCCTCCGAGCAAGAAAAATAAACGGGTTCCGGGTAAACCGAGGATCGTACAACGGCAGGTGCGGCGAAGGAATTTGCAGTTAGCATCAGGACGATTGAAACGGCAGGGCCCAACTTTCGCACGGTGAAACTCCTTTCGCCATAGACACTGGCAAGCGGCGTTCCATCCGCGCGGTTTTCACAATAAGTTCATAGAGCTGATTTCCGGGCAGATAATGTCTCTAAATTGTAATGGACTGGCATTTTCCCAAAGATCGGATTCCCCGGTGTGCAGTATTTTGCATAGTTTGTGGCAACCGATGTTCCTCTTCCCCTTCTGGGCGCGGGTTTTGGCCCGCCGCTTGTGTCCATGAAATGTCAGAGATTTGTCGACCGGAATCGCGGGGAACGGGGTCCCGGATCACAGCAGTTGATCGATCTTCAGTTGGTCGATCTTGGCCGCCAGAATGAAATCCGATTCGGTCAGCCCATCCACCGCGTGCGTCCAGAGCGTGATTTCGGCCTTGCCCCAACCCAGCAGAATGTCGGGATGATGACCCTGTTGCTCGGCCAGTTCTCCAACCCGATTCACGAAAGCCAGGGCGGACTTGAAGTCGGGAAACTTGTAGCTGCGCACAATGTGATGCTGGTCGACGATCTTCCACTGCACGGGATCGGCGAGCAGGCGATGAACGTCGGAGAGATCCTTCCCCTTTAGCGGCGGCACGCCGCCGCGGCACGGAACGCAATTCCGGTCGGCAAGCCTATGCATACCCAGATCAAGCTCCTAGAACGGAATATCCTCGTCCGTAATCGGAGAACTGCCCGCCGGCGCGTGCTCCGGTTCGGGCGCGCTCTGGTCGAAGTTGTTGCCGCCCGTCGATGCGGACGAAGATGCCGACGAGGATGAACCGCGCGAACTGCCGGTGTACTCGCCGCCCTGACCGCGTCCGCCCAGCAGCACTAGATCGTTGGCCACAATTTCCGTCATGTATTTTTTCTGGCCCGTCTGCTTGTCGTCCCAGGAGCGGGTTTGCAGGCGGCCTTCGATATACACCTGGCCACCTTTCTTCAGATACTCGCCGGCGATCTCCGCTAGCCGCTGCCACAGCACCACGTTGTGCCACTCCGTGGTTTCCTGCCAGTTGCCGTCTTTGCCTTTAAATTTCGAGTTGGTCGCTACCGTGACCTTAGCAACAGGCGTGCCCTGCGGCGTGAATTTTACTTCGGGATCTTTGCCCAGATGCCCAATCAGGATCACTTTGTTTACGCTTTTCATGAATCCAGACTCCTTCCAGAACACTGACCTTCGAACGTTGACCGTCGAAACGCTCACTATAGCAGAATTGGGTCGCTCCTTGGCGGTGTCGCAGGCACATCCAATATGTGATGAATCGGACGGGCCTACGCTCAAGATGAGATTCCCTAGCTGCTACTGTTTGCGCGCTGCGCGAGCCTTCACTGAATTTAAATTCTGCTTCACTCGGAGTTTCACTAGTCGTTCGATTAAGCCGTAAGGCATTGGCTGGTCGAGGGGAAATCGCAGATTGCCTTTCTCTCCCGCATATCGTGACGACGCCTTCTCTAACTTCGCATCGCCTCTCACCGGAGGATAGAACCCGATATGCTTCTTGAATGCGGCAAAGTGCACCAAAGCGCCGTTCAGGATAAAGGTCGGCATTCCGTAGCTGATTGTCTCCTGCGCATCGGGCGCAGCGCTCCTGATCGTCAGCCGAACGCTTTCGAGGATGTCGCGGACCTCCGGCGAAAACGATGCCATGTACTCCTCAATGTTCTTGGGAGTGGCGTTCTTGGGAGCGGCCTTCTTACGAGCGTCAGGAACGGTCGACATAGTGTCTCCGGCTATACGAATATCTGAAACAGCATCAGGTACACGATCACGCCTGTGACCGAGACGTAGAGCCAGAGCGGATACGTCCAGCGCGCGATGGCGCGATGCCGGTCAAACTGCCCGCGCAATCCGCGGCTCAGCGTAATCAGCACCATGGGCACAATGACGATCGCCAGCGTAGTGTGCGAGATGAGGATGGTGAAGTAGAGAATGCGCGTCCATCCGGTGCCGCGAAAATACACGATGCCGCCGTGGTGGGGCCAGTGGTAATACAGGTATGACGCGAGAAAGAGGGAAGAGGTCGCGAACGCGGCGATCATCACCGCCCGGTGCGCCGCCATCTTGCCGCGGGCAATCAGCGCGCGTCCGATGACGAGCAGCACGGCGCTCGTTCCGTTGAGGGTCGCGTTGATCTTGGGGAAAATTGAGTAGTCGGTCATTGTCCGGTCACGAGAGAAGTTTATTTGTACGGGGAATGGGGCGGCTTTGCAAGTCAGAGGTAGTAGCTCATTTTAATAAACTCCACCACCAAGGTCACGAAGGCACACGAAGGAAAAGACACACCAGGGCCTTCGTGCAACTTCGTGCCCTTGGTGGTTCAGGCTTTTCTCGGGCGCGTAGTCAAATTGAGCCGCTACCCCGACCTCTCAGCTCTCGCTCCCGCGCCGCGCTTGCGTATAGAATATGAAAACCATGTCCAGTGTGGGGAGTTCACAGCCGCCGACCCCGGCGGCTAAGAAGGAATCTGGTTCGCACCCGCTGCCCGTGGTGGCCGTCTGGGTCCGCGATCTCCTCGTCTCGCTTGCCATCTCGGCGTTCATCATCATCTTTCTTTACCAACCGGTGAAGGTCGAAGGCACCAGCATGATGCCCGGCCTCGAAGATCAGGAGCGCATCTTCGTCAACAAGTTCGTCTATCGCTGGGAGCCCATCGAGCGCGGCGACATTGTCGTCTTTCGCTACCCCCGCGACACCTCGAAAAGCTACATCAAGCGCGTGATCGGTGTTTCCGGCGATCGCATCCGCATTGAAAACGGACAGGTGTATGTGAACGGCCAGGCGCTCGACGAAGGTTACGTTCCCACTGATTACGCCGATGCACGGTCTTATAGCGAAGTCGTGGTTCCGCCGAATAGTTTTTTTGTTCTCGGCGACCATCGCACCATGTCGAATGACAGCCGCGACTTCGGTCCCGTCAACGAACGCTACATTTACGGCAAAGCTGTCTTCGGATATTGGCCCATGGACAAGTTGGGAAGACTGCGCTAGAGCCGCGATCAGCCGTCAGCTCTCAGCTTTCAGTAAAACCAGGAACGCCATGCGATGGCACTTCACATGCTTTCTGCCTCCGCTTGACACCGCCGCCTTTTCGCTCCAAACTGGTTCCACCGGACGCCCCCACGTCCGTTGATCCAGGAGTCTTTCCTCAGGCTGTCTGATCTACCCAGGAGGTTCTATGACCAAGCTGCGCCTTGCGCTGCCCGCTCTATTTGTGTTTCTTTTCGCCGCTACACTCTGGGGCCGGGACCAGCAGCCGCAGATTCGCATCGGCTATTGGAGAGGCATGAGAATCACTTATACCTGGGTTCCCGGAAAAGATGGCAAGGGCAAGGCCATCTTCGAGGGTGACATCCTGCTCGACAACCTCCAGGAATCGCCCAACGGTCCGCGCAACCTCAGTCTGGGCGTCGCCTACTCCAGTTATCTCTGGCCCGCGGTGGACGGCCTGGTTTCCATCCCTTACACCATCGACCCGTCGTCCGGAGATTTAACCAATCTCAATGCCGCCATCTCAAACTTCAACAGCACATTCGCCGGAGTGATTCAGCTGGTTGCCTATACCAATCAAACCGATTACTTGAACTTCAATTTTGATCCTAACAATACCAGCGGAGTCTGCGAGGCCTATGAAGGCCGCGTGGGCGGCGAACAAACCGTGGGCGGCTCAGGAACCTGCACTACGGCGACCATCCTGCACGAAATGGGACACACCGTCGGCGTCTGGCACGAACAATCGCGTCCCGACCGCGATACCTATGTCAACGTGAACTATGGTGCCGTCATCAAAGCTTCGCGCTCCAACTTCGACCAATTTCTCGACAACGACCAAGAATTGACTCCCTACGACTACGCCTCGGTCATGGAATACCCGGCATTTTCTTTTTCGCGCAACGGAGAGCCCTGCATTGAATCCATTCCCGCGGGCATCCCGCTCTCGAATCCAAACGGCTACAGCGCTGCCGATATCGACGGCATTCTCCGCCTCTACGGTGCCATCCCAACCGCAGTAACCGTCACCAGCAATCCCCCGGGACTGCAAGTGGTGGTCGATGGAACCACCATCACCACGCCGCAGGTTTATGACTGGGCCCTGAATTCAACCCATACCCTGAATGTCGCCACTTCGCCGCAGACGCTTACTTCCACTGGCGTCAGTTATATCTACGGACGCTGGAACGACTCCACCGAGCAGAGCCACACCATCACGGTCACGCCCGGAAATAATATGGTCACGCAGCCCGCAACTTCGCCGGCGATCACCGTCTACTCGGCGAACTTCATCCAGCTGGTTCCGTATGTGAACGTGATTTCGCCATCTGGCAAAGGGACCGTCACGCCTTCGCCCGCGCCGTTGACTTATACGGGGCTTTCGGGCCAGTACTACATCATCCGCCAGTTAGTAACCCTCACGGCCACGCCGAACCAGGGCCAGAATTTCTGGGACTACATCAATTCTCCGTACTACCTGCCCGGCGGAATCGGCGCGAATCCCAAGACTTTCTATGTAATGGATGACGGCAGCACTATTAACCTCACCACTTACTTCACCACTTCTCCGGTATACACGGTGACCACGAATCCGGTGGAGTCTAACGTCGGCGTCATCGTCGATGGCAGCTTTTGGTATGCGCCGGTAAATTTCGCCCTGCCCTATGATTCCAGTTGGACTGCAGGCAGTTCTCACAACCTGAGCATTGATTCGCCGCAGTATCCCTGGAGTTCGAACACGTATTTCGATTACTCCAGTTGGAGCAACGGAGGAGCGCAGACTCAGACCATCAACGCGCCGAGCGGCAGCACCACGTACACCGCCAACATCGTGGGCAACTATTACGTGGATGATTACGCTTTGGAAGGTTCGTGTGCCGCCACCATTAACGTTGCGCCGCCATCGACCGAGAACGGCTACTACCCGACCGGCAGTCTCATCACTTTTTCCGAGACGCCCGCCACCGGCCTGGTCTTCACCGGCTGGCTCTACGACTTGAGCGGAACCGGCAACCCGCAGAACCTTACTGTCGACGACGAAGTGCTGGTCGTCGCCGATTACAACGTCAACTCGACGCCTCTGTCGATCACCAGCCTCAGTCCGCCGAACGCCACTGCCGGCGGTGGACCGTTCACCCTCACCATTAACGGCACGGGGTTTACGACCGATACTTACGTTTACATCGGCGGGCTCTATCGAGCGATCGCCACGTTTGTCAGTTCCACGCAAGTCACGATACCGCTTCAGGCGAGTGATATCGCCACCGCTGGAGCATTCCAGGTCGCGGTCGGCAACTTCAATACCGCCGGTTGTGGACCCTATGTGCCGAGCACGTTCTACGTCTTGCTCAACCCCAACCCGACCGCCGGAGTTAGCCCGACCAGCTTGAGCTTTGGCACTGTCGCTGCCGGCACGACCAGCGCCGCCCAGACCGTCACCCTCACGAATTCGGGATTGAGCGCCCTCAGCATTACCTCGATCACGGCCAGCGGAGACTTTACCGCGACCAACAACTGTTCCAATTCTCTCGCCGCCAACAGCAGTTGCACCGTCAACGTGACCTTCAACCCCAGTATTGCCGGAGCGGTCACAGGCGCGCTTACTTTCAACGACGGCGCTGCTACCAGTCCGCAACTGGTGACGCTCACCGGCAAAGGCACGACTCCGCTTTCGTTCAGTCCCGCCAGCTTGAATTTGGGGACCGTCGCCGTCGGCCACTCTGCGTCGAAGACAGTCACGGTTACCAATAACGAAAGCACGGCCATCAGCCTGAGCTCTACCGCCAGCGCCGACTTTTCCATCACCGGCGGAACCTGTGGCACCTCGCTCGGGGCGTCGTCCAGCTGTACCATCGCGGTGACATTCGCGCCGACTTCTGATGGCACGATTGACGGCGCGCTCGCCATCGCCACCGGCGGCGCATTCAGCCCGCAACTGGTCGCGCTTTCTGGAAAGGGTAAGTCCGGTCCGGCCGTCCCACTCAGCTTCAGTCCGACCACGCTGAAGTTTTCTTCGACCGGGATCGGCGCGACCAGCGCCGCCAAAACCATCACCGTTACCAACAGCAGCGGCAGTTCCGTAACCATCAACTCGCTGAGCGCCAGCGCGAATTTCTCCGTTGCCGGTAGCGGAAGTTCACCCTGCGGCGGCGCGCTGGCCGCGTCGGCCAAGTGCACGCTGAGTGTAACCTTCACTCCATCCGACACTGGCTCTAACAAGGGTGCGGTCGCCATCGCCACTTCGGGCGCGGGAAGCCCGCAGATCGTCGACGTGAGCGGCACGGGAGAACTTCCCGTGGTCGTATCGCCGACCAGCCTTTCTTTCGGCAATCAGACGGTGGGCACGACCAGCGCTCCCAAGACCGTTACTCTGACCAACGACTCGGGAGCGACGCTGACGATTTCGAGCATCACGGCGAGCGGAGATTTCACGGCTACGTCGTCAGGCAAGGGGTCGTGCGGTACGACGCTTGCCGCCAAGGCTAAATGCACGATCAGCGTGACCTTCACGCCCAACGTAACCGGCGCCATTACGGGAGCCGCTACGGTCGCCTACAGTGCGCCGCTTGGGCCGGCGGTGGTTGCGTTGACGGGGACTGGGCAGTAGGCCGAGCGACTTGAACTCCGCGTAGGGACGGAGGTTGCGCCCGTTCTTGACCCGGCAGCGAACTCACTGCGCCTGCGCAAAATCTTCGACTGCGAAGAACTGCCGGTCGCGCTCCACCACGCCCACTCCAATCGAATCCATATCTCGGTCCAGAATGTTGGCGCGATGTGGAGGCGATTGCATGAACCCGGTATGAATAAATTGGGACGACGGCCCCTGAAACACATTCTCCGCCAGCCACCTGAAATGGACTCCCGCCTGCTTCACGCGCGTCGACAGGCTGGGCTCACCGGCAAACCCATGCTGCGCCGACTCGTGTTCCGCCATCACCTCGGCGTGACGGCGCGCCGCTACCGCCAACGACTCATCCCAGCGCAGCGGAGGCAATCCCTGTGCTCGCCGCGCCTGGTTGACTGACGCGAACAACTCGCGCTCCATGTGCAACGCGAAGCTCTCGCCGTATGCCATCCAGCAAAGCATGATACCCACCATTCCCACCGCTGGCAGCCGGGTCGTCATTCTCATCGTGTGCTCTCCACCAGCTATAAAACCCGGAAACGCGGCGCATCAGCAAGTTACTAACGTCTCCAAGTCGGAGGTTACCCTAGCTTTCAATCGCCGGTCCTTGGGGTTGAATTGATATATCTATTAAGTAAGAACCCGTGCTCCGGGCCTGAGTTGCGCGTTAAGTATCGGGAAATGTCCTTGCGGTGGGTACCGAAACGTGGGACAGCCCGCGCGGTTCTACGTTTATTTCTTTGGACGGTGCTTGACCGGAATCACGAACTTCAATCCCGACCAGACGTCTGTGACCGCGCAGACCTTGACATCGACCAGGCCAGCATTCAGCCCGCTCTCGCGTATCACATTCTCAGTGAGGTCGGTGGCGACGCCCGAAGTTTTCTTCGGCCAAGAGATCCACAGCATGCCCGCTGGTGCCAGCGCCCTGGCTGCTTGCCTCAGTTCCACCTCCAACCCCGCGCGCGATTTGGCAAAGAGGAAAATAAAGTCGAGATCTCGATTCGTGATGTTCTGGACCCGGCATTTTGCGAGCGCGTCGCGCAGTTCGGCCGTAACCTCGTCCGGCACATGCAACAGGGCAACGCGGAAGTCGTCCTTGATGCCCAACTTTTTCGTCAGCGGAGTTCCTGAATATCCAGGCATGGAGGAGTGATTGTTTCGGGCTACTGCTTGGGAGCGTAGTACCCCTTGCGGGTGCGCACTTTCAGCCCTTTATCCTGCGCCAGGATTTCGATCGTGCGGTAGCGGCCGTCGGCGACGAAATTCGCCGGCTTGTAAGCCACTGCGTATTGGCTGCGCAACTCCTCTTGAATCGAAACAAATGCATCGGACACGTCGCGCATCTGGAAAGGAAAGAACGCGCGACCGCCGGTGGCATCCGCGATGCGCTCCAGCACTTTGTCGCCCTTGCCTTTCATGCCGCTGACATTCGTGCTGATGGTATAGACAATCGTGTCCGCGCGCTGTGCCATTTCGATGGCCTCCTCCCGCGAAACGTGGCTGGAATTGTCGTCGCCGTCACTGAGCAGAATGATGGCGCGGCGCACCGGTCCCGTCTGCTCCTGCTTCAATAATTTGTCGCGGCAGGCAAAGTAGAGCGCATCGTACATCGCAGTTCCGCCGCCTGCCCGCAACATGCGCACGCCCGCCGAAAGGTTCTCCGTGTTGTCGGTGAAATCCTGCGTCACTTCGGGAGTGGCATCGAAGCCCACCACGAACGCCTTGTCATAGTGCGGACGAATGATGGCGTTGAGAAACTCGATGGCCGCCTCCTGCTCAAACTTGAAGCGGTCGCGCACGGAATTGCTGGCATCCACCAGCAACCCCACCTGCAGCGGCAAATTGGTCTCGCTATTGAAGCTGCGCAGTTCGGCGGGCTTTTGATCGTCGATTACTTTGAAGTCGTTTTGCTTTAGATCCTTGATGTAGCGGCCGTGCCGGTCGGTGACCGTGAACACCACGCGCACTTCGTTGACCCTCGCCTTGATGGTGGCGATGGAGTCATCGGAATTGGATTCGGAATTGTCCGGCGCAGGCGAAGTTTGTCCTGCCGCTGGAGGCGTCGACGGCGCCTGTGTCTGTGCGTTGGGCGGCGCCGCGGGTTTGGCCGCCGGCGGCGTGGTTTGAGCGGAGGCGGCCCACATTCCCGAGCCGGTGAGAGAGCCCGCGAGAACAAGCAATGCGAATAGAAGCAGCGCGATACGCAGTTTCATCGAGGTTGATCCATTATATAGCCGCCTCACGGCGCGGGTTCTTACTGGCCGGGTTCCCGCCGCGGGCCTTCCTGCCGAGCATTTTCCAGGCTGGAAAGTAAATTCTCCAGTTCTGCTGGTAGGGGTCGGGAGAACTTCAGCAACTCCTTAGTTCTTGGATGCGCCAACTCGAGGACTGCCGAATGCAGAAAATTTCGATTGAGCGCGAGCGTTGCCGGCATGCCTGCCGACCGGCGCTTGTTCGACTGCGATCGCAACTCGCCCGGCGCGCCATAGAGCGCGTCGCCCACCACCGGATGTCCAAGCGACGACATATGCACGCGAATCTGGTGCGTGCGTCCCGTCTCGATCTTGACCTCGACCAGGGCAAACTTGCCGTAAGGCGCATCGATTTTTCGCTGCACGACGTAATGCGTTACTGCGTCTCGGCCACCGTAGCCGCGCGTCGTCATGCGGGTGCGCCGCTGGGTGTGGCGACTGATGGCGCTTTGAATCGTGCCGCGATCCTGCTTCGGCCAGCCGTGGACGAGCGCGATATAGGTCTTATGCACCTCTCTCGCGCTGAACTGCTTCGCCAGGCGGCGATGCGCTTCATCGTTTTTCGCCACCAACATCAGTCCGCTGGTCGCGCGATCCAGGCGATGCACGATCCCAGGACGAAGTTCGCCGCCGACCGCGGAAAGGGTTCCAAAGTGATGCAGCAGCGCATTGACCAGCGTTCCGCGATTGCGCGCATCATCGGTCGCTCCCGCTCCGGCGTGCACCATCATGCCAGCGGGTTTGTTGACGATGGCCAGATCGTCGTCTTCGTAAACGATGTCGAGAGCGATTTCTTCCGCCGTCGCGCGGAGCGGCAGCGAGTGTGGTGGCCCGGTGACCGTGATCTGCTCGTCGCCGTCGCCTTTCAAGCGGTGCGAAGCCTTGGCCGCCGCACCATTGACCAGTACTTCACCCTTGGTGATCAGTTGCTGCACGCGGGCGCGGCTGACTTCTGTCTGATTGATCTCAGAAAGCTGGGCGGCGAGATATTGGTCCAGACGCTGCCCCGCGCCATCCGAGGAGACGACGATAGTCAGGGGAAAATCTGGCATCTGCATCTGGAAGGCAAACTAAACGCTGCGACTAAACACGGCTCTGGGCTGGTACTTGCTTCGGCGCCCCGCTCTTCAGCCACCAGATCAATCCGCCGCCCACTACCAGCAGAATCGAAATCAACTGCGTTCCCGTCATCAGGCCGCCGAAGACTTCGCCGCGGCCGGGATCGTCGCGCAGAAACTCGATGAAGTAACGCTCGACTCCGTACAAGATCATGAATGTCGCCCACACCTG
>Ga0074044_10002738_pt1 | contig 15330 bp, 12 predicted proteins | sample BogForMeECP23OM1_FD_94443 | JGI IMG/M metagenome (GOLD analysis project Ga0074044, IMG submission 94443) | Bog forest soil microbial communities from Calvert Island, British Columbia, Canada - Bog Forest MetaG ECP23OM1 | ecosystem: Environmental > Terrestrial > Soil > Wetlands ... | reverse complement strand
GGCGAATTTTGCGAGCTGGGACCTCAAGCCACGACCTGCGTTTTGCGATGGACGTGGCGAGCTAGCGAGGGCCTGCAGGCCAGGGGCCAGGAGTTCTTGCGGCGGGCCCACCACGTGGAGGTCGAGTATGAACGCGTCGGATTGAACGACGAAGCCTGTTTTAAGTTCTTTGCCGCATTGCCGGAGCAGTGGTGGCAGGAGATCCACGCCGAGCTCAGCCAGGAAGAGTATGCTGAGGCCAGGGGAAACACCCGCTCAGTGTGGCACCGGATTCATCATTTCCTTGAGCAGCGCTACGATCCCAAGGCCTACCTGCAGTCGTGTGAAGCGCATTTGCCCGATGACTGGCATTACGGAGAAGCGCTCATCAAGGATGCCTTGGAGCGCAAAGACTGTTCCGGAGCCGGGCGTTGGATGGAGCGCACTTTCGCCAGCTTCCTACGGTTTTCCGGGGACGAGGTTTGGCGGCCCGAGGACTCGCTGCTGCCACATGCCCGGCATTCCTTCTACGGCTCAGCGAGCAGCGACGAAGCAGTGAGGTTGCTGAAGCAGTGGGAGTCCATCGCCGAAAGAGCAGGCGTGCGGGGAAGGGCGGCGGCTTGCCAACTGCAACGGGCCGTTCTTGCGTCTTCCGCGGACTGGCCGGAGGTCCTGCGAGCCTTCGAGGAGTTTCCGCAGCAGGGCGGCGCTCAAAAAGTCGCCGAGAAGCTGTTCACCCAATGGCGGGACCGGACGGCTGAGGAGTGCGCCTATGGCATGGAGCCGAAGGAAAAGCCTGGAGATTCGTGGGTCAGCCGGTTGCTTGAGGCTCGGAGGGCGCCGGCGATGCACAAGCAGGCCCTGCTTGATCATCTGGACGTTTGGCGCGAATGCTTTCAAACGCACGCCTCATTCTTCGAAAAGCAATGGCGCTCCCTGGCGCTGCTAACTCGCGTGCTGGCTAGTGCCCCGGACATCAAAGCCCGCTTCCCGACCTTCCATGCGCAGGTGTTGGTGCCGAGTATCGGCCTGAACGCGAAACTCGAGGAGAGCCTTCGCGAAGCGTTGAGCTTTCTGCGCGTGGGAGTTGGGGAATTTGATCCGATGCCGATCTGGGAGAAACATCTCCAGACTCTCGTTCCCTCCCCAGGCGGTACCGGCTCGTATTACCGCGAGCAGGCCCTCTGGATGAAGTCGCTCAGCGAAGTGAACCGGGCGGCTTACGACAAACTGCTGGCGGAATGGCGAGCCGTCTATGGCCGCCGTCGCAATCTCTGGGCGGAAATGAAAGGCGTGCAGCTTCCTGGGCTGTGACACGGCAAGTCCGTGTGCCGAGTTGACCGCCACGCAGAGCAATGGCAGCCTGTCTTACGTGAAAGCGAAGTAAGAGCGAGTTCAGAAGCCCACGGCGGGCACTGTAGTGGGTGCCAAACACCGCGCCCGATGCAACCAACTTGGCGACTCCGAACGCGAGAAACCGGGCGACGAATTCCTCAAGCACTACTATGGACGTCCCGTCCAGGCCGCTCGTCGAGCGGATTGGTGAGCGGCTGCGCAATGCGGGATTGCTGCCAGCCGAGGAAATCAATGATTCCTTCCTCGTGGCCGAAACCGCGTTGCTGGACGGGCGCCTGCTGCTCTCCAGCGACGAGCACCTGCGTGGGATGGATCACCGTCGGCTTGGTCTGGTCCTTCAGGAATTCGATCGTTCCGCGCCGGTCATCGCAACGCCCGGCGGGGTGGTGAAGAAGTTCTTCCGGCGTTAGTAGGCGAGGTCACCGGCGCGAAGCTTCTGCCCACGTGTTTTCGCGCTCCATACAGCAGTCGCGGAAAGCGAGCCCGCTGCCGCACGAGCACGGGCCAGCCGTCCACGGCGGGGCTACCTGGAACTGCTCCAATGCGTCCCACAGCCAGCAAACCCCACAGCTCGTCCAGGCGCTCAATCCGGTCGCGCTTCTCGCGTGGCATGCGCTGACAATCCTCGCAGACGTGGTCTCGGTGGCCGCGACCGCTGAATTTCTCGTTAGCGCGAGTGCGGCCACAGATGCGACAGTAATGGCCCACAGCAGTCTCCCCCTTCAGGACCGCCGGTCCTCGATAACGTGAACGGGATAGCCGATGATAGAACGGATCGCTCCGTTTCGTACTGCAACCGTGAACACCTCGCCGTCGATTTGATAATCTGCATTCCACTCAACCTGGAATTGCTCGCGAGTCTCAGTGATGCCATGCGGCAGCATTTCCCCGTCGCGCATCAGACAGCGGGCAAAGTGGTCCTCGGGATCAAGCATCCATGCGTCGCCGTTGGCACAGAAGAAGATGATGGGGCCGAGCTTCACCACACGCGTGTCGCCTCGGAGGGCGCATTTTTGAATGCGGCGCGCTTCCTTCACATAATTGGACTTTCCAGGCGGGACAACCCGAACGTCCGTTTCTTCCGGGAACATAGGCCTGGCTATCTATTGAACGCAGAGCCGAGCGTTGATCTGCTTAGGCGCAAGTGCACCCATGCCCCCTGGGCTTCTTAGCGCATGGCCGCATAGACCCGATGCACGTCATCATGGTCGTCCAGCGCGTTAAGGAAGTCGGCTACCTCCTTGCGTGCGGCGTCGCTCAGTTCGGTGAAATTCTTGGCCAGGTAGCGGATTTCGGACGAGATGATCGTCCAGCCCGCGCTTTTCAGGGCTTTGGAGACGTGGTCGAGGTCCTTGATCTCAGTCAGAAAGCGCGCGCCTTTCTGGCCGGCGGGGACTTCCTCCGCTTCAAGCTGCTCGATTTCCTGGGCGCCGGCTTCGATGGCATCCGCTTCGGCGTCGCGGTTGACGTCGGTGTGGGTAGCCTCGACGACGCCCAGGTGGTTGAAGAAGAAGGCGACGCTGCCGGGCTGGCCAAGGGTGCCCGCCTTAAAAATATTGCGGATCTCCGGCGCGGTGCGATTGCGGCTATCGGTAAGGCACTCGACGATCACCGGGACTTTGTGTGGCGCAAACCCCTCGTAGGTGACCAGCTCGAAGTTGACCTTCTCCTCGGTTTGCCCGGAGCCCTTCTTAATGGCGCGCTCGATGGTGTCGCGATAGCATGAGGCCTTCTTCGCCTTTTCGACGGCGGCGGCGAGGCGCGGGTTCAGGTCAGGGTCAGGGCCGCCAAGTTTGGCCGCGACCATGATCTCGCGGACCAGCTTGGCGGTCATCTGGCCTTTCTTCTGCGCGTGTTCTTCGCGCCCGGCTTGTTTCCATTGTGCGCCCATGCGGTGCTGCTTTGCTTTACGTAGTGTGCGCTTCATGGAGCGAACCGTCAATTCTGGCGACGCTTTCTGCTTTTGCGAATTACCCCGAGGGGCTAAAACAGGGCTACTATGAAGTCACATTTGGCCTGGCATGTATCGCAGCGACAAGCCCTCTAACGCGGAGAAGAACATGGCTGACTCTATTTCTTTCAAACTCAACGACAAACCGGTGCGCCTGAGTGTGGACGGCGACCGCACACTGCTGTGGGTGCTGCGGACCGATGTGGGGCTCACCGGCACCAAGTTCGGTTGCGCGGAGGGGCACTGCGGCGCTTGCACAGTGCTGGTGGACGGGGTTGCGGTCCGCTCCTGTCTGCACCAAGTGAAAGATGTCAAGGGCAAGGAGGTCGTGACCATCGAGGGCTTGGAAAAGGATGGGAAGCTGCACCCGATCCAAAAAGCGTTCATGGAGCACGACGCTTTGCAGTGCGGGTTCTGCACGCCGGGCATGATTCTGACGGCCTTCGGCCTGCTGAAGGCGAATCCCAGCCCCACGCGTGAGCAGGTCATTCACGGCATGGAACAGAACCTCTGCCGTTGCGGCGCCCACACCCGTATCATTGACGCCATCCAATCCGCTGCCGGTGAAATGAAAGGAGGCCGCTAGTTATGAGGACAGAAGATTATCTGGCGTTGGATTTCAAGGATAGCATGGGCCTGTTCCCGCAGAGCCGGCGGGAGTTCATCAAGAGCCTGGGCGGTGGCATCTTTATCTTCGTCACGCTGGGAGACCTGGCCATCGGCCAGGAGGCCGGCCGCCAGCGGGGCGGGCGCCAGGGCGGACCTTCTGACTTCAACGCCTACCTGCGCATTGGTGAGGATGGCCGGGTGACCGGCTTTACCGGCAAGATCGAGATGGGCCAGGGGCCGATCACGTCATTGGCGCAGATGCTGGCCGAGGAACTGGATACACCGCTGGATACGGTTGAGATGGTCATGGGCGATACGGGGCGCTGCCCGTGGGACATGGGGACCTTCGGGTCCATGACGACGCGTTCGTTTGGTCCCGCTCTGCTGGCGGCTGCCGCCGAGGCCAAGGCGGTCCTGTTGGAACTGGCGGCGGAAGCCCTGCAAGTGCCTCAGGCGCAGTTGGTGGCTCAGGACGGCGTGATCTTCGACGGGCAAAACAAGGAGCAGCGCCGCACCTACGGCCAGTTGGCCAAGGGCCAGAAGATCGAGCGGCACTTGAAGGCCAAGCCGACCCTGAAAGAGGTGGCCAAGTTCACTGTCGTGGGCAAACCGCTCGTGCGGCGGGATGGCCGGGATAAAGTCACCGGCAAGGCCCAATTCGCCGGGGACCTGCGCGAACCCGGCATGCTCTATGCCAAGCTTCTGAGGCCGCCGGCTCATGGCGCCAAACTGAAGACCGTGGACACCGCGCCCGCTAAAGCCATCGCGGGCGTGCAGGTGGTTCAGGACGGGGACCTCGTGGCCGTCCTGCATGAATTGCCCGACGTGGCCGAAGCCGCCTTGGCGAAGGTTAAGGCTGAGTTCGATTTGCCGGCGCCGGGCGTGGACGACAAGACCATCTTCGACCACCTGCTCAAGACCAACCCCCAGGGAAGAGCGGTGTCCGAGGGAGGGGACCTGGCGGAAGGCAAGAAGCTCGCCAGCAAGACCTTCGAGCAGACTTACTTGAACAGTTACGTCGCGCATGCCGCGATGGAGACCCACAGCGCCCTAGCGAAAGTCGAGCAGGACAAGGCGACCATCTGGGCTTCGACCCAGAACCCCTTTGGGGCTCAAAGCGAGATAGCCCAGGCGATTGGATTGCCCGCGCAGAACGTCCGCGTCATCGCCCCGTTCGTCGGCGGAGGGTTCGGCGGCAAGACCCGGAACACGCAAGCGGTTGAGGCCGCCCGGTTGTCCAAAGCGGTAGGCAAGCCGGTGCAAGTGGTCTGGAGCCGGGCTGAAGAATTCTTCTACGACACCTTCCGGCCGGCAGCCATTGTCAAGATCAGCTCCGGCATAGATGGTGCCGGGAAGGTGGTGCTTTGGGATTACGATGTTCTGTATGCGGGCGAGCGTGGGGCCGCGCAGTTCTACGCCATTCCCAATCATCGCACCACCGCCCGGCCTTCCGGCCGGCAGGGAGGCGGGGGAGGTCATCCCTTTGCCACCGGCGCTTGGCGCGCGCCGGGCAACAATACCAACACCTTTGCCCGGGAATCACAGATTGACATCATGGCAGCGGCGGCGGGCATGGACCCCGTGGAATTCCGGCTCAAGAACTTGAGCGACTCCAGGGTGATCCGCGTGCTCAAAGCCGCGGCTGACCGCTTCGGCTGGACTCCCGCCAAGGCTCCCAGCAAACGCGGTTACGGCGTGGCCTGTGGTATGGATGCGGGAAGCTACGTCGCCGCCATCGTCGAGGCCGACGTGGATGCGAAGAAGGGAACCGTTCAGGTCAAACGCTTGGTTTGCGCCCAGGACATGGGCCTCGTCGTCAACCCGGAAGGGGCAAAGATACAGGTCGAAGGAGCCACCACAATGGGTTTGGGTTATGCGCTGACCGAGGAGGTGCGCTTCCAGGGCGGCAAGGTCCAGGAAACGAACTTCGACACATATGCGCTCCCGCGCTTCTCCTGGGTGCCGAAGATCGAGACGGTGCTTATTGAGGCAAAGGATTCCCCGCCCGCGGGCGGCGGCGAGCCGGCCATCATCGTGATGGGAGCCGTGGTCGCCAACGCGATCTACGACCGGACCGGCGCCCGCCTGTTCCAGTTGCCCATGACGCCTGAGCGCGTGCTGGCCGCCCTTCAGAAAGCCTGAGCCGCAGCCAGCCGGGGGAAAACCACAGATGAACACAGATCAACACAGATGCCATGGGCCAGGCGTCTGTTGTATTTAGATTCGCTCCGAATCACCGTGCGGCGCTCCGCTTCTCACTCTGGAATGGCGAGGTTCAGGATATTTCTTATCTGTGTCTATCTGTGTCCATCCGTGGTTACGGCGGATTCCTACGTCTAAAGCGGGCGCAAGAGAAAGGTGTAGGCGTTCGGGTTGTGGGTTTGCTCGCAGCCGACTTGCTGGCGGAGGAAGGTGCCGATGTGCACTACACGCGCGGCGAAACCGCACGCGGCGAACCACTCACGCATGCGCGCCATGCTCAACAGGTCCCAATGATAGTCATCCACCGGGCGCACCTGGTGGTCGCGAATCTCGTCCATGTTGAAGAAGCTGACGCACAGGCCCTGTCGCGTGACCCGGCACACTTCCTTAACGGCGGCTTGCATCCCCTCCAACGAGAGATGCTCGAAGAGGTCGTGGACGAAGCAGAGGTCATAAGCCTTGTCCGGCGCCGCGATTTCAAACACGTTGCCGACCGCAAAGGAGGCGTCCGGGAAGAGCGCGCAGGCATTCTCGATGTTCTTGGCGCAGAGATCGAACCCGGTGTAGCTGACCAGCCGCGCCAGGCCGTAGGCATGGAGAAAGCGGTAATCGTTCGCCGATCCGCACGCGGGCTCCAGCACCGACACCGTAGCGCAGGCGTCCCCGCCTGCGGGTTCGCCGGGCGTCCCGCCCGGCGCCGGGGTCTCAAAGCCCACCGTCCCCAACACGCTGCCCCAAAGCCCGCAGAAAGTCTCCAGGCTCCGTTCGTCCGGCCTCGCCCGGCCCTGCACGAACTGCGTCCCGCGCAGGAAGCTCTCCACGTAGTTCGGGATGACCACAGTGCCGGCGCTGGTTGGCAGCGCGGCAAAGACCTGCACGATGAAGCCGGGAATCTCAATGCCCTCGGCGTTGTCCGCACCTTGCCTCAGCGCATACAGGACCGCCTCAAGCTCCTCGGCATCGTGCAGCCGCCCCGCCAGCCCAGTCAGCCAATTCATGGCCGCGGCAAACCGGTATTCCTGCTCCATCAGACCGTTGAAGCGCCCGCCGGTCAGCGCGCGCACCAGGAAATGGCGCGAAAGGACGCTCTGCACGTTAATGCGCGGGTCCTCCACCCCGGCCACCAGGTAATCCCGGAGCATGCCCGCGTCATGCTGCGTCCAGGAGCGAGCGAGCTTGACGGATTCCTCTTGCAGGGAAGGCCGGATCACTGCTTCGGTTTCACGCCGCGCAGATACTGGTCGAACCAGTCGGCAAAAAGCTCCATGTCCTTGACTATCTCCGGCCAGCCGTGCTGCTTGCCTGGGCGAACGACCAGCTTGGCCGTCGAGCCCACCGCCTCGCAGCCCTTAACGAACGTCTCGGCCTGGCAAATCGGGACGAGCTTGTCGGCGTCGCCGTGGATAATCAGCATGGGCGGCATGTTCGAATGGATGAAGTAGATGGGGGAAATCTCCCGGCCCAGCTTTTGCCGTTCCTCCGCCGTGTCGGAGCGCGGGCCAAACGCGGGCTTAAAGTCCTTCAGCGTGCCCACGCCGACCGCATCCTCCCCTGGCCGGCTGTAGTTCAGGAAATCTGTGGGCGGGAAGAAACAGGCGACGCATTGCACGGCGCTGCTCTCGCTGTCAATGGCGTCTTTGGCCTTAGGATCGCCCGGGCCGCCTTGGGTGCCCATCGTCAGGGAGAGATGTCCGCCCGCGCTGGCGCCGGTGATGCCGAGGCGGTTGGGGTCCACCCCGTACCGGGCGGCGTTGTGCCGGATGAACCGCAGGGCGCGGTGGATATCTGGGACGATCTCGGTGACCGTGAACTTCGGCTGCGAGCCGTGCACGACGGCAAAGACCGTGTAGCCGCGGTTGAGCAAGGACCGGCAGAAATCCACATTGATGGCCTCGTGCGAGGAGAACCATCCGCCGCTGACCATGAGAACGATGCCCACACCATTGGCCGGGTGCGGCTGGAACACATCGAGCGTGAGCGCCGTGCCGAACTTGCGCCCGTAGATCACATCCTCAGTGCGGCTGAAATCAATATTGGTTTGGGCCCAGGCGCAGGACAGCGCCAGCAGGAACAGGCAAGCGGACAGCGTTTTCTTCAGTGCATGCATCGCAGCGAGTCTATCCGCCGGCACTGCCAGTGGCAATCCACCACTCCAGCTTGTCAGCAATTCTCATTATGGGGATAGGTCCCAGGGTAGGGCGCGTCACTCCGTGCGCGCCGTTCCCTCGCAGGCGCTCCAGGACCGGCGCGCACGGAGTGACGCGCCCTGCCAGCCTGACAAAATGAGAATTGCTGCCAGCTTGTTGGGGGCTGGTTCTGGGGATCAAGTGTCCAGTCTGCTGAGCCCGGTTCGCGCTTTGCGAGCCTCCTGCGCGCTTTAACCATTTCGTAACCTGGCTGACGCTTGAATGTCACTTCGCCGTGCCAGAGTCGTACCCGTGAACCGGCGAGTGCTGATTGTGGATGACGAGCCCGATGTGCTGGAATTGGTTGAGTTCAAGCTGACGGGGCGGGGATTCGAGGTAATCAGGGCTGGCACCGGCGTGGAGGCGTTGCGTAAAGCCAGATGTGAGTCGCCGGAGGTGATTGTGCTCGACCTGCTGCTGCCCGATCTCGACGGCCTTTCGGTATGCGAGATTCTCCGCGCTCAACCTTCGACCCGCGACGTGCCAGTGGTCGTTTTCAGCGCACTGGACCGCCCGCTTACGAGTGCGCGTGGCGCCAGGGCCAGGGTCTTTCGCTGGCTCAAAAAAGGCTCCGATTTCGATTCGCTCTGCGATTCTGTCAGTGCAGCGTTCAACGAACATTCGGACCGGGTGAAGCACCGCGTTATGCCCGAGGAGCATCCGACTCGCGAATCGGCTGGCTAACGGATTCGTCGGTCGGGCCGAATGGCGCTTTGTTAAGGCCCGGCAAAAGCGGCGGCGCTCGAACGCTTTTTGGGGTCAAGGTGCGCTTCTGCGGCGGCAACCACCGAACCCCTGAGAAGCCGGGTATTTTCCCCGTATCCTGCTGCGAGGCTACTCCTCCCATCCCGCACGCGACCCTCCCGCGAGCCCCACCGGAGTCTCGCCGTAGTACCCTCGTTAGCTAACGAGGGTACTACGGCGAGACTCCGGTGGGGCTACAGAGGTGCCCGCGGGCCGTAGGGGACTCATGACGCGTTCCCCGGCCTCCAGCATCGGTTTAGATTAAGCAACTGAGGCTCGCGGGGTGGCCTGAGCGAGTGGGATTGTTGGCTGGGCCGCGCTTTGGCCTCCGCTTCGTAAGGACCGCAATCTCAGATGGTTGCGCAATCCACAGGGTTACGCGCCGTTGCTGCCCAGTGGCCGCCTCTGCGGAGTCCCGTGGGGTCAGTGGGCGGGCAATGGCGGCGGACGGCAGAAAAGCGTCTTCACAAGTCTTGCAACCGCAGACAGATGCACGATCCACATGGGAGCGCCACGGGAGTACTTCCGTAGTACCACGCTGGCAGCACCGCTGGCGCAGGGGATGCGCAAGAGGCGTTGGCGGGGTTGGGGCGGTGTGGGGACCTTGCGCGCTCGTTGGAGTTCGCCGGACGGGTCACCGGTGTGAGCTTTGGCACGGAGGCTAAATCACGTCCAGAGGGTGCGACGTGATCCAGATCTCAAGCTGGTCAAAGCGGGCTTTCAACCTCTCCTTAAAGTCTCGGAAGAAGGCCCGGTGCTCGGGAAGGTCCGGATTACCTCGAACTTAATTCCCACGTCTGCCAGGAAACTGAGCGCCTCCGATGGCACCGCTGTCTCGCCGGAAGACCAGCTCTTGCCCGCGAACCGCGGGATGAGCTTACCCAGAGCGCGTCGCTCTGTTGCCTCATCAGGAAACCGGATTAGGATCTGCATGGCGGCAATCTACGTCTCCGCTTCGGCGGGAGCAACATTTCTCGCCAGTCAAACCAACACAGAGAGCACCCGTGAAGTTCCTTCACAGCGGCACCGCCTCCCGCAAGCCGCGCTCCCGCAGTCCTCGGGTGTCAACGCGACTTTCTACTTCGCGCCAACATCTTTGGCCGCCTGCGCCTGTGCATTCAAATAATCCTCCACCGCGCGGGAATGTTGCAGGTAATACGCAACCACCGAGTAGATGTCGCTCAAAGTGACGGATGGATAGTCTTCCTGAATCTGCTCCGGAGTCGCGCCGTCCTTGAACTCACGCACAAGCCGACGAGGCCCAAGCTGGACGGAGGCGGATCAGGCCGTAGTAGCGTTTGCAGGCGCGGGGATGATAAACCGCGCCGAGCCAAGGGCCTGTGGGCACAGCCGCGATCCGAGACGCCTGGACACTGAGCCAGAAACCGAAAGGAACGCAGGTCCTGCGTCAAACGCAGCCGGGGACGGCGGCGGAAGGGTGCAGGATGACCAGGCTGGCTTCCAGCCGAACTGGGGGAAACCCGCCGTGCGGAATGAACCGAGGGGGTGGAGGAACCGCCCGCACGACCTGATGGCCATTTGCCACGATGCCCGAAAGGGCAGATACAGCGGAAGCCATTGGTCTAAACCAGCGCGCCTCCGCTCTACTCGACCAGTTCAAGAGGTTCGCCGTGACACACCGCGGCGTGCGCGGTCCAATCATCATGGTGCCGGGAAAGTTTCAAAGCCCCCGAAAGGGATTCACGTTGATTGAAGCGCTCTGCGTAACGGCCATCATTGCCATTCTCGCAAGCCTGATGTTTCCGGCCCTGGTTAAAGGATTGCGCAAGGCGCGGGGGATCGCGGGACACCTGGGAAGCGCTGACGGCATTCAGATGAGCCAGAGAATATGAACATTCAAAGAATCGTCCGATTCATTTATTTTGCCTTGATTCCCCCGCTCATTCCATATCCAGCGTTGGCGGAGGACTTCACTAATGCCATCCACGCGTTCCTGCAACATCGCATTGAGGTTGACAAGGTTTGCGTCGGGATGGTGGTCGGCCTGGTGGACGAGGATGGGAGCCGCGTGGTCAGTTACGGGCGGTTGGATAACGGGACGGACCAGGAAATGAATGGGGACACCGTGTTCGCGATTTGTTCGGTCACGAAGACCTTTACCGGGCTGTTGCTGCAAGACATGATCGAGCGGGGAGAGATGAAACCGGACGATCCCGTGGCCAGGTATTTGCCCCCATCGGTCAGAGTGCCGGCCCGCAACGGCAAGGCGATCACCTTGCGCCAACTGGCCACGCATAGCTCCGGGCTGCCAAAATGGCCCGACGACCTTAATCCCGACCGCGCGGATCATCCCTATGACGATTATCGCGCCGAAAAGCTTTACGCCGATTTGGCCGGTTACCAATTGACCCGGGACCCGGGCGCCAGGTTTGAATACTCCAGCGTGGGCATGGGTTTGCTGGGTCATGCCATCGCCCTGAGAGCCGGGACGAACTACGAATCGCTGGTCGTGGACCGGAGTTGCCGGCCGCTGAAGATGGATAGCACGGGCATCACGCTGACTCCCGGACTGAAATCCCGGAACGCCACCGGACACAATGACCTCGGCTACGCGGTATATCAAGTACCCGGCTGCCTGGGATCGGACGAGGGGCCCGGGGTGTGGACAAACGACCCCAAAAAAGCCGAACCGATACTGCCGTCCAACCGTGACTGGCGCCATGAAGCGATGGTGGGCTATGGCGAGCTGCACTCGACGGTCAACGACCTCCTGAAATATGTGTCGGCCAACCTCGGGCTGACGCCGTCCAGCTTAACCCCGCTCCTGGAAGAAACGCACGCCGTTCATTTTCGTCTGACGCGGGATAGTGGTGTGGGATTGGCGTGGTTTGTCACCCCCGGCCTGCAGGGGACAAAGATCATCTCACATGTCGGAGATACGCTCGGTTTCAGTTCCTTTGTCGGTTTCGACAAGACGCGGAGGCGGGGCGTGGTCATTCTGATTAACTCCTTTGATATTGCCGACGCCTGCGCGGCGGGCATTTCTTTGCTTGAAAGTGAATGGCGGTCGGACCGGCGGCCAAAGGCGGCCACGATCGGGAAAAAGACCTGCGAGTCGTATGTGGGGCAATACCAGCTTTCACCCGATTTTGCGCTGGGAACGCTCATGCTGCGGCAGTTTCTCCGCAACGCGCACAAAGCGCTCCTTTACGTCCCGGCGGGCGTCTGCCTGGTCCTGCTGGTGGCCCTGCTCGGGCGCGCTGCCGGCTTTCGCAAGCGATGCGTTGTACTGGGCGGCGCGGCCCTGGTTACAGGTGCTTTGGCGGCTCTCCTGGCGCTGATACTGGGTCAGGTGGTTTGTGCGAGTCTGCACTTGGGCATCGGTATTCGCCTTGAAGGCAATCGGATGTTTGCCCAATACACCTTAAATCAGCGATCGTCCTCGGCGGTCATTTCTAAACTATCACGCATCCTCGATTTTCGCGCTAAGTTCAATCCGTCCCTCTCGACGGAGTTTTGGCCGGCAATCCCCGGTGAACTGCTACCCGAATCGGAAAGGCGTTTCTTTAACCGGCTGACGGGCATGCCGGTGACCTTTTTGCGGGACACACAAGGCAAAGCGACCGGTTTGATCGTGCACAATCCCGGCGCCGAATTCTCTTTTGCGAAAACCTCTGATCAGCCGCCCAAGGCTCCCCAAGCACCTAAAAAGTATGTCGCAATCGAACTGGATCCAAAGCTCCTTGATGCTTTTGTCGGCCAATACGAATGTGCGCCGGCAAGCGCGTATCCCACCGGCGTGAGACTGGCTATTCGGCGACAAGGGGATCAGTTGATCGGTGACATGCGGGGCAAGCACATCTTCGGCGGTCTTTTTGAACTGTATCCCGAGTCGGAGTCGAACTTATTCGACACAGTTTACTGTGCACGCTACAGCTTCAGTAAGAATGACAAAGGAGAGGCGACGGTTGGCATCCATTATTGGGGGCCAGATTTGGAGGCAAAGAAACCGTCAACCCCAGCCCGTTGAACGCTCACCCGCGTAGCGCTCAGTACGTGCGGGCGCCCCAAAAGCAGTTTCCTATGTGCAGCCTTCGGTCTTTGACATGCTTGCAGGTGCAAGTCCTGCCTCGGCAATGGATGGTTGGGCCGAGTAGTCATAGCAGACTTTGGTTGGGGGAGACCCCGACTGGGGCAAGATCTGCCGTAAACGGGCGGGCGAGTCGGCGGCGCAAGCTGCCGGCAAGGACTGGTCAGCCGCTCTAGCAAAGGTGCAGGCCGCAACATTAAGTGAAGACTGCCGCCCCGAAATTGCTTCCTCCTCTGAAGCCAGTGAGGGGGGTATCTCGGAACCGCCGAACCCGGATAGGAATGGTGAAGGCTCGCATAATCGAGGGTTGAGCGTTGATTGTTGAGAGACAGCGGGGCCAGAGATCCGGCGGCGTGGAAGCGGGGATGGCCGACAGGCTCGATCGGATTGGAAACTACAGGGTTTGCCGAATTGACGGCATAATGCATTACGCTTAGCTTTGTGCCTTGAGCACGCTTGCTGAGATCAAAAGGGCGATTGAGAAACTCTCGCCGCAAGAGCGTTGCGAGTTGGAGGCGTTGCTTCATCCCTGGCCGGACGACGATTGGGACCGGCAGATGCAAGCGGATGCCGAGCCGGGCGGCAAGCTGCACGAAATGATGTCAGCTTCCCACAAGAACGCCCGGGCTGGCAAGCTCATGGATTTCCCCCTCGCGGGCAGAAATGAAGTAAAAGGTCGCCTCACCCTCGGTCCCTCTGCTCAGTGAGGAGAGGGAAGCGCGGCTTGGTCATTGGCTTTTATTAATCCACCAAATCGCCGATGAGCAGGAGGCTGCCTGCGTACCAGTTGGTGCCGTCGAAGCGCGCGGGGTTGTCCATCTTTTCGTTCCGCTGGGAGAGAATCTTGAGCTTGTCCAGGGCTTCGGCACTGACCTCGATTTTCACGGTGTGCAGATCATTGGCGAGTGCTTCGGCGGCCATGAATTTGCCCAGGCGGTGGTAGGTGCAGAAGGAATCGAACCGGGCGACGCTGACCGGCTTGAGGTCGTCCACCGTCACGGTCAACTTCCCGCAGTCCGGCCCGAGGAGGTCGTACACGCCGGCAGCGGTGCCCCGAAAACGGAAGGTGAGAGTTGCGCCGGGCGGGGCCCGCCACAATGCCGGCAGCCGGGATTGAAAGGACCTGGCCAGGTTATTGGTGGCGGAGAGCCTGCTCCAGCCGGGGCCGAAATGTGCGCGGGCCAAGGGGACAATCGAGGCGCGTTCATAGTTATCGCTCACGAACGGTTCGCCCAACGAATGAGGGCCGGGCTTGCCGGCGGCCTGGATGGCGGGCAGGGAACGCACAATGGCTTCCAGGTACAATTGGTGGCCGGTGTCAGGGTAAGGATGCACGGCGTCTGGGGAGAAGATGATTTTATCACCGAGTTCCCTTTTGGCTTCGTCGGTCTTGGGCAGTTCGCCTTTGAAGATCAGACGGCCGGCCTTTTCCAGTTTGGCCACCTCGACTCCCAGGTGGATGGAGGGAATGCGGTAGAAATCGGCGAGCTTCTCCATGGTGCTGGCGGCGCGGGGGTATTTGCCGGTTTGCAGGGTTTCCAGCATGTTGCCCGCAAGGGTATAGACGAAACAGATGTCGGTTTCCGGGTCGGCGCGCCAGGTTTGCCGCACGATGCCTTCCATGCAGCGGTAAATCTGCTCCGGGGGAGCGCCGCCATCGTTGACGGCGAATTCCACAAAGACGAGGTCGGGGTGCTGAGCAAGGACGTCCTGGCCGCAACGGAACACGCCCAGGTCGGAGCCGGTACCGCCGATGGCGGCGTTGATCTGGGAGACTTTGGCGTTGGGATAGTGTTCCTGGAACCACCTGAGGGTCTTGGGCCGCCAGCCGTCCTGGGCGGTGATGCTGCCGCCGAAATAGGCGATGCGCACGTCCTTTCCTTGCTTGAGCTTGGCGAAGAAATTGGGCAACCCCTGGCGCGGGTGGGATTCGACGGCCTCCACGCTGGGATTGGCCAGATCCGGGGGCAAGGTGTTGGCAAGGGGCGCGGCAACGATGGAGCCGGCCCATGTCATAAACAGGGCCGGCGCGAGGTTGAACGGGTGCGTCTTCATGCGAGGACGCTACGTTGTGAAGGAGGGGTTGCCGAGAAGAAATGTGCCGCAATGGTGGCAATGGACGGGTATGGAGAAGGCAAAGGGGAGATCGCAGAGGGAAGAATGGACACGGGAGAGAAGTCCACTGGAGCGGCCATTGGCGGGAGCGGGGGTGCGTGAAGGTGTTCTTTTCAGTGGCCAGTGGCGTGGCGCGG
>Ga0074044_10002737_pt1 | contig 15331 bp, 13 predicted proteins | sample BogForMeECP23OM1_FD_94443 | JGI IMG/M metagenome (GOLD analysis project Ga0074044, IMG submission 94443) | Bog forest soil microbial communities from Calvert Island, British Columbia, Canada - Bog Forest MetaG ECP23OM1 | ecosystem: Environmental > Terrestrial > Soil > Wetlands ... | reverse complement strand
CGCTGATTCAGCCGGCTGCGGACTCACTGGTTCACTGCGACCCTGGGCCCGCCCGATTTTCTCGTCCTTTTTCGTTTCGCAATCGAGACAAAGGGATCTCCCTTCGGATACCGGGAACCCGCAGGAGGCGCATTTCTGAACGCGCAGCATCGAGTCCGGAAGCGAGTCGGATTCCGCGATTTCAGCTCCCGGATTTGTTTCGAGCGCTGGCGGCGGCACCGATTCGGCGGGCAGTTGCCAGGTATGGAATTGCGAGAGCTCGGCGGAGGCGCTGACACTCCTGGCCTCAGCAGTCGCGGATGGAATCGAAGCGGCGGAGACCTTCGGTGGTGGTTGCGGCGCATTGGGAGCTGTTACCACGGGGGACGCCAACGCCGCCGCGGTCCTCTCAGCGTGCTTCGCCCGCGGTTGTTTCACGAGCGGGGCCAGCGGCACTGCCCCATCACGCTGCTCCGCAAGATCGAGTGCGGTTAGCGTGAGGTCGGCCATGCGCTCAAGCGCGATCAGGTCGCGTTCTTCGAAGGCGTAAGCGTGATCGGAGAAAAGCTCGAACAATCCGCGCACCTCGCCGCTTTCCCGGAGCAGCGGCAAGACCACGATCGAAGCGATGCCGAGCGCTCGGCAAGCCTCAAGATTCACGCGCGGATCGGCCTCTGCATTGTCGCAACGAAGCAACTGGCGTCGCGCGATACTTTCGCCGGTTAGCCCGGACCGAACCTGCAAGCGGGCGCCGATCGAGGGTGCGCAGGAGCCAGCGCTGGCGCGGCAAACCATCTCGCCGCCCTGCGGCAAGGCGAGCGCGGTTCCAGTGGCGCCTGTGATGTATTGCGCGCGCTCGACTAGAAGCTGGAGCGCGGCGTCAAGCTCAGGTACTTCCAAGCCGCGACTTAGGTTGGCATCAGTTGGCAGACCTGATGGCGCGCGGGCCGCAGCAGCGGCTTCACCGGGCACGCTGCCGCTCGAAGGTGAATCGTCGGGTTGGGGGAAGCCCGGCATGCAATACGTGCTCTCTGCTTTGTCGCAAGCTTATGCGAGCGGTCGGACGAGGTCGGCGGCTCACACGAACATTGCTGACCCGAGTCTCGCCTTGGAGCCTCTGGCTGTCAAGAGCCAGCGGGTGCTTGGCAGGTGTCTGAAGTTATGCCGAGGCGTCATCTTTGTGACGCAACCACTCAATAAACATCTGCTCGCGCGGCTTGTCGTAGGCCATAAGCAAGTGGCGAATGCTGCGTCCGCTGACGAAGTGGCAGACTTCTTCCGCAAGATTTTTGGCGTGGTCGCCGGCGCGTTCCAGCGATTGCGTCATGAAGATAACTTGCAAGCTGGCGCGGCGCTCGATGTTCTCTGGATTCTCAATGTGGCGGAGAAAAATCAGATTGCGCAGGCGATCCATCTCGGCGTCAGCGCGCAGAACTTCAATCGCCTTCTTGACGTCCCGTTGCGAGAACGACTGGCCAACATCGGCCAGCATCTTTTCGAGAATGGTCGCCATCTGGGTCAGTTCGCGCGCATCCTGCGGATCGATACGAGCACCGGTGGCCTGGGCGCTGGTCGCGAAGCTCAACAGCAGATCGCCGATGCGCTCCAGCCCGATCATCAGCTTCATGCAGGCCAGCAACTGCCCGGTTTCGGTTTCCGGCACGCGTCGGATGGTCGAGGTCACGCCCGAGTCCACTTCGACGTCGATGGCATCGAGGTCTTTTTCGCACTTGTGAATCGCATCCAGCCGGGACATCGAACCGGTAGCAATTCCCTCGGCCGCGATGGCAGCGGCCTGCCGCGCCAGTTCGCACCCTTCGACCGTCCGCTTAACCAGGTCCGGGTACGACGGCTCGGGCGCTGGCTTCTTCACGCTGGCTGTGCTCATGGGGAAAAATAGCCCTCTTTGGTTTGATGCCGGATCCGCACCGGTAGACGCGAACGGCATCAATCCAGACTGTGGCTCACACCTCCAACAAAAGTGTAATTCCCAGGGTCATCAGGCAGGTTACAACGCGATAAATTTATAGTGACGAATGCAAGAGTCAACCGGCTGCGGCGGGAGATGGGGAACTCCCGCAACCGTTCGGAGCACGAATACCGCCCTTGTCGCGTGGCAAGGAACCGAGGGCACATGGGGAGTATTACCATTGTTATCTCGCCCAAGCCTCCCAAGAGCCGCACAATGTGGCAATGGGATTAGGTGTCCTTTTTCTCGGGTTTCTCCAGCGAGTCGCCGTAGGAGCGGGCACGGTATTGGCTGTGTTCCTGGTCATTCGGCTGGGATTGCGCCGGCGTTCCCCGATTGCCCTCAGTCGCCGAACAATGCGCTAACCGCCACGGCCATAACTATCGCTCCCACAACGAGTTTGGCTGGCTGCGGGGTGATCATTTCCAGATTCCAGATGCGCCGTTTGACTCTCTTCACCGCCGCGTGAGATAGTTGCCTGCTCCGATCACCGCAACTGACTGTAAACACAAATAATATTGGAGTCTGTTGCTCCCAAATGGTTCGCCTTATTCCCAAAGATAACAGCTTCTTCGCCATGTTCTCGGCGATGTCCGACAACCTCATTGCCGGGGCTCGCACGCTGGCCGATCTCTTCGCTAACTACCACGATGTCGGGGAAAAAATCGACGCGATTCACCGCATCGAGCGCGAGGGCGATGAGATGACCCACGCCATCCTGACCAAACTCAACCAGACATTCATCACACCCTTCGACCGGGAAGACATTCACGAGTTGGCCTCTAAGCTCGATGATGTCCTCGATTTCATCAATGCTTCCGGCGCCCGCATCGAGATGTACCGGATCACGACTCCACCGCTGGCTGCGGGAGAACTGGCCGCGATCATCCTGAAGCAATGCCACGAGTTGCAGCAGGCTGTGTCTCTCATGCAGAAAAACGGCAATATCCTGGGGCACTGCGTGGAGATCAACCGTCTGGAAAACGAAGCCGACCAGGTGTCCCAGCAGGCCATCGCCACCCTGTTCGAACACGAAAAGGATCCCATCAACCTCATCAAGATCAAAGAGTTGTTGGAATGTCTCGAGCGCGCAACCGACAAGGCCGAAGATGTTGCCAACGTCCTGGAAACGGTCGTTCTGAAAAGCACGTGAAGCTCAATCATTTACCCAAACAGGAAACCTGGTGAAGCCCGATCTAATTCTGCTGATCATCACAATACTGGTCGCACTGACCTTCGATTTCCTGAACGGATTTCACGACGCCGCCAACAGCATTGCAACGGTCGTATCCACGCGGGTCTTGTCTCCCAAACTCGCTGTCTTGTGGGCCGCATTCTTCAATTTCGTGGCCGCATTTCTTCTCGGCACCGCCGTCGCCAAGATGATCGGTGGCGGCATGATCCACGTCGAATTTGTAACTCAGTATGTCGTGATCACAGGCCTCTTCGGCGCCATCGTCTGGGATTTGCTGACGTGGTGGTGGGGCCTCCCGACTTCCTCGTCGCACGCTTTGATTGGTGGCTACGCCGGCGCGGCCGTCATGCGCTCCGGATGGCACGTGATTATTGCCGAGGGCTGGTACAAAACCCTGATCTTTATTGTGGTGGCGCCAATCATGGGACTCGTCCTCGGCCTCACCTTCATGGTGGCCGTCTACTGGCTTCTGCAAAATAAAGCTCCACGGCGAATCGACGCCTGGTTTCGCAAGCTGCAACTCCTCTCGGCGGCAGCCTACAGCCTCGGCCACGGCGGCAACGATGCCCAGAAGACCATGGGAATCGTGGCCTCCGCCCTATACGGAGCGCATTACTTAACCTCGTCCGAACTGGCCGGCAGCTGGGGAAAATTTCACTGGCCCATCATTCTGGCGGCGCATCTCTCGATCGCTCTGGGAACGTATTTTGGCGGCTGGCGAATTGTTCACACCATGGGATCGCGCATCACCAAGCTCAGGCCCGTGGGAGGATTCTGCGCCGAAGCGGCGGGAGCAATCACCCTGTTTTCCACCGCGCTCGCCGGAATCCCCGTGAGCACCACCCACACCATCACCGGAGCGATCGTCGGAGTCGGAGCCGTCAATCGGCTCTCAGCCGTGCGCTGGGGAGTAGCGAGGCGCATCGTCTGGGCATGGGTTCTGACCATCCCGGCGGCAGCGCTGGTCGCCGCAGTTGCGTTCTGGCTGGTGCGCTTGATTCATCCCGGAGCCTAGCCGGTTTCGCACCCTGTGACCCGCCGATTCCAGGGTTGTGAGTGCTATCGGGGATTTTTCGCCAATTGAGACGAATCGTCTGCCAGTCGGAGCCTCGGATTACCTCCTGTTAGTGAGTCGGATACTGCCAACACCTGCCTTATCGAGAGCGAGGATCAGCTAACGGGGTGCTTACCAGACGTGCGGCATAAGGCGGTACCGCACTTTCTCGCGATAGGCCCGGTAGCCTTCCAGGTCGCGTGCCAACAGCTTCTCCTCGCCAAAGATGCGCACAACGAGCAGCCCGACCATGGCGAGGCCTGCGAGAAGGCCACAAACGGAGCCGAGCAGCAACGCGGCACCAACGAACACTAGGCTTGCCCCAAGATACATGGGGTGGCGAACAAAGCCGTAGACGCCCGTGTCAATGACATGCTGGCCACGCTCGCTCTGAATACGCACCAGCTGCGACGCATACGTGTTATCGGTGAACGCGCGGAAGAACGGGAAACTACCCCCGAGGAGCAGGATACCTCCGCACACTTCGCTCCACAGCGGCAGGCGGGGTGTCCAACCAAAGCGCACATCCAGCGCCGGCAAAACGATCAAAGCCAGGAAGCACACTTTTATCCCGATGAGGATAGCCACATCGGCGCGCGATTCACCACCGCTGCCGGGCATGCGCATGCGCTCGGCCAGCAGCGCCGGGTCCCTGAAGCGAAGCCACAAGAGAAGGGCGGCAGCGAAGGATACCCACCAGACACCGAAGACCCAGCCCTCCAGCCAGCGCCAATCGCCCGACAGCCATACCAGCAGGGCCGCTAACCCGAGAATGCCAACGGGAACAGCCACCACCGCGAACCCGGTGATGATCGGCGTGGGGCGCATCGGAAGCCGAAAACATCATACTGCCGAAACGTGCTTGCCTTCTACTGCCGGAGCGGATTGGCGCGGGGGTTTGACAGGACGGCAAGACTCCTTCGGCGGATCCCGGAAAATAGCGGAACCCGGATGGAACGAAACTGCGTTCTTGTCGTATAAACAATTGAGGACAGGCCATGAAGACTCTGAAAGTCTCTTTGATCGCTTCTTTGATTGGAACTGCGGTTGGGTTGGGGGCATGGGTGTTCGGCCTCGGGCGAATCATATGGCCCGCCCACCCTCAGGTGGCTAGCTTTCTGCTGACCCTCGTAACGACCATCGCGATTCAGATTACCTGGCCTGCGCTTACCGAGACGAATTCACACTAGTTTACCGACCACCGCCAAAAGAACACGGGAGTCGCGCAAAGCGGAACCCCCGCGACACTGGCAAAACACGGTCAGCATAAGTGTTAATCGCATGTTAAAAGTTGGCTCCGTGCTCGTATTTTCATGGGGTTTTGTGCCAGACTCCCCCCAATGAAGGTTGATCCAAAGTTTGTGATCCTCAAGCACATGGGCAAGACGCCTTCAATGGCAACCTGCGAACGTTGCCACATCAAGTTCTTCACCCCGCTTGATCTGCTCAAGAGTCCTCAAGAGGCCGTAGAAAACCTGCACGAGCAATTCAGCCGACATAAGTGCGTACTGAATAAACATCAGTGACGTAATCAGTTAGCGCTCAGAACCCAGACCGCCCCGTTCGGATTCCGCTCGAATGACAGCCAACTCGGAAACGTCTCCGTTATTAGCGCCTACGCGGACTCTGCCTCAGAAGCGGGCAGCGTAAACAAAAACGCCGACCCGTGATTCAGTTCGCTCTCGGCCCGGATCGTCCCGCCGTGGGCGAGGACAATGTGCTTGGCGATGGCGAGACCAAGTCCCGTTCCCCCGGACTCGCGGGAGCGCGCTTTGTCGACGCGGTAAAAACGCTCGAACAGTCGAGGCAAATGCTCGGAAGAAATGCCCGGCCCAAGGTCACGGACAGAAAATTCGACGCCGTTCTCCGCCGGCCGCGCGCCCAGAACAATTTTCTTCCCCAACGCTGCGTACTTCAGCCCATTCTCAATGAGATTAGAAAATATCTGATGCATGGCCTCGCGATCCGCATCCACATGCGCATCGGGAACCGCGTTTTCGATCACCAGTTCGACGCCGTAGGACCGGGCCATTTCGATGAAACTTTCCAGAGCATCCTGCAGAAGTTCCTCGGTGCTGACCCTTTGAATCGTGAACCGCTGCTCGCCCGATTCGACGCGCGCCAAGGTCAGCAGATCTTCCGTGAGGCGTGACATGCGGGCAGCGTTCTTGCGGATGATCTCGAGAAACTCGCGGACATGATTGTCGGCCAGCGGGCTGTCGAGCAGCGTTTCGGTATATCCCTGAATGGAAGTGAGCGGAGTGCGCAGCTCGTGGGACACGTTGGCGATGAAATCCCGCCGCGTTTTTTCCATGCGCTCGGTTTCGGTCAGATCGCGCAGCACGGCGACAGCGCCGCCTCCCGGCATCGGCGCCGCCGTGACATCGAAGATGCGCCCGGAGGTAATTGTGTTCGAGCGCGCCGTGGTAACAACGTGGTCGCGTGCCGCTTCCTGAACCGCATTCAGAAAATCCGGGTCACGCACGCTCTCGATCAGTGGCGCGTCCATCCGCGGCGGGCGCAGCAGAATACGGTTCATGCGGCGATTCGCCCACTGCACGCGCCCATCCGGCCCGACGGCGATGACGGCGTCCTGCATGCTGTTGAGAAGAGTCTCCAGCTCATTCTGACTGGTCTTCAGGCGATCAAAGCTCTCTTCCACGCGGCGCGCCGTCTTGTCGAGCGCGGACGCAACCTGGCCAATTTCATCCGTCGCAGGGGACGCAATTCTGGCAGTCAGGTCGCCCGATGCGACGCGTTCGGCAAAATGCACAATCCGCTGCAAACGCCATCCGACGTATTGCGAAGCCGCGGCAGCAATAAGAATTGCGATAACAAGAGCGGTGAGCGAACCCCAGAACAAAGCCCGGGCCAGCGGACGGTCGGTAATTTCGATCTCGGGCAAGGGATAAGCGAGGCGAACGGCGCCTCCGGAGATGGGCGCGGCCACGTACAGGAACGGGACTCCTAGCGTGTGGCTGTTGCGCTCCTCAAACCCGACGTGACCGCCGAGGGCAGCCGCAAATTCCTTGCGGGTCGCGTGGTTCTCCATCGTGCTGGGATCGGCTTCGGAGTCGGCCAGCACTTTGCCCGTGGGATCGATGACGGTGGCGCGGGCCCCTGCGGCCTGGCCCTCCTGCGAGGTGATGTCGGCGATGCTGTGCTGCCGGTCGTTCTCCACGCGGTAGGCAAACATCTGGACCTTTTGCGTGAGATCGCGTTCGATCTGCTCGCGCAGAGTGCGCTCCCAGACGCTGTGGACGGTCCACAGCAGGGTAATCGCGGTCACGGCGATCACCACCAGAAAGACCAGCATCAACTTGAAGAAGATGCGACTTCTCAACGAGGAACCTCGAAGCGGTAGCCGGCGCCCCGAACCGTTTTCAGGTAGTGCGGGTTTTCCGGATCTGGCTCGATTTTTTCACGAATGCGGCGCACATAGACGTCCACCGAGCGCGGCGTAACGTAGGCCGTGTCGCGCCAGACCGAATCGAGCAACTGGTCGCGCGTGAACACGCGCCCAGCGTGCCGCATGAAGTAATCAAGCAGGCGGAATTCGGTCGCCGTCGTCGGCACCTGCTTCCCGCGAACGGTCAGCGTCATGGCTGCCGGGTCGATGTGAACGTCTTCTATCTTTGTCGGCAGAGGAGGCAGCGGGCGCTCGAAACGCCGCATCACCGCCTTCACGCGAGCGACCAGTTCGCGCGGGCTGAACGGCTTGGGAATGTAGTCGTCGGCACCCAGCTCCAGGCCCAGAATCCGATCGGCTTCGCCGCTCTTGGCGGTCAGAAAGATAACCGGAACTGGCGCCAGTGAGACCGATTGCCGAATCTGGCGGCAAAGCTCAAGGCCGTCTTTTCCGGGCACCATGATGTCGAGCAGAAACAGCGACGGCCGCTGCCGCTCGGCGTCGGAAACGACGACGTTCCCTGTCGCATAGAGCCGCACGTTGAAGCCGGCGCCTTCCAGATGATGCCGCACCAGGCGGGAAATATCGGGATCGTCTTCCACCACGAAAATCGTTGGTTTCACGGCAACCATTGTAGCCCTGAAATGTAACAGTTCTGTAACAAGAGCTGTGAGCTACGAGCCCGCAGCGGCGGGCGAGAAGCGGCAGTCTAAGCGAGCGCTCCGTCTTCTGCTCGAAACTCGGCTCTTGCAAAGCGTCAAGCTCGCGGCTCAAAGCTCGAAGCTCGCCGCTAACGCAGCGCCATTCCAGCCTCCGCCGAGAAATCCATCGACACAAACTGGCGGCGCACGAACTTAGGGAATGCAGCGGCCGCGATCATGGCGGCGTTGTCGGTGGAAAGCTTGCGCGAGGGGAAAAAGACCGGCAGTCCTTGCATCTCCGCTTCGCGCTGAAAAGTGGCTCGCAGCTCCTGATTCGCCGCCACGCCACCGCTGACGAACAACGTGCCAACATCGTATTCGCGCGCCGCGGCCAGCGTCTTTGTCACCAGATCGGTGACCATGGCGCGCTGGAACGACGCTACGAGATTGAGTGTTTGCCGGTCGCAGAGGCGAAGATAGTCTTCGAGCGCCGGTTGGGCAGACTCGCTGCGGAGGAACGCGGAGAGCCCCTGACGGCGCAACTCGATCCCTGGAGCCATGCGCTCGGTTTCGACGTACCGCAAGACTGCCGTTTTGATCCCGCTGTAGGAGAAGTCAAAGTGAGGTCGAGCATCCTCGGGCAAAGCGTCAGGCTTCGGGCGCTCGTGTTTCGCACGCTCATTCTTCTGACGCTCATTGCGGTCGCGATGCTTGATCTGCGCAGCCTGGAACTTGACCGCGTGCGGATCGCCGTGCGGCGCGAGGCGGTCGATGATCGGACCTCCTGGATAGCCAAGGCCGAGAAGCTTGGCGACCTTGTCGAAGGCCTCGCCGGCAGCATCGTCGCGCGTGTGCCCGATATTCTCGTAGGTCCAAAGATTCTCCTCGACCTGCGCGAGATAGAGATGAGTGTGTCCTCCGGAAACTACTAACGCGAGCACAGGGAATTGCAGGTCGGCATTTCCGGCCTGGCGTTGCTCGAGCAGCACCGCGTGCACGTGGCCTTCAAGATGGTTGACGGCGATCAAGGGCTTCTCGAGCGCGAACGCCAGCGCTTTGGCAAAGCTGATACCGACCAGCAAAGCTCCGGCGAGACCAGGTCCTTGCGTCACCGCGATCGCGTCGATCGACTCGTAAGATTGGCCAGCTTCGGCCAGCGCCTGGCGAACGACCGGAATGATCGCGCGCAAGTGCTCGCGCGAGGCCAGTTCGGGGACGATTCCTCCGTAAGGCTGATGCGTGGCAATCTGCGAGGCGACCACGTTCGAAAGGATCTGCTGGCCTGAGCGCACTACGGCCGCGCCTGTCTCGTCACAGGAGCTTTCGATGCCGAGGATCGTTGCGTCGGGCATAATTGAGCTGCGAGCTTCGGGCCACGAGCTTCGAGCCGAAACATCAGTTTAGATCATGCTTGCTTTGTGATCACTGCCAAACAACACGCTAGCAACATCGTCCGCGCGCTGCGCGCGCGCGGACACCAGGCCTATTTTGCTGGCGGATGCGTTCGCGACCTCTTGCTCGGACGCGAGCCTGCTGATTATGACGTGGCCGCCGATGCGACTCCGCAGCAGGTCATGCAGATCTTTCCGCAGACGTTCGCTGTGGGAGCGCAGTTTGGCGTGGTGCTGGTGCCGCTGAGTGAGGAGGCAGATCAGAGGAACGAAGTCTCCGCGCAATCCTTTTCCCATGCGAGTTCCGAGACCAGCGGTTCTCAAGCAAGCGACGCAGCAGCTCGCTCCAAAAGCACCGTCGAGGTTGCGACGTTCCGCTCCGACGTCAGCTATTCCGATGGGCGTCATCCGGATGAAGTGCGCTTCAGCAAGTCTCCGCGCGAAGATGTCGAGCGGCGCGATTTCACCATCAACGGCATGATGCTCGATCCGGCTACGAACGAGGTGCTCGACTTTGTCGGCGGCCGCGCCGACCTCGCCGCCGGAATCGTCCGCGCCATCGGCGATCCGGAACGGCGTTTTTCCGAGGACAAGCTGCGCATGCTGCGCGCGGTGCGCTTTGCCGCGCGCTTTGGCTACAAGATCGATCCGGCTACGTTCTCGGCAATCCAGCGCCTCGCTCCGCAGATTCACCAGGTTTCGCAGGAACGCGTGCGCGAAGAGCTGACCAAGATGTTGACCGAAGGCCGCGCGCAGCGTGCGTTTCAGCTGCTCGATGAAACTAGCCTGCTCGAGCAAGTGCTGCCGGAAATTTCGGCGATGAAGGGAGTGGAGCAGCCTCCGCAATTTCATCCCGAAGGCGATGTGTTTGTGCACACGCTGCTGCTGCTCGAAAAACTTCCGGCTGGCAGCTCCGGTTCTATTTCCGGTTCTACGTCAAAGACGCTCGCGTGGGGAGCTCTGCTGCACGATGTCGGCAAGCCTCCGACGTTTCGCGTTGCGCCCGATCGCATTCGCTTCGACGGGCACGTCGAAATCGGCGTCAAGATGGCGGCCGAAATTTGCCGGCGTCTGCGCTTTTCAAACGACGAAACCGATCAGATTCTGGCTCTCGTCGAAAATCACATGCGCTTTGGCGATGTGCTGCGCATGAAAGAATCCACGCTGAAAAAATTTCTGCGCTTGCCGGAGTTCGGCGAGCACCTGGAGCTGCATCGCATCGATAGCCTTTCCAGCCACGGTCTGCTCGATGCCTACGACTATGCCCGCGAAAAGTTGCTCTCGCTGCCGCCGGAAGCGATCCGGCCAAAGCCGCTCGTCACGGGCCGCGACCTGATTGAGGGGGGATACGAACCCGGCCCCCGCTTCAAAGAAATTCTCTCGGCCGTCGAGGACGCGCAACTGGAGGGCCGACTAACTACCCGCGACGCCGCGATGGAGTTTGTGCGGCGAGAGTTCCCCGTGTAGGGTTGCTCCCGCCTGCGCCGGTGGCCCACCACAACGCGGTTTTCGTTGTGTGGGGAAGTTACAGCATACCGCGACCCATATATCATGCCTGTCAAGCCACGTTTGACCTCCCAGAAACCCCCGATCCCCTTTCCTTTGTTGCCTCTACCCAGAGTGTACGTACACATCTGTGTTCCAAACAATATTTTGTTCGCCGACTATTCGCCTTAGTCAAATCCTATCGTACGGACAATTTGTTATGCACAAACCCCACCCGCGGAGGCTATTATCCCTTCTGCCCTTTCGCCTCCTCTTCCATCTTCCTGTCCTCCCATTGAGCAGGCGGAGATAAGCAACAGCGAGCCGAGTAAAATTGTGCGCCAGGGTATTCCTTGCATAAAATTAGGGATTTCTATTCACTCCTTGGATGGCTCCCAAAGCTCGATCGGATTGCCGTCTGGATCTTTAAGCCATGCAAACTTCCCCATGGAGGGATATTCCTCGGTCTTTTCGATGGCCACGCCTTTACTCTTAAGATGGCTGAGGACTTCGGCCATGTTCTTCACCGTGTAATTAATCTTGCCCGTTCGCGGCTTATCCTTGATGTCTTGATCGGTGGGCATAATCGCCCACGCTATCGTTCTCTTGACCTCCGGATTTTCGAGATCCCTATATTCGAACGATGTATAGATTGAACTGCACTCGGTATCTTCGCCCTCAGGAACTATTCCCAGGCAATCGCGATACCAGGTTGCCAATCTCTTTGTATCGTTAGAAAACAGAAAAGCGCCGCCAATTCCGTCGATCATAAGTTCCTCCCACTCCTTATCTCTGCCGGTTTCCGAACCGGCAGGCATAGGTCCAATTCAAAGTGCGCCCAATCCATCGCGCTTTCTTTGTCCAGGAAAACCTCAAGTGCTGGCGCATGCTCGGGCTCGTAGGCACTGTTGATAAGCCAATCCCGGTAAAGGTAGTCCCAAGCCGTAGCTACCTTATCGATATCGCCGGAAACCTTGATGGCGGCGTATCGCATGGCTGGCATTTTCAATTTCGACATTCCCTTCGCGCACTCGAAGGGAAGAGACGACGAAAGACAGACCTCATATCGATAAAGATGCTTTGGGGTCACGTGTGGATCGTCTACCGTCATTCCGAAAAGAATTCCTTGCGAAAAAATATTCTGGGATTTGGCCCATTCGATCACTCGCTTGAGGGCGGCAAGCACTCTGTCCAGTTCGAAGGCATTCGCAACCCGAATATAGGCGACTTGCCTTTCGGGAATGTCGATCAATCTCACTGGAAACGCGGCTCTCTTTTCTTCCGCGCTCATGGGGAAACCATATTCATCTTCCGGGAAGAGTTCTTTGCAAATCTTGCTCTTTTTGATCTCGCCGCTTTTTCGAAACTGACTTGGCGAAGTATCGTAGCCGGAGCGAAAGGCACGTGAAAACGTGGCCGATGACGAAAACCCGCAATCGAAGGCTATATCCGTCAGGCTTTGTTCGGAATAACGAAGCAGACGAGCGGCCTTTTCAAGACGAAGCCGATTCGTAAAGTTATTCAGGGTTTCGCCAGAAACCGCTCTAAAAATCCGATGGAAGTGAAATTCCGAGAAGCAAGCAACATCAGCAAGCTCAGCTAGCTTTACCGGGCGATGCAGATTCCCGCGAAGATAGTCCGTGACCCGATCAATTCTTTGGGCATATTCGCCGTTGGCGTGGGTCTTTGCGCCTACCACGGATTCTGTTGACATTGGCGGGTGGGCCACATCTCTGGAGGGCAAGTATAGCGCTTCGCGGGCAAGTGCTGGCAGAGAGGAAAAAGCGGGTGCCCCACTTCTCGCGCTTTTCGAGAAGGCCTGCCCTGAGCGGTAGCCGAAGGGCGGGCTGCCGTGCCGCTGGCGCCGGAGTGTTCTGTTCCCAACGTCGCTCTTCTCCGCTGAGGCTCCTCTGCTGCACTGGCGCAGTCAGAGGACGGACGAGAGATGGGTCGAGCTGCATGCCAGTGATGACGAGACCTGGTACCGCGACGTGGAGCGAGATCTTGGACTGGATGCGCGGCCAAAGGACTAGCCTGACAGTGCCATTCGGGGCGCAGGGAGACCCTACTTCGGCTCCTTAGAAAGGCGTATCTTGATCTGGCAAGGGCATGCGGCCGGGCATGGGCATGAAACCGTTTGCAACCGGATTGCGAACGCTTGCCAAGCGTCCTGGGCAATAAGTCTGTTATCTATAAGTTGCGATTCGATCCCTGTGGCATGCAAGCTGCATCCTATGTTGTGGGGGAGATCCGTGCTTCTGGACAAGCTGGAATCCGGCTTTTTGCTGTTGCAAACGCGCCAGGGATTGGTGGCCGTTGAACCCTCCTCGTTTTGGCAGCGCGCCTATCTGCTTTGGACGTTCCGCAACTTTCGCCAGCTGTCGCTTCCCTTGCTGAACACGCGCCAGACGGCACTGATCAACAATCTTTTTCGCGGACACCCAGAGGCTGTATCGCATAAGTACGACCCGTGGCTTGTGATTGGAGTGGTGGAAAACTTTGTACCGCCGCCGATCGTGATCGACGCCACGCTGGCCGCGCAAATCGACGCCGCGCTGGCGATGAAGGCAAGACTGCCGGAAGAAGTGGCGGCACTCGATGTCGCGACGCCAGTGGTGCAGATCGAGGCCGCGCCGGCTGCGAGGATCGACGCGCCGGCATTCGCGAAAGCGGAAGAGCCAGAAGAAGAAAGCGCTGCAATCGAGCGCGCCGAATTTCCGCGTGAGGATGCCCCGTGGCGTTCTCTTGCGCCCTTCGGCTTCTGGGCGAGATCTATTGCATCCGGGGTTGTTACGTTCAGCTGCGCGGCATCCGACTTTGTGGCGTCGAAGCTCGAAGCATCCAAAGTGGGCGCAGAGACTGCAGCGTCGAAGATTCAATCGTCGAGAGCTGCAGCGACCAAGCTTATAGCGTCCAAAGTTAGAACGTCGGAACTTACAATGTCCAGGTTGGCGACTGCGATCGGCGCGCTCGGCCTGTGCGCATGTTTCGTTGTCGCATGGCATCGAATCGGGGCCGTCCCTGGCTCGCAGGCGCACAATTCGCCTGTGCAGCTAAACTCACCAAGCTCTTCTCCGCTACCGGAGCCGGTGCGCGTTGCCGAGAGTTCCACTGCGCCGGCAGTGACTGACCGGCGCATCGCTGGCGCGGAAGTTGCGGTCGAGCCGGCATCGGTCAAGCTAGCGTCGTCGGTCACCGCAATTGCGCCGCCTCCGAAGCCGAGAGCTCGCATTCACGACGTAGTTTCGACTCCGAAGCTGCCGCTCTCGATTCAAGATAGCGCCATCCAGGCAACGCGGCCGCCACTGCGTTTCGTATACCCGGCTTATTCAGGGGCTAACGCTCGCGGTGTGGTGGCTCTTACGGCGGGAGTGGATTCCAAAGGCAACGTGCGCACCGTGAAAATCGTCAGCGGCAACCGTGCACTGGCTGCGGCTGCGGTGCGGGCGGTTCGGCAATGGCGGTACCGGCCTTACGTTAAAGATGGCCAACCGGTGGCGACCGAAACCAACATCGTCATCTCATTTTTCTCTAGCGAAGCGATTTCCATGAGCTTCCCGCCGAGTATTCCAGGCAGCCGTTAGGACCACGCCGTTCGACCTAAATTGTTGGGAATTTTGGTGGACCTGGTCGGGATCGAACCGACGACCTCTTCCATGCCATGGAAGCGCGCTCCCAGCTGCGCCACAGGCCCACTTACGAAAGCGGAGCGATTGCCGCTTGTTCAATGGGTGCCGCTTTATGATTTTCGCGCAGCTTCCCTGCCACGTCAAACTCAACTAGGATATTGTGGCAAAAGCTACAGACGCAATTGAGGAGCCCCATGTCGAACTTGCCTCGGCTTATTTGTCTTCTGCACTCGTGTTTTGTGACGCGGTCGCGATTTTCCCGGCTGAGTCCATGCCGACGGATGTCGCCTCGGCTGATTGCATTTTGCTCAATCAGCGCGCTGGTGATGGCTGGCCTGGCGGCGGTCGCGCCTGGACAGGACGCTGCCCCGCAGCCGCAAGCGGCTCCGCCTCCGGTGCCGTATGCGTCGGTGACCGAACTCAACGGCATCCTGGCACAACTGAATCAGACGTCAACGGCGATGCAGGCGGATCTGGCGAAAACCCGCATTGAGCGCTGGAAAACGGACGGATCAACGAAGCGGCAGACGCAAGGGAATGTGGATTCGGTTCAGCGCAATTTGCAGTCGGCGCTGCCGG
>Ga0074044_10002736_pt1 | contig 15333 bp, 13 predicted proteins | sample BogForMeECP23OM1_FD_94443 | JGI IMG/M metagenome (GOLD analysis project Ga0074044, IMG submission 94443) | Bog forest soil microbial communities from Calvert Island, British Columbia, Canada - Bog Forest MetaG ECP23OM1 | ecosystem: Environmental > Terrestrial > Soil > Wetlands ... | reverse complement strand
TGTCTTTACCATCGAAGAACCATAGTTTGCATTCTGGTGACACTTGAAGTGTGAGCCGATGCAACTCTCGCATGTCACTGCGTTTTGACTCCGGTTGGCTGGTAATATACTTCTTGATTTGTTCTTGTACGTTCATATGTTCTGCTCCCTAGTTGCGCGCACGAGATTATACGACGTTTAATCCTTTTCCCCGTTGTTGAGGGCGGGCGGCCCTGACCGCGCAAAAACAACCACGGGCGGGTGGCCGACTTCTCGGGCAAGCATCGCGCGCTTTGCCAACCGAGAGCAGAGAAGTAAAAGCGGGGTGCCCCACTTCTCACTCTTTTTGAGAAGTGGGCCGCCACGCCGCCGACTCCGGAGGGCTGGTTCTTTCATCACCGCCGGAGGGTGCGCAGCCCCCTCTCCTAGCCTCGCTTTTGTCAAGCTTGACTTTTTGATCGGGACGAAATCGGGGTCCGACGCCGGGAGCAAGCAAAAGCGCCCATCCCAGAGCCCGAACCCGCGACGGAACGTCCCTTAAGTGAAAGAAGAATAAAGACTTTACCTCTAAGTCCTTATTCCCCAAAGACCTGGCGGGAGAATCTTGCCAAAGTATTGATTCCAAAAGACCAGCCATGGTAGGGGGGGTACCATCATTACCAACCAGTAAACACACCAGGAACCACAAAACCAAAAAAATCCTTCCCGCCAACCCACCACCAAGAATTTATTTTCGGGGCAAACAAACGGAGAACAGCCTCTCAGATTTTCCTGAGACCTGCCCCTAGAACGGAGTCGATCCCTTAAACAGCCAGATCAACTCAATCACCAGAATAATCACCACCATCACCTCCAGCACAAACGCCCGGCTCTGGTGGAACTGGTCGACCATGAAGCGGTAGAGTTCTTCGGCGGTGTGGACTTTCTGGTTGACCAGGTCTTTGTAGTCGGTGACTCCGATCTTCGACGCGGCGACTCTGTACAGGCGCGCCGAGAACATGTCACTCAGGAATTTGATGGCGTTGTCGGCGCGCTCCGTCAGTTCGTCCACATCGAGCAGGACGGTATGCAAGCGGTTGGCGCGTTTGGCGTTGCGCCAGCGAGCCCAGATGCCGGTCGAGCCGTGGTCCATGAAATCGTAAACGCTTTGCAGTTCGCGCGTGAGCAGTTCGTCGTAGTGGCGGAATTCGAGGAGCTGCGAGTTGGCGTATTCCAGCAGTTGGATGACCGTCTCCGCACCGCTTGAAGTGTCGTAGAGAAACGCCGCGTTCCAGCTGATCACGGCCAGGTCGTTCGGGTAGTAGGAAATTTTCGACTGCATGATTTCCTGCTGCTCGCCGTCGGAGAGCGGAACGTTTTCGCCGCGCACGATCTGGGCAATGCGCCCTCCCTGGGTTGCGAGCAGTTCCGCGGCCGAGGGATTGCCGGCAAGGTCGCGGACGTGGAAGACAAAATAGTCTTCATGCAGCCAGCTATCGTAAAGCTTGACCAGCGCAGGCCGGGCACGCTCGATCTTCTGTTTGACGATCTTCTGCGCGAAGCTGGTGAAATCGGTGTCCCACACCCAGCGGCCCGCCAAGCGGACCAGCGTGTCCCAGTCGCCGGAAAAAGGCAGCTCGAAAACCACGCTCAGCACGCCGTAATCGTAGTACTTGATCTGCACGTCAAGCCGCTCGCCGCTTTCCAGGATCAGCGGTTCCACCGGCTCGACAACCGGAGGACGCTGAAATCGGACGTATCCCGGAGCGGGATGCTTGAAGCTGGTTTCCTGCCGCCGAGCCCCGAAGATGTCGCGCAGGGAGTCGAGGTTGATCTCCTCGCACACGTCGAACTGGATCAGCACCAGCACCGACCCTTGCAGGGACTTGTTCTGCGAGATGGAGGCGGACTGTGCCGGCGCTGCGGCCGGGGCTGCAGCGGGGGCTATAACGGCTGGGTTTGTGGTTTCCATCGGGAGGACCTGCTGTCTATATCTATTATCGTCTATTGTCACAGAAAGAAGACAGGATTGGCAGTGGGTCGGTAAGTCTATATATATCTATAGCTTGTGTGGGCTGGCGGGCTGTGCTCGGCTGGGCGGGCAAGAATGCCCGCCCCACACAGTCCTACCTTTTTCTGGCCAGCGCCAGCAGCAGAGCCGTGCCGGCGGCGATCCCAGCCACGGCCAGCCCGGTTCGCTTCATGGATTTCTCGATGGCAGCCTGGTGAGGCAGCACCCAGGCGTCTTCGGGATAGTGTTGCGGCGCGGGGTCGAACATTGGGAAGCCTTCGGGAGTTTCGGTGGCTTCGCGGAGCGCCATCTGGAGAACCTCGGCCAGGTGGAGCGCGTGGCGGTCGGTTTCCTGGGCGATCTGCTCGCGGCAACTGAAACCGTCGGCGACGATGAGCCAGTCGGTCGGAGCCTGGCGAACGGCGGGCAGAAGTTCCAGCTCACCGATGGCCTTCGAAATGTCGTACTTCTCTTTTTCGAAGCCGAAAGCTCCGGCCATGCCGCAGCATCCGGGAGCGGGAGCGGTGAAGTTGACGCCCATGCGCTGCAGCACGGCTTCCTCGGCGGTCATCTTCATGATGGCCTTGTGATGACAATGTCCGTGGATCAGCGCCCGGCGAGCCAGTTTGGGGAGCGGAAAGGCAGTATTATTGGCGCGCTGCTCGAGAAATTCGCTGAGCAGAAAAACCTGCTTCGAGAGCGCTTGTGCGCGCTCGTCTTTGGGGAAAAGGTTCGTAAGTTCGTCGCGAAAAACGGAAGCGCAGCTCGGTTCGAGGACGACGATGGGCGTGGCGGCTTCGATTTCCGGGAGAAGCTCGTCCATGATCTGAAGTAGCAGGGACTTGGCGCGGTCGAGCGCGCCGATGTCGTAGAGCGGGCGGCCGCAACAAAGATGGGCACGCGGGACGCTGACCTCGAAGCCAGCGGCTTCGAGCACTTCGGCAGCCGCTTTGGCGGTCGCGGGGAGGAAGTGGTTGTTGAACGTGTCGGCCCAGAGGAGAACAGTAGCCGACGTGAGCGGGCGAGACGCCCGCTCGACAGCCGGCGGGACGCCGGCGCTACGATTTCTTTCCCACCACTGTTTGAACGTCTGCGGCGCCAGGGGCGGAATGCGCCGCTGGGCGGGGATGCTGGCGGCTAGCTTGGCGAGGTCGCGCAGACCGGGCAGTTGCGTCGTAAGATTCACTAACCCCGGCATGTGCGAGGCGGCTCTCAGCCACAGGTCAATATTCGAGAGCCCAAACTCCCTCAGCGGACGCCGATTCGTTTCGTAGTAGTGCGAGAGAAATTCCGCCTTGTAAGTCGCGACATCGACTCCTACCGGGCAATCGCTCTTGCAACCCTTGCAGGTGAGACAGAGGTCGAGCGATTCTTTCACGGCTTCGTTCTGCCAGCCGTCTTGGATGACATCGCGTTTCGTCATCTCCCAGAGCAGGTGGGCGCGGCCACGCGTGGAGTGCTCTTCGTCGCGCGTGGCGCGATAGCTCGGACACATTACTCCGCCCGAGTCGCGCCGGCACTTGCCGACTCCGACGCAGCGCAGCGTGGCGGCGGCAAGGCTGCCGTGGTCGTCGGGAAATTTGAAATGCGTCTCCGGCTGCCAGGGGTCATAACCCGCGCCTAAGCGCAGATTTTCGTCGAGTCGATAAGGCTCGATCAGTTTGCCCGGATTCATCTTCCAGTCGGGGTCCCAGAGCGCTTTGAACTCACGGAAGGCCTGCATGAGTTCCGGCCCAAACATCTTGGGAAGAAGCTCGCCGCGGGCTTGCCCGTCTCCATGCTCGCCGGAGAGCGAGCCGCCGTAGCGGACCACGAGGTCTGCGGCCTCTTCCATAAACTGGCGGAACTTGCGCACGCCCTCGCTGGATTCGAGATCGTAATCCATGCGGGTGTGCACGCAGGCGTGGCCGAAATGCCCGTAGAACGAGCCGTCGTAGCGGAAGGCCTGCATCAGTCGGCGCAGGTCGCGGAGATACGCTCCGAGCTTTTCAGGCGCAACCGCGGAATCTTCGAAGCCTTCCCAGCGCAGCGGTTCGCCGGGGACGTGCGAAGTCACACCGAGGCTCGACTCGCGAACATCCCAGATGCGGCGGGCCAGGCGCGGGTCGGTAAACAGACGCATGATGGGCGCGGCGGGGGAACGATCGAGAGCCTCCATCAGGTGTCTTGCCTGGGCTTCGGCATCGTCGGCGGTGTTGGCGCCGAATTCGACCATCAGCCATCCCGTGCCTTCGGGCAACAGCGCGAGGCCATCGAGGTTCACGCCTTTGCGGCGGCTGGCATTGACCATGATGTCGTCAAAACCTTCCAGGCCGATGGGGCGATGCTCCATGATCTGGGGGACGTGATCGGCGCAGAGATAAATGTCGGGCCATCCAATCACCAGCAGCGCCCGGGCCGGCGGGCTCTCGACCAGGCGGCAGGTAGCTTCGAGAACCGTGACGCAAGTGCCTTCGGAGCCGACCAGCGCGCGCGCCACGTGAAAACCGTTTTCGGGGAGCAGGTGATTGAGGTTATATCCGGAAACACGGCGCGGAATGTCGGGAAACTGGCGGCGAACCTGCTCGCCGTAGCGGTCGGCGAGAGACTTGAGGCCGGTGTAGATTTCAGCGCGCCGGCCACCTTCGTTCGTGATGCGGGCGAGGTCTTCGTCGCTGGTCGCGCCGACGTGCAGGCGCTGGCCGCCGTAGGTGAGAATCTCAAGCGCTTCGATGTTGTCGTCCGTCTTGCCGGCCATGATCGAGTGCACGCCGCAGGAGTTGTTACCGATCATGCCTCCGAGCGTGCAGCGGTCATGGGTCGCGGGGTCGGGCGCGAAGGTGAGGTGGTGCTTCTCAGCCGCGGTGCGCAGAGTGTCGAGGACTACTCCAGGCTCCACGCGCGCGATGCGGCGCACAGGATCGATTTCGAGAATGCCCGCCATGTACTTCGAAAAGTCGAGGATGACTGCCGCGTTACAACATTGTCCGGCCAGTGACGTGCCTCCGCCGCGCGCCAGCAGCGGAGCGCGGTGGTCGCGGCACAGGGCCACAGTGGCGAGCACATCTTCCTTGTCGCGAGGAACTACGACGCCGATCGGAACCTGGCGGTAGTTGGAGCCGTCGGTCGCGTAGAGAGCGCGGCTGCCCGAGTCGAAGCGAACTTCTCCGCGAAGATGGCGGCGAAGAGCGGCTTCAAGCGCAGAGGCATCAAGTTGCGCGGAATGGGCCGGAGGTGGGGCGATGTCTTGCGGCATAGGGTACAGAACATCTTCGAGGATACGGGCGTTGGGTGCAAGCCCGTTGCAGAGGTTAGAAGTCAGAATACAGAAGTGGAGGCGCGGGTTGCTGTCATGCTTCTCGGAAGCTCGCGGCTTTTCGCGGACAAGAATGTCCGCGCCACACGGTCACACCCACTTGTGATGCACGTCACAGCCCGATGGGCCGGAGGGGAGCACCATCAAGCCGTTCGCTGCCTACATCCCAAAAAGCCAGGGGATTTCGATGAGCACTGAATTTTGTTCCCAATGTAAACAGTCGCACCCGGGCCGGACCTGCGATTTTGACGACCAGGGCGAATGCGCCGAGACCCTTCCGCAACCGGAAGCGCCGGCCGCGAACTCCGCCCCGGCGAAAAAGCCTTCCGTCCCGCCCCTGAAGAGTATCGACCGCGCCTGAAACCGGCAGGCTTCCTTGCTCTCGGACAGAAGCGTCGGGGCGGCAAGCTTCGCAAGAGAAACTCTTGGATCATCGACTTTATGGGAGTACCATATCTCTGCTTAAAATGACTGAAGCCCAGACTCAATCGCCGGAGCCTCATGAAAATCACTGACACAATTGGATCGCTGTTGAAGACCAAGGGCAGCCGCCGGGTCCTGTCGGTAACTCCCGAGCAGTCCGTCTACGAGGCCATTGAGAAGATGGCGGCGGAGAGCATCGGCGCCCTGCTGGTGATCTCCGAGGGCAGGTTGGTCGGCATCCTGTCAGAGCGCGACTACGCCCGCAAAGTGATCCTCAAGGGGCATTCCTCGAAGGACACGCTGGTGCGGGAGATCATGACCAGCCCCGTGGTCTTCGTGACTCGTCAAAACACGGTGGACGAATGCATGGCCATTATGACCAATCACCTATTTCGTCATCTTCCCGTCGTCGAGGACGACACGGTTGTGGGGGTGGTGTCGATTGGCGACCTCGTCCGCTGGACCATCTCCGGCCAGGAACAAACCATTCACCAGTTGGAAGGGTACATAACCGGGCGATATCCCGGTTGAGCTTAGAGGGAGAGAGAATCGTCGTCGAGATTCTGTTCCTGGTCACGCTTCCTGCCATAGCGAAGAGCCAGCCCCACGCCCAAGGTCATGACTCCCAGGGGCGGAGCCACCAGGACTGCGACGGCTTTGCTAATCGCCTTTTGCCCATCTTTGGAAGTTGCCGAGGCCGTGCTGTAGCACATCGCACAGCCTTGGGCAAAGGCGGGGACCGTCCACAGGCACAGAAGCGCGGCCAGCAGGGCACGTTGCATCAAAAGTCTCACCTTACCCCCAGGTAGAGAATGCGGAACGCATCCGGAAAGAAGACCATCATCATGGCCAGACAAAACACCAGTGAACACATGGTGAGGTACTTCATGCGCGACACCTCGTACTTCATGTGCATGAAATACCCGATGATCAGCGCCGCCTTAACGATCGACAGGCACATCAGGATCGACAACATGCGCTTGGGTTCCATGTTCTGGTAGCCGAGATAAACTTCGATTGCCGTCAGTACCAGAAGCGTCCCCCACACCCAGAAGAAAGGAGTGACACTGTGATGGCGTTGCTCTTCGGCTACGCGTGCTTCAATTGCCAACTGAGAAGCGTCTTCCATAGGCTTATCTTTCCCGATTCCTAGACGATCTTGGTGGACATTATGTAGACGAGGGGGAAGATGAACATCCACACCAGGTCCACAAAGTGCCAGTACAGGCCGGCGACCTCGACATCGGCGGCGTCATAAACCTTGGGCTTCAACCATAAAATCAGGGAGCAGACCAGCGCCGCGATCAGCAGCACGTGAGCCCCATAATGGAACGGACTGTAAGCGGGCGTCGCCAGCCACGCCACCAGCCAGAGCGCGAAAAGAATGGGGATGAACTTGCGCCGCAACGCGATCACACCCAGGTAAACCACTCCGAGCGTGACGTGCAGCATGTGCATTCCCGTGAGTCCAAAAAAAGTTGCCGCGAACTGGGGCACGGTCTTGGATACATTGACGAATTCGGACGCAGTCTCCTGGTGCGGGACTGCCGGAAAGATAGGCAACCGGAGACCTTCGGCGATCAGGTTGCTCCATTCTTTGGCGTGAAGAACGATAAAACCTACTCCACACGCCATGGTCGCCAATAGGAAGAGGAGGCGATTCCTTCCGTTTCCACGAGCCGCGGCGTTGACGGCCAGCACCATGGTGAGCGAACTGGTCAGCAGGAACCCGGTCATGATGGTGGCGTTGACGATGCTCGAGGAGTGGAACGGCGTCGGCCAATTGGAGATGGAGATGCGTCCGTAGCTGTAGGCATACAGCAAGCCGCCGAAAGTCAGCGAGTCGGAGAGCAGGAACAGCCACATCCCAATTTTCTTCGAATATGTGCCAAACAGAGACGGCTCATAGATCGCCGGGGTATCGATCGCTGAAACGTTCCGAGGAAGCGCAGCTTCCGCCATGCGTTCATTCTCCTTGTCGGACTACTGTGGTCCGGCTAGCGTGCAAACTCCAGCAAAGCCAGAATGTAAATCCACAGCAAAGCCATGAAATGCCAATACCAGGCAGTGACATCCACCAAAATCCGGCGCGATGCCAAAGGCCGGTTCAATAGGACGGAGATTCCGGCAGCCAACAGAGCGATGATTCCTCCGATCAGGTGCGCGGCGTGCGTTCCGGTGAGCAAATACACGAAGGAACTGCTGGGACCAGTGGCCACGTAGAACCCTCGCGCCGCCAGATCTCTCCAGGCCAGCCATTGTCCACTCAGGAAACCCAGTCCAAGAACGATGGTCAGCGCCAGCCAGGGAAATTTCCGTTCCGTCCCCAGCGACACTCCTGGAATGGACTGCACCGGTTCGAGCGCGACTTGCCGCGCAAGTTGCCGCCGCGCGCACTCGATGGTCACGCTGCTCGCAACCAGCACACAGGTATTGATCAGAAACAGCAGTGTGGGCAGCGGCACGGGGATCCAGTCGTGCACCACGGTGTTGGTGTGCGGGTCAAAGGTCGGCAGTCCCTGACGCACGATATAGGCGCTGGTGAAAGCCACAAACAACATTGTGATTGGCGTTAGAGCTACGGCCAATCCGAGGCGCGCCCGGCGCAAACGTGCGCCATAGTCAGGCGAGCCGGGATCGGGACGCCCGCCGCCTCCACCGCCCACGACAGGCGGCAGATCGGCGCGTCTTCCCCGGGAGGTTGTGGGGCGCGACGCCGGAATCGTAGGAGTGAAGCTCGCCATACTTGGTCTAGTAATCTCTCTAGTTACTCTTCGCGCCGCCGTCGCCCTCAGCGGCTAAAGCCGCTGTGAAAGCGGTCCAGTTACCGCAGCGCTAAAGCGCTGCGCCACCCAAAATCAACCACCCGATCGACTTTCTCAGCAACCTTCGAGCTAGTGTGCTGTCACGGTTGCCGGGTCGCTTTGCATCACGTAGTCGCGTGGTGCTCCCGGCACGCTGTACTCATAGGGGCCGTTATTGACTACGGGCGTACGTCCCCCGAAATTGTCGTGTGGAGGCGGAGTCGCGGTGGTCCACTCAAGCGTGGTTGCCTCCCAGGGATTGTCGCTGGCCTTCGGTCCCTTGAACATGCTCCAGAACAGATTGACGACGAAGATCAGCTGAGCGGCGACGGTTACGATCGCCGCATAGGTCATAAACGTGTTCAGGCCAATCAGGGGATGAAGATAAGCGAGTTCGGTCAGTTGAGAGTAGCGCCGGGGCTGGCCCGCCAGGCCCAGATAGTGCATCGGCATGAAGACCGAATAGGTGCCGATCAGAGTTAGGAAGAAATGGATTCGCGCCAGCTTTTCGTTCATCATGCGGCCAAACATCTTGGGGAACCAATAGTAAGTTGCCGCGAAGATGCCGAAGATGGCGGCTACGCCCATGATCAGGTGAAAGTGGCCGGGCACGAAGGCGGTGTCGTGCAAGGGGATATCCAGAGCCGGCTGCGCCAGAAACGGACCACTTAATCCGCCGGAAACAAACAACGACACAAAGCCGATCGCAAACAGCATCGGCGACTGGAATCGAATTCGGCCCTTATGAAGCGTTCCCAGCCAGTTAAAGGTCTTGATGGCGGAGGGCACTCCGATCGCCATGGTCATGATGGAAAAGGCAAAAGCCGTGTAAGGACTCATGCCGCTCATAAACATGTGATGTCCCCACACCATGAACCCGAGCAGACCGATGGACAGCATGGCATAGACCATCGCTTTGTAACCAAAGATCGGCTTGCGGGAAAACGTCGAAAGTACTTGTGAAGCCACGCCCATCCCGGGAAGGATCGCGATGTAGACCTCGGGATGACCGAAGAACCAGAAAAGGTGCTGCCAAAGCAGCGGCGAACCACCTTTATGTCCGGTGAGCTGACCGTTAATGGTGCCCAGCGGCAAAAAGAAGCTGGTACCGATGTTGCGGTCCATGAGCAGAAGAATGCCGGCCGAGAGCAAAACTCCAAAGGCGAGCAAGCCGAGAATGGCGGTAATGAACCACGACCAGCAGGTGAGCGGCATCCGCATCATGCTCATGCCCTTGGCACGCATGTCGAGCGTGGTGGTAATGAAATTCAGAGCGCCCATGAGCGAGGCGATGCAGAAAACTGCGATGCTGATGATCCAGAGGTCCGCGCCCAGACCCTCACCCGGCCCGGAGGATTGCAGCGCACTCATGGGCGCGTACCCGGTCCAGCCGTGAAGCGGCGCTCCGCCCACCACAAAAAAGGCTGCCAGCATCACGATGTAGGCAGTGAAGGTGGTCCAGAACGAGAGCATGTTCAAGACGGGGAACGCCATGTCGGGCGCGCCGATCTGTATGGGCAGGAAATAGTTGCCGAAGCCACCCTGGGGCGCGGTCGTCAGCACGAAAAACACCATGATGGTGCCGTGCATGGTGACCAGGCTGAGGTAGTTTTCGGGTTTGATCTCTCCCACTAAAGGCAGGACCGCCATCGGCCAGATGAGATGGATCCTCATCAGCAGGGAGAGAAACATGCCGACGAAAACCGCGCTGAGCGCGAGGAAGTAGTACTGCAGGCCGATCACCTTGTGGTCGAGACTGAAAACCCATTTTCGGATGAAGCCTTGAGGGGCCGCGTGTGGGTGGGATTCCTGGGCAACCATTTATTGTTTCTCCGCCTCTCGAGCTGCCAGCCATTTGTCGAACTCGTCCTGGCTGACGACCTTCAACATGCCATGCATTTTGTAGTGGCCGAGCCCGCAGAGCTCCGCGCAAGTGATTTCGAAGTTACCAGTTTCAATGGGAGTGAAGTGCATATGGATCGCCAAGCCGGGCACGGCGTCTTGCTTGAAGCGCATGGCCGGAACAAAAAAACTGTGGATCACGTCGTGCGCGCGCAAAATAACTTCCACCTCGCGGCCCACCGGCACTTCCATAATGCCCGTGACCACGTCGTCTTTCGACGCGGGATCGGCAGGGTCCAGACCCAAAGCCGCTTCCCCTCCGGCGGACGGGTCTTCCAACTCCGGCCTGGCAATTCCAAACTTGCCGTCGGGACCGGGATAGCGGAAGTACCAAGCGAATTGCATGCCGGTGACTTCTACGCGCGTCGCCCCGTCCACCGCCGGGCGAAAGCGTTCCGCTGCCCAGATGGGACTCCCCATCAAGTTCAATCCGACGAACAGAATCGCGGTGAGAGTGGTCCAGATGATTTCCAGCTTGAGGTTGCCGTGGGAATAGTCGGCGCGGGTAGTGGAAGACTGGCCGCGATATCTCCAGACGAAGTATCCCAACGACAACTGGGCGGCCACGAAGATAATGCCCATGATGATAAAAGTGACGGCGAACTGGTGGTCTAGCGCGGCAGCTGAAGCGGACGCTCCGACCGGGAACCACCAGGTTTTGGCAACGAAGAAATACGTGCTGACAAAGGTAATGATCCAGATGACACAGAGAAGAACCAGTCCCATGTACCCCCCGGCCGCACCCGATTAGATCGGCTTCCCCACTCGTTAGAACACGCCGAACCGGTGCGGTACCCCGTAAGTGGACGGAAGTGTATCACAGCTCGATGTGATTTATGCAAGGGGGTTTCGAACTTCTTACTCCTGCGAACTGGCGATCGATTCTTTTTCGTGTGGCGCAAACTCCCCGAGCGGTGGCACATTGACGAACGCGGCGGTTGTGTAGTAACGTCGTGCCCACCTCTGTGGGGATCGACAGAATGTTGGGGATTTCAAGACGTGTTGGTGTAGTCCTTTTCCAACTCGGTGGGCCCGATTCGCTGGAGGCAGTCGAACCCTTCCTTTACAACCTGTTTTGCGATCCGGACATCATTGACTTCCCGTTTTCCCAGCTGGGCAGGCGTGCGCTGGCGAGGCTGATCTCAAAGGCGCGCGCGAAGAAAGCAGCCCAGCACTATGCGGCCATTGGGGGCTCTCCCATTCGCCGGTTCACGGAGCAGCAGGCCGCGGCTCTCGAAGCGCGTCTGCTCCGCGACGGTGTCGACGCGCGCTGCGTGGTGGCGATGCGTTACTGGCACCCGTTCACCGCCGAGGCAATCGGCCAACTCCTGGATGCGGAAGTGGATGAGGTCGTGTTGCTACCTCTTTATCCGCAATACTCGGGCACGACGACCGGCAGCAGCTTGAACGAGTGGCGACGGCAGTGGAAGAGCGCAATCCCGACTTCGTGTGTCGAGACTTTTTATCGTAATCCGCTATACATAGCCGCCTTAGTGGAGAAGATTGATGAGGCGCTTGCGCGTTTTCCCCATCCGGAGGCGGTGCCGCTGGTCTTCAGCGCGCACGGTGTCCCGGTGTCGGTGATCGAAAAAGGTGACCCCTATCAGCAGCAAATTGAAGAAACCGTGGGCTTAGTGATGGAACAGGGGAGATGGTCCAACGATCATCGCCTGTGCTATCAGAGCAAGGTGGGCGCCAGCCGATGGCTGGAGCCGTCGCTGCACCAGACGCTGCGGCTGGTGGCGGCGGAAAAGCGGGGCGAAGTATGCATCGTCCCGATTTCATTTGTCTCCGACCATGTCGAGACCCTGGGAGAGATTGATCATCATGCACGGCGGGAGGCCCGGCTTCTCGGCATCGAACACTTTGAAATGACGCGAGGCCTCAATGACTCGCCGAAATTCATTCAGGCTCTCGCCGCATCAGTGCTGGCAGCGATCGGCGAACCGGGAGCGATGGTTCAGGATCAGGAAAGGGAAGCGGCGGCGCATTCCATGGTCGCCGATTAAGCAGGAGATACAGATTCAGGAGGAGGATCATGGCAGAAAACCCGGATGCGCCCAAAACGCCCCCGGCTGGAAGCGGAGCGGCTACTCCTTATGTTGGTTCGGGAGCGGTGGGCACCTCGAAGGCGGCCGCTTCGGCGGGCGTGGCCGCGGTGGGTCCGGAAGACAGTGCGGTCAACCAGGGCCGCCGCCGGCTGGTGTGGGTGTCTGTCACCGCCTTTCTGACGGCATGGTTTCTGGCTTTCTTCCGTTTCTTTCTGCCCCGCACTCTTTTCGAACCAGCCACTATCTTCAAGATCGGATATCCCTCCGATTATGGTTTGGGTGTGGACACGAAGTGGCAGCAGAAGTACCGCATCTGGGTGGATCGCAGACCCGATCGCATCTTTGTCATCTACGCTCGTTGTACCCACCTGGGCTGCACGCCGGACTGGAAAGCCAGCGAGAACAAATTCAAATGCCCTTGCCATGGAAGCGGCTACGACGACGAAGGGATCAATTTCGAGGGGCCTGCGCCCCGGCCTATGGACCGCGCCTTCGTGCAACTGGCTCCCGACGGCGAAATCGTTGTGGACACCTCCCGGCTTTATCAGTGGCCCAAGGGTCAGCCGAGCGCTTTCAATGATCCGGGAGCGTTTTTGCCGACATGAGTCTGACTTGAGGTTGCTTGAGGCGTGAACGGCCCCTTGGTCGACTCGCCAGATGCGCCAGCAGAAAAGAGACGAAAATGGCTGAAGGAAACGGCTCGAACGGAAAGAACGGCGGGACAAACGGGAAGACAACCGGCATCCTCGGTCGGGTGGCCACCGAGGTCAAGGCCGAGGTGCAGTCACTCAAGACCGACTTGCCGACCAAGGCCAAGGAACAGGTTGATCTTCTCAAGGACCCGACCAAGACTCAGGTTTTCACCTCCATCTTCCGCCACAAGCACGACGACACCCCGCGCAATCGCGCCTTGGGCGTGCTGTCGAACGTCTTTCTGCATTTGCATCCGGCCAAGATCAACCGCGACGCGGTGCGCTACAGCTACACCTGGGGCATGGGAGGAATCACGTTCTACCTGTTCATCGTGCTCACCTTCACGGGCGTGCTGCTGATGTTCTATTACCACCCCACCAAGGTGCAAGCATTCCGGGACGTGCTCTACCTGGAGCATGACGTGCCTTTTGGAAAGCTGTTGCGCAACATGCATCGCTGGGCGGCACACCTGATGGTGATCACCGTCTGGCTGCACATGTTTCGGGTGTTTCTGACCGGCTCCTACAAAAAGCCGCGCGAGTTCAACTGGAATATCGGGGTGCTCCTGCTGGTGTTCACGCTGCTGCTTTCATTTACCGGATACCTGCTGCCGGATGATCAACTCGGTTTCTGGGCGGTTACGGTCGGTACCAACATGGCTCGCGCTACACCGTTGCTCGGACACGAGGGCCCCTTCGGTCACATGTTGGGCATGACTCCCTACAATGACGTCCGCTTCGGATTGCTGGGCGGCTCGATCGTGGACGCGAACGCGCTGCTCCGTTCCTACATCTGGCATTGCATCGGCATTCCCATCGTCGCTTCGGTGCTGATGATCGTGCACTTCTGGCGCGTACGCAAGGATGGCGGCATCTCGGGCCCGGCAGCGGTTGTGCTCGAATCAGAAATCAAGGAGGCGCGCCGCTAGTATGGACTGGAAGCAACTGTGGGAAATCGCCTCCGCTCCGGACAACGTGCCCATCGTGGCGCTGATTCCATTGCTCGCCTTCTATATCTATCTGGCGTGGAAGCAGGCACACGCCAACGATCAGTTGATCACGCAACTGGAAGGCGATGCCGCGCTGGCCAAAACCAAATATCGCAAGACTTGGCCCTTTCAGCCGGGATGGCAGAAGGAAATTCACGTGTGGCCATTTCTGTTGCGGGTGGAGTTTCTGGCCGCCATCATCGTCACTATTATCCTGATGATCTGGTCGATTACGCTGAATGCTCCATTGGAAGAGCCGGCGAATCCGAACTTGACCATGAACCCGGCCAAGGCCCCCTGGTATTTTCTCGGTCTCCAGGAAATGTTGGTGTATTTCGATCCCTGGATTGCCGGCGTCGTGATGCCGACCTTGATCATTATTGGGCTGATGGTGATTCCCTACATCGATACCAACCCGCTGGGCAGCGGCTACTACACGTGGAAGCAGCGCAAGTTTGCCATCGGGACATTTCTTTTCGGCTTTATTGTGCTCTGGGTTTCGATGATCATCATCGGGACTTTCATTCGCGGACCGGGTTGGCAATGGTTCTGGCCGGGACAAACGTGGGATCACAACCGCCTCATCTATGAGGTCAACCGCGATCTGCCGGACCTTTTCGGAATTACCGCCAACTGGGGTAAGGCGGTGTTCGGAGCGGTGGTGGTGGGCGGCTTTTACGGGCTGGGCGGGTTCGCCCTGCACGCCTTCTTCCGACGCAATAACCCAAAGGATTACAAGCGCATGAGCTTCTTGCAATATTCGATCATGATGTTTTTCGTGCTCACCATGTTCGCCCTGCCGATCAAGATGCTGCTGCGGCTTTTGTTTCACATTAAGTATGTGTGGATTACCCCGTGGTTCAACGTGTAGGTGAGTGTGGAGGCGGGGCTTTGCCCCGCCGGGACGGGGAGTAGCCCCGTCCCCACAACTTGAGGAGGAAGTGGTGCCCGAAAAGCCCGTCCCGGAGAACGATCCGCTGGTCCAGAAATCACTGGCCACCTGGTATGTTGTGGCGATGGTAATCCTGACGGCGTCGCTATTCTGGGCGCTGTGGGACGAAGCGTTCGGACAGCGTCCATGGAAAACCTTCCAGCGCGAATGGAAAGACCGCTACTCGACGTTTCTGAAGACGGCTCGTTCCACCTCGGCGCAGTCGGAAAAAGAAGTCGAGGGCAATAGCGATTACCAGAAGCTGAAGCAGGATTAC
>Ga0074044_10002735_pt1 | contig 15335 bp, 14 predicted proteins | sample BogForMeECP23OM1_FD_94443 | JGI IMG/M metagenome (GOLD analysis project Ga0074044, IMG submission 94443) | Bog forest soil microbial communities from Calvert Island, British Columbia, Canada - Bog Forest MetaG ECP23OM1 | ecosystem: Environmental > Terrestrial > Soil > Wetlands ... | reverse complement strand
CGCGTGTAGGGCGGCTGGCCGGGATAACCAAGATACTGATCGTGGTTCCAATCCTCCGGCAGATCAGCCTGGGTGTAGAGGCGTCGAATAGGTACGCCAGAAATTGTAGTGAAGCGCGCGTGCCCGTTCTCGTCTAGGTTGGTGCCCGTAGGCGCGCCGATCGGCCGATCAGGGGCCTTTTCCAAAGTCGGGCCCAATGTTTTTTCTGCCCACCGTTTCTCGGTCTCGGAGGGATGTCGTCCCTCGAACACGTCTGCGATTAGACTTTCTGCCACCTGCGGCTTGGAAGGTTTCTGGTCAGCCATGAACACCCCGTCCACATTTGATGATAGAGGAGGCAGCATGCGGCGGCAAGCGCACTTGCGCAACGCCTGGCTGCGTCTGAACTTACCTGCCCGCACCGATCTTGGGCGTTAGTTCTGCGACCATAGCGCCAGTTGGTCTTTCTGTGAATGGTTCAGTTCTGACGCGGCGGAGCTACAACACTCCGTCCATGTGAAGTTGCTCCGGGTCCTGTGGAGTTCTTACCAGATCTGCACTCGATCCGCCGGGGCGAGGTAGAGCTTGTCTCCCGGTTGAACATTGCACGCCGGATACCACGCGTCAACATTGCGGACCCCGTCTGCGCGATATTCCGCGGGGGCGTGCGGGTCGGTCATCACTTGCTGGCGGAGCGTGTCTTCGCGCGACTTCGATGCCCAGTTCTGTCCGAAGGCTATGAAAAATTGCTGGTCGCTTGAGAATCCGTCCTGCACAGGAGCGGGCTTGCCCTCGAGCGCGGTGCGGTAGGCGTCGTAGGCAGCGGAGATACCCGCGTTGTCGGCAATGTTCTCTCCGATCGTCTGCTTACCGTTGACCGAGAGGTCGGGAAACGGTTTGTAGGTGTCGTATTGCGCTGCCAGCTTCGCCGTAGTCGCTTTAAAATGGGCGAAGTCGGCGGGCGTCCACCAGTCCCGCACCCGGCCTTTGGAGTCAAACGCGCTTCCTTCAGTATCAAACGTATGGCTGATTTCATGCCCGATAACCGACCCAATGGCGCCATAGTTCACCGCAACGGGCGCTAGCGGATCGAAGAACGGCGGCTGCAGAATCGCTGCCGGAAAGCTGAGCGCGTTTTGCAGTGGCAGGTTGACGGCATTCACCGTCTGCGGATGCATGGACCACTCCTTGCGGTCGACCGTCTGCCCAAGCCGCCCGACATCGCGATGGTAATCAAACAGCCGCCCACGCCACAGGTTGCCGAAAACGTCGTCCGCCTTGACCTCATAAGCAGAATAGTCGCGCCAGGTCTCCGGGTAACCGATTCCCACGTAGAGCGTGGTGAGCTTGGCCTGAGCTTCGGCTTTGGTCGCAGGATTCATCCACTGCAAGGCTTCAATACGCTTGCGGAAAGCGGCAATGATGTTCCGAACCATGGCTTCTGCCTGGGCCTTGGCTTCCGGCGAGAAGTAGCGTTGCGCATAGATTTGCCCCTCCGCGTCGCCCAGCCGCTCATTGACCATGGCGACGCCGCGCCGCCAGCGGGGACGCTCTTCCGGTGTGCCCGAGAGTGTCTTGCCGAAAAAGTCGAAGCGTTGGTTAGCGACCGCCTTAGGCAGTACTGGCGCATATGCGTCGATCAAGTGAAATGCCAGCCAGTCTTTCCAGGTCTCCAGCGGGGTAGACGCGACGAGAGCTGATTCCCCGACGAAGGCGGTTGGCTGCCAGACAATGAAGCTGGTTTGATTGCTGAGGCCAGCCCCGCGAAAGTACTCGGCCCAGTCGAGGCCCGGAGCTTTGCCGGCAAAGTCCGACTGCTTCCAAGAATTGTTGGCTTTCTGGATGTCTTCGTTCTCTGCCAGGCTCAGATGTTTCTCTGCAATCGCATGCTCCAGTTCGACGATACCCTGGGCACGGGCCTCCGTGTCAGTGAATCCCGCAAGCTTGAGCATACCTGACACGTGCGCCTGATACTTGGTGCGAAGGTTGCGCATACGGTCGCTATTGGAGAGGTAATATTCTCGGTCGGGCAGTTGCAGGCCGCCTTGCATCAGGTAGGGGGCATAGTGATCGGAGTCGTTGAAACCGGGCGCAACCCACAATCCGAAAAGATTCGCGGTGTGAAAATTTGTATTGTTAAGCGCGTCTACATCCGATCGCAGGCTCTCCCCCAAGGCCTGCGCCAGTTCGTGCTTGTCGCGAATGGCGGCAATCGCTTCGAGGTGTGGACGAAGCGGGTCAAGGCCTTTCGCTTCGATGGCGGCCTCGTCCATGAAGGAGTTGTAGAGGTCGGCAATTTTGCGACTGTTTGAACCGGCAGCCGCGTTGGCCTTGACTGCTTCCTCAATCAGGCCAGCCACACGCTTGTGGCTCAAGTCATCCAGAGTAGTGAAGATGCCAATTCGCCCGCGGTCGGGCGGGATTTCGGTCCGCTTAATCCAGCCGCCATTGGCATATTCGTAAAAATCGTCCCCCGGTTTCACCGAAGGGTCCATGTTCGCGACGACGATTCCGTGGCTCCCTTGCTTGTGCGCGTCCTGCGCGCGCGCGGCAACCCAGCCGAGGAGCAGTAAAGTGCAGACCGCGGCGCCTGCAAAGCTCCGAAGAGAGTACTTACGGATGAGTCTCATGGATAGGGTTCCAAAGCAGCCGCGGCAGAGCGCAGCCAACTGGGATTAGACAACAACCAATTAAACAGGGTAGCACGGCCGCAAGGCTGGTTGGCACAGCCCCGCCTGCGTGGTTTATATGCCCTGGCCCAGGCCGAGGTTAAAGAGGAGCGCCCCCAGGCGCTCCTCTGACTCCATCACGCTTTGTTGCCAGCCACTATCCTTTGGGCCTTCACGCGAATGAAAGCATAATTCAACTGCGGGAGCGAATTGAATCCGGCTGCCTGAGCGTAGTATTCCCGCGCTTTCGTGCTGTCTCCCTTTCCTTGATACGCCTGTCCCAGGCGAAAAAGGTTACGAGGATTTTGATCGTTGGCTTGCTGAAGCTCCGCGATGGCGGTGTCGTAAATCTTTTCCGCAAGGGCAATTCTCCCTGCCAGTTCATGAGCCTGCTTCAACTGCATCTCATTCCTGGTCGCCTCGGCGCCTTTGCGGAATTCTTCCGCATGCGCTTTTGCTGCGGTGTAGTCTTTCTTCCCGATGGCCAACCCGGCCTCGTTGAAGTGGTGCAGAAGCGTCGCGTTGTCCTTCATCTCCTGCGAGAGACTCGAGCTTTGGATCAGCTCAACAGAGCGCTCGAACTGTTGCCTTGCCTCGCCATATTTCAGCATCTCAACCAGGATGTTGCCCTTGGCCTGAAGGTCGGCCGCCATGGCCGCCACATCGTTTTTCTTTTCGGCGACGGCATATTCTTTGTCCATCGCTTGCAGCGCCTTATCCAGCTTCCCGCTATCCGCCGCAACTACAGCCATGCCAAACAACGCAGTTCGCAGTTCGCCATCATTGCGTGCCTGATCCGCCATTTTCTGCAGCTCGGCTTGCGCTTCTTCCGATTTGCCCGCGTACATCAGATCGCCGGCCATCCCGAAGTGCGACGCCGCGAACTGCGGATCAACCGAGAGAGCCTTGTGATACTGCGTAATCGAATCGTCAAATCTGCCCATCTTAAGCAGCAACTCCGCGTAAGAGTCGTAAGGATTGGGATCGTTGGGAATCAATTCGATATATTTCTTGAAAGCCTGCTCCGCATTCGCGTAATCGCCCAGTTGCTTGTAGGCATACCCAAGAACGTTGTAAGCAGGCGAGAAATTGGGCGCCAGCTCCGTTGCCTTCTTGTAGTGCTCGACCGCCTGCAGATTGTCTTGCTGAGCAAAATAGTAATTAGCCAGGCTGAACTGTGCGCGTTCGTCATTCGGGTAGGCCGCCACCAGTTTCTTCAGGTAATCCTCTTGTTTCACCGTGTCGCCGTTTGCTCCGGATTGAGTTGCAAGAATTAAAATCTTTTCTCCTTCGGAACCTTTGTCGGCCAAGCTGACCGCCTTGTTCAAGTGTTCAAAGAATTCCTTGGCCGTCGGAGAATTGTTGGCTCGAGCCAGTTCCGCCGACGCAAACTCTGGATCGAGCGCGATGGCTTTATCAAAATGCTGGAGCGAATCCTGCCCCAGAAGCTTATCGGAGAGGGCGCGTCCTTGCAGAAACTCATTCTTGGCGTCCTCGGATTTGGTTGTGAGGGGAATCTTCCCGCCATCGGACGAAGCCGCTGCGGAAACGTTGTTCGTCGTCTGGTTGCACGCAATCCATATCGCAGTGCTCACCACAAGAACCGCAATCGAGGCAAAACGCGTACGTTCATCAGGTCGCATCGGGTTACCTCCTCCTAAATGTGTGATGGAGCCGATCCATCGCGAATTTCGGTTGATCGCTCGTCCTACCTAGACTTTGGACTATGAGTTTGGATAGCAGGCAAGTTGCGTCCGCGCGCAGTTGGCCAGCGTCCGGGAGTCACATAACAACGCAACATCTCATTGGCACTCTGTTATCCCGCAAATGTAGGCGCGGCGTCATCGCCCGTGCGGGGGGCCATTTGAACTCCATACCGAGCGAAGCCGAGGGGGAATCCGGCGTGAACCATTTCAAACTGATCCACTACTAACGTTCCGCATGTGTGTTGACAAAGGTGCATAACTAAAGCACACTAAATATGCACACATGGCCACAAAACGCGCCCACGTTCTCGTCCCCGAAGACTTGCTTCGGGAAATCGATGCCCTGGTGGGTCCTCGAGGCCGCAGCTCCTTTCTGGTAGAAACAGCGCGCCAGGAAGTCCGCCGCCAAAAAATGCTGCATTTTCTAGGAAGCAAGGACTCCGCCTGGAACGACAAAGATCACCCCGAACTGGCTCGGGGTGCAGCCGCCTGGGTGCGCCAGCTGAGGGCCGAGAGCGAAGCCCGACGCGTATCCCGGCCCAAAGCAAAGAAACGGTCTAGGACTCAGAATCCACGCACCCAATGATGCGCCTGCTGCTTGACACATCCGTTCTGATCGACGTACTCCGGCTGCGCCACGGACGTCGCGAACTGCTGGCCGAACTCGCTCGCGGCGCCAACACTCTGGCCACTACAGCTCTAAATGTCGCCGAACTGTATGCAGGCATGCGCCCCGAAGAAGAGGCACGGACCGAGGAATTCCTTGACGCACTCGACTGCTATGAGCTGACGGCGGCCGCGGGACGGCTGGCTGGAAGTCTCAAAAACAAATATGGGAGAAAGGGACGCACTCTTACGCTCGCCGACACCATCATCGCCGCCATAGCGATGGAACGACGATGCACCTTGGTGACCGACAATCGCAAAGACTTCCCCATGCCGGAGCTGGAATACTTTGACCTGCCGAAAGCTTAGGGCAAAACTGGGACTTGCGATCATCGGGCTCTGCGCTCGCAATTGTTAGGAGGGAAATTATGTAGGCAGCCTTACCGCCCTCAGCGCGCCATTTTCGACTTGCTCGACCCGCGCTTTCACCCATTGATTTGTTTCGTGCTGCCCCCATAGCCGCACTTTCAGATAATTGTCAGTCAGCGCTTCAGTGGACTTGCCATCGAACACATTCAACGTGATCGCGTCCACGATCTTTCCTGCAAAACCTCGCATGAAGGCCAGCTTTTTCTCCGCGGCCAGGTCGCGCAGAATCCGATTGCGTCCGCGAGCGATCTGCACCGGCACCTGATCTCGTAAATCCGCTGCCGGCGTCCCCGGGCGCGAAGAATACGTGAACACGTGCAGATAAGTGAAAGGCAGTTCTTCGATCAGCCGCCGTGTCTCCTCGAAGTCCGCTTCGCTCTCCCCCGGAAATCCCACCATCACGTCGGCGCCGATGGCGGCCGTGGGCATGGCCGCGCGAATCCTTTCCAGCTTCTCGCGATAGTGCCAGGGACGATATTTGCGATGCATCCCTCGCAGCACGCGATCGCTGCCCGATTGCAAGGGCACGTGGGCATGCTTGGCGATGCGCGAAGAGTGGGCCATCATTTCAATCAGCTCATCGCTCCAATCCATCGGCTCAACCGACGAGATGCGCAGCTTCTCCAAATTAGTCCCATCCAAAATCTCACGAACCACGGTTTCAAATCGCAAAGGCTTGTCAAAATCCCGCCCCCACCGCCCCAAGTTGATTCCAGAGATCACAACCTCGCGATAACCCGACTGAACCAGCGCATTCACCTCGTCAACGATTTCCTCAAGCGGCAAGGAGCGGCTCTGCCCGCGCACATACGGAATCACGCAGAAAGAGCAACGGTTGTCGCAGCCGTCCTGCACTTTAAGGTTGGGGCGCGTGCGTTCATTACTTGATCCCGGCCCGGCGCCATCGAACACCGGCGCGGCCAACAATTCCGTGTGAGCGAAGATGTCGGAAACGTAGATCTCACTTCGCCCATCGGGCGTCAGGCTGGATAACGGAACGAAGCCGGGCTGCGCTACAACGCTCGCCAGCGCGTCGTGCCTGCGGGAAGGCGCTACGATCTCCGCCAACTGCCGCTTGTGAGAATTGCCGATGACCCGGGTCACCCCTGGAAGCGCCGCAACTTCTTCCGGCGCGCGCTGCGCGTAGCATCCAGTCACCACGATCTGGCATCCCGGATTCTCGCGCCGGATGCGCCGGATCGCCGCTCGCGCATCCTGATCCGCCGCCGCCGTCACGGTGCAGGTGTTCAACACCACGATTTCCGACTGCGCAGGCGCGGCCGCTCGCGCCAGACCGCGCTCCTCGAACTGACGCTCGATGGCTGCGCCATCCGCCTGCGTAGCCCGGCAACCAAAATTTTCAACGTAGAAACTCGCCACGGTTCCTTTGCTCAATGTGTGGAATTGGTGCTCGTCGTCCCAACGATTCTACGTTCTATAGTAAATCGCCGCGAACAAATGTTCCCAGCGTAAAACCTGCGGTTATGTTCTATACTTGCGCCAGCGGATGGTTCGCGGGCTGCTGAAAAATGCCAAGTTCGTATGAGTGCATTGCATCAGCGATGCCGTAAAATGCTGAAAAGTCAGAAGCGCCTTCAGGCGCTGCCCGGCTACAATATCAATTTTTCCCGCAGCCTGTGGGTTTGAGGTGCCCCAATGAAGCGGAGAATCCTGCTGGTTGATGACGATGTTGCAGTTCTGCTTACCTTAAAAGCGGTGCTGGAACTCAATCAATTCACGGTCGAGACGGCCACGTCGGCCGCCGAGGCCATCGAGAAATTGGCCACCGGCCCCTACCAGATGGTGATTACTGATGCGCGCATGGAGAACGAGAATGCCGGCTTCGAAGTAATCCGCGCGGCGCGACGCCAAGCCTACAATCCCGCCACCGCGCTGCTCACCGCCTACCCTCCGCAAGACGGCGATTGGAAGCGTGACGGAGCGCAGTCGTTGTTAGTGAAGCCTTTGGGTACTCAGGTCCTGCTGCGGCAAATCGAGGCGCTGCTGATATTGCGCGAAGACGCCCAGCGGGAGAGCGAGAAACTCCTCTCGCCGCCCACCCTCAGTCTGGGCAGACACCCCTCCACCTTGAATCGGGAACGCGGGAGGAAGGCCAGCTAGCCGACGCTTCATCGCCGTCGTCGACGTTCTCCATCCCGCTGGCTGCCCCCGAGAGACGCAGGTTCAAATCATGCCGACGCCGCCGGCCGCCTCTGCTGGAAGCAGTCCCGGCACAACACCGGACGTCCCTGCGTCGGCCGGAACGGTACCGTGGTTTCCTTGCCACACTGCGAACACACCGCCCGGGTCTCGGTTCGCGACGAACCGTGATGCCCCATATTTGCGGCTCCCAGAGTCGCAACCCGCTTCGCCTTGCAGCTCCTGCAACGTTTAGGCTCGTTTCTGAACTGCTTATCGTGGAAAAACATCTGCTCCCCGGACGTAAATACGAAATCCGCCCCGCAGTCAATGCACTTCAACATCTTGTCCTGGAATTCCATTGAGGATGCTCCTTCAGCCCTATCCCGCCCACACTCATTCGCCCGGCAAGAAAGTCGTGCCTCTCACCTGGCACACGAGTGCGCAGGATTTCCGTGTCATCCCCCTCAGTTGAACTACCCCTGGATTCGGCCCGCCACACCCTGGTTGGGCATGGATTACTGCTGCTGCATAAACTGCGGAGACCCCGTGGTTACGCGTATCCCAGACCAAGGCCGCGCTGCAGAAAAGGGAAGGGACCGCCCACCACGAGGAGGAGCGGCCCGATTTTGATCAGTCTTGCTCTTTCCGAGCTTTTTTCCGGCTGCGTTTGCGCGCCAACGCTTCCTTCACGCGCTTCTTCTCGCCGGGTTTCAAATAAAAGGAGTGGCGCTTAACCTCCTTAATAATGTCTTCCTGTTGCACCTTGCGCTTGAAGCGACGCAGCGCATTTTCCAGAGACTCACCCTCTTGCAATCTGACTTCCGCCAACGGAACTACACCCCCAAACTCGTCCAATAGGACAGCATAGTTATTGCAAGGTTCCGCCCACAAGTCAAGCGCTATGTTGGTTGGACAGTAGGTGTGGGGCGGACACTCCGGTCCGCCAACGTTGAAGTTGACTTAAACTGTTGCAGTTGCCGGGAACTTACAAGAACCACGTGGGAACAGCCTCCCTCGGCGTCCAGCGGAGCAAAGCTCCGCAGTTCCACGGGCCTCGCTGTCAGCTCGCCCGCGCGCTCCGCGATTGTGCACGCACCACTCGCTTTCGTTCGCCAAGGGCCGCCCGAACCATATAAGCTGATCGCGTCAAGCCGGCCGCTTCAGCCAACTGATCGATTTTTTCAATCTGGCTTTCCCGCGCCGTGATATTCACGCGTACCGTCGCATCGGGAGCGTCGACCTTCACCATAAAGGCAATCGCCCCGTGCTTCGCCGCGTCCGCCGCAATATCGTCGACCTTCGACGGTTCCGGCACTGCCTCTCCATCCTCGATCATGCCCTCGATATGCAGTGCCAGCGCCTCCGGTGCCAGCCGACTGGCCTCATCGAGCGTTCTTCCTGCCGTAATGCAGCCCGGGAAATCGGGGAAGCTCACCCCGTAATCGGAATCGCGATCCTTGTGAAGATACGCAATGTATTCCATGACTTCGTCCCTCTGCTCCGGAATCACCTCAATTTGATCCCCGCCTGTTTCTCGATGCTTTTCAAAGTGCCCATCGGTATGTCCCGCTTCGGGTGCGGCACTGTCACTCTTCCCTTTCTTGTCGGGTGCTTGAACTGCTTGTGGCTCCCAACCTGAGTGACTTCATACCAGCCGTCCTTCTGTAACTGCTTTATGACGTCACGGCTGTGCACGTTTCCTCGCGTCGTTTCTTATAATACACATTCTACACACACTAGTCCACACTAAAATACACACGCACTACACACTCAAGAATTGTCTGGTTCAGCATGAGCAATTCTAGGGCTCTCTACGCCCAGTGCGGGTCTGGGGCGAACACTCCTGTTCGCCAATTCTGAGTTTCCTCGTGAGGCCTCAAGCAGAGACTAACGCAGCAAAACTCGATGGCGTAGCGGCCGCGCCGCGTTTTATCATTGACCGCACGCCTCAACATCGGATAAGCTGATGCATTATAAATTATCTACGAGATAATAATCGATCTTTGACAATCTCATCCAGGCGACGGTGCGGTTCCAAGGCTCCGCCTAAAATGCCTGCTCTGTTTCAAATTGGGACCTGCCCCCGCTGTAACTCCCATGTTCTCTAGATTTTGCGTGTAAGTCCCGCAAACTCAAAGATCTAGCACATAGTCGTAACTTAGGTTATTTGCTTTCTATATTTTGCGCACAAGAAGGGAGGGGGGCCTGGTAGCAAACCGCAAGCTGCATCCCAATTCAGGAATTAGAGAGGCCGGCAACCGACTCCCATTCCAGCGCGCCGCGAGCCATCATTGTAAAGTGGGAATGATGGGGATTGAACGAAGCAGCAACTGGCTGGTCAAACTAAACGCCGAGGTCGTCGCCTGCACCCGCTGTCCGCGATTGGTCGCGTACCGCCAAAAAATTGCTTGCGAGAAGCGCCGTGCCTATCGCGACTGCCAGTACTGGGGAAAGCCCGTACCCGGCTTTGGCGATCCCAATGCGCGGGTTCTTATCCTCGGGCTGGCTCCCGGAGCCCACGGCTCCAATCGCACCGGCCGCCCCTTCACCGGAGATGCGTCAGGCAAATTCATGTTCCCGGTATTGTACGAGACTGGCTTTGCCAACCAGCCCAACGCCACCGATCGCAAGGACGGACTCAATCTGAGAGATATTTACATCACCGCCGCCGTCCGTTGTGCTCCGCCCGACAACAAGCCGCTGCCCCAGGAGCTGGCGAACTGCGCTCCGTATCTCGATCGCGAACTGGAGGGTCTCAAGAATGTGAAAGTCGTGGTCGCGCTGGGCCGGATCGGCTTTGATGCCTATCTCAATTACCTCAAGCGGCACGGCCAGCTCGCCAGCCGGAAAACCTGCATTTTCCGCCATGGAGCCAACTACAAACTACCGGATGGAAAGACCTTACTAGCCTCCTACCATCCCTCCAACCAGAACACCCAGACCGGAAAGCTGACCCGCCCTATGTTCGTCGCAATCTTTAAAGAGGCGGCAAGAATTGCCGATGAGTAAATTGAGGCGGCTGCCGCCGGGGCCGGAAAGCCTACCCTCCCCAACGCTGGGGACATACCAAAAAAGGGTTTGCAATCTGGGGCGGCCGCCGCCGTTCTGCTCAAAGGAGCACGAGCAAGACGCCCGCGCCTCACTAGAATCCGACGAAAACCGGCTCCGGCTCGAGCAGTATGCCCCAAATCTCTTGCACGCGCTGTTGAATATCTTCCTTGAAAGCCAGAATATCCGCTGCAGTTGCATTCCCGCGATTCACAATCGCCAGCGCGTGCTTGCGGGAAATGCCGACGGATCCGTTTCCGTACCCTTTGCTGAAACCCGAGTGCTCAACCAGCCACGCGGCTGAAACTTTCTTCTGCCCATCGAGGGCCGGGTAACTGGGAATCTGCAGATTCTTGGCGGCCGCCCGAGCCGTCAGCGCCTGGTACTGTTCCGTAGAAAGAATTGGATTCTTGAAAAACGATCCAGCGCTACGGCAATCATCGTCGCCCGCTGTAATCAGCATCCCTTTTCCGGCCCTGATCTTTCGCACGGCATCTCGGGTGTTGGCCAGAGTCGGCTTTTCGCTCCATCCGGCGAAGTATTTCTTAAGTTCGGCGTAGGCGATGTACGCGTCTCCGCCATGTTTCAACGCATAGTTGACCTGCACAATAATGTACCGTCCGCGCTCGGTGGTGTTGAAGATGCTGGTGCGATAGCTGAAGCCACAAGCCTGGCTGCACAGTTCGTGCAGTTGGCCATCTCTAAGGTCGAGCGCGAGCACGGACTCAATCGTGCTCGCAACCTCTTGCCCGTACGCTCCAACGTTTTGCACCGGAGTTCCTCCCACACTTCCGGGAATTCCGCTGAGGCATTCAATGCCGGCACAATTGTGGGCCACGGCAAGGCCCACGAATTTATCCCAATCTTCGCCAGCGCCGGCTTCGAATACGACTTCCTCATGACCGTGCCGATGATTGATTCGGGTAATTCCGATCTTGAGCACCACGCCGAGCCAGCCTGCGTCGGAAATCACCACGTTGCTGCCGCCACCGAGAACAAACAGGGGAAGGCTTCTCGATCGCGAGAATTCGACGGCTTCGGATACTTCGGAAATTGTCACTGCGTCAATCAAATAGCGTGCTGCGCCCCCGACTTTGAGGGTAGTGAGTGGCGCCAGCGGCACATTTTCCGTGATCAGCATTTGCCTTTATCACCACTATATACGAACAAAAACAATGGCCTTTCAGCCGCTTCATTACGTTCGTGTGCCGGTATTTAACTCGATGTCCGCTGTAGCTTGAGACTTCTGTTAGGCTATTAAAAACGTCTAAGGAGAACAAATGTACCCAGACATTATGGTGATCCCCATGCGTGAAGAACTGACCCGCATGGGAGTTCAAGAACTACGTACCGCGGAAGCAGTCGATCGCGCGATTGTCAACCAGGCGGGGACAACCCTGGTAATCGTCAATTCGATTTGCGGATGCGCGGCCGGACGAATGCGGCCGGCGGTTCGGATTGCCCTGCAGAATTCTGTGCGCCCGGAGAACATGTTCAGCGTCTTCGCCGGACAGGACACGGAGGCGACAGAACACGCTCGCAGCTATTTTACTGGATATCCTCCGTCCTCGCCCGCGATCGCGTTGTTTCGCGACGGGAAGCTGGTTTACATGATGCAACGCAGCGACATTGAACATCGGGAGGCGGCCGACATCGCAGCGGAACTCAAGAAAACCTTCGACAAGTTCTGCGCCGTGCCCGTAAGTAAATAGCCGCTGTATAAGTAGCGGACTAGCCTCACATCGCTGGCAGGTCCATCCTCTGTCATTCCGAGAAGCGAAATGCCGAGGAATCCTGGTTTTCCCGGCCACGCCAACAACCTGGATCCCTGGTATTGCTCGGGATTACAACAGAAATTGTATTGTTCAGAAATGTTCCCTTAAACCAGCGAAGGTTTCCACGATCAGCAGGCGCTTTGGCGGCTGGGCCTCCGCGACTTCTTCGTGTTCAAGTATCCACGTGCTGCCATGGGGAACGAAAACTGCATTGAGTCCCGCGGCCAATGCGGGATTAATGTCGGACTTGGGACTGTTCCCCACCATCCAGGTGGAATCGCTGGGCAGATCGTACTTCGACACTATGGTGCGATAGGTGGCCAGATCTTTTTCAGCCACAATCTCTACCACAGAGAAATAATTCTTCAAACCCGAGCGCTCGACCTTGCCAGACTGTTCGGTGATGGCGCCTTTGGTGAGCAGCATCAGGTGGTGTCGTTCGGATAAGTACTGAAGCGTCTCGGGAACGCCGTGCAGGATTTCGACCGGGTGTTCGGCGATGGTATGCGCGAATCCGCTGATGGTCTCGTGCAGTGCGGGAGTGAGCGGCTCGACTGCCAGGCGCTCGAAAGTTTGCACCAGCGCGTGACTGAAGCTGTGCAGCCCGTAACCGTGGCTGACAATGCACTCGCGCTCGACATTGTTCAGAACTTCGCGCACTTGCTCGGCCGAGTACTCATGATGGTTCAGAAACGAAATGAAATTCGCGATGGCTCGCTCGAAGTAAATATTATTTTCCCAGAGCGTGTCATCCGCATCGATGAGCAGCGTCTGCGGACCATTCGAGCTAGAACCCTGAGTCATAAAACGTAAACATCCTAGTGGTGTTACTGTTGATTCGCGGGAAGTAAAACGATTAAGTGCAGAGTGCTCTGTTAGAATACAACATTCATGACACCGGGCCCCTGGGTTTTACTGGTTATTTTCTCTATCCTTCCTACAATTATTTCAGCACAGAAAGGCCACAAGCCAATGACTGGCTCCGCCGCCAAAGGCGCAGAGTCAGCTGGGATGCAGGTTGTCCCTGACCTGGACCAGCGGCTCGCCAAGTTTCGCCGCGTAGAAATGCCGTTCCACTCCACTGGTCTCACCGCTCGTGAGCTGAAAATGGTCGACAAGTTGGTGGATGCTTCGCGTTATCTGGAAGAAATCTATTGGCGGCAGATTGATCCCGACGCTTTGACTCTGTATGAGTCGCTGGCAGCCAGCAAGAATTCACGAGATGAAACGTTGCGACGCTACCTCTGGATTAATGCCTCCCGATTCGATCTTTTCGACGATAACAAGCCCTTTGTCGGCGCCACGCCAATGCCGCCAGGGCGAGGTTTCTATCCGCAAAATCTCACACGCCAACAGATCGAGCAGTACGTGAAAGCACATCCAGAAAAGAGAGATGAGATTTACAACTCGTTCACCCTGGTGCGCTGGCACGGGGACCAACTGGAAGGGCTTCCGTACCACATTGCGTATCGTTCATTTCTTGAGCCATCGGCGCAAGACCTGCGCGAGGCCGCCAGTTTGAGCGATGATCCTGCTTTTGCAAATTTCCTGCGCCTGCGAGCCGACGCGCTTCTCACCGACGATTATTTCAAGAGCAACCTGGCGTGGCTTGATTTGAAAAATCCTAAGTTTGATGTGGCTTTTGCTCCCGACGAAACTTACGATGACGGTCTTCTGGGCGTGAAGGCGACCTACGGCGCGGCCGTCATGATTCGCAATCCGGACGAGAGCCGCAAACTGGAGATCTTCCAGAAGTATGTGGGCGACATACAGGATGCGCTCCCTCTCGCGCCGGAAGATCGGCCTTCCAAACATGGTCTCGAGACTCCGATGGAGGTTATGGATACTCCCTTCCGGTCCGGCGATCTCACTCACGGATATCAGGCCGTCGCCGACAATCTTCCAAACGACCCCCGCGTCCACGAGCAGAAGGGAAGCAAGAAACTCTTTTTCAAGAACTTCATGGACACGCGTGTGACTTACGTAGTTTTGCCCGTGGCGCAGCATGTGATGTTGCCATCGCAGGCCACCAAGGCATCCGCCGACGGCTACATGTCGGCGACGATTATGCACGAGATGGCGCACGGGCTCGGACCGGCGTTCGCGCGTACGGCAAAAGGCAAAGTGGATATCCGTGAAGCCATCGGCCCGATTTTTAGTGGTCTGGAAGAAGCCAAAGCGGATGTGGTGGGAATGTTTGGCCTGAAGTGGCTGATCGACCACGACGTCCTGCCGAAGAGCAAGCTGGAAGAGTACTACGCATCGTATGTCGCGGGAATTTTTCGCACGGTTCGCTTTGGCGTCGCCGAGGCTCACGGGCAGGCGGAAATGATGGAGTTCAACTATCTCTCCGAACGTGGCGCGATCATCCGTGAATCCGCGGGCCGGTACGCAATCGATTATGGGCGCATGCCCGGAGCGATAAATGATCTTGCGAAAGAATTGTTGGAGATCGAAGCCACCGGCGACCGGGCGCGGGCTGAGAGCTGGTTCAAAAAATACGGAACCATGCCGCCAGAATTACAGGCTTCGTTGAAACTTGCGGTAAGCGTACCAGTGGATATTGATCCAGTGTTTTCGTTTAAGAAAAGCTTCTAGCCCCTAGCTTCTAGCGTCTAGCTTCTGGCTTCTGACTAAAAGCTTGAACGACAGCGATCCGTTAGACCAGTTTCACCATTGCTCTATCCCCTTAGGGAATGTCATCCCGTCTGCTGGAAGCGCTCGATCGAACCGATGGTCAGCACAAAGGCCAGACTGATCACCGGCCCAATCCCGGGATGGGTCATCAGCAGCCGCGCTTCGGCGCGCGCCTCCGCCGCCTGCTCGACCTCCCGCTCCAGACTTTCGCAATCGCGGTTGAGCAGATCCAGCCAGCGCAGCAGATCGTCCCGCCGCCGCGCTGTCCAGCGCTCCGGTTGCAGATGCTCCAGCAGTTCGCGTCCCGCCTTGGTCCACAACTGCCGCTTCTTCTGCTGCCCCTG
>Ga0074044_10002734_pt1 | contig 15337 bp, 11 predicted proteins | sample BogForMeECP23OM1_FD_94443 | JGI IMG/M metagenome (GOLD analysis project Ga0074044, IMG submission 94443) | Bog forest soil microbial communities from Calvert Island, British Columbia, Canada - Bog Forest MetaG ECP23OM1 | ecosystem: Environmental > Terrestrial > Soil > Wetlands ... | reverse complement strand
GTTCGCTACGCCCGCAAGGTTGGATACAACAGCGTGCAAGCAGCAACCAACGGAATTGAATTCGCCAAGAGTTTTGAATTCTGCCAGCAAGCAGTGGAAGCCGGCATGCGTTATGCCTATCTGCAATTTGACGGAATCGGCAACGCTGCCAACGACCATCGCGCCGTCGGCAACTTGTTCGACGTAAAGCTGAAGGCCATCGACAACCTGCACAAAGCAGGCTGCGAAATCGTGCCGGTCATCACCATCATCAACGGCATCAACAATGAGCAGGTCGGAAGAATCATCCAGTTCGCGCTCGACAATCCGAAGAAGATTGGCTTCCTGAGTTTCCAACCGGTTTCCTTCACTGGTCGCGACGAAGCCATCACCGACGAACGCCGCCAGGCGCAGCGTTACACGCTGGCGCACCTGGCGCACGACGTGAAGAATCAGACGGGTTTTGGCGAACCTACCCGCGATTGGTTCCCCATCAGTTTCATGAGCACATTCTCAGACTGGGCCGACGTTCTGCATTCCCAGGATGCGAATAACGACTGGGGCCAGCTTTCTTGCGGATGCCATCCGAATTGCGGAACCGGGATGGCGATGATGATCGACAAGGAAACCAAGGAAGCGGTACCGGTTACGGCTTTCCTGAAGGGCGATCAGCTGGCTAAGGATATTGCCAAAGTCAACGATGCCGCTCGTTCGAAGTTCTGGACCGCGTTTGGAATGGCGCTGTGCCTGATGAAAAACTACGATCCGTTCCAGTCGCCAACGCACTTCAAGATGATCGACCTGCTCAAGAAGTTCGACAAGAACTTCAACGCTACGGGCAGGAACTACGGCAAGGTCGGTCCGGACCGCACGATTGACGACGTGATGAAGCGGCGTCAGGACCGGTGGAACTTCCTGTTTATCGCCGGGATGTGGTTCCAGGATCTGTTTAACTACGACTTCCGGCGCACCGAGCAGTGCATCATTCCTTACGCTACGCAGGAAGGCGAGATCAGCTTCTGCGCTTACAACACGGGCGTGGGCTGGCGCAACATCATCGAGAAGATGCACATGACTTCGACGCTCACCAAGTGGTACGAAGAGCATGGACGTCACGAGATCTTCGCGGGCGGCAAGAAAGTCAAGATGCAAGACGAAACACATGCCCTGTACCTGCGCGACGAAATCGTAACCAACGAAGTGCAGCATGATCTCGACAAGCTGGGCATTGCCAAAACAGCACGCGAAGAAAAGGCGCGGGCTCGCGATAAGAAGGCGGCGACCGACAAAGTCAAGAACGACGCGGCTTACGACGCCCGCATGGCGCAACTCTATCGGGAAGTGGTTCTGAAAGAGAAGCCGGCGACGTCGAATGAAGCGGGATTCATTCCGCTGGGAGCAATCGCTTCGGCGATGAATCCGGCGATTGCTCCAGCAAACGGCAATGGCGCCGCGAAAGTGAGTGAAGAAGTTGGCGAACCGGTAGCGGGAGACTAGAGGGCAGCTCTTAGCCGTTAGCTTTTAGCACCTAGCCTCAGAAGAACCAAAGGTCGCTCGAAAGAGCGGCCTTTTGTTTTGACTGCGGTTTATGGCGGGTACGCTGATTTTTCTCTTGCGCTCTGCAGTCCCCTTTATTCGGCGGGCATGAACTTCAGGCACACTGGCGAGGGGACATGGAGGGTTTGACCGGTGGGGGTTAGTCTTCCGTTGTGGGGGTCGATCCGAAAAACTACGATGTTGTCGGTGTCCTGATTCGCCACGAACAGGAGCTTACCGGTGGGATCGATCTCGAAGTTACGTGGCGTCTTGCCTTGCGTGGAGAAGTGATCTACGAGGGTTAGAGTGCCAGCGTGGCTGTCGATGGAGAAGACGGCTATGCTGTCGTGTCCGCGATTGGAGGCAAACAGAAATTTGCCGCTGGGATGGACCTTGATTTCGGCGGTGTCGTTGCTTCCCGCGAAGCCTTTTGGAAGTGTCGTAATCGTATTCAGCTTGTGCAGCGCTCCGCGGCTCGGATCGTGGCTAAACGCTGTGATGCTGGATTGCAATTCATTGACTACGTAGGCGAACTTGCCGTTGGGATGAAAGGCGAGGTGGCGCGGCCCGGCGCCGGGATCGAGCTTGGCGTAGGGAGGATCGTTTGGAGTTAGGGAGCCCTTGCTTGCATTGAAGCGGTACACCAGTAACTCATCCAGCCCTAGATCGACGGCAACGGCAAAACGATTGTTGGAGGTGGTCTCGATCCAATGGGCGTGCGGGCCCTCCTGGCGTTCTTTGTTGACGCTCGACCCTTTGTGCTGAACGAAAGCGGAGGCCTCGCTGATGTGGCCGTCCGACTGAACCGGGAACACAGCTACGCTGCCTCCGGTGTAGTTGGCCACCAGGGCGTACTTTCCGGTCTTGTCGAATGCGATGTAACACGGGTCGGCGCCGCGCGACGGGACTTGGTTCAGGAGCGATAGTTTGCCGCTTTGCTGGTCGATGGCGAAGGCGATCACCGCTCCGCTGCTGGCGCCCTTGTAGTTCTGAACTTCATCCACGGCATACAGGAAGCGCCGGCTGGGGTCGATCGCGAGGAATGAGGGATTGGAGGTTTCTGCTGCTACGCCGAGCGGAGTTAGTTCGGAGGATGCCGCGTCGAAGCGGTAGGCATAAATGCCCTTGCTCTCCTTCCCGGTGTAAGTGCCAACGAAGAGGATGTATTTGTTCTTTGGGGATTCCTTGGCGGCGGTTATGGTCACTAACGACAGGATGAGGATGAGCCACGGCAGGCATCGGCGGAGCGAAATGGTCATGGGCTTATCAGAGCGTATTTGGGGGCTGAAGGCAAGGGCGGACGGCATCCTGGCCATTGGGCAATGCGGTATGCTTCCGGGATGGCCTTGCGGCGATTACCGGCTGCGGACGGGGCGCTGATCCAGATCGTGGACGCGGCATTGGCCAATGCTTCGCGCCAGAGCGGCGAGTGGCTGGTGTGTCGTCCGGGATGCACGCAGTGCTGCGTGGGTGTGTTTGCCATCAATCAACTGGATGCGGTCCGGTTGCAGCAGGGGTTGGCTCGCCTTGAAAAGACGGACCCGCAACGCGCGCGGCGTATTCGCGAGCGGGCGCGGGCGTCGATTCGGCGGTTGGCGGCGGAGTTTCCTGGTGACGCGGAAACGGGCGTGCTGGACGAAGGTCCAGAAGCGGATCAGCGCTTCGCGGAATTTGCCAACGATGAGCCTTGCCCGGTGCTCGATCCGAAGACGGGACTGTGCGATCTTTACGATGCCAGGCCGATGACTTGCCGCACCTTTGGTCCCCCCGTGCGAGCAGAAGGCGGTCTGGGAGTTTGCGAGCTGTGTTTTCACGGCGCGACTGATGAACAGATTGCCGCACGCGAGATGGTGGTCGACCTGGACGACTTGGAATCGAAGCTGCTAAGGAGACTGGAGAAGACGAGAGGTCCACGGGGGCGGACGGTGGTTGCGTTCTGCGTGAAGTGAGTTCGCGAACAGGAGTGTCCGCGCCACACAGGGAATGGCTGAGTCCACGGAAATCCGGGAACCGTCGCTGGGGGAGATTGCCCTGGCGTTTCTGAAGCTGGGCACGATTGCGTTTGGCGGGCCAGCGGCGCATCTGGCGATGATGGAAGAGGAATTCGTACGGCGGCGGAAGTGGATTACCCGCGCCGAATTTCTCGACCGGTTGGCAGCCGCAAATTTGATTCCGGGGCCGAGTTCGACCGAAGTCGGGATTTTTGTGGGGCAACTGAAACGCGGCTGGCGCGGACTGATCGTGGCGGGCTGTTGCTTCATCATTCCAGCGGCCGTAATTGTGTCGGTGATCGCGTGGGCCTATGTGCGTTTTGGCTCGCTGCCGAAGGTCGAAGGCGTGCTGTACGCGATCAAGCCGGCCGTGGTTGCGATCGTGATCCAGGCTCTGGGGAAACTGGGACGGACCGGATTGAAGACAATTCCGCTGGCGGTGATTGCGGCGCTGGCCGTGGCGTTGAATTTTTTGGGAGTCAGTCCGGTGCTGGTGCTGGTGTTTGCGGGCGTGATTTCGGCATCGGTTTTAACGATGAAGAACCGGCTGATGAGTGCAGTTGGGCTTCAGAAAGTTGTTGGATTTCCTAAAGTTCTTGCCGGGGCAGTGGCGGTTGCGGCTGTGGGCGCGGCTTTTCCGGTTGGGCTCTGGCGGCTGTTCTTGTCTTTTCTGAAAGTCGGGTCAGTGGTCTTCGGCAGCGGATATGTCCTGTTGGCATTTCTTCAGACCGAGTTTGTGGAGCGTCTGCACTGGCTGACGGAGAAGCAGCTGATTGACGCGGTCGCAGTCGGGCAGTTTACGCCCGGTCCGCTGTTTACGACCGCGACGTTTATCGGGTATGTGGTGGCAGGCTGGATGGGCGCGGCGGTGGCGACGGTCGGAATTTTTCTCCCGGGATTCGTGCTGGTGGCGGTGAGTGGGCCGCTGCTTCCGCGGCTGCGAAGATCGCGAGTGGCGGCAGCGCTCGATGGAGTGGTCGCGGGGTCGCTCGCGTTGATGGCGGTGGTGGCGTGGCAATTGGGGAAGGCGTCGATGGTGGACTGGACCACGCTGGCCATCTTCGCGGTGAGCTTGATCGCGCTGCTGCGGTTTCGGGTAAACGCGGCGTGGGTGGTGGCGGCAGCAGCGGTCGTCGGTTGGGTGATGCGGTAATTGCAGAATTCGGATACGAGGACAGCAATGAGCGAGACGCAGATTCGGAGGGCAGAGCGTGGAGACCTGGCGCGAATCACCGAGATCTATAACCACTATGTTCTGAATACTCCGGTGACGTTTGACATTGAGGCCTACACGGTGGAGGGGCGGGAGGTTTGGTTCGCGCAGTTTGGCGTGACCGGGCGGTATCGGCTATTGGTGGCCGAGGAAGACGGGGTGGTGATGGGATACGCAGGGACGACGCGGTTTCGTCCGAAGGCGGCGTATGAGACGACGGTAGAGACGACGATTTATTGCGCGCCGGAGGCGGTGGGCAAGGGCATTGGACGGCGGCTGTATGGTGGGTTGTTTGAAATATTGAGGAGCGAGGACGTTCATCGTTATGTGGCGGGGTATGCTTTGCCGAACGCGGCGAGTGAGGCGCTGCATCGACGATTCGGATTCAAGGTGGTGGGCGTGTTCAGCGAAAATGGGCGGAAGTTAGGGAAGTACTGGGATGTGTGTTGGCTGGAACGGACGGGCTGAGAACCCGCGCGGGGCTGGCGGTTATTCTTCGTCCTTGATGAGGGAAAGGTTAAAATAGGAGATTCCGGCCTCCCTCCCCCGCAGACACGGTGAGCGGAGCCGGGTACAGAGCCGTGGAACCTGTAAACAGTCTCGAAGGAGGTCGGGCGCAGACGTCGCTTGACGCCAAATCGCCTGCTCCGCCCAGCGTTTCGACTCCTCGGCGTCCGCGGCCTTCGTCGCCGGTTTACTGGCGAGTCGAAGGAAGCCTGCTGGAGCTGACCACGGTTCGTCCAATCGCCTTTTTTACCTGGAACAGCCAGACCTATGTCGCGAGGGCGGCACGCCGATTCCTGGTGCTTTTGATGGCGTTGTTGCGGCCATTTTTGTACGCGGCGAACCGCATCGCTGCGACCCGGATTGTCCACGCCGTGCTGCGCGGGATTACTCGCGACCGGCTCGATCTGCTGGGCGAAGAAGAATTCGAATACAAGCTGAAGCCGCTGCTCAAAGAAGAAGGCGTCCGGCACCTGAAGGCATTGCAGGCCACAGGCGTGGATGTGGTGCTGGTGAGCCAGGGGTTGGAGCATGTGATGCGGCCCCTGGCAAGGCATCTGGGAGTGCGGTGGATGATTGCGAACCGCCTCGATTTCCGCAATGGAGTTGCCACGGGACGGTTGCTGAGTCCGGTGATCCGGCCGCGGGGATTGTTTGCGCGCATTCGCGAAGCGGGGCCGGACGGGCAGCAGAGTCCGGCGCGATGGGTGCGGGCTCTCGGTTTGCGCGGTCCGAAGGCGCTGGCCTCGGCGATTGTGCCGGTGGTACGGGTGGAAGCGCCGCGGGTTCGCCCGATCGTGTATTTCGACGAACAACGGCATCCCGCGCCGTTTTCCGTGCGCAAGTCTTTGGGCGGAAAGCACGTGATGCTGATCGGCGTCACCGGATTTATCGGCAAGGTGTGGTTGGCGAATACGCTGATGGACTTGCCTGAAATCGGGAAACTTTACCTGTTGATCCGGCGGCAGAAGTCGAGCGAGGCGCAGAAGCGCTTCGAGAAAATGATGGAAGAATCGCCGGTTTTCGATCCTGTGTTTGAGAAATACGGCGACCGGCTGGGCGCCCTGCTGGCGGACAAAATCGAGGTGGTTGAGGGCGATGTTTCGCAGCCCGGCGTAGGGCTGGATTCCGAGACTGCCGCGCGTCTTCGCAAAGATCTGGATCTGATCATCAACAGCTCGGGGCTGACGGATTTCAATCCGGATCTGCGGGACGCTCTGGCTGTGAATGTGGATTCCACTTATCACCTGATCGAGTTTATTCGCGGCTCGGATGATGCGGCGTTGCTGCATCTTTCGACTTGCTACGTGGCCGGGCAGCGCGATGGGCGCGTGAGTGAGCGTGTGCGTCCGAATTACACGCCGTCGCACTTGAAGGACTTCGACGCGGAAAAAGAGTGGTATCGCCTGCATGAATTGGTGGAGTCGGCGGAAGCACGGGTGGAAGGGCCGGAAGTCACCGAAGAACTAAAGAGGCAGGCGCTGGGAAAAGAGCATGCAGCCAAAGGGCTGAGCGGGCAGGCGCTGGAAAATCAGATTCGCAAGAATAAGGTGCGGTGGCTGAAAAATTATCTTACGGAAGAAGGCACGCGGCGCGCGCAGGAATTGGGTTGGCCCAATACTTACACCTTCACCAAGAGCTTGGCGGAATCGCTGATTGCAAGGCACGGCGAGGGGCTGCCGATTGCGATTGTGCGTCCGTCCATTGTCGAGACTTCGGTCGAGAAGCCGTTTCGCGGGTGGAATGAGGGCATCAATACTTCGGCGTCGCTCTCGTATCTGCTGGGCACAACGTTCCGGCAACTGCCATCGAACGAACGCAAGCGGCTGGATATTATTCCGGTGGATGCGGTGTGCGCCGGGATGACGCTGATCGGCGCGGCGCTGGTGGAGCGGCGGCACGATCCGCTGTATCAACTGGCGACTTCGGTCACGAACCCCTGTGACATGGGGCGGTCGATTGAGCTGACGAGCCTGGGACACCGGCGCCACTATCGGGCACAGGAGGGTCTTGAGTACTGGCTGCGTTTGCGTATGGACGCGATTCCGGTTTCGAAACAGCGTTACAACCGCATGTCGGCGCCGGCGCAGAAGATGATTATCCAGTCGATTCAGCGGATTATGTCTCCGCTACCCTCGGCGATGAAGAAGCCGCTGGCGAAAACGGAGCGCAACCTCGAACGTGTGGAGAAACTGGTGGGCTTGTTCGAGCCGTTTATTCTGCAGAACGAGCATGATTTTGTCGCGGATAATGTGGAGAAGCTGTCGCAGGCCCTCGCGCCGGAAGAGAAAGAAATCTTCGGATATGACACAGCGGGGCTCGATTGGTGGGAGTATTGGATCGACATTCATATTCCGGCATTGCAGCGGTGGACGTATCCCCTGATTGAAGGGCGTCCGCTGGAAGCGCGCACGCCGCGTGTGCTGCGGATGCCGCCTTCGCCGGCGACAACGACAGCAGAAAGTGGCGATGCCGTGAAGACGGGAACAAACGGAGCAACGTGGCAATATTCCTGACCGGTGGGACCGGGTACATCGGCGCGCATGTGGCCGCGAATTTGCTCGAGCAGCACGACGCGAGCTTGAATCTGCTGGTGCGCGGCCGCGATCCGCGTGACGCGGAACTGCGGCTTTGGCAGGCTTTGCAACTGCACCTGCCGTTTCCCAAATTCTACGAATACCTGCAGGCGAAAATCCGGATATTTCGCGGTGATCTTACGTCTCCGCAGTTTGGGTTGGCGCCGGACGACTACGACCGGCTCGTGCACACTACCGATTCGGTGATCCACTGCGCGGCTTCGCTGAATCGGAAATCGGAAAAAAACTGTTTGAACGTGAATCTGCGCGGCACGCTCGAAGTGCTGCAACTGGCACGGCGATCGCAGTACTATCACGGTCTGCGGCGGTTTTCGAATGTGAGCACGGTGGCGGTGGCAGGAAAGCGCAGCCACGAAGTTATTTTGGAAGACCGGTCGATTGAATGGGAACGCTCGGACTACGATCCGTATGCACGGACGAAAAAGTTCTGTGAGCACATGGTGCGCGAGTTGCTGCCGGACGTGCCGCTGACGATTTTTCGGCCGAGCATCGTATTGGGAGACAGCCGCTATCCGCAGACGACGCAATTCGATATGGTGCGGTCGTTCGTATTCCTGGCGGGATTGCCGGTGCTGCCGTTTCGTCCGCATGACAAGATTGACATTGTGAATGTGGATTTCGTGGCGGATGCGATTTCAACCCTGCACATGAAAGCGAATCCCGAGCACGACACCTATCACCTTTCTTCCGGCAACGATTCCCAGTCGTTCGAGGAATTGACCAAGGCGCTTGCCGCTGAGCAGAACATGCGCGGGCCTGTGTTTTTGCCGATCCTCGAAAAGCCGTTCGGCTCCATCGTCAACACGCTGGCCAACCGCAAAGGATCGGTGGGGCACGGCGCGGCGCTGATGAAGGTCTTCCTGCCGTATTTGACCTGGAACACAGTGTTCGACAACACGCGCGTCACGACGGAGATGGGACGCAAACCGGCGCCGTTTTCGCAATACAGCTTTCCCTTGCTCCGGTTCAGCCGTGAGCACAAGTTTGAATATCCCTACCAACCCTGGCCGGAAAGCGCGAAAGCCGGAGGGTCCGCCGCATGATGGACTTCGTTCTGGAAGCGTGGGTAGCGAGCATCATCGAAGGCAAGAAGATTCAGTGGATGATGGGCAAGCGGGAGCCGTGGCAGCCCGGCGAAAAACTGAAGCTTCTGTTTGCGGGCTATAACGGGTCGCGCAACACCGGCTCGGATGTACGAGTGGAAGAGATGTTGCGGCAGATTCGCCGGATACTTGGGCCGGAGAACGTCGACCTGACCATGATGACGTTTAATTTTGACCGGTCGCGCGGATATTTCGAAGGAACGTCGCAGGTGCGGCTGCCGGATATTTTCCCGCCTTTTCTGGCCAACGAAGTGCCAAAACATCACGGAGTGGTGGCGTGTGAAGGTTCGATGTTCAAATCGAAATTTGCCAATGCGCTGGCGACCATGATGATCGGCTCGTTGGGCATTGCGGCCGCGGAGAACAAGTTGTCGGTCGGCTACGGAGCCGAGGCTGGACAGATGGCTCCGCTGGTAGCGAAGATGTGCGGACGCTATTGCAAGAATTCGCTCGTGATCACGCGCAATAACGAGTCGCGGAACATTCTGCGTGAGCTGGGCGTCCCCACGGAATTGGGCACCGACACAGCCTGGACGTTCGAACCGCTGGGCGCCGAGTATGGGCAGAAGGCGCTGCGCGATGTGGGTTGGGATGGCAAGACTCCGGTGCTGGTGGTGTGTCCGATTAATCCGTTTGAGTGGCCGGTGAAGGCGTCGGTCGCGAAGGCCGCGCTGCACAGCTTGACCGGCGCATACAAGGAGAGCCACTACCGCGGTCCGTACTTTCATAATGCTGGGCCGGCTGCGGACCGGGCGTACGAGCATTATTTGAGTTCGATTGCCAAAGCGTTGGCCGCGTTTCGTCAGAAGAAGAGTGTGTTCGTGATCATGGCGGCGACCGAGCGCATGGATGCCCGGCCTTGCCGGCGAATCTCTGAGAAGTTGGGCGGAGTTCCGGTGCTGACCTCGGACGACTACAACATGTACCAAATGGTCAGCATTCTGCGGGCTTGCCGTTTGATGGTGTCTTCGCGCTATCACGGGATTGTGACTTCGATGCCGGCGCTGGTGGCGTCGGCTGGGATCACGATGGATGAGCGCATACGAAATCTGATGAACGAGCGCGGGCACCAGGAGTTGCTGATGAATGTGGATGATCCTGACCTGGAGGCGCGAACTCTGGCAGCGCTCGAGATTCTGGATCGCGATGGTGAGCGGATTGCCGACGGAATTGCGCGGACCGTGGTGAGGAACTTGAAATTGATGGCGCGCATGGGTGTGTATTTCGAAGAAGAAGTGCAACGGCGGTATCCGGAGTTCCCTACTCGGCGCGGCGAATGGAGTTGGGAGGATTATCTGCCGCCGATGAGCGACGGGTTGAAGCAACTTGTAGCGGCATACGGGTAGATTTCGTAGGGAGAATGTCTTGCCGCGGCGATGGTGGATTTAAGGTGTAGGGGTCCTTCGACTCCGTAGCTGATTCGCTTTGCGAATCAGCTACTCCGCTCAGGATGACAATTCGGAAATCGATGACATTTCTAGAACAAATTGTTGCCAGTCTGGAGCGCAGCGGCGATGCCGTTGTGTTGCAGGAAATGCGTGACGGGCAGCCGGCTCCTCTTACTGCGCGGCAGTTACTTGCTCAGGTGCAGGTGGCGCGGGCCTATCTGCGGCGGTTGCGCCTGAAGAAGGGTGATCGCTGCGCGCTGTTGGCGCAGAACTCGGTGCAATGGGTGGCGATGGATCTGGCCATCATGGCCGAGGGGCTGGCCGTGGTGCCGCTGTACGCGCGACAAGCGCCGGCTGAACTGGTCGCGATGATGAAAGATTGCTGGCCGGCCGTGATTGCCTGCGGCGAGAGGTCGCTGGGCGATGCGATTGTGGGGGCTTGGCCTGAGGCACCGCCGCATTTCTGCTTCGAAAATGTTTTCATGGCAGGACGCGAACCGGTGGAGAGTCCGGCGCTGGCAGTTGCAGAACAAGATGTGGTTACGGTCATCTACACCTCGGGCACGTCAGGCGAAGCGAAGGGTGTGATGCTGACCGCGGGCAACGTCGGGTACATGCTGGGCTGCAGTTCGGGGCGACTGGATCAGCTGATGAAAAAACGACCGGGGCAAGATTCCGTGTTTCATTACCTGCCGCTTTGCTTTGCGGGCTCGTGGATCATGATGCTGACCTGCCTGCTGCGCGGCAACAAACTGACGTTGAACACGGATCTGGGGAAGATTGCTGCGGAGATGCGGCTGGCGTCGCCGGATTATTTCCTGAATGTGCCCGCGCTTCTCGAACGCATGCGCAAAGCCGTCGACGAGCAGCTGTGGAAGACGGGCGGTTTCGCGTTGAAGGTATACACCAAGGCAAAGGGCGCGTGGGTGCGGCGGCAGGAGGGCAAAGCGCGCGCCGGGGACGGGCTTTGGCTCGGGCTGGCGAATCGTCTCGTGTTTCCTACCATCCGCAAGAAGATGATTGGGGGCAAATTGCGCGCCCTGATTTGCGGCTCGGCGCCGTTAAATGTGGAGACGCAACTGTTCTTTATGATGCTCGGTATCCCCGTCTTGCAGGTGTACGGACTGACCGAGACGACGGCAATCTGCACCATGGATGATCCGGATGCTCCGGTCGTTCCGGGGCGCGCGGGACCGGCGATTGCAGGCGTGGAGATGAAGATTGCGGAACATTCCGAGATCGTGGTCCGTGGGCCAAATATTTTTCTGGGATACTGGAATCGTCCGGAGGAAACGGCGAAGGTGCTGCGCGACGGCTGGTTTCACACTGGCGATCAGGGCGAAGTGGACGCGAACGGAAACTGGAAGATTGTCGGACGCATCAAGAACCTGATTATTCTTGGATCCGGGCATAACATTGCTCCGGAGCCGATTGAGGACAAGCTTCTGCAAGAACTGCCGGGCGCGATTCAGGTTGTGCTAGTGGGCAATGGGCGCGGATATCTGGCGGCGCTGGTTACGGGAAAAGTGAGCGGCGCACGAACGCAGGCAGCGCTGGACCTTGTGAATCCGGGCCTGCCGCATTACAAGCAGGTAAGGGCGTTTCATATGGTAGAGGAAGCGTTCACCATCGAGGGTGGGCTATTGACGGCGAACGGCAAGCTGAAACGCGATTTGATTGCGGACCGCTTTCGAAACGAGATCGAAGCAATGTACGAGTCCTCGAAGAACCAGGCGGCGAAGACGGCATGAACGAATTCAAAGGGGAGACGCTTTCATGGCAGATCGTAAATGGAGCGATTGAACTCGCACTGCATCGCGAGCCTTGCAACGAAATCGGGTCGCTCACGTTGGAGGAATTAGAGAAGTTTGCGGCGGCTCTGCCCGGACTGGCGACCGAAGCGCATGTACTGATTGTCCATTCGACATTGAAGGCCGGTTTCTCGGCGGGCGCGGATTTGCGCGAGTTATTTCAGCGCGGGCAAGAGATGGAGAAGGCCGCAGCCCTGCGCGGAGTGCGGGAGTTCCTGGAGCGCATTCACTCCGTGATGAACGCGCTCGACGCGGCGCCGTTGACGACGATCGCGGCGGTGCACGGGGTGACCTTTGGCGGTGGGTTCGAGCTGGCGCTGGTTTGCGACATTATGATTGCCGACCGCATGGCACGATTTTGTTTTCCGGAATTGCGGCTGGGCCTGATTCCGGGATTCGGCGGAATCCCGCGTCTGAAGCGGGATCTTGGCAATGCCGTGGTGCGCGATTTGCTGCTCACGGGGCGCAGCTTCAATGTGATGAAGGCGCAGCAGATTGGACTTGTCAGCCAGATTGCCGCTGAGGGTGAAGCGCTGCGAGTGGCACGAGCTACAGCCAGCCAGGTCGGGAAATTTGACAAGCGGACGGCAGCGGCCGCGAAGGAGTTTGTGAAACCGATCCCGTTCGAGGACCTGAAGCGAGAGATCGATATTTTCTGCGACCTATATTCGCGTCCAGCCGTCGAAGAGGGACTGCGCAAGTTTGTGGAGAATGAGGGAGTGCAGCCGTATCTGCCATAAATTTGTAATTCGGTAAATCTGGTGGTTTGAGAGGCGCAGTGCTCATGCCGACGACCGATCATACGCTCGATCAGATTCTCGATCTTGCCGCGACGCACTTTAAGGTCCCGCGGGAAAAGCTCACGCCCGACGACGATTTTTTCAAGACGCTAGGCATCGACAGCCTGCAGGCGATCGATTTGCTAACCAAGCTGGAGCATCACTTCTCGATCGAGTTGCCGGATTATGAACTGCAAGGCGTGTCGGACTTCCGCACGCTGGCGAATCGGATACAGGCGCGGCTTTAGAAACATGTGGATGGTGATTAGTGGGTAGTGGTGCTGTATCGTAGCCAATAACTATCCACTATTCACTCCCCACTATTCACTTCGTTTGGTTACATTCTGGTAAACTCGTGTTTTTGTCGCGTGTCCGTGGTGAGATAAGAACCTTGAATGCTTGATCTCCGCCAATATGCCAGCCTGGGTGCAGCTCTCAAAGACGCGCTGGAGCGTTGGCCGAATGAAACCTGCCTGATTGAAGCCGATCGCGACCGCGAAAAACTGCGGCTGACCTATTCTGACTTTAAGGAACTGGCACGGCCTTTGTGCCGGGCGCTTGCAGATGCCGACTTCAAGGCTGGGGACCGTGCCGCGATCATCATGACGAATCAGTCAAAGTGGCTGATTTCGGCTTATTCGATTTTCTTTTGTGGCGGCGTGCTGGTTCCGCTGGACTACAAATTGACTGCTGCTGAACATTTGCAACTGCTGGCCCATTCGAAAGCGCGTTTTCTGGTTGTCGAATACTACCTGTGGCGGGCGATCACGCAATCACCGGAGTTCGCAAAACTTACGGTTGCGATTGTGCTGGTGACGGAAGCGCCGGTGGGAGCGGACTTGCGCGGCGCTTACCGCTGGGAAGAGTTCCGGCGCAAAGGGGAACCGCAGTTCGTGGCTCGGCAACGGGAGGACACCGCCTGCATCGTTTATTCGTCGGGAACGGGCGGGCGTCCGAAGGGATGCGTGCTCACGCACGACGCCTATCTGGAGCAGTGCACCTCGCTGACGGCTTGGTATCCCTTTTGGCCGGGCGTGCGCTATTTGAGCATTCTGCCCACGAATCATGCGATTGATTTCATGGTGGGTTTTATCGGGCCGTTCGTGTGCGGAGCTTGCGTCGTCCACCTGCGAACGCTGCGTCCGGAATTTGTGCGCGATGCGTTTGTTCGCTATCGCATCACCTATGTAAGCCTGGTGCCGATGGTGCTGAAGAATCTGGAACGCGGACTGCGTGCCAAGTTTGATGAACTGAAGCCCGGCAAGCGGTGGATGCTGGATCGGCTGATCGGGTTGAACAAAATGCTGACGCGAGGACGCCCACACGTCAGGCTCAGCCGGCGTCTGCTACCGCAAGTCCACAAGGCGTTTGGCGGAGAGCTGCGAGCGTTGATTGTGGGCGGAGCATTTACGGATCCTTCGACGTTGCAGTTCTTCTACGACTTGGGAATTCCAGTGACTTGCGGGTACGGGCTGACCGAAGCGTGCACGGCAGTGACGCTCAACGATCTGAAACCGTTTCGCGCCGATACGGTGGGTAAGCCGCTGCCCGGAAGCGAGGTGCGGGTGCTGAATCCGGATGGCGACGGGAACGGGGAAGTAGCGGTACGAAGCCGCGCGGTCATGTCGCATTATCTGGACGACCCGGAACAGACGGCGCAGACGATCGTCGAAGGCTGGCTGCTGACGGGCGATCTGGGGCGCTTTGATGCTGGCGGGCACGGCCATCTGCAACTCGTCGGCCGCAAGAAGAATATGATCGTCACCGCCGGCGGGAAGAATATTTATCCCGAGGATATCGAGGTAGTGTTCGATGGCCTGCCGGTGAAGGAATTCTGCGTGTTCGCGGCGAATTACTTGTGGCCGCAGAAGACGCTCGGTGACGAAATGCTGGTGCTGGTGGTGCGACTGGAGCAGAACCAGGTGTTCAGTGACGCGTTGCGAGAGGAGATCGTGGCGCGGAACCGGCGATTGGCCGACTTCAAGCGGGTAGGTGGGTACCTGGTGTGGGAGAAAGATTTTCCGCGAACGGCGTCGTTGAAGATCAAGCGCGGAGAATTGGCGGCGGAAATTGGCGCGGGCGCGGCGCGGGCGGCCGTCGTGGAGATTTAGGCAGAACATCCACCACAGAGACACAGAGACACGGAGAAAATCTTGGTCAAGGTCTCAGATCGTAAGAATGCGGATTTGCCCCCAATAGCAAACCTTGCGCCTGACACCTGCGACGTGAGATCTGACTTGTGAACGAAACGTTTCTTGCGATTATCAATCCGGCGGCGGGTGGCGGGCGTTGCGGCGAGCGGGTGGGATCGGCACTTGATCGCTTGCGAGCTGCGGGGATTATGCTGGAAAAGGCGGAGACTCACGCGGCTGGCGATGCCACTCGAATTGCTCGCGAGGCGTATGGGCGCGGGTATCGGAAGTTTCTGAGTGTGGG
>Ga0074044_10002733_pt1 | contig 15338 bp, 13 predicted proteins | sample BogForMeECP23OM1_FD_94443 | JGI IMG/M metagenome (GOLD analysis project Ga0074044, IMG submission 94443) | Bog forest soil microbial communities from Calvert Island, British Columbia, Canada - Bog Forest MetaG ECP23OM1 | ecosystem: Environmental > Terrestrial > Soil > Wetlands ... | reverse complement strand
GACGACCGGCACCTTTGCGTCGATCGCTTCCTGCAGCGCCGGCGCCATCGCGTTGACGTCGATCGGGCTGATCACGATGCCTTTGACGCCCTTGGTCAGCGCCGCCTCGACGTCGGCGGTCTGTTTGGGCGCGCCGTTCTGGCCGTCGCCTTCGAGGACGACGAAACCCTGCTTCTCCCCCTCGGCCTTGAAAGCCTTCATCATGTGGACGAAAAACGGAAAGTTCATCCCGGGCACGGAGGCCAGGATCGTCGGCTTTTCGTCGGCGAACGCGGGCGCGGCGAGCGCCATCGCCAACAGGGTCGCGGTCGCAATACGGCGGGTGATGCGCATGAAAGATTCCTCCCTCGGCCGGTCTGACATGTCAGCCGGCGGTGCCGAACCATGTCCGAATTCGGCGTCGCCGACAAGGGCGGATGGGGCGCGCGAAGGTCACGGCAGCGCGCCCGAACGATTTGGACAGCCCTTGCAGACGCGCCTCAAGTCGCTTTGTGGACCTTCGTGTCCTTTGTGGTGAATTGAACCACCGTCGAATTCACCACAAAGAACACCAAGGTCCACGAAGGCAGCCTTCGCGCCAAGGTCCGTGAACTCAGGCGCGTTGCGCCGCCGGAATGTTCGGCGCAGCCTTTCTCCGCCCGCGAAGCCGGGATCGACGAGGGCGCTGATCGCCATCGCAGTCGCCTAGCCGCCGCCGATGCAGAGCGCGGCGACGCCGCGCTCTGCGCCCCGCGCCCGCAGGGCACCGATGAGGGTCACAAGAATCCGCGCGCCGGAGGCGCCGATCGGATGGCCGAGCGCGCAGGTGCCGCCGTTGACGTTGACCTTCTCGTGCGGCCGCGAAAGATCCCGCATCGCCGCCATCGCGACGGCCGCAAAAGCTTCGTTGATCTCGAAGAGGTCGACGGAATCCCTACTCCAGCCGGTCTTGTCGAACAGCTTTTTCAGCGCGCCGATCGGCGCGGTCGGGAACTTGCTCGGCTCGGCTGCGTGTGTCGAATGGGCGACGATGCGGGCGAGCGGTCTTGCGCCGCGCCTTTCGGCCTCGCTCGCCCGCATCATGACGAGCGCCGCCGCGCCGTCGGAGATCGAGCTCGAATTCGCCGCCGTCACCGTGCCTCCGTCCCGGAAGGCGGGCTTCAGGGTCGGGATCTTGTCGGGTCGGGCTTTCGGCGGCTGTTCGTCGGTCGAAACCAGCGCCTCGGACTTGCCGGCCTTCACGCTGACCGGCGCGATTTCCCAGACGAAGGCGCCTTCCCTGATCGTGCGCGGTCACCCAGTTTGACCAGAACGCCTGGACCTGCCCCAGCGCGTCGGCCGCGCGCAGCGCCGGGGGAGCCGAGGCGAAGGACGGGGACCAGTTGAGGACGAAGCTCGTCTCCTGTCCGGCCGAGACGGTGAACTCCGCCAGGGTGCGGAAGTCTTCGCCGCGCGTTCCGACGTTCGTGTCCAGGAGCAGCCGATCCGGGCCAGCGACAAACCGGAGCCGCCCGTCCTCCTGCCGCGAGACCCACGGGACGATCGCGCCGTAGTCGAAGCGCGCGATGAGCTCCATGCGCATGGCGACGTCGCCCTGAAGACCGCGGACGAGGCGGACGACGTCGCACGCGCCCTCCCGCCGCGCCATAAAGTCGATGAGACATGCGGCGCCGTTTGCGGTCCGGAACACGGTCTCGAGAACGAGCGTGTCGCCCAAATAGCGGCGCGTCACCCGGGCGTCGTCGGTCGCCGGTGCGATCAGCCATCGTCCGTGCTTCGGTTCGCCGAGGAGCGCCGCAAAGCAGGCTGGACTGTCGAATCGGGGCAGGCACGCGATCAGCCATCGTCCGTGCTTCGGTTCGCCGAGGAGCGCCGCAAAGCGGGCTGGACTGTCGAATCGGGGCAGGCACAGCGAGTCGATGGAGCCGTCGCGGCCGATCAGCGCAAGCGTTTCGCAATTGCCGATGACGGCGTAGTCCTCGATACGGCTCGGCATTAGGCCCCGCGGCGCAGGAGTTGCGAAACGCGTCAACAACCGCCGCCGCCGCCAAGGGTTCCGCGGATCCGGCCCGCTCGGCGCTCAAGCCGAAAGACTGCGGGCGACGAAGTAGCGCTCGAGCCTGTCGGCCGTGCCGGACTCGTCGGCGAGCGCGACGTAGCCGTCGGGGCGGATGAGATAGAGCGCGTTTTGACCGACGCCGGCCCGCGCGTATCGCGGGGTCCAGGAGAAGACCTTCAGCGGCAATGCGAGCTCGACGCAGCGGTCGGCGAGCCCGGGATGCGCCGCTCCGTAGACGTGGGCCTGCCAGCGAAGATCCGCGAGCGTCGCATGATTGTCGACGCCGTCCGCCGCGACCCAGGGCAGGCGATCGCCGCCGTGCACGCGACCGGCCTTGCCTTCGCTCAGCGGCCCGCCTCGGTAATTGAGGTCGATCTGCGACACCGTCCGGAAGGCGAACTCCCGCACCGCTCCGAACAGGAAGGCTCCCGCGATGACGGTCGGGGCGATCCTGAGCCGGATCGGGTCGGCGAATGCGCCCTCGGCCGTCGCGAAAGTGAAGGCCTGGTCGGTCGTCCTGACCAGCCTGCGGGCGAAGGCGATGCGCTCGGCTTCGTAACTGTCGAGCAGCGCATCGGGCGCACGTCGGTCGAGCGCGGCTTTCAGCTTCCAGGCGAGATTGATCGCGTCGCCGATGCCGGTGTTCATGCCTTGGCCGCCGGCTGGGCTGTGGATGTGCGCGGCGTCGCCGAGCAGGAAGGCGCGGCCTTGGCGGAAAGCGCCGGCGACCGGGTGATGGACGCGGTATGTTGAGAACCAGTTGGTCGCCTCGACCTTCACCTTCAGATTCCGGATAGCGCGCTCCCTCACGTCCTCGAAGCGCAACTTTTCGGCACGGTCGGCGCGCTCGCCGCGCACCGTCCCGACGAGGGGCGCCCGGCCCTTGCGCTTGAGCGGGAAAATTGCGAGAAAATCCGCCTCGTCGAGATCGACGTGCAGCTCGCCGTCGATCGGCGGCCCGGAGGCCTCGACGTCGGCGACATAAAAGAGATGCGCGTAGTCGCCGCCCGGAAAGCCAGTTCCGAGCGTTTCGCGCACGAGGGAGCGCGCGCCGTCGCACCCGGCGATGGCGGCCGCTTCGCAGCTTTCGACCCCGGCGTCGGCATGTCGAAGCGCCGCCACGACGCGGTCGCCTTTGTCGGTGAAGCCGACGAGCTCCGTCTCGCGCTCGACCGATACGCCCAGGTCCGACAGCCGCTCGATCAGCAGCCGCTCGTGTTCGTCCTGCGGGAAGATTCGCATGGCGCGATAAGGCGCGTGAGGCCGGCGCCGACATCGCCGAAGGCGATCCGAGCCCTTCGTTCGCCGCGCGTCCACAGGTTGACTGCAGGGACTTCACGGGCGTTTTCGACGACCGCCTCGGCGAGGCCGACCTGGCGGTGGAGCTCGAGCGTGCGCGCCTGAACGGCGAGCGCGCGGGACGTCGTTCCCGGCGCGCTCGTCCTGTCGATGATGCGCATCCTTACGCCGAGCTTCGTCAGCCAGAGCGCAAGCACGAGGCCCGTCGGCCCGGCGCCGACGATGAGCGCTTCGCAATCGCTCAACCGCGCACCTCCTCCCGCCGATCAGCGGTAGGGCGCATCCGCGAGAAGATTTCTCGCGATCTCCCGCTCCCAGCGGTCGCCGTTGGCGAGCAGCCGCTCCTTGTCATAATAGAGCTCTTCCCGAGTCTCGGTCGAGAATTCGAAGTTCGGCCCCTCGACGACGGCGTCGAGGGCCGACGAGGAGCGCGCATCAGCCGCGGCTCGCTCGCGTTCCTCTCGGCGACGCGCGGCGGCGAGCCCGGCATAGGCCGCGAGAAGGATCAGCGTTGCGACGAGGAAGACGCCCGCGCCCGCGAGACAGGCGTCGACGGGGCCCGATCGGTTCAGCACGAAGACGAAAGCCGCAGCGCAGAGGAATCCGAGCGCGATCGCCGCGGCGCCGGCGCAGGCGGCGGCGAGGACCACGAGCCGTAGCGCCGCCCTCGCCTCGCTCTTCCACCGGTCGTAGATCTTCTCGAACATCCGCGCCGTCAGCGGCGCCAGGCGACACCGACGAGAAACCCGACGCCCATCGCCAGCGCGACCGCGGCGACCGGCCGCTCCTGGATGGCTTCCGCCAGCGCATCCGCGACAGAGGATGCGGCGTCCTGCGCCGCGCCGGCGACGGCGCCCGCGCGGTCCGACGCGCCTGACACCGCCTGGTCGACGTTGGCGCGCGCCTGGCGCAGGCTGCGGCGCCCCTGGTTCTGGGCGACGGCGGCCAGCGCGTTGACCGCATCGGCGATCTGCTGGGAAAGATGGGCGATATCGTTCTTCACGGCCGTAAGGTCCTTCTTGAGACGCGCGGCGGCGTCGTCTTCCGCTGCGCTTTTTGCCGCTTCGTCTGGGGCGTCGTTCATCTTGGCCTCCGCGAATTCCTCATTAGGAACGCGCATCCCGTGACGGCTGTTCCGGTTCAGCCCGAGCCGTTCGGCCGCACGTGTTCTTTCAGGATCAGCCCGACGATCAGGAGCGGCGAGGAGAGGAACGCCCCCATCGGCCCCCACATCCAGGTCCAGAACAGCAGGGACAGGATGACGGCGAGGTTGTTGATCTCGAGCCTGCGCCCGATGATCGTCGGCGTGATGAACTGGCCTTCCAGGAACACGACCAGCATGAAGAGCGCCGCCGGCACGAGGCCCGCTCCAAGGGTCGGAGCGGTGATGATTCCGACGAGCGCGAACACGACGACCATCAGGATCGGGCCGACGATCGGGATGAAGTTGAGGGTCGCCGCGAGCGCGCCGAAGCCAAAGGGGAAGGGCAATCCGGTCCCGGCTGCGATGACGCCCGCCGCGGCGCCGACGCAGAGATTGATGCAGGCGACGGTCAAGAGATAGGCGGCCAGGCTCGCCTCCACCTTGTTGAGGATCCTGAGGACGGTGAGGCGGGAATCGCGGCTCGCGAAGGTCATGACGAGGCCGCGCCGCAGATCGGGCCACCAGGAAATGAACAGGAGCAGCACCACCAGGAAGTAGACGAATCCGGTCACGGGCGGCGTCAGGAACCCGAGGGTGGTCGGAACCCATTCCAGGCTCGGCAGCGGAATGGGGGGCCGGGCGGTCGATGGATTGATGCCGATCGAAATTTCGAAGTGGCGCCATCGGTCCAAGAGGCCGTGGAAGCCCTGGAGCTTGGCGCCGAACTGCGGGATGCGGCCGGCGAGATCGGCTAACGGCGAGGCGATCAGCGCGGCGACAATGCCGATGACGAGCGCGGCGCCGATCACCAGCAAAACTGCGGCAAGCAGCCGCGGCACACTGCGCTCTTCGAGCGCGCGCGCCGCGGGTGACAGCATGACGCCGACGACGAAGGCAGTCACCACGGGTATGAGCGGCTCGCGGGCGAAATAGACCGCGGCGGCGACGGCGATGACGGCGAGGATGGCGAGGGACCAGGCGGAAACCAGACGAGGCCAGTCCACCTGCTCGGAGTCTTCCTCTTCGTCAACTGGATGAATTGGCCGCAATTGCCCCTGGCGCATGGTCCCCCCGTTCGGCCGCGTTTCAGCCGGCCGAACTCGGGCGCTGAACCAGGAAAACCGGCGAGGGGCGGGGTTGTTCCGGGCGGACGGTCCTCGCCGGACCGGGAGGGGCGCCGTTACGAGCGCGGAGGCGCCATCGCCTTCATGATCTGCGGCTTGACCTCGCTCTCGAGCGTCTCCGCCGTCATCGGTCCAACGACCTTGTAAGCGATCGTCCCGTCGCCCCTGACGATGAATGTCTCGGGCACGCCGTAGACGCCCCAGTCGATTCCCGCCCGGCCGTCCGGGTCGAGGCCGAGCTTGGCGTAGGGGTCGCCCTTGGCGCCGAGAAAGCGGCGCACGTTGCCGGGCGAATCCTTCTGTGCGACGCCGTAGATGGCGACGCCCTTCGCTTTCAGCCCGTCGTCCGCCGCGAGCGCCATCAGATAGGGATGCTCGAAATGGCACGGCTCGCACCAGGAGCCGAACACATTCACGACGCTGACGTGGCCCTGGCGGAGATCGGCGTCAGTCAGACCCGCCGCGCCGTCGAGGCCGGCGAGAGTCAAGGGCGGCGCGCTCTGGCCGATGAGGGCCGAGGGCAGCCGCGCCGGATCGCCGGCGTTCAGCCGCACGAATAGAAGCGCGGCGAGGAGGGCGAAGGCCGCGAGCGGCAGAAACGCAAGCCAGCGTCGCGGCCGCCGCGCCGTCTCAGTGGTTGCGCTCATCAATGCCGGTCCTTGCTCCGGCCGCCTCGAGCCGCCTCGAGCGCGCGGGTGGCCTCGTCGAGATGGACGCTGAGACGCCGATAGTCGAACACGACTGCGCCGATCATCGCGGCAATGACGGCCGCGGCGACGGCGTAGGCCGCGATGACGAAGCCGGTATGCGGGTCCGACATCATCGTCTCAGGCGCCCTTGGCGGCGAAGGCCGGAGCGAGCCTGTCGCCCTCGGCGGCCGCGAGCATCGTGACGCGGGCGATGCGCCGGCGGAGGACTTCGTTGCGGATCGACATCAGATGCAGCGTCAGGAATAGGAAGGTGAAGGCAAGCGCCATGACGATCAGCGGCCACAACAGCGACGGCGCGATCGTCGGACCGCCGAGGCGGAACACCGACGCCGGCTGATGCAGGGTGTTCCACCATTCGACCGAAAATTTGATGATCGGCAGGTTGACGCATCCGACCAGGGTGAGGATCGCCGCGGCGCGCGCGGCCCGGCCAGAATCCTCGATCGCCCGCCACAGCGCGATCAGCCCGAGATAGAGGAGAAACAGCACCAGAACCGAGGTCAGGCGCGCGTCCCACACCCAATAGGTCCCCCACATCGGCTTGCCCCACAGCGAGCCGGTCGCGAGGCAGATGAAGGTGAAGCCAGCCCCGAGGGGCGCGGCGCCCTTCAGCGCCGCGTCGGCGAGCGGGTGGCGCCAGACCAGCGTGCCGAGCGCGGCGACCGCCATCACGCCGTAGACGAAGGTCGACATCCAGGCGGCCGGCACATGCAGGTACATGATCTTCGCGCTCTCGCCCTGCTGGTAGTCCGGCGGCGCCGTGAAGGAGAGCGTCAGGCCGACGGCGAACAGCGCAAGAGTCGCCGCCGCGAGCCACGGCAGCGTTTTGCGCGTCAGGTCGACGAAGACCGTCGGGTTGGCGAGATTGGGCATGAGCGCGCCTTTTAGCGCCCCGCGCTATACGCGGCAATTGCGGCGGATCGGCGCAGGGACGATGATCGCCGCCGCATACGAAGCGACTTACTGGCGCTCAAGCTTGCGCGCGTTCGGTGCCCTCGACACGCGTGAGGGCGCAGCCAAGACAACATCATGGCAATCTGATACACTGCAGCATTCGAGCACACCCCTGACAGCTAAGGAAGCGGATCAAAAGTTTTCAGTGGTAGCAAGTCTCGCGAAGTGGAGCCGCGCATGCCATCAATTGAGGATTGGCTGAACGGTCTCGGTCTAGGCAAATATTCGAAGGTCTTTGCGGAAAACGACGTCGACCTTCGCGCCGTGCCTCACCTGAATATCGCCGACTTGCAGGAACTCGGCGTCTCGCTCGGCCACCGGAAGGTCATGCTTGCGGCCATCGCCGAGATGCGCCAGGCCGAGCCTGCGGAAGCCGATCTCGAGACGAATCAAGAGCGCCGCGGGTCGACAGTCAATCGGCAACCAGATACGAACGGGGCCAAGCCGGCAGGCGAGCCCGGGCCCGACCTCAGGCTGCTCAGTGTTCTCTTTTGCGACATGGTCGAATCCACACGCTTATCGGCACAGTTCAATGCCGAGGAGATGCACGACCTCATCAGCGCCTACCAGGCAACCGTCGCAGGCGCGGTCAAGCGGTTTGGAGGCCACGTCGCGAAGTTTCTTGGCGACGGAGTCCTGGCTTATTTCGGATGGCCGATGGCCTATGAAGATCACGCCGAGCGCGCAATTCGCGCCGGTCTTGCGGCTATTGCCGGGGTCGAGGGCCTCAGGACGCCCGCTGGCGCGCCGCTTCAATCGCGCGTCGGCATCGCGAGCGGCCGGGTGGTCGTCGGCGACCTCGCCGGCGGCGACGTGCTCGGCCACGGTCAAGTGGCAGGCGAGACTCCGAATCTCGCCGCGCGCCTCCAGGGGGTCGCCGAGCCGGGCCAGACCCTAATCGCAGACAACACCCGCCGCCTGGCCGGACACGCTTTCGAGTTCGAGGCTCTTGGCGCCCGCGAACTCAAGGGCTTCCCCTATCGCGTGCCTTTGTTCCGCGTCGTCAGTGAACGCGAAGTTGAAAGCCGCTTTGACGCGACGCGCGGCAAATCACTCTCACAATTTGTAGGGCGCAACAGCGAAATCGGAATCCTCCTCGACCGGTGGGAACTCGCCAAGAACGGTCAGGGCCAGGCGGTGTTTGTGAGCGGCGAGGCGGGTATTGGCAAGTCCCGCCTGCTGGAAGCGCTGATCGAGCGAATGCAGGATGAGCCGCACGAGCCGATCCGTCTACAATGTTCCCCCTATCATGCGACGTCCGCGCTTTATCCGGTCATCCAGCGGCTGAGCCGCTCGGTTGGCCTCGCCATGAACGACGATGCGGCGACCCGCGCCGAGAAGCTCGACCGCCTGATCGCGAAATATGGAGAAACCGCGGGCGACGTGCGGCCGGTCTATGACGAGCTCCTGTCGCTCGATCTTGGCGACCGCTCCAAACCGGCCGATCTTTCCGCTCTGCAACGCAAGGAACTTACCCTGCGCACGCTGACAAATCGCGTTTTCCTCGCTGCAAAGCGGGCCGCCGTGCTGCTCTTCGTCGAGGACGCGCATTGGATCGACCCTTCGACGAACGAGCTGTTGCGGGACATCGTTTTGCGGATCCACGGGGCGACCATCTGCGTCGTGGTGACCCATCGGCCCGACTGGTCGGCGGGCTGGGCGCAGGGCCTCTCGCACGTGACGAATGTGGCGCTCGGCCGCCTGACCAATCAGCAGATACGCCTTCTCATCCAGTCTGCACTGGGCCCTGTTTCTGATCGGCTCGTCGATCGGATCGCCGAACGGACGGACGGCGTGCCCCTATTCGTCGAGGAGCTGACGCGTTCGATCCTCGAGAGTGGGACCGATGCGAACGAAAACATCGAGATTCCCGACAGCTTGCAGGGCTCGCTGATGGCCCGGCTCGACCGCTTGTCGGCGCCTTCAAAAGAGGTCGCGCAGATCGCATCCGTAATCGGCCGGGAATTCGACCGCAGCCTCCTGGCTCTGGTCGCCTCGCTCGAGGCGTCGACGCTCGGCGACGCGCTCCGACAACTTCTGGCGGCCCAACTCGTTGTGATGAGCGCGACGTCGCAGCAATCCCTGCTCTTCCGCCACGCCTTGATTCAGGACGCCGCCTACCAATCCCTGCTGACGCGCAAGCGCGTCCATTATCACCAAGGGATCGCCGACGCGATCGTCGAATCGCATCCCGATATTGTCGCCACGCAGCCCGAACTGATAGCGCGCCACTATACCGAGGGCCGGCGCGACGATCTGGCGTTTCCCTATTGGATGAAAGCAGGGGAAAGAGCGCTGGAACGTTCGGCCAACTACGAAGCGACCGATCACTTCTCGAATGCGCTCGCTCTCGCTGAGAGGCGTCCGGACGGGCCGCAGCGGAACATTGAAACGCTTGCTGCGCGGCTTCGGCTTGCCGAAGCTCTCACCGAAGTGGGGCGGCACTCTGCCGCCGCAACGCACTACCTTATGGCTGCCGGGGAAGCGCGCCAGGCGAACGACACCGAAAGCTTCGTGCGGGTCGCGCTCGGCTACGACGTCGCGCAGTTCCTTGGCGGCTTGCCGCTCGACCGGTCTGCGGCCCTCCTCACCGAGGCAGAGGCGAAGATCGCCCGCGACGACGACAAGCAACGCTGCCTGATTCTCTGTGCGCTCGCGCGCGCGCACCTGCTTCTTGGCGATGCGAAGAAGAGCAAGGGTTTTGACTGGCGCGCGAGCGAGCTCGCGCGACGGCTGGGCGACCGTCGCTCCCTGTTCAACCTTCTCGTCAATCGCTTCCTGGTCCCGCGGCAGGTCGCATCGTTCAGTGACGCGCAAAGCCGACTGTCGGAGGTGAACGAGCTTGTCGAGCTTTCTCAGAGCCTCGGCGACGACGAGATGAAGGCGCGGGCGCTTTCTCTGGATGCCTATGTGTCGGCGGAGCTCGGCGAGCGCGCTCGCACGGACCGATCGCTTGCCGCGCTCAGTGAGATCGGCGAGGTCCGCCAGCGTCTCAACCCTCAGTGGGTTGCGCGCCATGGCGCGGCAATGCTGGCCATCCTCGACGGGAACTTCGCGGCTGCGGAAAACTTCGCAAAGGAGGGCCTGAAACTCGGGCGCCTGACCCTAGGCGACCGGGTCGAAGGCGTCTACGGCATCCAGATGTTTTCGATCCGCCGCGAACAGGGGCGGCTCGCCGAGGTGGCGCCGGTCGTCAAGCGCCTGATTGACGAGAAGCCGGACGAGAAGGCGTGGCTGCCCGGCTTCGCGCTGATCGCCGCCGACCTCGGTTTTGAGGAACCGGCGCGGCGGCGTTTGCGCGAGTTGGCTGAGGCCGGCTTTGAAATGCCGTTCGACGCAAAGCGCAGCACTTCGCTCTCCTACATCGCCGAGGTCGCCGTCCTGCTGGGCGATGACGACGCCGCCGCCCGCCTTTACGAATTGATGTCGGCGTACCGGCACATGACGATCACCGCCGGAATCGTCACCGTGTGCTATGGCGCGGCGAGCCGGTATCTTGGAATGCTCGCCACGACGCTTGGCGAGTTCGACAAGGCGGAAGCGCATTTTGAGCATGCGCTGGAGATGAATGAACGCATTCGGGCGCGTCCGTGGCTTGCCCACACCAAGGCCGAGTACGCGCTGCTTCTCAGGCGGCGCGGCGCGACGGGCGATCGTGAACGCGCGGAAATACTGGCAAACGAGGCGTGGAGAACCGCCGCCGAACTTGATATGGTGGCGCTAAAGCGGCGACTCCAACCCAAGATTCAATGAGTTTGGGCTGGACTGCGCAGCCCGCGAATTCTCGTCAAGGAGAAACCGCATGCCGCGTTATCTTATCGAGCGGAGTTTCGCCGAGCAGATCGTCTTGACGAAGGACGCTACCGAAAGCATCAAACGGATCAACGACGAGGAGGGCGTGGCATGGATAATTTCCTTCCTCAGCGCCGACAAGAGAAAGACCTATTGTCTTTATGAAGCGCCCAATGCAGAGGCGATCCGCTCTGCGGCGCGCCGCCTGAACATTCCTGCCGACGTCATCATCGAGATTGGGGGAGAACTCAGCCCTGCCATGTTCGGCTAGCCCTAGGCAGCCTCTCTGATCCTGCCGATTCGCGAGAGTCTGTTCCAAAAGCCCACCGCCCTCGTCCTGAGGAGCCCCGAAGGGGCCTCGAAGGACGATCCAGGTGGCGCAGATGGCGCCGCAAGCGCCCACTGAAGCATCCTTCGAGGCCCTTTGCTTTCGCAAAGGGCGCCTCAGGATGAGGTCCATGACTTTGAAACAGACACTTAGCGTTTCTATCGGGAGGAACGTCATGAACGACGAAGTCATTGCCAAATTCGCTCAAGGTCTTCGGGGCCCGGTTATCGGGCGCAACCATCCGGAATATGAAGAGGCGCGAAAACTCTACAACGCCATGATCGACAAGAGGCCGCTGCTCATCGCCCGATGCGCGGACATCGCCGATGTCATCGCGGCCGTGAACTTCGGCAGGGACAACAAGCTCCCCATCGCCATTCGCGGCGGCGGTCATAATGGCCCGGGTCTCGGCAGCGTCGATGACGGCTTGGTCATCGATCTGTCGACGATGAAGGGTGTCAGGGTCGACCCAAAGAACAAGACGGTGAGAGTGGGTCCGGGCTGCACGACCGGCGACGTCGATCACGCCAGTCAGGCCTTCGGTCAGGCCGTCCCCTTCGGAGTCGTCTCGACGACCGGCGTCGCCGGGCTCACCCTGAGCGGCGGTCATGGCTACCTCAGCCGCCAGTACGGCCTCGCCGCCGATAGCCTGCTCGAGGCGGACGTGGTTCTCGCCGACGGCAGCTTCGTCACCGCCTCGGAGACGGAGAATGCCGACCTGTTCTGGGCTTTGCGCGGCGGCGGCGGGAACTTCGGTGTCGTGACCAGCTTCCTCTTCCGCACCCATCCGGTGGGTATGGTCTTCGGCGGCCCGATCGTCTTCGATCTCGCCGATGCGTCCGTGGTGATGAAATGGTTCCGGCAATTCCAGCCAAAGGCCCCGGAAGAATTCTTCATGTTTCTCGGGCTTCAGACGGTTCCGCCAGTCGATCCTTTTCCCGAGGAACACTGGTCCAAGAAGATGTGTGTACTTGTCGTGTCGCATAACGGGCCGCTCCCGGAGGGCGAGAAGGCCGTCAACGCGGTCCGCGCAGCCTTGCCGAAGCCAATCATCGACTGGGCCCAGCCGATGCCCTACACAGTGATCCAGACGCTGTTCGACCCGCTGCTGCCGAAGGGACTCCAATGGTACTGGAAGGGAGATTTCGTGAATGATCTGCCGGACGCAGCCATCGACGCACATGTCGACCATGCGGCGAAGCTGCCGAGCGTCCTGTCAGGCATGCACCTCTACCCGGTCGACGGGGCCGTCCATCGGCAGAAGAAGGACGCGACCGCCTGGGGCTACCGCGACGCCGCCTGGTCGATGGTGATTTACGGCGTCGATCCGGACCCGACCAAGGCGCCGGCGCTCAAGCACTGGGCGCATGACTATTGGACCGCCGTTCATCCGTTCAATCTGCCCGGCGCCTATGCGAACTTCATGATGGACGACGAGGGCGAGGCGCGCGTCAAGGCCGCCTACGGCGGCAACTACGACCGGCTCGCGAGCCTGAAGAAGAAATATGATCCGGGCAACCTCTTCCATGTGAACCAGAACATCCGCCCGGCGGCTTGACTCGCAGCAGCTGCGACCGCGAGGCCGCAAATCAGTTGCGGTCGTCGCGGGCGTGGCCGGCCTGTTAGTGCGCAATACGCTCCAGCGCCAGATTGGTCGTCCTGGGCCCGAAAATCCCGATCGTCACCATCACGACCGCCATCGCGGCGGCGATGAAGACGAAGACGCCGTAGGCACCGAACGCGTCGAGCACGAAGGCGATGACGAATGAGCTGAAGATGACCGAGAGCCGGCTCCAGGAATAAACGAAGCCTGCGGCGCGCGCCCGGATCCCGGTCGAAAACAGCTCCTGCTGGTAGGCGTGGAAGCTAAAGGACATGACGTTATTGCCGAGCGTCAGGGCGACGCCCATGGCGATGATGAGCGCCGCTTCCCGCGCCTGACCGAATACGAGCCCGCAGCAGAGGATCGAGCCAGCCGCGGCGACGATGATCCATTTGCGCTCGAATCGGTCGCCGAGGAAAAAACCGATCAGCGGGCCGATCGGCGCGGCGAGCGCGATGATCGTCGTGTAGCCGAGGCTGGTCGAGACGGCGATCCCCTGCTTGACGAGCAGCGAGGGGACCCAGTTCGAGAAGCCGTAGAAGCCGACCGTCTGGAAGACGTTGAAGACGCTCATGAGGATCACTCGGCCGCGCACGCCGGGAACCCAGAGGTCCATGAATCCGCTCGCCGGCGCGATCGGCTCGTCCGGGCCGGGCGGCGGCAGCGGCTTTCCGTATTCGGCGGCGACCTTGGCCTCGATGCCCTTGAGCGCCCGGTCGGCCTCGGCGAGCCGACCGTGCTTGGCGAGCCAGCGCGGGCTTTCCGGCAGGCGGCGGCGCAGGAACACGACGACGGGGGCGGCGAGCGCGCCGATCAGCACCACCCAGCGCCAGCCCGCGATCCCGAGCGGCGCCGACGGCACGAGCATGTAGGCCAGGAAGGAAATGACCGGCACGCAGGCGAAGCCGATCGCCTGATTGACGGCGAAGGCCCTCCCGCGCAGCCGTTTGGGCGCGAGTTCGCTGACGTAGGCGCCGATGGTCACCATTTCGAATCCGAGGCCGACGCCCGAAACGAACCGCCAGGCGTTGAGGCCGAAGGCGTCGGTCTGCAGCGCCACCATGATGTTGGCGGCGGAGTACCAGAGGAGCGACCAGGTGAAGATCGCTCTCCGCCCGTAAAGGTCGGCGAGAAAGCCGCACAGGATCGTGCCGACGAAGAGGCCGGCGAACAGGGCGGCGATGAAGCTCGCGACCCCCGTCGTGCCGAACAGGCCTGCGGTCCTGGCGGTCAGCACGCCGGACTTGACGAGGCTCGGCGCGACATAGGCGGTGAACAGGAGATCGTAGAGCTCGAAGAACATGCCGAAGCCGAGCAGCACGAGATAGGTCCAGATCGTGCGCGTTGCCGGCAGCCGGTCGATGCGGGCCGAGATGGATCCGGCCGTCAGGGCGGGGCCTCCGCTGTCGTTCATGTTCCCTCGCCTGTCGAATCGTGGCGCCTCGACCGCTCGTGAGCGCCGATTAGGCGCGTGCCGTCATGGAGGTGTCAAACGGCGAATCGCGCCGGCATTGACCGGCTTCTCTATAGGATCTACAATAGTTGCGATGTATATCTACGGAGCCCGTCATGCGGGTCGCCAAATGGGGCTGCGGGTGGAGAATCCGTTTCGATGAGAGGGCGCGCGGGCGTTCGCGCATGCGCCTAGGAAGCTGTTCTAACTCCGCATGCGCCAACTACCGAATTCACACAAGTCGAATTAGCCAGGTATTTCATGGAGTTGCGCTGACTTCCAAACGTGGGTTCGAAGGCCCGTCCCAACCCCCTCAACAAGGCGACCGAATTCACACAAGTCGAATTCTCCAGGCATTTCATGGAGTTGCGCTGATTTCCAAACGTGGGATTGAAGGCCCATCTGGCGTCGAAGCCCAATCACCGTGCTTTGCGCGTCCTTCCACCTGTTATCTCCCTGCTATGGCCGATTTATCTCCCTGTTATGATCCTGTTCCGCGTGCACGCCAATTTTCGCCCAACATATTGTTATTCAAAAGGATTTTCCTTCGAAATCGGTCCGCAGACCGCCGATTTCCCTGTTTTCTGCCTGTTATCAGGGAGAATCGGGGCGCGGAGCCCCTCGCCTACCGGTAGACATGCGCCTGAGCGCCGCGACTGCGGCGAAGGGCGCGGGCGCGGGCGCGGCGGCGATGAGCGACATCGCGCAGAGCATGAGGAAGGGCAGGGCCCCGCGCCGCCGCCCGCAGCGACATGGGAGTTTCGTCTTGCCGCGCTAGAGCGGTCTCCGATCAACCTGTATCATATCCGCAGGCCTTGAAGTAATTGGCGCATTCGGTTGGTTTGAATATGGCCGCGCAGGCATCGAGGGCGGCGAGCAAGCCGGCCACGGTT
>Ga0074044_10002731_pt1 | contig 15341 bp, 16 predicted proteins | sample BogForMeECP23OM1_FD_94443 | JGI IMG/M metagenome (GOLD analysis project Ga0074044, IMG submission 94443) | Bog forest soil microbial communities from Calvert Island, British Columbia, Canada - Bog Forest MetaG ECP23OM1 | ecosystem: Environmental > Terrestrial > Soil > Wetlands ... | reverse complement strand
CAACGTCAATGCGCTTTATTGCACATTCTGTCATTTCTGCAACATATTGTTTAATCCATAAAATGAGATTTTCTGCTTGCACCTGCTGTAGAATTCCTTGCACCTACTGATTGACGGCTTCGGCCCATTCGGGCGGGTTCCCGGCAAGCGCGAAATCACGCGCGTTGCTTTAAAATTGCTTCCGCAGATTTCCTGACGGCCTCAAACAATTCGCGCGGTTTTAGAACCTTTGCGTCGCCGCCCCAGCTCAGAACCCAGCGTTCGATTTCCATCAGGCTGGAAAGTTTCATTCTCAGTTCCACTCCCCCGCCCTTCAACTCGCGCAGTTGCTGCGATTCGTGCCATTTCTTTTCGCGGACGTAATCGGCGGCGCGCGCGTTGAACCGGATGATGACTTCATATTCGCCTTCGCCGGAGTGGACGCCGAAGCTGTCGCGCAACCGTTTTTCGAGCGAGAACTTTTGCGGACGTTCGAAGGTTTTGCCGGTCAGCTTCACGGATTGCACGCGGGCGGGCACGAAGGTGCGGATGTCCTTGCGCGCGTGGTCGTAGGCGAACAGATACCATTCGCCGTTGATGTTCGCCAAATGATATGGGTCAACGAGACGCGGCTCGGTTTCCTTCCGCCCCGGCTTGCGATAAGCCAGCTCAATTTGTTGCCGGTGCGCGGCCGCTCGGGCCAGCGTGTCGAATATTTCGAGATCCAAAATTGGCTCGGCCCGGGTGCGGAAGGAAATGGTCTGCTCGATATCGGCGAGATTGAGCGAAATGGTGTCGGGCAGCGACTGCTCCATTTTCCGGATGGCGCTGAGAATCGGTTTCTCGAAGCTCGTGCCGCGATATTGCTGGAGCGCCTTTTCGGCGACGATGAGCGCGAAGAGTTCGCCCTCGGTAATCTGGATGTTCGGGAACGCGCTGACTTCCTCGGTGTAATGATAGCCGATGCGCGCGCTGTCGTATTCCACCGGCAGGCCGAGCCGGTCGCGCATGAACTCGATGTCGCGATGAATGGTCTTGGTGGCGACTTCGATTTCGCGGGCGAGCGTGGAGGCGTTGGGGAATTTGCCGGACTGAAGCGCCTGATGGATTCGCAACATCCGCTCCAGCGGCGGACGGGACCGCAGCGACTCCACCGCCGTCATTCCCGGTTGGGATTTTTTCTCATGCCGGATATTCATTTCTTTCAGGGATTGCTGGCGCATAGAGCATCGGGTCTTGCCGATAGAACTCTTCCAATTCGGCATACAACGCCGGATGCCGTTCCTTGAGTTGACCGGGCTTCTCGAAAAAACATTCCGTGGCCACGGCGAAAAACTCCGCTGGATTTTGGGCGCCATACGTGTCCAGGACCGTCTCCCGGCCATCTTCCGCCGCGCGGCGAAGCTGGTGGAATTCCGCGCTCAGAACTTTGGCCCACGCTTGGTAGCGGTGGTGGATTTGCCACAAGTTTGTTGACCCGCTCAGGAGCGGAGCGCCGTCAGCGATCCCGTCCTCCTCGTCAAGCTGGTGGGCGAATTCATGAAGGACCAGATTCCGGCCTTTGCTCAGTTCCACCGCGCCGGCGATCGCCCCATCCCACGCCAGAACCACCGTCCCATGCGGCCAGGATTCACCTCCCCGCACCTGGTTTCCTTCGGTCATCGTCCCGTCTTTTTCCCAGTGCCACGTTTTGGCGATGTAACTTGAAGGATAGACCAGGATGCTGTGCAGGTGGGGGTAGCAGTCCGTGTCCCGGTGCAGCAGCAACAGGCACGCCTGCGCCGCGATCAACACCCTCACTTCATCGGTGATTTCCTGCCCGCCACAGCCCTCGAACCGTTTCTCCGCCAGGATAACGTGAATGTGTCCCTCCAATTCCTGGCGATCCGCCGGCGGGAGGCGGGAATAAATGGAATAACGGCGCATAAGAATGTCGCGCCATTCTGAAGGGAACGGCCGACTCCGAATGCTGTCACGGCGGCGTTTTTTAAGAAATCCGAACATGCCAGTCCCAAACGCCCGCCCGCGTTCCGGCTCAACCGCCCTTTTCAAGCCTCGCGAGCAACTCTTCGTTGGTCTTGTGTTTCTTGAGCGCGGCGGTGAGTGTTTCCATCGCTTCGATGGGATTCAAGTCCACCATCGTGCGGCGCAATTTGCGGATGGCTTCAAGATATTTGGCCGGGAAAAGTTTTTCCTCCTTGCGCGTGCCGCTCTTGGGAATGTCAATGGCCGGAAACAACCGCCGGTCGGACAGTTTGCGGTCGAGAATCAGCTCCATGTTGCCCGTGCCTTTGAACTCCTGAAAAATCAATTCGTCCATGCGCGACCCGGTGTCCACCAGCGCGGTGGCCAGAATCGTCAGCGAACCGCCCTCCTCGATTTTGCGCGCCGAGGCGAACATCTTGCGCGGAATTTCCAGCGCGCGCGCGTCCACGCCGCCGGTCATCGTGCGGCCGCTGCCGCCATGAACACTGTTGTAGGCGCGGGCGATGCGCGTGAGCGAATCCATCAATACAAAAGCGTCCTTGCCGGATTCAACGATGCGACGGCAACGCTCGATCATAAAACGCGAAAGGCGCACATGCGTTTCCAAATCCATGTCGTTCGACGACGCAACCACCTCGGCTTTGACCGAGCGCTGGAAGTCAGTGACCTCTTCCGGCCGCTCATCAATGAGCAGCACCATGACATAGACATCGGGATGGTTCGTGGTGACGGCGTTGCAGATTTGCTTGAGAATGGTGGTCTTGCCGCTGCGGGGCGGGGAGACGATCAACCCGCGCGTGCCCTTGCCAATCGGCGTAACCAGGTCAATGATGCGCGTTTCGATCAGGTCGGGACTGGTTTCGAGGTTGAACTTTTCAATCGGATCAATCGTGGTGAGGTTTTCAAAGCGGACGGCCTTGGTGTAATCCTCAAACGGCATTTCATTGACCTTGTCAACGGCCTTGAGCTGCGGACTCGTGCCGCGATGCGGCGGTTGCGTCGGCCCGGCGACGTAGCTGCCCTCGCGCAGGAAACTGCGCCGGATGGTGTCAGGCGTGACAAAAATGTCGGTCGGTTTGGGATGAAAATGGTTGGCGACCGTGCGGAGAAAACCGAAGCCCTTCTCGGAAATCTCCAGAAAGCCCGAACCGTAATTGGACATTTTATCGTCGTTGTTTTCTGAACCGCTCATATTTTGTGTGCTCGAAGGCAGGAATTAATCCCTAAACCACTTTTGAATTGTTGAATCTTGGGAAGTAACCCCGCAAAAACGGGGTCCTTAAAACCTTCGACACCCAACAATTACGGGCAAAACCCGCCAAATGCAACAATTATTTTAAAGAAATTGGCGTGATGGAGTGATGGAGTATTGGAGCAATGGGCAGGCGGGGTTCAATTTTCCATTATCCGCCCACTTCCGCCTTCGCTTCGGCGGCCAGCGGCGTGCTGAGGTAACGTTCGCCCGTGGACGGGGCGAAAGTGACGATGAGCTTGCCCCTGTTTTCAGGACGTTTGGCAACCTGGATCGCCGCCCAGACGTTCGCGCCAGATGAAATGCCGCACAAAATTCCCTCTTCCTTGGCCAGCCGCCGCGCCATGGCAAACGCGTCGTCGTTGGCCACTTGAATGGATTCCTTGATCAGCGGATTGCCCTTCTCATCCTTCAAATGCAGGTTCCTGGGAATAAACCCGGCACCCAATCCCTGGATTTTATGAGGGCCGGGCTTCAATGGCTGGCCGGCAAGCGTTTGCGCAATAACCGGCGAATCCTTCGGATCCACCGCAATGGCTTCAAAAGCTGGTTTGCGCGGTTTAATCACCTCCACACAGCCGGTGATGGTGCCGCCCGTCCCGACACCCGCGACCAAAATGTCCACCTTGCCGTCCGTGTCGGCCCAAATTTCCTCCGCCGTGGTCTTGCGATGAATTTCCACATTGGCCGGATTTTCAAACTGCTGCGGAATCCAGGCGTTCGGCGTTTCCTTGGCGAGCTGCTCCGCGCGGGCAATCGCGCCCTTCATGCCTTCCGCGCCGGGCGTCAAAACCAGCTTCGCCCCGAGCATCGCCAGCAACGTGCGGCGTTCCACCGACATCGTTTCCGGCATGGTCAAAATGATTTTGTAACCCTTGGCCGCCGCGACGAAGGCGAGGGCAATGCCGGTGTTGCCGCTTGTCGGCTCGATGATGACGGTGTCTTTTTTGAGGATGCCGCGCTTCTCGGCGTCCTCAATCATCGCCATGCCGATGCGATCCTTGACGCTGCTGAGCGGATTGAAAAATTCGCACTTGAGAAGAATGGTCGCGGGCAGGCCGGCGGTGACCTTGTTCAATTTAACCAGCGGGGTGCGCCCGACGGTCTCGACGATGTTGTTGTAGATGCGTCCCATAAAAATCCTTTCCAAACTCGTTTAATTAAACTTGTTAGTCAAGATTGTGATGAGTCGGGAACGAGAGCAAGAGGAATTTTGTTTCTTATTGTCCCCGGGTGCAGTTGGACACTGTATCTGCTTTTAGAGAACACGCGGCTGGAAGCCGCATTAACTGGCAGCCAAGGATGGCTGCCTCCACGGGGTGGCGGCACGCTTCCCAGCGTGCCAGTCAGGGCGGCATCTTGCCGCCAACAGATACAGTGTTCCTTTGCAACCTCGTTCTCATTCCTCGGCGCGGCGAATTGTAACGGAGTCACCCCGTCCTCGTTCTCGAACCCAAACTTTTCCGATTACGAGCACGAGAACGAAGGACGAGGACGATTCGCAAAAACAAACAATAAGTCCCTGCCCGGCCTTTCGGTCGAGCAGGGACAAATGGGGGATGGGAGTGCGCCAAGCTCTCTTTCCCATGCCGACATTAGGCGCGCCCCTTTCGGGGGCTGTCAGCTTCCCGACGCCATTCTCCACGGCAAGCGGAGTCTTCGGCCTCGTGGCAGGGCCGTCCAGCGCCTTGCGGCCGCTGGATTTCGAGTGAGGCTTTTCAGCCTGCTTTAACTGATGGTTGCGCCACCAGCTTGCAAACCGGATGAAGACACGTCTGTGATTTGCTCTTCGCGTCTTCACCACTTAGCACCGGGTCAGCCACCGCTTTTGACGGTGCGTTCGCCCGATACCACGGGTCTCGCCTCTTCACTCTCAGGTCGCCTTTTGCTCACAGCTCAGCGGTGTCGTTTTTAACATCGCCGACGCTTGGAAGGTTTTCACGCAGCCTGCCGAGCCGTCGTGTCCTTCCCGGTGCGAACGCTCATTTTGTCCCGCCTTTCGGCGTCTTTCTTTTGGCCGATCCCGTTTTTTGCGTGACCGCCAGAGTCGCCCGTCCGTGCTGATGCGCAGTAGCAACCGGATACCCTCTGGGTAACTGCGATTCGCCCAGGCTCGAAACCAGCCTGAACTACTTGACCCGGCTCGGAGCGGCTTCTCATCGCCCCTCGCCGCCAAGTCCCTCATTCGCATTTGACGGTGTGCGAACACCGCCAGAGGAACTGGTGAATTCTGCCTCCCCATCGAACCTTGCGATCCAACTTCAGAGGAGCCGGGCCAACCAGCCTGACCCGACCTTTCCCCAGTCACCTGGGATTATCCTGAAACGAACAACTCAATCTTTCGATCTTTACCGTCCGCTTCGTTCTTTCAATGAACTGTGAACATCATAACTCAAATCCCCAAACCGACAACGAATTGATATGCACAGTTTGTTCACCGAAAACGACCCGTGAACAACTTGCGAACAACTCGAATCAGCCAATGGAATCGGACTGTTCGCCCAATTTGAACGAAGAATTATTCACCGGATTTTCGCCGGAAATTCCGCGCGGTGAAGAAGTTTGTGTTTTGAAGAATTTAAAAAATACACAAAAAACAAAAAAGCCACCCGTCCGGATGGCCTTTTGATTTTTCGAAAGATTTGCGCTCAAGCCGCAGGTTTGGACTTCGCGGCTTTTTTCATTTTCGCCGCCATCTTTTTGCGTTTGAGGTAGCTCTTCCGGCGTTTTCGATTTTCAACTTTGTTGGATTGTCTGCCCATAAGTGTCTTTACTTTGTTCGCGGGTTGCGGTTTTGTGAGGCCCACTATGAAAGTTTTGGCGCGACGATTCAACATCTATTTGGCGCTGGCAGTCCTGCTGGGACTGGCTTGCGGCTGCCAGACCGGTGAACCTGGAAAGGAAGTCGGCGCTTTGCGCGTGCATCTCGAGGTGAGTCCCGATCCCGCCGGCACGAGCCAGGACATTTCCGTGCTTCGCGCCGACCCCGTGCTCGTCACCATCAAGCGCGACCCGATTTTGACGGAAGCCGATATTGTCGCAGCCAAAGTCATTGACGCGCGCGGCGGTTTTGCCATCGAAATTAAATTCGATGAAAACGGCACCTGGTTGCTCGAACAATATTCCGCCGCCAATCCCGGCCGCCATTTTGCCATCTTCGGTCAATGGAGCGAAAAACCCGTCGCTGGCCGCTGGCTCGCCGCGCCGGTCATCACGCATCGCATTGCCGACGGCGTGCTGGCGTTCACGCCCGACTGCTCGCGCGAGGAGGCCGATCAACTGGTGCTGGGTCTCAACAACGTCGCGAAGAAAATCCGCAAGCATTTGCTAAAATGATTTTTCCCGCTGTTGACCGCGCCATTTTTTCCGCCGTCGCGCTGTCCCTGGGATTGGGCGCCAGCCTTTTCGCGCAACAGCCGTTCCAATTTCCCACCGCCAATCACGCCTTGTATGAAATTGGAGACGAACTGAAATTCTTTGCCCCGACCGCGCCGGACAAACCGTGGACGACCGGCAGTTTCGGCTGCGTCCGCAGTGACGGCCGGCAAATGCACGAGGGACTCGACATCCGCTGCCTGCAGCGCGACCGGCACGGCGAGCCGACCGATCCCGTCAAGGCCACCGCCGATGGCACGGTGGTTTATTTCAGCACCAGGCCGGCGCTGTCGAATTATGGGAAATATGTCGTCATCCGCCATATCATTGAAGGCATCGAGATTTATTCGCTCTACGCGCATTTGAGCGAAATCCAGCCCGGTCTCGCCGTCGGCAAACGGGTCAAGGCCGGTGAAGTCATCGCCACGATGGGCCGCACGTCGAACACCAGCGAAACCATCACCAAGGACCGTGCCCATGTGCATTTTGAGTTGAACGTGTTCGTCAACGAGGGCTTTGCCAGTTGGTATAAACAAACCTTCCCCAATCAGCGCAACGACCACGGCATCTGGAACGGGCAGAACCTCAACGGCATCGACGTGCGCGAAATTCTGCTCGCCGAACACAATCCTGTGGCCAAATTCAGCTTGCTGAATTTCGTCCGCAGCCAGACCGAACTTTGCCGCGTGTTCGTCCGCTCGACCAGCTTTCCGTATCTGAAACGCTACGCGGCGCTGGTTCTTCCAAATCCCAAGGCTGAAAAAGAAGGCGTGGCCGGTTATGAAATCACCCTGAATTACAACGGCGTGGCCTTCGCCCTGATGCCGCGTGCCGCCTCGGAAATCCCGGGCAAGGCCCGGTTCCAACTGCTTTCCGTCAATGAAGCTGAAGCCAGGGCCAATCCCTGCCGCCACCTGGTGGTGCGGCGCGATGGCCGCTGGCAATTAACCGACAGTGGCATCCGCGAATTGGAATTGCTGACGTATTGAGCTGCTAATTCCGCTGTCGTCCGTCATACGCCATTACGCGCGTGTTGAAGGAACGATTGCGTCCTTGCGGAAGAAAATGCCCCGCCAGCCACGTCAAACTTCGGCGAGCGCGCGGTTCATTCGTTCAATGGCCTCGTCAATTTCCTCCCGGCTCTTGAACCCGATGACGACGGCGTCAATTTCCTTGCAGGCCATCGCGAAGCGGATGGATTTTTCCCGGTCGGCCGGGTCGGTGAAACTGCCGTTGCCAATGATCTTCATGCCGATCACACCGCGGCCCTGCGCGTGCATGGTCTTGATTCCCTGCATTACTGGCGTGATGTCATTGTGAAGCTCGCCGCTCCAGTCTGCTTTCATGCCGTCGGTGTGATTGCCCTGCGGATTCACCCGCACCAGATGCACTTCGGTCCAGTTGCTGGCAGTGGCGGCGCGCAACGCGGGCAGCGTATGACAGGAAACACCCTTGGCACGGATCCATTTCTTCTCCTTGGCCTCGTCGAATGCATCCATGATGCGCTTCCATTCGTCGGTCCATTGGTCCCGAACCATGCAATGGACGAGCAGGCTGTCAATGTAGTCCGTATTGAACGTCTTGCGATGGTTGTCAATCGTGGCCAGCACGTCGTCCGGCTTGCCGGGGATTTTGGATTGAATGAAAAGTTTTTCGCGTGGCAGTCCCTTGATGGCGTCACCAATCCAGGTGAACGTTGCGTAGGTCTGGGAGGTGTCAAAACAAGTGATCCCCTGGTCGTAGGCATAATGGATGAGTTTGTTGAAGTCATCCTTGCCGAGAGCGGTCTGGATGTGACCGTTGTCGCTGCCGGTGCCAAAGCCCAGCCGGCTGAGTTTGATGCCGGTCTTGCCCAGCGTCACTTGGTCCACCGCGGTGCGTTTGGCGGCTTGGGCGGCCGCGGCGCGGACGCCGGGAAGCGCCCACGACGGCAGCAACGCGGCGCCGGCCAGAACGGCAGAATTTCGAATAAACTGGCGGCGGTTAAGTCCGTGGCGTTTCATGCGTGAATTTTTCATGGATGAATCATTTCAAGGGATGGCTGGTGGCGAACTTTTACGGACCGCGCGATAATACGCGGCCGGCTGACAACCTGACTGTTTCGTGACATCAGGTTTACTATTAACACCAACAACTTAAACTGCAACCTCGATTTGCATTCCCTGCGACGGAGCCGGCACGCAAAGCGCTTCATTTTCGCGTCCGCCCGCCGGATGGCACCAGGGTCTGGACGCAAAGGCATGGATTTTAATCCTGACGTTGCCTGACGATGCGCTTGGTTTCCCGTCCCACGCCGGTTAAGTTGCGGGTGTGTTGCAAGACATAAAATCGCTGACGCGCGAGGAACTGGAGGCGCAGTTCGCTGCGTGGCATCAGCCCACGTACCGCGTGGCGCAATTGCTTGAATGGCTTTATCCCCGCCGCGTCACCGACTGGGAGGCCATGACCAATCTGCCCAAGCCGTTGCGTGAAAAATTGCGGCAGACGTATTCATTGCAAACGCTGGAACTGGTTCGCAAACAAGGTTCGCGCGATACCACGCAAAAATTCCTCTGGCGGCTGCACGACCACTCGCTCATCGAAAGCGTTCTGATTTCCGCCAACCCCGCGCTTTACGGCGACGCGAGCGACCGCCATACGCTCTGCGTTTCCACCCAGGTCGGCTGCGCCTACAGCTGCAAATTCTGCGCGAGCGGCCTCGACGGCTTGAAACGCAACCTGACGCCGGACGAAATTGTGGAGCAAGTTCTGGCTGTGGAAAGGTGGAATGCTTCGTCGTCCTCGTCCTCGAACCCAACAGAAGAACCGATTACGAGAACGAGGACGACGACGAGGACGAATGAAAGATTGATAGACAATCTCGTCATCATGGGCATGGGCGAGCCGCTGGCAAATTACGACCACCTGCTCAAGGCGTTGCGCATTTTGAATGCGCCGTGGGGCGGCGGCATCGGCGCGCGTAAAATCACGATTTCGACCAGCGGCCTCGCGCCGCAGATTCGCAGGCTGGCGGACGAACCGTTGCAATTTCGCCTCGCGATTTCGCTGCATGGCGCGACGGACGAAATGCGCAACAAAATCATGCCGGTAAACCGCAAGTATCCGCTCAAGGAACTGGTCGCGGCGTGTGAGCATTATCAGGGACAAAAAAGCCGGATGCTCACGTTCGAGTATATTTTGATCGCCGGTGTGAACGATTCGGTCGGGCAAGCCAAACCGCTGGCCGCGCTCGCGCGCAGACTTTTCGCGAAGGTGAACTTGATTCCCTACAACCAGGTCGAGGGCCTGCCGTGGGAACGTCCAAGCGAGGAAGTTCAGGAAAAATTTCTCGCCGCGCTGGAGAAGCAAAAGGTCACCGCCACCCTGCGCCGCGAGAAAGGCCACGACATTGATGCCGCGTGCGGTCAGTTGCGGCTGAAGACCGAAAAGGAACTCGGAGGGGTGAGCTCCGCGAGTCCCTGATTTTGGGCGTCGTGGAACTCCGCCCTCCGAAAAATTCCGCGTTTCATCCCGCCTTCATGCATTTCGGCGTGGCAAGCTGTGTCCATCTGTGGTCAAATGAAGCGCGTGATTGTTTTGCTTGATTACGGCTCCGGCAATTTGCGCAGCGTCCACAAGGCGCTGCTCAAGGCCGGCGCGGACGTGCGCATCGTGCAGCGACCGGGTGAAATCGGCGATGCGCGGGCGATGGTGCTGCCCGGCGTCGGCGCGTTCGACGATTGCATCAACGCGCTGCGCAAACAGGAACTGCTCGAAGCCGCGCGTGAATTCATCAAATCCGGCAAGCCGTTTCTCGGCATCTGCGTCGGCTACCAGGCGCTGTTTGAGAAGAGCGAGGAATTCAACAGTCGCGCCGCCGGCCTCGGAATTTTCAAAGGCAGCGTCATCCGCTTCTCCGAAAAGCATGGCCTGAAGATTCCGCAAATCGGCTGGAACCAGCTCGAAATCACAAAGCCGGATTGCCCGCTGTTCCGCGGTGTGGCCAATGGCAGCTACGTTTATTTCGTTCACAGCTTTTATCCGCAGCCGGCGGATGCCGGCATCGTCGCCACACGCACCGAATACGGCGACAAATTCGCGTCATCGGTCTGGCGCGACAATGTTTTCGCCACGCAATTTCACCCGGAGAAGAGCCAGAAGGTTGGTTTGCAACTGCTGGAAAATTTTGTGAAACTCGTATAGCATTGATCAAAAGACCTATGAAATTGATTAAAAAAATGTTTTCACATTTCAGCTTCTTTCAAAGATGTAGCCGCCGACGTTTGCCGCGGCGAAGCGAAGCGAAGGCGGGTGAGGAGGCTCTGATTTTCTTGAAGATGGAGCCCTGTTACCCCGGCTGCTGCGGAATTTCGAAGTTGCCCCATTTTTTATTGGCCATTCTTTGCATCGGTCTGGCCGGATGTGCGTCTCAAGGCACAGTTGCGCCATTGAGCAACGGTTATGAGGAGGTGGCCTATCCCACGCGAGTTTCATTTCAGTATCGGGCGCCGGACGGCAAAACCACTTCGATCTGGCCTGCATTGTACGGGGTCAGCGAGGTCATCAAAGGTGACGTGGCGCTATTTGTGGGCGACAAGGCCTATGTGTCGCCGGACCCGGACGATCCCCGGGGTACCAAGCCGCGATTGTTTGCGGTGCGGTCATCCGGCCTGCCGCTGGACATCACGGACGAGGTTTTATGGCGCTGGTCGAAGGCAACGGGAAAAGATTTCGCGAAAGCCGCGCAGCTTTTCAGCCTGGCGACCCCGGCGGAAAAGAACGGCCAGTTGGAGCTGCAATTGGAGTTTTGGACGCAAGAAAAGGACTGGCCGGATAAGACCACGTTTCAACTGGATTGGAACCAAGTGTCCGACATCATGCGCGCGGTGAAGGAGAAAGGCACCGTGCACAATGATTTGAGATGGGGCACGCCCTACATCGAAAAATGATCTTGGCCCGAAAACGGCAGGGCTGCGTTGCCGCGCGGCCATCATGCTCAACGGCTCAGTTTCGGTGGGGCGAGGCTACCGACGAGCCGTCGAAATTCGGCTCTCCAAGTTCGGCTCGCGGGGACGCTCGCCCCACCAAAACCAAAAATGTGCCGCTATCTGGTGGCTGGTGCGGTTGACTAAAACGCCTGAATCTGCGATAAACAAATTGTGAGCACGCGAGAATTGATCGAAAAGGAAATCGCTGATTTGCCCGAGCCAATGCAACGGGAGGTCTTTAATTTTGCCCGCTCCCTGCGAACCAAACAGAAAGATTCATTCAACGGCCTGCTCCTGAGCGAAACCGCGCTCGCCAAGGACTGGAACACTCCCGAGGAGGACGCCGCATGGGCAAGCCTCTAGTCGGCGAAGTTGTTGTCCTGCCTTTTCCTCAGACCAACCTGCAAGCCGGCAAACGCCGCCCTGCCCTCGTCGTGACGCCCACATGGAATTTCGTGTTTCAGGAGGTAAGCTTGTAGACATCGATCTTTTGAAATGGGAATATGCCGATAATGTAACCTTCAGCCGACTGGAGGAGTTCCAAGATTTTGCCCCATTTTCCAACGATCTAATGAAAAGACGCGATTTGATGCGTCTTAACACTAATTCCTCAGTCGGCCTTTAATGGCTTCGCACCAATGAATCTTTACGTCCTGTAAACTTCGTTCTTTTTCCTGTTGTCCGCGCTTGCTTTTCTGTCGCCTTTGGCGCATTTTGCGGCCCAAGGAATTAACAAAACGAAACGAAAGGATTAAAAATTATGGCACACGAACTACCGCCCCTGCCCTATCCCAAGGAAGCTTTGGAACCGCACATTGACGCGTTGACGATGGAAATCCATCACGACCGCCATCACAAGGCTTACGTGGACAATCTCAACAAGGCCATCGCCGGCAACGCCGCGCTGGAAGCCAAATCGCTCGACGCGCTGATCAAGGACCTCGCGTCCGTGCCGGACAACATCCGCGGCCCGGTGCGCAACAACGGTGGCGGCCATTGGAACCACTCGTTCTTCTGGAAAATCCTCGCGCCCAAGGCCGGCGGCGCGCCCTCCGGCAAACTCGGCGACGCCATCAAATCCACGTTCGGCTCCTTTGCCGATTTTCAGGCGAAGTTTGAAGCGGCGGGCATCGGCCGGTTCGGCAGCGGCTGGGCCTGGCTCGTCTCGAACGGCGGCAAACTGGAAATTGTTTCCACCGCCAACCAGGACAATCCGCTCATGGGCAAGGCCGTGGCCGGTTGCGAAGGCAAACCGCTGCTCGGCGTGGACGTTTGGGAACATGCCTACTACCTCAAATACCAGAACAAGCGCGCGGATTATCTGAAGGCGGTCTGGAACGTGGTGAACTGGAACGAAGTTGCCAAAAACCTCTAAACTGCGAATTTATTCGTCTGCCAGCACGCCGGAGAAAACCGGCGTGTTTTTTGTGGTAGGGCGCGTCACTCCGTGCGCGCCGCAAACTTTGTCGGACGAACGGCGGGCAGAGAACTGCCCGCCCTGCCTTTTGGGATTATATCCCCCGCTCGTCCACTATCTTGTTTCCCTTGCCGAGGACAATAACGCGGGGCTGCCACTTTTTCGCCTTCGCCTTTCCGAAGGTCGCAAAGTTCATGATGGTCAGCAAATCGCCCTTTTTGCCCAGATGCGCCACCGCGCCGTTCATGATGATTTGGCCGGAACCGCGCTGGCCGGGAATCGCGTAAGTCTCAAACCGTTCTCCGTTGGCCATGTTGCCGCAGAGGATTTTTTCATAAGGGCACAGGCCGGCCTTTTCCATCAGGTCAATGGCAATGGTGAGGCTGCCCTCATATTTCACGTTGCCGCCCGTGACCGTGGCGCGATGAATTTTTGATTTCAGCAAATGAACCTGCATGAGTCTTTGAGTATAGCGGACTGCGCCGTTACTTCAACTTGAGAAAATTTTTAATAATCTGACGTCCATTCCCGGTGAGAATGCTTTCCGGATGAAATTGCACGCCCCAGATCGGCAGTTCCTTGTGCCGCACACCCATGATTTCGCCCTCGTCGGTCTCGGCAGTGACTTCGAGACAATCGGGCAGCGTGTCGCGCTTGATGACGAGCGAATGATAGCGCGTGGCGACAAAGGGATTGGCCATCCCCACAAAAAGGTCCCGGCCGTTGTGTTTGATCGGCGAGGTTTTGCCGTGCATCATGCGGTAATTCACCACCACCTCCGCGCCGAACACGTGCCCGATGCACTGGTGACCGAGGCAGACGCCGAACACGGGCATTTCCCGGCCGAACGTGCGAATGACTTCGTTCGACAACCCGGATTCACGCGGCGAGCACGGTCCCGGCGACACGAGAATGCGCTCCGGCTTCAACTCGCGAATCGCGTCCAGCGTGATGTCGTCGTTCCGCCGCACCTGCAACTCGACGTTCATCTCGCCGAGATATTGCACGAGGTTGTAGGTGAACGAATCGTAGTTATCTATGACCAGAACCATGTTTGATTTTAGATTTGCGATTTACGATTTACTATTTCATCGAGCGCGCGGTTGATCAGATTTTCAGGCACGCGTTGCCCCCAGATCACCTTTCCGATTTTTCGGGCGAGCACGAATTTGATTTCGCCGCCGCTGACTTTTTTGTCCAGCCGCATCGCAGCGAAAAGTTTCTGGCGTTGCGCCGGCTTCAATTTGATTTGAGTCGGCAGGCCGGCACGCTTGAATAAATCCCGAATCCGCCCGGCATCACCTCCTGACAAACCCGCCAGTTCAGAGGAAAGTTTTGCGGTGGCAACCTGGCCGATGGATATCGCCTCGCCGTGCAGATATTTTCCGTAGCCGGAGATGTTTTCGATGGCGTGGCCAATGGTGTGGCCAAAATTCAGAACGGCGCGCAAACCATTTTCAGTTTCATCCTGGCCGACGACGTCCGCCTTGATTTCGCAACACCGCGCAACGACGGCAGCGAGGGTTTGGGGTTCGCGCCGCAACAGCTTCGGCAAATCGCGTTCCAGTTGCGCGAACAGTCTGGCATCGTAAATAACGCCGTTTTTGATGACTTCGGCGAGACCGGCGCGAAACTCGCGTTCGGGCAAAGTGCGCAAGGTGTCGAGATCGCATAGCACCAAACGCGGCTGGTAAAACGCGCCCACGAGATTTTTGCCGGCTTTCAAATTCACGCCCACCTTGCCGCCGACGGAACTGTCCACCTGCGCCAGCAGCGTCGTCGGCACCTGTACAAACGCGATGCCGCGCAAATACGTCGCGGCGACGAACCCGGCGAGATCGCCGACCACGCCGCCGCCGAGCGCGACGATGAAGGATTTGCGTTCGAGCCGGTGCGCCGCGAGCAGGTCGTAGCCGTTTTGAACGGTTTTCAAACTTTTGGCCGTTTCGCCCGCCGGAACAACAATCAGTGAAGGCGAAAAGCCTGTCGTGGCGAGGGAATTGAAAGCCGCCTTGGCAAACCGTCTGCCGACGTTGGTGTCGGTGATAATGGCGCAACGCGCGCCGAGCTTCAGGCGCGCGCATTCGCGGCCGAGCTGGTCAATCAAACCCGGCGCAATTTTGATCGCATAACTGCGATTTCCCAGTTTTACGGAAACGGTGCGCACGGACCAAGAATAAAGGCTGAACGCGCGGTGTCAAAGTTTTGCCGGTCATTTTCATCCCATTGGGGGCGGATTTGCCTTAGAGCGGTTACAACTTTGATGTAGCGCAGACATTCTTGTCTGCGGGTTTGCGGGACATTCTTGTCCCGTGATTGATCAGCACGAAAGAGGCGACTGGAAAGTCGCCTGAACCCGCAGGCT
>Ga0074044_10002730_pt1 | contig 15358 bp, 15 predicted proteins | sample BogForMeECP23OM1_FD_94443 | JGI IMG/M metagenome (GOLD analysis project Ga0074044, IMG submission 94443) | Bog forest soil microbial communities from Calvert Island, British Columbia, Canada - Bog Forest MetaG ECP23OM1 | ecosystem: Environmental > Terrestrial > Soil > Wetlands ... | reverse complement strand
TCTTCCGATGACTAAACTTTCATCGTCATGCTGAAAGTCGTCAAACCAATATCGGTCAGCTACCCGCCAGCAGTCATCATAAAATCCCAGGAATAATAACAGGACGGAGAAAGAAGATAGGAGGGAGACTTTTGCGGTTTGCAAGAGACTGCGATCATAAGACATTCGAGGAATTCCTTTCTCCCTGCCAACACCGCACTTCCGGACGCTTGATCGTTATCGGAAGCAGCCAAGTGCTGCGGTTCGGAACAACGCAGGCTCCAGAACATAATTCGCTGACTGAAACGTCGTGCACCAAAAGCATATGGAGGGGAACGGCTTGCCCATCAACAACGTTAATTCGAAACTCCTGAGTTGGGCCAATTTCTCGCGCAGCATGACGACGAATTCGTCAACACAGGAGGTCCGAGCGAGATCAACAGAGTCCCTGCGAATCGTGTTTTCCCATCTGAAGGTCCTGCGGGGTGCCCGCTCACGAGCTTTCCGGTTTGGCCGGGAGAAATTCTGCCGGCCGAGCGGTTCTGATTCGAGCGGTTATGGCAGACAGAACGAAACTAAAATGAATCACGATTCGACCCTTGGGCAAGCCTCATTGAACTACAACGGTCAATTCCGCCGGTGGCTCTGGCCCTTTGTCGGAAGCTGTGTTCCCGACAAGACTAGTGACGCTGGATGCCGGTAGGATATAGGTCAAGGAGCTGCTACTCACCACCACAGAGGATTGCTGGGCAAGATTTAGAGTGCTTGATGTGACGTAGGGTGTTACCGAAGTCGTCGTGGGAAATCCGCTCAAGGAAAAAGTCTGCGAGATGCCTCCAGCCGTGGTGTTTGTGTTGACCGCAACGATGGCGTAAGCGGTTCCCTCTGAATTCTTGAATGCGGTGACATACACCCCGGTTTGAGGATTCGTGGTTGTGCCGAGACGTACCCAGCCGGGACGCACAAACTTCGACCAATTTCCTATTGCCCAAAATCGCTGGGCTGGAGTGGAGCCCGATGGCCCGGGAATCAGGCCCTGGTTATCCGGGGGAGTCCCCGAGTTCCCGGTATAGATGCGCCAATAAAGATAAGCGTTTCCGTTGGTAACCGTCAAAAAGTTGTGGATATCTTGAGCAACCAATAAGGCATTTGCCATCGAAGGGTCATAGGCGCCACTTTGTGGAATATAGACCTCAGTTTGCCAGAGATGGGCGCTCCCTTGATTGCCATAGGGCGCATAAGAGCCCTCGTAGCCGTGGCCTGCAACGAGACCAACATACGAGGAGCAGGATGAATCAGTCATGCAGGTATCTGCGAAGCTTGCCAGACTACTCCAGGTAGCAGACTCTGGTTGCATGACCGTGATGCCCGTTCCTGAAAGTGTAGGACCCAAATTAGCTTTTACAAAGGTATCTATTTCGGCAGAAGTCCACACTGCACCATCGTAAGTAGTCGGGCAAAAATTCGGCTCGTTCTGAACGGAAATTGCATATAACGATTTGGCATAAGTAGACGCAAATTGAGTAGCAAATTCCTTGAGGTAAGTGGCATAAGCGGCATAAGAGCCAGTTGACAGACTCGCGTCGCCGCTACCCGTATTGCAGATCGTACTGCCATTTGACTTCATGGAAGCCGGGGGCGACCAGGGAGTTGCGAACAGAGTTGCGCCGTAGGAAGCAGCAGCAGCCTCCGTCTGTGGGTCCACAAATTTGCAAGTGCTACTGCAACTACCATCATCAGGGACAACCACTCTGAAAATAGACAAACCAATTCCGCTAGTGGGGCTGAACACTTGCGCCTGTTGCGCACTATTCATACCGTTGCATCCGCCCTCTTGGTAACAAGCTGCCCCGAAGCCATCTATCGTCTGATGCGTGATCGTCCAGGTGACCGTGGCAGTTTGTGCTTGCAACCTTGAACAAATTGCCAATGACAGCGCAAACCCAAAAATCCCAAACCACTTCATTCCAATCCCCCATTTTTGGAGCAGCGGAAGCATTTACGCCAGTCCGTTCCACAGCCCCGAAATTCAAAACTTAGCGGGAATAAACAATGCGTCGCAGTTGTGTATTCAAGCGTGCGGCCATCGTGAATTCCTTTGAGAGAGGATGCCCCTGGGCTTGCGACCGTGTAGGATCAAGGCGCTCGAAATGCAATCCCTCAGGAGCATGGCATTCTCCCTAACTTACTCCCACACCTGCTTCTTAGCTGGCTCCAAGTCTGTTCAGTCTGTTCAAAATGTTCGCTTCTTGGGCCGGGAAAGCCGCGATGACGATTCAGTTTAAGTCTCGATTTCTGCGTGCGTCGACTGGCCTGAGGTACAGTTTAAGGACACCAGCCTCGTTTTGGCTTCGCAAATCCTCCTCAGCTGAGCGAAAGCTTGGAGACTGAGCGCCTCTGCGGTGGCACGCGACGTGGCACGCGTAGGTTCTGTCGCAAGAGGGCGGGAGCCATGGTTCTGCGTGGGCCGCATCCTCGTTTCCTATCACCCATAAGAATTCTCACAAGATCTAGAGTTAACGCGGCCAGGGGGTGGGGGACAATCCCTCACTCCGTGGATAGTGAAATCGTCGGCTTTTGTGCCCTTGTAATTAATATCTGATTGCTTCGGCAGGCTACATTAGGTAGTGTGGAGGGGCGCGGGGGGTGCCGTTTCGCAAGAAGCTACGCCAATCTCAGCAGGTTGGATTTCTGCGCGAACCGGACTCACAGTTTTTCGAGGCTGAAGGCCATGAGACGAAGGGCCAGCTCGCTCACTCGGTGGATTTTTAGCTGTTTCGGTGTCCCCAGATAGGCGAACAGAATGCAATTCTCAGAGGATAAAGGATTTGTGGTTGATCTCATAGAGAGATTCGCCCATCGGAAGAACGTGCGGCTAAACTTGTCGGCACGTCCGGTTCCTTCCGAACGTCCGCTGCCGGAGCAAATCAATGTCAGTGCCGGGGCACTTTCTACCGCTTGGACCATTCGGGGTGAGCGACACAAACCGGTCATAATGCTTCACGGCGTCGCTCCGAGATCCGGCACCGTATATACTGGGCAGTTACTCGAACTCCATCCCGACATTTGCGCGTCTCCACGCGGACTATACGAAGTGCCTTTTCTAAATTTGGCGGAAAGGATTCGCAGGACGCAAGAACACTTCCTCTCGACCTATCCACAAAACGTGGACAAAATCGGAAGGGATGACTTCCTGCCCTTGTTCGGGGCGTCATTCATTGCGTATCTCAATGCCGCGGTTCCCGATGGACAGCGCGCATTCCTCAAGAACCCTGACGTGTGCGGCTTGGACTACTTTCCCTATCTTTTCCCATTCGAGGTCCCATTCCTATTGCTAAGAGACGGCAGAGACGTGGTCGAGTCGACGGTACGGACCTGGCCCGAAAAGCGTTTTCCTGATACCTGCCGGCTTTGGAACGACAATGCGCGCTTCATGCTGGAGCAGCAGAGGGCTCACGCCCAGCTAGGGTGGCGGATTTTTCGCTACGAGGAAGCGACTGCGCATCCAAAGGAATTTGTCGAGGAGGTCTGTAGGCATTTTCAATTGGATGTCAGCCGGTATCCTTTTGAAAGGATCGGCGAAATCGGAGTGTGGGGTTCGTCTGTGGTCAGGAAGGAAGGACAGGTCGCGTGGGAGGGTCTCCCCAAGCCCTCGGGCTTCAACCCGATTGGGCGGTGGCGTAATTGGACGCCCAGCCAGAAGGAAATTTTCAAGCGAATCTGCGGTCAGACACTAGTCGAAAGCGGATATGTGAACGGCAACGACTGGTGAAGCGAGCGGGCCGGCTACTCGAGCCGCGGTTGATTGATGTCAAGATGCTTTCGCGTGAAGAGGGGCTGGTCAAAATGCTGGTCGGGGAACGCCCGGCGGCCGCTGGCGTAAGACCGGAGGTAAGCGTTTCGACTAGACACCATCCGATCGCACCTTCCCAGGCCAATCGTACCGATACGCGTGAAACTTGTCTTTAGCGGCTCGAAACTGCCTTTCGCAAGATTCTGGTCGCGTGCTCAGCCGCCAGCGAACTTGGAGTACGGCGGGAATTTCTGGAATGGCGCCCCCGATTGGCTTCCGTCATACCGACAAAAACGACGGCGTCGACGTACAGAGCAGGTCTGCACAGACGCTCTTGCCGGAATTGACGTGGCGTGCTCTATCAAATGTCAGCGCGAAGGTGGGAGTGTTGCGAGCGTGCGGAGGAATGCCGGCCATGGATGCGGCGCCATCAAGAATCTGGTTGAACGCGGGGTAGTTGCTGCATTCAGCATTCCTCCCGCCATTAATCAAGAATCTCGGATGCGTGATCAACCAGATAATAAGGCCGGGAATGTCGCAACACCCTCCCGCTGTTCGATCAGCACCGGTGGATTTCTTCCCAGGCTTCTTCCCCTCGGCCCTCCCAGCAACCCCCTGTAGCACGCTCCTGTAGGCCTGCACGATGACGTCCCGTAGCGCAATAAACCCTTTCACATCAGCAGTTTGGTCGGCGCTTATCCTGTTTTCATTCGCTGCGCGGAAGTCATCGACAGCCTTTTCGACCTATGCACGGAACCTCCGGGCGGTGTTCATAATCCTCAGATCCGTGGCGTCCACCCCGCCGGGGATAGTGGTAGGACCGGAAAGGAGTCGGCAATCGTTGGCAGTTTGAAAACATGCCCGGATCGTGCAGTTGAATGGCGTTTGCGAATCTGAGAGGGTTGGGGAAGTTCCTTCCGAAGGCGTTTTTGTAACGCAAATCACCAGGGGTAAACCGTTTTGGTTTGGGGAGAACGACCTCTCGAAGCTCACTCGAGTTATGTCGGCAGGAAGTTGAATCAACGGATTTACTCCGAAACGAATGAGGAATAACGCTCCTGAAACGGGTAGCGTGCGGAGTCGGTTCGATGATTCAGCTTTTGACTCGGATGCTTGAATATCCAAAGTACTTAATTGTTGTATATTTTCTAAGGTTCTGGCTGCTCTCGTTGGTGGCAATTGTTGCAGGTGCGTGGCGCCTACGCGGCTTGCGCGCGACTCCGAACGCCCCGCCGGAAGCTGGAGAGCAAGGGGACGCGGCCAAGGCACCCCAAGCATACAATTCGATTGATTGGGCGCTGAGCGTACTTGCAGTATTAATCATTAGCTGCTTCATCTTCCTGCTTTCTTATAAAGAAGACTTTAGCTGCTTTGATTGCAGTCAATTGACTGACTATTCAGTGGCAGGACACCGTTTCGGGCCACCGATCTGGCCAAAGGACGGCAGATTCTTCCCGTTGGGAATGCAAGAATTCAATTTACTGCGCTATGTGACGCGAACTCCGGCCGGATACCAATCGATTGCGGCAACGCAGGTGGTGATTTTGACGGGAATGTTGTTTGCGTTGCTGAAAGATGTCCGGCTGGCATGGCGAGCGTTGATCGCGATCGCCGTGATCGTGACGCCAAGCATCATGATCTCATTTTCAGGGTTGATTTATCCGGAAAGGAATGCCCTGTTCTGGCTGGCAATCCTAGTGTTATGCCTTCAACGGGCAACTTCTTCGAACTCGCCTATCTATTTTCTGGGGTGTTTTGTCACCACACATTTCCTGCTTTATTACAAAGAGCCGCTCGTGGTTTTTGTAGCAGTGTATGCGGTGTCGCGACTAGCGATGGATTTCTACTCGAAGCGAAGTGCGGGGCAGCCACGCTGGGAGGAGTTTGGGCGGGAAAATATTGTGCCGGTGGGCCTGATGGTCGTGGCTGGAATTTATACAGTGCTGTTTCTTGTGTTCATGTTTCCCTTCCACCGCCCCGAGTTTATTACCTTGTCCAAGTCGGATCCGAGAAACGTGCCACTGCTGTTTCTGCGAATGGATTGGTTGATGACCCTGCTTCTGGTGGTCTTGTTGATGCGGCTTGTGAGATGGTTGTTTTTTGGGAAGGGAATAGAACCGATGTGGGAGAGCCTGGGGCTGGGAGCGTTTGGCTACTTCATTGCAATTCTCGCGGTCGGAGTTTACACCTCCTATTACCTTGCACCTGTAGATTTAATCGCTATTTTGTACGTTGGACGCCTGGCCGCTTCCTGGGCATACTTGCCGTTTCGTTGGCGCGTTGCGGCTGTAGGGGCGGTGTCCGTCTGTCTTCTTGTACACGAGGCTTCGTTTTCGGCCCTGCGGATTATCGAGAGAAAGGTGGAGATTCTTCAAGTAAGCGAGTTGGCAAAATTTCTAAAGAACTACAAAGCAGATCCCGGTGAGCAACGTATTGAACTGTTCTTTCCGTTCACGGACGGATTCCGATTGGCGGGTATTTCCTCTTACCTGCGGTACAAGGGATTGCGCCTTGCAGGCCAGAGCAACTACTCGAGTGTTGAAAGTCCTGAATTTGTAATTGCGGGACGAGGGAATTATGAATCGGGGAGATGCTATCCGGCAATGAAGTACGCCTGCAAACATGTGGATGAGCCAGGCAAGGGTGGACTACTGGTGGTTCTGCCCAAGGACTTGTTTAGAAAGGGTGATTTGGAACAGGCAGGGAGGGATGCCGTACCGCTCTTGTACTTGACCTCCTGGCCGGAAGATTCTTCTATCGGGCGCGTATTACGCTTGATGCAGAGTCTTTCCCTTGAAGATCGTTACATTAAGCCGCAGCCATGGTGGCAGTTGTATGTCTTTAGGCAGGCGAGAACAGGGAATTGAGAATAGACCAAGGTGGTTTTGCCAGAGTCGCCAACTCCTGAAATTCACATCCAGCTTCAGCTGAGGTGCTGAATTGCCGCGTTGAACGCTTTCTTGTCTAGGCGATCGGAAGCGTCCTCGCGCAGACTTTCAATTCCTGCAATTCCTAACTCCGTTTCCCCGGCTGGCTCGCCATCCGATACTTCTCCACGATCTGCCCAGCTTCCCTCCAAACCAACGCTTTGTAGAAGAATCTCTGCTGGGGTTTGAGAGCAAGCATCCAACGCAATGATAATTTTACCATTGTCGTTGTAGCCTCTCTTAGTATGCCAAGATATGGTCGCGGGATTCCCCAGATGTCGCCGCCACGCCCCCACTCCCGAGCCAAAGCCCGGCCGAAGTCAAAATACCAGGCCAAGAAATACTCTTTATGAAGCCGGTTCTCGGGCACGCAATGATACACGATCGCTCGAGGTTCGTAACGCAGGCGCTCTCCGGCAGACATCAGGCGACGACCAAACTCGACGTCCTCGCCGCGGATCTCGGTCCCGGGGTTGGGGCCCAAATCAGTACGAAAGCCGCCGTACCTCTCGAACATCGCCTTGCGAAATGCCATGTTCGTCCCATAGGGGGCCCAATCGAGTTCGCGCGGATTGTCCCCACGATCGAAAAGGACAAGAACCCCCCCCAACGAATACGGTCCATCCAGGGCGAGCCAACGGGGCGGTGACAATGCCCGATCTAGCTGAATCCGCCCTCCGGAACCGGCCCATTCGCTTTTCTGCAGAGGGCTCGTCAGAGTCCGCAGCCAAGTAGGCTCGACAGTCACGTCGTCATCGACAAATGCGAGAATATCGCCACGAGCTTCGCGAATGCCAGCGTTGAGGGCGTGCGATTTCCCCTGCCGTGATTCAAACAAGTAGCGGAAACGACCCGGGTAACGGAGGCAGAACTCCTCCACAACCTGGTGTGTCTGGTCGCGCGAATTGTTGTCGACCACAAGAACTTCCCACGTGACAGAGTTCGGCAGTTCAGAAAGGGTTACACTTTCGAGCGCCTTTGCCAAGCTTGCAGCGCGATTGTAGGTGCACAAGATAACGGAAATGTTCATAGTTTTTATCTTTATCGTAGAGATCCTGAGGGAATCTCCTTAGGAACACTGGTTGGCTCAAAAGACTGGCGAAAAAGCTGCGCGATTTCTCCTATGGTCATCCAGACCTGGCACTCGTCGTAAAAGCGATGTCGGGTGTTTTGAGGGAATAACCATCGCCAAGCCTGGATGGAAAGAGAACGCAAAGCCCGGTTTGAAATGCTGATCAATGGGCGAGGAATCCCCAGAATAGGCGGACGCGGACCGCGTTCGAGAATAAGCGCGCGCCCATAATTGAACCACCAAGTGCGAAAATATTTCTTGCTTAGGCGTTCCGGAAAAACCGGGTGGAATACCACCGCGGAAGCTTCATAACGCAAATGCTCCCCGGCTGACAGCAAGCGCTTGCCAAATTCCGTGTCCTCATTGCTGAGAAGGCTGGTGCCACTACGGCCGAGATCGGCACGAAAGGGACCATATTTTTCGAACATGCTCCTGCGGAAGGCCATGTTGGTGCCATAGGGAGCCCTCTTCAACTCACCTGGAACGTCACCGAGATCCAGGAGAGCGAGCGCGCCACCAAGATCCTTGGGCCCGCCGAGTGAAAGCCAATCTGGCGGCTGAAACTCTTCTGGAGGGCGAATCGGGCCGCCGGCACCAGCCCACTCTCCGTCATACAAGGAAGCTGTGAGATTTTGCAGCCACGCCGGATCGACGGTTACATCGTCATCCATGAAGGCGACAATCTCGGTATGTGCCTGGCGAATGCCCGCATTACGCGCGCGCGACAAGCCTTGCTGCGGTTCAAATAGATAGCGAAAGCGACCGGGATACTTGCGAATGTACTCTTCAGTGACTTCACGAGTCCGGTCAGTCGAATTGTTATCGACCAAGATCACTTCCCATTCGATGGATTCAGGAAGGACTTGCGCTGCGACACTATCAAGAGCCTTCGATAGGCTGGACGCACGATTGAAGGTGCATAATATGACGGCGATATTCATCGATTCGCGCTATGGGAGCCGATCAAACGATTTTCCAGCGAGGATTCTCCTCTGACCAACAAAAGCCTGCGGCGTGAAGGGTGACTCATTCGCACTAAGGCCTGAAATGCCAGTACTCTAGCGCGGTTCCGGGTTCAATTCCGGACGCGGTTTCGTGCGGCTCTTGCGAGTCGGAAAGCCTCTTCCCGCGAAGAGAAAGCCGCCTGTTTGGAGAAGAGGTTATCGTAGGCCGCGCGACTGGCCGCAGCCCCGCCTTGCTCGTCCGAAAGAGCATGCGCGATAGCGTCGGCAAATGCCTGGGGCGTGTCATAAGCGTGTAGCCCGGCCTGTTCGATTCTGTCCATGGGCATGCCCCGATAGGCTTTCGAAGTGCCGACGAAGGGCTTTCCGAGCGCAAGGGCTTCAATGGTTTTGATGGAGATGCCGGTACCGGAAACCATCGGAGCGAATACGCACCTTGCCGCACGATACAAAGGAGCGAGTTCAGCGACCGGGCCAACAAAGTTGGAACGAAAGGCCTGATGAATCTCGGGCGCATAAATGCGAACAAACATATCAATCTGGCCGACGATCGTAAGACGGTATCCGCGATCGCCGATGAGCGGCCAGACTTCCTCAAAAAACCATTTCAATGCCGCGAGATTTGGAGCATGGCTTTGGCCGACGAACAAGAGGTCAATGGTCTCCGCTTGTGGTGGCGCAGCTTTTACTTTCGCAACAAATGATTCATCGATCGTCGGCAGCGAGAGAATGTGCGGTTTCTTGGGCAGATGCGACTGAAAAAACTTGATGTCATCCACGGAGAGGTGTATCAGGACATCCGCCTTCTGCGTCATTGCGATTTCCGACTTGACAAGCCGTTCCAGAGAGTCTTGCTTTCTTGTCCAAGGGTTTATATCGCCCCGTTCCAGCAGGAGATGTGACTGAATATCATGAGTGTCCAAGATGATCGGCACCCGGGCGCCCCGGCCCGTAAGTTTCCTGCGTAATCGGAGAGCGAAGCCGAGCGTATAAACGTGATTCACGTGGAGCAAGGCTATGGGGGTGTCACGAAAGAGTCGAATAGCATCCGCGGGCAATCGGGTGCACCTTGCGATACCGATCTGCCAGTCAAGAGCTGTTCCGCGAAACGCGTGACGGAGTGAAGTTACGTATTTCGCAGCGTTGTAGCTTCGGAGCTCGAGCGCCGCGATGAACTCTCGATCGGCTCCAAAGTCCTGAATCCCCTGGGTGATATCGTCCCAGATGTGGTGGGTATTCATGTAAACCCAGAGAAACGGAACTCCGACAAAGAAGATTTGAAATCCGCGTTGGCGATAGTAGTCGATCTGGTTTTGGACCACCCGTGCGGTGCCACTGCGGGGCCAAGGAGGAGCGATGACAATAACGGCAGGGCGTTTCACCGAGGAATTTCCCACCTGTTGTACAGGGTGAGCCTGAGCGCCAGGTTGGTCGGCAAGCGGTGACGCAAGCAATTCGTTCATTTAGGATCAGTCAACTAAGGATGACACTGACAAGTTCGGCCATTCTCGTATCGATATCGAAGGACTGACGGACCTTTTCGCGTGTCTTGCTGGCCATCTCAGCACGCTCCTGAGGATGAGACACGAGGTAAAGGATTGCATCGGCGGCTGCTTCCACGGACCCGGGCGGGATCACCAAGCCTGTAACGTAATCTTTGACAGCTTCCGCGCTGCCACCTACGTTTGTGACGATGCATGGGAGGCCGCAGGCCATTGCTTCCAGGACGGACAGGGGTAGGCCTTCCAAGCGGGAAGTGAGGATGTAGGCAGAACCCGCCTGCAAATAGGGCCGCACATCCCTCTGAAAACCCTCAAAAAACACGTGGCCCGACAAGCCGAGGGAATTCGCTTCGTGCAGTAGCTTTTCTTTCAGTGGTCCGTCGCCGATGATGATGCACTTGCAAGATATGCCTTGGCGGACCACTCGAGAGACTGCTTGAAGCAGGATGTCCACTCCCTTGGCCTCGGCAAGTCTGGCAACACATACAAGAAGGAAATCCTCCGGACCAATCCCCAACCGCGCTCGCACGGCTGCCCCACCCACCTTCGACGGAAAGAATTTCGACGTGGAGACTCCGTTGTGCATCGTGATGGTCTTGCGGGCTGGAAATCCATAGGAATTCACCAAGACTTCCCGGACAGCGTTGCTCACGCAGATCGTCCTATTCGAGACGTGCCCAGAGATGCTTACGCTCAGAAGATATCGCGCTCTCCTACCCATCAACCGTCGCAGCTTGCTGCCCGGCGACCACCCTCGAACAGGCGGAGGAGGAGGATGCGCAATAAGGTGATGAATGGAAAAGCGCCTCCGTATACCGGCCAACCGGGCAGCGACAGGAGCCTGCCAGGGAAATGCCTCGATCCAGCTATAGACGAAAACTATGATGTCTGGGCGAGCTCCTCGAATCAGTCGAAGCCAATCCCAGAGGGAGTGCGGTTCCTTCTCGCATTTCACAATGAATTGCGCCTGCGGAGCACCATCCATGTGTGCACTGATGATGTCCTGAGCAAAGCAGACTATAAAGGGATCGATGTGCGGTTCCCGGAGCCTCGGCAACAAATCAAGAAGGTGCCGTTCGAGGCCACCGAATTCGGTGGTTTTCGGGAGAACGAACATTATTTTCTTGACGGCGGACACAGGTAGAGCTCGGGACTTCACATTTCGCGGTACTGTACTCATCGCCTGGCTTTCCTGTGTACTCACGACCTTTTCATAGCCTTCCATAAAGGATTGGATGCTTGACCTCTGAGCTGCCGGCTCCCATACAGGCGACTGCGCCAGCAATAGTCTGTGGAAGAGCTTGGCCTGGAACCTGAGATTTCAAGAGGCCCTTATGTTGCCGGCGAAGTGTGTAGGAGCGCCGTCGAGACGGTACGAGGAGCTCGCATCCTCTCTAAGGTTGGCGCAGCGGGAGGTGGTCCACGCTGTAGATACGAATGTCATCCGCGACTTTGGTGGGCGCATCACTGGAGAGTTGCCGCGCATACTGCTCGTATTCTGAAACTCGTTGATTCGTGAATGGCGCGTCCAATGCCTCCTTGCTCTGAAAAACGATTAGGTCAGATTCACGGAGGTCGCGGAAATCGCTCTCAATCGGAATGCCAAGGGCAGCACGCCATGCTAAAGTGCCTGTTTCGACATGGGGCTGCGAAGGTGAAACCGCCATCGCGACTTTCATCAACGAGTCATTGAGCGAGGAGCTGTCAGTGGCCAGCAGAACGCGTTTCGCGTTGGAATCAATAGCTTGAGCCAAGACCGCTTCGCTCCTAGCTATACTTTCTCTTCTTGACCGGCGTAGCATCGGTACACCTGCCGCCGCAAAGAAGCAAAAAACGAGTGTCGCAGCAATGGTTGCGGATCCCCGGGGAACGGCGAGTGTTTTGCCGGACATGAGTATCCCGATTAAGAACAGTGGGGCGATAATCCCCACAAATGAGAAGCGAATTTCCCTATTGCGGCTGGCAAATGTAATTGCGCAATAGCCAATCGTGATGAGAAGCGGCAAGATATTTGTGCCCCACGCGATGCCGCGCGGCTTGACAACCAAATACACGATACTGGCGATTGCAACTAGCAAAGACAGCAGAATGCCCGGCGACGATCGAACTGTGAGACTCAAAAAGCGCGACAATGGAACATAGTAGAATGGCGCGTCGTGCCCAAACGAGGCCGCCAAGCCGTTCTTCAGCGCGGGTAGCCCATAACGTAGCCAATAGAGCGCAGCGGGCACTGAGCATATGGCAAGTGAGATCAAAGCGACGAAGGCGCTGCGGAGTCCACTGTGGCGCATTCTAATGGCAAACAGGGCGGGGACGATGAGTGCGATAAAATAGAAAAAACTTACCTTGGTCATAGCCCCCGTTAACAATATAACCGCCCAAAGAATGCCTCGCACTAGAGCGCCTCTTGTAGAGGATGCAGGGGACGCTGCTTCATACGGAATTAAGAGTACTGCTGCGAAAGCAATCCAGGCGAATAGGGAATCGGCCATGAATCCGCTTGCCTGAGAGTGTACGTCTGAACCTACTGGAAAAGGACCGAGAGCGGCAAAAACACATGCGCTGGCGATCACGATGTAGAGAAACTGCAACCCAACACGCAGCAGCAAAAACAAGCAAAGTGCGGCGAAAAACGCTGTGAACGCAGTCAGCGTTATGAAGCATTTCCCAGCGGCATCCCAGGATGCCAATGGTCCCCAAGGCAGGCCCAATAACGTCATGACGGGAGGGCGAATACTGACCATCGCTGTGCGCATCGCATGCGAATTTCCAGACCAAAAGGCTCTACTGACGGCTATAGACCTCCACAGGTAGTCCGAATCGTCCCAATTAAAAGAATATGGGGTGTAGCTAACAAGCGTGGGTGATATGCAGAGCGCAAAGACGGCCGTCGCCACAAAGAGTTTCCAATTAAATCGCAAACTTGTTCCTCTCAATGAAGGATTGAACGAGAGCTGAAAGGGTGGTTTTGTTCCTCACCCATCGGGTCGTGGCCTTCGCAAGCTTTCTTTTGCTTTCACAACTGCCTGGATACTGGCAGGCGCTGGTTCGATTATTCGTTCGGTTTAGAATAAGATTCTGTTCGAGGCCGCCGAATTCGGAGGTCTTCGGAGAAACACATGACAACTTCCGAATCCTCCCGGGTTGAAACTTCGCCACCCTTGTCACTAGTTCCTTCGACCCGCTCCTCGCATTTGACGCGATAAGTGCCGGATCCAAACTCCAGCTGTGCCTATTCGCATGAGCAGGTATTTTGCCGAGGTAATTGGGTGAGCGGGACGTATCTGCAATGCTCGGCGGTAGGAGATAGTTGCCTTAGGATATTCTCCACTTCGGAACTGTTGGTCGGCTAAATCCCTATAGAGGAGCGCCCGGATATCCCGCACCGACTCCTTGTCCGGAATCCGACTTTGAAGGATCTCAGCAAACTCATTTCCAATCACCTCAAAGTTCGTGCCCGACGCCTCCACTCGCAGCCGCCCAGCCAGTCGACGAGCCAGCGCGAGCTTGCAGACATCGCGAAGGGCGGAAACACCAGCGATTTCCGCATGGCGGCAAAGATCCCAAAAGGCACCTATTTCATCGGCTGGCTCGATGAATTTGCTTTCGACATAGTAGCCAGATTTCATTTCATCCGCGAGAAGGTGATACACCGCAGTTCGGATCTCCCGAAGGCCATTCCTATCTTGAACGCGGCCAGCAAGGATTTCTTCAAACTCCGTGGCGTTCATGCGTCGATGCACTCCGCTCAACGATGCCTTTAAGTAGTTTTTTGCGCGACGAACGAGGGCTGCGCGGCACGAATCACGCAGGTAGGCATTTTGCGCCAGTTCTGCCTGGCGTTCTACCCGCCAGAGAACAGTGAGCTCATCTCCAACGCAGATACGCGCAAAATCTCGGCTTTGCTGTGTCGTGAGACTGTCCTCACTAACCCGGCTAAAAACCAAGGGCTCGGCAAGATAGCTTACCCCGTAATGCATGGCGAGCATAATCCAAAAGTACCAATCCGCTGCAAAGGGCAGGTCGATGGGGAACATGCCGACACGATTCAGACACTCCATGCGAATCATCGGGGAAGAAAAGACGATACAAGGGGTACTAATCAGGCGAAGGAAAAATGCCGAATCCTGCCAAACACAATCCTGGTCGCCGCAATCCGCCCACTTCACTACGCTTCCTTCTTTCTCTCCGCGGAGCTCGATCGCCCTGCAAAACACGAACCCGATGTTTGCGTTTTGCTCCATCACGTCAACGTATCGCCCAAGCGCCGACGGGCTGCGCAATAGGTCGTCCGCGGACAATATCCAGACATACTTTCCGCGGGCGCGCGCCAGGCCCTCGTTGAAATTCTGCTCGCCCCCCAAATTTGATTTGTTGCGGAAGTGTCTGACTCTGGAATCCCGGAACGACTGCGCCACCTCCGGCGTATTGTCCGGCGAGCAATTATCCATAATCAGCACTTCAAGATTTTCATAGTCCTGCGCCAGAATCGAACTCACACATTGCCCCAGCAAATGAGCATAGTTATAACAGGGGACTACAAAAGTGACGAGCGGGGGTGAGCTCATTTCTTTCAAAGTCGCTTCTATTTATTTGTCACGGGGAATTTTTCAGAATGAGGGATGCCGGGCCCAGCAAGGAATGCCGCACGCGATGGCCACGCAGTGAAACAACCGAGGAGTTGCCGCCTTCGAGGAAGAAAGCTCAATGGAATTCAGGCGAGCGATCACGCCGGTTAATGCTCAAGCGGTTTGGACTAGCTCGCTATTGTCGTACATCTTGAGGACCTCCGCCGGCAGGTGACTCAGGTCCGTTCCACGCAGGTAGTCGTACATTGTAGTGCCCGTGGATGCCGAATCCACATTTGGAGCGCCGACACGATTCAGCGCGTCATCCAGATGTACCGTGCGAAAGTCAACGCTGTAGCGAATCAGCGGCGAAGTGTTTGGGACGGTGGAGTGCAGTTGGGCCGCTGAAAAAAGAAACGGCGCGCCGACCTCACACATCAGGCGCACTTGCGGTTCCATCTGCACCGGCTCTTCGGGCTTGGGCTGGACGCGCGTGTCCACCTTAATGTGCTGCGCGGCATTCTGGCGGCTCTCCAGATTCCACTTCTGATAGTT
>Ga0074044_10002728_pt1 | contig 15364 bp, 7 predicted proteins | sample BogForMeECP23OM1_FD_94443 | JGI IMG/M metagenome (GOLD analysis project Ga0074044, IMG submission 94443) | Bog forest soil microbial communities from Calvert Island, British Columbia, Canada - Bog Forest MetaG ECP23OM1 | ecosystem: Environmental > Terrestrial > Soil > Wetlands ... | reverse complement strand
GCGTCGCGGTCGGTCCAGGCATGAAGCGCGACGAGCGCGGCCGATTCTCCCATGCTGTAGCCGATCGCCGCGGCCGGAGCCACGCCCAGGATCGACAGGACCTCGGTGGCGAGGCTACTCACCGCCACTTGCCCGAGGATCGGCACCCGGTGATCGTCGAACCCCGCCGGCAGGCCGGCATTCCACCACACATCCGGCAAGAACTGGTTCCGCATGAATTCCAGGCGCGCGTCCTGTGCTCGGCAGACTTCCGGCCAGAGGGCCGACAGCGCGCGCCCCATGCCGGTGAAGACGTTGCCCAGTCCGGGGTAGACGAAGGCGACGCGCGCGGGGGAACCGAGGGGCAGCCGCGGCGGAATGACCTCGACATCGGCCTCGCTCATCGCGGCAGCTTCGATATCCCGACCCTCCGTCAGCGTCCGGACAACCTTGTCGAGCCCGCGCCGGAGCGAGGAAACCGTCCCGGCGATGACGGCCATACCCAGTCGGAGCGACGGGTCCGGCTGGCACCGGCTCCACCAGCGGCGGGCCAGACGTTCGATCGGAGCGTCCGGATCCTCACCGGCCAGCGCGATCAGCTCACGGGTGCGTTCGATCAATCGTCGCCGGTCGTCGGCTTCGAGGGCGAAGACGGCGAGCCGGCGGGCGCCCAGCGGCTGGGCGCGCTCGATCTCGACCACTCCACGGGGCTGCACCGCATCCTCGACGGCCTCGAGACTCAAGGTGTGGCACGTGCCGCCCAGACCGAACGTGCGGACCTCGGCCCGGCGCGGGCCCTCGGCACGGTTCCTGAGCCAGAATTGCGGCCCGCCCAGGTCGCGAGCGTCTTGCCGATGGCCCGGAATGATCTGCTGGTAGAGGCAAAGCGCCGCCCTGACAACCGCGGCCAGCCCGGTCGCCGCCCCGGGACGGCCAATCGCCGCCCGCACCGAGCCGATGGCCCCGTGCGACGAGAGGCTCGCGTCGTCCGGATCGGCCGGCCCGATCGATCGGCCGGTGACCGCCCTGGCGTCGCGGATGATGGCATAGACGCGGTCGCCGTCGCGCAGAGCGTCGTCCAGGCGCTTCAGAACCAGGGCAGCCGCGCCCTCACCCGGAGGGGCAGACCCGGCCACCTGGCTCGCCGCGAGCACGGTGCGCAGGTCTCCGGCCAGATCGACCGAACCGACGATGGCCGCATCGAGCTCTTCCCGCTCCAGCCAGCCCGCTGCGATCTGCAATGCCTGTGTTCCCGATGTCTCGTCGCAGGAAACTGAAAAACTCGGCCCGCCGATCCGAAACTCGCGGGCAACCCGGCTGGCCACCAACCCGCCCAGCGAGCCCATCGTCCGGTTCGCGGTGAGCGGCGGACCGACCGCTTGCCGCAGCGCATCGATCCAGCCGTCCAGCTCCGCCTCGGAAAGACCCAGGTCGAGTTTCCGGTTCCAGATGGGGGCCTGATCGGCGAGCCACCAGCGAAGCTGATAGTTGTTGGTGTTCTGGTCCAGCCCCAGGCCGATCACGACGCCCGTCCTGGCGCCGAGATCACGATCCCAACGGGCGTCCGCGAGAGCCTCGGCCGCGACCGTGAGCATCAGCGACTGCTGGGGCAACATCTCCTGGAGCTCGCGCGGGGGAATGCGAAACTGGTCAGCCCGCAAGCGGACGGCATCCAGGTAATAGCCCGGGAAGCGGCCGGGCTCGAGCTCCCCTCTTTGAGCTCTTCCATTCCCGGCGGCACTCCACCAGCGCCCCGGTGGAACCGGCTCGCCGCCAGTCTCGCCCGAGAGGACCTGTTCCTGAAAGGCCCGCAGGTCGGGAAACGGTCCGAAATGAGCCGCCATGCCGACGATGGCCACCGGGCGAGGCGGCCGGGTGGGCCGCGCTGGGTGCGACGCGATTGCCAGCGATTGCGGCGCTGACTCTGATTCCAATTGGGGCTCTGGCTTGTCGTGAAGCCGCTCGGGCCACTCCTCGATCAACAGGTGCGCGTTGATTCCACCGAAGCCGAAGCCCGAAAGTGCAGCCCGGCGCGGGCGGGCGGGATCGCGGTGCGGCCAGGGCTGCGCCTTGGCGAGGATGCGGAACGGGCTGCCCTCGAGCTGTAGCCGCGGCGAAGGCTGGGTCTGGTTCGCGGTCGGGGGCAGCGTCTCGTGCTTGAGGGCCAGCAAGACCTTGACCAGTCCGGCGGCGCCGGCCGCGGTCAGCATGTGGCCGACGTTTGATTTGACCGAGCCGATCGTGCACTGGCCTGGCGACCAGTTCGAGCCGCGGTCGCCCCAGAGCCGTTTCAAGCTTTCCACCTCGACGGCGTCGCCGACCGGTGTGCCGGTGGCGTGGCATTCGATCAGGTCAACGTCCCAGGGGCTCCAGCCTGCCTGCTGGTAGGCCGCTTGCATGGCGCGAAGCTGGCCTTCGGAGCTGGGGGCCAGCAGGTCGCCGTGGATGTCATTGGACAGACCGATGCCGCGAATCACCGCATGGATCGCATCGCCTTGCCGGACCGCGTCGCTCAAGCGCTTGAGCACGAAGAGCCCAGCTCCTTCACCGACGACCAGGCCGTCTGCCTTGACGTCAAATGGCGCCGGCTTGCCCCGGGCAGAGAGCGCCAGGAGCTGAGAAAAACCCATCTGGGTGTAGAGCGGGTCGGGGCGCGAGACGCCGCCAGTGATCATGGCGTCGGCGCGGCCCGACCGCAGCTCATCGACGGCCAGCTTGAGCGCATACAGCGATGAGGCACACGCCGCGTCCAGCGTGAATTGCGTCCCGCGCAGCCCCAGCGCCTGGGCCACGAGCGCCGCGGGAAGCCCGGCGGGAAACGCGTTCAGGGGCTCCGTGGCCTCGCCTGGAGGGGCCGTGATACCCAGGCCCTCCTCGATGAACCTGGCGAGCACCGCTCGCGAGAACGACGACGACCCCTCCGTGGGCAGGACGATGTTGCCGAAGATGACCCCGACGCGGTCCCGATCGAGCGACTCGGTCCGGCTCGATTTCCAGGCCGTATGCGCCGCATGGAGAGCCAGGTGAAAGACGGGATCGAGCCGACGTACGAGCGCCGGGTCGAGGTTCAACCCCGCGAGGTCGAGCGCGACCTCGCCGGCGAAGCCTCCGCGCGTGGCATAAACCTTGTCCGGCTGGGGGATCCGGGGGTCGAAGGCCCGAGACGGAGCGAGCAGCCAGCGCCCTGGGGGCACGTCGGTGGTCGCATCGACGGCCTCGACGATGTTCGCCCAGAGACCCTCCGGGTCGCCGGCGCCGGGGAAGATGCCCCCGTAGCCCACGATGGCGACTGCTTCATCCTCTGGCATGCTCATGACGGCCCTGGCTCGATCAGCTCGAAGCGATTTCGAGCTGAGACAAACGGTTGCGGCGAAACGCCTGGTTGAGCGAGGCGTCGATCACGCACTCGTAGGATTCGATGCGGGCCACGAGGTGTCCATGGGTATCGAGGAACTCGATGTCGGCCACGGCCCGATGGCCGCTGTGCTGGCGGACGGCGGCGAGCACGCGCACACCCTCGGCCGGAAACGTCTTGCGGAACTGGTGATAGGCGCCCACGCCCGTCGGCAGCGAGCTCGCCCCCAGCCGCTCCCGGGTCCAGAGCACGAGAAGTTGAAACGCCGCGTCGATGGCCAGCGGATCGGTCAGCCAGGTCTGGCGGAAGGGCCGCTCCATCCACGAGGCGGGCGGAGGCGACGTCGAGACCCAGGCCGCGATGGTCTGGTCGTCGCAGCCCTCGACCTGCTGGATGGCCTGCATCGCCGGGCCGTGGAAGAGCACGCGGCGATAGATCTCCTCGCGATCGGCTGCCAGCGGGAGCAATTCGGCTTCGGCGACCAGCCGTTCTCCCGGGCTGTGCCGGTCAGCGACAATCACCTCGCCCCGGGCGTGCGTGATCTCGCGGCCGCTCTCCAGAACGCCGCGCATCTCGACCGGAACGATCAACGATTCGCCCCGCCGCTGCCCCTTGCCCACCCTGATCGAGACGGCCGAGGGCCGGTGGTCCTGCAGTACCACCCCCTTGAACAGCCGGAGGTTTTCCACGCCCTGAGCCACCAGGCCGGGATGACGGTGCAGCGCGCCCTCGGCCAGCCATTCGAGAATCAAGGCCAGGGGGAGCACGGCATGACCGTCGATCACGTGCGACCGGATCACTGGCAACGAGCCCAGGTCGATCCGCCGCTCGAACACCGGCTCCATCTTTCCATTGGACCGGTGCGGCTGCGAACTGGCCGCGCTCGCGCCCGCGCTCGCGCCCTCTCCCCCGCCCCCGCCCTCGGGAGCGGGAACTGCAGCGACAGGGGAAACGGACGCGGCGTGGGCGGGACTGGCCAGGACCACGACCTCGACCGGGCGTTTGCTGCTCGAGTGGATCTCATCCACGAGCAGCCGGGCTCCGTCCGCCGGCGCAATCAGCCCCAGACCCTCGCGCTCAAACATCGGCTTCAGCGCGCCAGTCACCATACCGCCGTCCCATGGTCCCCAGTTGAACGCCACGACTCGACAGGCGGAAAGCCGCCGCGCCATTCTCTGGGCCCACTTGTTCAACCATTCGTTGGCCGCCGCATAGGCCGCCTGGCCGACCCGACCGTAGCGGGCGGTGGACGACGAGAAGAGGGCGAGAAATTGAAGCTGCCGCGGATTGATCGCGTCAAAGAGCGACAGCAGCCCCTCGACCTTCGTGTCGAAGACGTGCGCGAACTGGGCATCGGTCTGGTCCTCGATCCGCCGGTCGGCAAGTACGCCGGCGCCGTGGATCAGACCACGGACCGGCCCCGACCGCGTGCAGACCCCTTCCAGCAAGTTCTTCACGGCATCTCGATTCCGCACGTCGATGGCGTGATAGGTGACATCGGCGCCGGCAGCCGCGATCCGCTGGAGATTGCGCCTGATCTCGCGCTGGGACCGGATCAGCCGGAGCTTCTCGCTCAGCTCCTGTGGCGAGCAGGACCGGCCGGCGTGGTCGCGGATGGCCCGCCGGATCGCGGCGTCGGTCTCCAGCGGAGCCAGCCAGTCCGGTTCCGCGTCCGGTTGCGGCGTGCGACCCAGCAGGACAAGGCGGGGCCGAAAGGACGCGGCAAGCCCAAGGGCGACCTCGGCCGTGATACCCCGAGCGCCTCCGCTGATGACAACCACCTCGCCGGCGCGAAGCAGAGGATCCTGGCGGCGATCCGGCTGAGCGGCGGGAAGAGCCACAAGCTCGACCTGATAGGTTGCGGACTCCGTCAAACCCACCTCGGCGGGGCCGCGGCGCAGCATTTCTTCGATGATCCGTTCGGACGCGGATTCGAGCGTCTGGTACGCGGCGTCGAGGTCGACGGCCTTGCAATGAACTTCGGGCCATTCCTGCCGCGCGGTCTTCAAGAGCCCGGCCAGGGCGCCGGAGGTGGGATCGATCTCGCCGGCCAGGCCGCCCAGGCCGAACGCTCCGTCCATCCGGGAAACCGTCAGCAGCGCCGAACCACCGCGGGCCCCATGCAGGCGAAGCGACGGGCCGGCAGTGCGAACCAGGCGAAACGCGTTTTTCACAAAGGCCGTCTGCTGGGCCATCGGCGGGGCCAGGATGATCAGCCCCGCGACGTGCTCAGCCGGTTCCGGCGGTGTCGATTCTTCCGGCCCGATCAGCCGGACCTGATGTCCCCGCCCGATCAACCGCTGGCGGATCGCATCGGTCAGCGGCGAGCCGTCGCCGACCAGCCAGATCTCACTCCCGGGCGTGATCGCCGCCGCCTCTCGCCGGTCCGGTGCCGCGAGCGGAATCACGCGGGGCACCAGACGCTCGAGCGCGCCCGCGGCAGCGACGGCAACAGTGGGCAAGGGCTCGACACCCTTGATGGAATTGAGCGGAAGCTCGGCAGCCGCCTCTGGCTCTGCCGGGATGCTTCTGCACTCGACTTGTGTTTCAGGCTCTGGCAAGCCCGGCTCATGACCGAGGAAGTCGATGATCTGGCGGAGAGTCCGCAGCGCGCCGAGGTGCTCGGGCTTGACCGCCGGGGCTGCGGGCAGCCGGTCTTGCAACGCCGAGAGAATCTCCACCCGCTTGATCGAGTCGATCCCCAGGTCGTCGTCGAGCTGCATGTCCAGCTCGAGCATCTCCACCGGGTAGCCCGTCTTCTCCGCCACGACTTGCAACAGAACGTCGGCCACGACCACGGCCGGGGCCGGGGTTGAACAGGCGGCCGCCGGACGATGAACCTCGCCGTTGCGGCCGGCTGGAGCCGTGGCTCCGGTCCGCGGCAGCGCGGCTTCCTGACCCGCCGGCTGCTGAGCGAGGAATTCGGCGATCTGGCGCAGGGTCCGCAGCGCGCCGAGATGTTCGGGCTTGACCGCCGGGGCCTCGGGCAGCCGGTCTTGCAGCGCCGAGAGGATCTCCACCCGCTTGATCGAGTCGATCCCCAAGTCGTCGTCGAGCTGCATGTCCAGCTCGAGCATCTCCACCGGGTAGCCCGTCTTCTCCGCCACGACTTGCAGCAAGACCTCGGCCACGCCCAGGGCTGGGGCCGAGGCTGTACAGGCGGCCGCCGGACGATAAACGTCCCCGTTGCGGCTGGCATGAATCGTCACGCCCGAAGGCGGCAGCGCGGCTTCCTGACCCGCCGGCTGCTGAGCGAGGAATTCGGCGATCTGGCGCAGGGTCCGCAGCGAGCCCAGATGCTCGGGCTTGACCGCCGGGGCCTCGGGCAGCCGGTCTTGCAGTGCCGAGAGGATCTCCACCCGCTTGATCGAGTCGATCCCCAGGTCATCGTCGAGCTGCATGTCCAGCTCGAGCATCTCCACCGGGTAGCCCGTCTTCTCCGCCACGACTTGCAGCAAGACCTCGGCCAAGGCCACGGTTGGGGCCGGCGTTGCCGCGGCGGCAACCGGAAAGGAGGCCGAGCCGTTGACCGCTTCGGGCGGTCGTTCGCCAGCAATGGGTGCCCGCGGAGGCGCGGAAACCGGAGTGATCCGGCTGGGCAGCACGGCCAGCGGCAGGGGTTCTTGCGGGCTGGCCTCCTGCCGGCCGCCGCGCCCAAGGACCGCCGACGTGAGCCGTTGCTGGTGCTCCAGCAGCGCCTGGAACGTGTGCTGCGTCGCGGCCTGCCCCTCGAGAAACTGGCGGTGGAGCTGCGCGGTCTGCTCTGCCAGCCACTGCAAGGCAACCAGGTTCTCCTGGGTCTGGCGGATCGCCTGGGCCAGGTCGGCGTGGTTCGACGGTGGAACGACCGGAATGGCCGCGCCGGACGCCTCAGGCGCCGGGCCTGGGACCGCGGGCCGCGAACCGGAAGCCAGGGAGGATGCCCGGCCGTTGCTGCCGGAGTGATGGTCATGCTCGGGAGGGTTCATGGTCCGCTCGAGAGAATCGTTTTCACCGACGTGGTGGCTGCCTTGCGAGTTCCCTACCTCCGCCGTGGGTGTCGAGATTCGGGGTTCCGGAGCAAGCGTCGACGTCCGGGCCCGTGGGGCGATTGCTGGTAGGTTCGCGACGTCATCCGGCCCACCTTCTGGCTTGTGATCGGGAATCCGGTCGCGGACACGAGCTGGCGCCGGGTGGGCGCCGCAGACCTTGACCGTCAGGTGCTTGCGGGTGGAGGCTGGCACGGACGCGGGCACCTGGTAGCCGTCATCCCACCGCTTCAAATCGACAGGATAGCCGAGGGCCGAGAGGTTTGCGAGGGCCAACGCCAGGCCCGCCAGGTTGCCGTCATCGCCTTCACTGGGGGACGCATCGACCGCGATCGCTTCATGTTCGCGGCCGTCGAGGATCGATCGGACCAAGCCCGTCAACCTGGCGCCTGGGCCGGCCTCGAGGAACGTTCGGGCCTCCATCCGGTACATCGCCTCGACCTGGGCAACGAACTCGACCGGCTGGGAGAGCTGACCGGCCAGCAATTCCCTGGCGCTCTCGGCGTCGTCGGGATAAAGCGATCCCGTGGTATTGGCGAAGACCGGCATCATGCCGGGCTTCAGATCCACCGCGGCCAGGCTTTCCTGGAACCCCGCCTGTGCGTGGGCCACGAACCGGCTGTGGAACGCCGCCGACACCGCCAGCTTGCTCGAATTGATGTGCTCGCCGCCGAATAGCCCGGCGGCCCGCTCGATCTCGGCGATCGGTCCGGAGAGCACGTACTGCCCCGGCGCGTTCTTGTTGGCGATCACGACGTCCAGCCCGTGCTGGAGGATCAAACTTGCCACCTGATCGATGGGCGCGAACACCGCGAGCATGGCTCCCGGGTCGCCGCTGCCCGCGCAGCCGGCCATCAAGGCCCCGCGCCGCAGCGAGAGCATCGCCAGCGTCTGAGCGTCGATCCGGCCGGCCGCGCACAGCGCGGTCAGCTCGCCGAAGCTGTGCCCACCCACCAGGGCGGGACGGACGCCGAAATCCTCCAGCATGTGCAACAGCCCGAGCGAGACGGCACCGATCGCGGGCTGCGCGAACCGGGTGTCGCGCAGGGCCTCGTGCTGGCGGCGACGGTCGTCCTCGCGAAAGCACGACCGGGGATAGATCCGGTCGCTCAGCCTGTCGTCGCCGGGGCCCGCGGCGTCGTTCCAGAGAGCCAGCGCGGCTTGCATCCTGGGAAACCGGCAGGCCAGGTCGCGGAACATCCCCACCGATTGCGAGCCCTGGCCGGGAAACAGCAATGCGAGCGAGCCACGCGCCGGTCCTGTACCGACCAGGATCGCGCGGGAGTCCGGGGCAGCCCTCCCGGTGCGGCTCGGCCGCCTCGTGCCGGGCGATTCTCCGTGCCCGGCTGCGAGCGAGCTCAACCGGGACGCGGCCTCCTCGATCAGCCGGGAGGGCTCGGTGCCGCCGCGCCGGGCGACCATGAGTAAACGGTACCGGTGCTCGTGGCGGAACGCGGCCCGGCCGCGAGCCGCTTCCTGCCGCACAGCTTGCCAGGCGACTTCGCCGGTCCACCGCGGCAATCCGGCGGCGAGCCGGCCCGGGTCGTCGTCGGAGTAAGCCAGGATCTGGACGTCGCCCCCCCAGTCGATCGCGGCCGGCTCTGCCTCGGATTCCTCGAGCAGGCAGTGGAAATTGCTGCCCCCGAAGCCGAAGGCGCTGACCGCGGCCCGGCGGGGATGGTCGCGGCGGGGCAGCCAGGGCCTGCTCTCGGTGTTCAGATAAAAGGGAGAGTTGCCCGAGGCCAGGGGCGCGATTGGCTGGCTTACCTTGATCGTCGGCGGCAACACCTTGTGATGAAGCGCCAGCGCCGCCTTGATCAGGCCCGCGGCGCCCGCTGCCGCCTTGGTGTGCCCCACCTGCGATTTGATCGAGCCCAGGGCGCACCAGGGCGAGCCCGAATTCGCGTCCCTGTACACCTGCTCCAGGGCCTCCAGCTCGATCGCGTCGCCCACCCGGGTCCCTGTGCCATGGGCCTCGACCAGCTCGATCGAGCCCGGTGAGACCCCCGCCAGATCGTACGCCTGGCGCAGGGCCTTGACCTGCCCGGTGGCGCTGGGCGCGTAGACCGCCTGACCCCTGCCGTCGCTCGAACTGCCCATCGACCGGATCACCGCGTAGATCCGGTCGCCGTCTCGCCGCGCGTCGTCCAGCCGCTTCAGCACCAGAATTCCCAGACCCTCTCCCAGCGCCGTCCCGTCGGCGGCGGCATCGAAGGGCCGGGCATCTCCGGAGGGCGAAAGGGCCGGCGTCTTGCTGAAGCACATATACATGAAAATGTCATTAAACGTATCGAGCCCGCCGGAAAGCGCGATGTCGCAGCGGCCGGCGGCCAGCTCGAGCATGGCCAGGTTCACCGCTCCCAGCGAGCTGGCGCAGGCGGCGTCGACCACGCAGTTGGTGCCGCCCAGGTCCAGCCGGTTGGCGATCCGCCCGGCGGCCACGTTGCCCAGCAGGCCGGGGAACGAGCTCTCTTGCCAGCCGACGTAGGACTGGGAGATCCGCCGGACAACGTTCTCGGCCGTCGGGCCATCGACGCCCTCCTCGCGGAGGGCTCGCCGCCAGATCGGATGTCCCAGCCGGGCCCCCAGGGGAATGACGAGCTCGAGCGTCCCGGTCACCCCGAGGACCACGCTCACCCGATCTCGGCTGAAATCGCGATCGGGCCCGTAGCCAGCGTCGATCAGGGCTTGCCGGGCGACCAGCAAGCCCAGGAGCTGCGTCGTGTCGGTCGCTTCCACGGCATGGGGTGCAATGCCGAAGTCCAGCAGCGGAAAATCGACCGGTGTCAGGAAGCCGCCCCGCCGCGCATAGGTTCGATCGGCGGCCTGGGGATCGCCGTCCCAGTAGTCGTCGGGCCGCCAGTGCGTGGGCGGGACATCCGTGATTGCATCCAGCCGGTTGCGGATATTGGACCAGAACCGCGCCAGGTCGTCGGCCATGGGAAACATGCAGCCCATTCCGATGATGGCCACCGGAACTGGTTGCGAGGAATCGGCCTGAGTCAAGTCACTTCCCTTTCGAGCGTCGCTGCGGGCAGGGGGGGGACGCGATGGTCCTTGGGACGTCATCGGTTCGCGTAAGACTCACCATGGTAAGAAGTCTGCGATCGCTTCTCAATGTCACCGCGATCCAGGGGAGCCAGTCGTGGCATCCCGGGCGCCAGGGTCACTCCCTGGGCGCTGAGCATCCGGGCACGGCTGAGCACGGCGGCTCCGTACAGGATATTCAGCGCCACCGTCACTACCCGTCGGTTCTCCGGCCGCTCGAGAAAAGAGCCCCGAACCCAGTCATTAAAAGCCGCCATCGCGGGTCCGCACCAGATCTGGTAATCCATGCTTCGCGCTGGCTCGCCCACGTTGGCCCAGTGCGAGGATTGGCCGAGATACCAGCGGAAGACCAGTGCCATCTTGTGCTTGGGATCACGCTCCCCGCGCTCGATCTGGCCGGGGTCGCGGCGCGCGAAGTAGCTGCGTGTTTGCTCCCAGATTTCCTCCAGGGGCGCACGGAAGAGCGTCTTTTCCAGCATGCCGCGGTCCGGTCCGGGAATCTGGTCCAGGCTGTCGTGATTCCGGTAAAGGTCATACAGTTTCGCGGCCCGCATTGCAAACATAGTACCGCGTTTCAAGACCTGGACCTTCACGCCCATCTCGAACATGTCGGCGGCCGGTGCCATGGCGATATCGGCCTGCTGGGCCTGTGCCAGCATCTGCCGGACCTGGGGGGAGGTGCCGGCCTCGACGCACGACTGGTTGACCGAACCCGTGACCAGATAAGAGGCTCCCATCGCCAGGGCTGCCGCCGCCGACCACGGCGTCGAGATGCCGCCGGCCGCGCCCACCCGCAACGGGCGGTCGTAGCCGTACTGCGCTTGCAAGCGGTCGCGCAGGGCCAGCATCGTGGGCAAGAGGACGATCGCCGGCTGGTTGTCGGTATGGCCTCCGGAATCGGCCTCGGCCGTCAGGTCCTCGGCGAGTGGAATGCGTGCCGCCCAGGCGGCCTGCTCCGGGCTGATCTCGCCCCGTTGCAGCAGCTCGCGAAGGATCCGCTCGGGCGGCGGAGCCAGGAACTTGCTGGCGACCTCGACCCGCGAGACCTTGGCGATGATCCGGTTGGGAGCCACGATCTTTCCCTGCGAATCGCGGCGGATCCCCGTCACCCGGTAGCGCACCAGCGGCAGGGTCAGGTCGAGAAACGCCGACGCCTCCACCAGGCGGACGCCCCGGCGCAGGTAAAGGTCAACGATCGCCGCCTCGTGCGCAGCTTCTTGCGGGCTATGGATCAGGTTGAAGCCGGCCGGGAATCTGTCCCCGGCGCCGCGGTCGATCCGGTCGATCGCGCGCTCGACGGCCTCGACCGGGAGCCCCGCCGCCCCGAAGATGCCCAGCATTCCCCGCCGGCCCATCGCCTCGACCACCTCGACCGAGCCAATGCCGTTGGCCATCGCCCCGGCCATGCAAGCAAATCGCGTCCCGTGCGCTTCCCGAAACGACGGGTCGCCCAGTTGTTCCAGCCGGCCGGCCGGAACGAAAGCGATGAGCCGCTCCAGGTCAAGGGCGGACGCGGCCGCGCGAGGACCCATGATCAGGTCGGCAACCCCGCCCCGATCAACGACCAGGAACGGTTCGGCCACCTCGCCAATTGCGCGCTCCAGCGTCTCGTGAAAACCATCGGTCGAGAGCAGCTCCACAATGCGACTCCGCGTTGGAACACCGCCGCAGCGCCCGCCGCGGCAGAAGGGTCAGCCGCCGGGCGCAGACCAGCGCACTCCGGGAATGAGCAGGTATACCAGCCGGAACGCTCGCCGGACAGAGGCTTTCAGTCGGAAAAGGCCGCCTTCTTCTTCGATACTGCTCTTCAGGCGGCTGGTGTCAGTCGCCGTGCGGACAATCCCGAAGCCCTGACGGCGGCGCTCGTCCGGGTCTCGTAGAGGGCCGCCCGGATCGGTCGAGTAGCCGCCTCAAAAGCTGCATGGTTACGACGCGCTCGCTCATTGGACGGGTCGAAGCGGATCGACGCCTCAAATGATCTTCTGACCATGTCAATGGGGAAACCGAGCTCGGATAGAGAAATTGCCAACCATTCGGCAAGCTCGCTATTGAGAGCGTCTGATCCGCCCTTCTCGAGGCCCCGCTCGCAGAGGAGGCGACACTCGTCGAATTGTCCAGTGACAACGTAGTAGTGAGCGAGGAAGAAATAGGGCCAGACCAGTGTCGACTCTTGTTGAATGGCCAGCCTGAAATCATCGATTGCGCGAGGGCTTTCACCGTAAAGGAGAATGCCTCTAGCAACGTGCAAGGCGTCGTTCGTCGGGTTTACAGTCAACCCCTTGGAGTAGTAACCGAGCGCGGCTTGGTTCTCTCCGAGAAATTCGTGGCAGAATCCGAGCAACGCAAAGGTCATGGAGAAGGTTGAGCCGTCAACGCCCCCCTCATCACCTTTTTCGATCTTTCCCAAGGTTGATTCTAATATAGGAATGAGTTTCCTGAAGAACTGTGCCGCCTCGGCTTCCGGAAGTTCTCTTACCAGGTCGAACATGATGTTCGCTGCGTGCGCGACGACGACTGGCTGGAAGTTATCGGACTCACGCAGGATCTCCTCCGAGCGGTTTCGGGCCTCAGTTGGGTCGACTTTGTTCAATGTATCCAGGTATAGCGCCAAGTAGTTTGCATTGTCGGGCTGCAATTCCGAGGCGTGCTTATAGAAGATCGCCGCCGTTGCCAGGTCTCCAGCCTCAAGCCAAGTCGCACCCCTCAGATAGCTGAGTAGCGAGGGATCCAAGTAAGATCCCCACCTCCTCAATAGCTCGAAAACCCTGTCCCACTCGCCTCTCTGCCGGGCCTGATAAACGTCAACCAATCGAGCTTGGGCCTGCGGGTTCAACTCCTTGACAGTGGTATGCGCCAGGTCGGTAATCGAATACAGATCCTCGGAGAGTCCACTGATCCTCCTTTTCTCTTCCTCAGTGAGCGTCTCCCACGGCGTATCGGTAGCGTCGCGGACCGCGTCGGCCTCTGGTGAGTCCAGGCGCCCTGTCGCCGTCAATTCGTGCAACTCCCGAAGACCTCGAACGCTGGCGAGGTAACTCGCGCTCATTGTAAGTGGCTGAGGAGACATGGCTTACCTCTCGTCCTTCACCCAGCCGGAGCGGGTGGCGGCAAGTGCGTCCACGTAATCAGCAAAGGGTACGGGCGCAGCCGGGGCTATGGTTCCGTGCGTCGGTGTGTCGGGTTCCAAAGTCAAGCCAGCAGCGAAATCTCCTCGTTCGAACGAACCCGTACCATACCGAAAACATGAATTATTATTCGGGCCTCGGGCACCTTGCTTGAGATGCCTCAGCCTTTCGGGGATGCGAAAGAGCGGCGCGTTCCGCCAACCCGGGTTCACCGACATACCCTTGCCATTCACGACAACGTTGCCATGGGGATCAAGGTCTATATCGACGCCAGTCCTGACGCCCAGCCCCGTCGCCGACGGGGCGACGTTTGGTAGGCCGTCCTTGTCCTCTCGCATGACGCGGAACACTTGAGCCATCAACTCCGCTCCAGGGCCCTGAGCAGTTTTCTTATTATATTGAGAGGTCCTGGCGTGGTGGAAGGTCGCGGGACGTGATCGCAGTCTTGCATGGCTCGATACGGCCTGGAGAGAGTCAGAATGGAGGAGCTTCCCGGGGTCTGGGACGATTTTCGATTTCCGGGAGCCGGCGGAGGGCTCGACTCATGGCCGAAAGGCGTGGTCTTCGCGGTCGCTTTGGAATATTATAGATGAGCGCACACGCGATCTATGAGAATCGAGGATCCGATGAAAAACCGCAAGCCGGACAAGACAATCGACCAGCTCTTCAAGGAGTTCCTGGTCGACCAGAAAGCCAGGCTCAGCCCGAGGACCTTGACCAAGTATCAAGACGCCATCGACCTCTACCGGAGCTACCTGGAGAGCTACTGGCCCGATCACTCCCAGGAAGAATACAACGCTATCACCGAGTCGGACGGCACCTATTGTGCCACGTTCGGGGCCAAGGAGATGGCCTCCGGGTTCTCCGAGTTCCTCGACTACTTCATGCCCCACAAGGTGATCGCCGGGAACGAGACGATGAAAACCGCGGGGACGGTCGTCAAGAAGCTCGCCAAGTGGCTGGTCGAAAAAGGCCTCATCGAGGACGACGAATCGCTGGGAGAGATGTTGAGCGAGACCGCGCGTGATCTGCCCGCCAGCCAGAAGCTCCTCGATCGGTTGGAAGACTGGCTCGCCGAGAACCCTCCGGTCGATTCCGCCAAGCAAATCGAAGGTCATTTCACCATCCAGCGGATCGAGCCCAGGCAGATCTGGCTGGAGCCGGTGCTCTCCGACAGCCGGCAGCACATCCCCGTCCCGGTTCCCGCCGCGATCGCCAAGGCCTGCAAGGTCGGCTGGGACATTGGCGGAGCGGTCGCCGAGACGGCCAAGGGCTGGCGATTGGTCGAGGTCTGGAACCTCTCGCCATGAAGATCCGCCCCTGGATTTCCGCGGTCCCCCTTACCGTCCCGGAGCGGAAGAATGAGGCACGATGACTTCTTCGATGATGATGAAAACTATTGCGACGAGGAGGCGTTCAGCGGCTCCCTCCACTTCCTGGGCACGTGCCAGATCGACCAGCTCTTCCGCTATCGCGACGATCAATGCCCGGACATGGCGGATGCTGTCTTTTTCGGACTGATCGAGGTGTTGCTGGAGCCCTTTGAGGAATTCCTTTCCCCCGATCAGGTCGAAGAGCTGTGGGGATTTGTGTACATGTGGCATCACGAACGTGCGCGCGAGCGAAACCCCCGCATCAAGTATGGCGAGTGCGTACGTCAGGTGAGGCAGCACTTGTCAGGAAAGCGCAAGCTAAATCCAGGCTCGCAAGGACAGGGTAAGCCCGCCAAGAAAAGGCACAAGTGAGAGGAGTTCAAGCTCATGGCCGATCGTGCGTCGCGTGCCAGGCAACGGGGTAACTCCCAGGCCGTCCGCGACCTGAAAAAGGCG
>Ga0074044_10002727_pt1 | contig 15365 bp, 13 predicted proteins | sample BogForMeECP23OM1_FD_94443 | JGI IMG/M metagenome (GOLD analysis project Ga0074044, IMG submission 94443) | Bog forest soil microbial communities from Calvert Island, British Columbia, Canada - Bog Forest MetaG ECP23OM1 | ecosystem: Environmental > Terrestrial > Soil > Wetlands ... | reverse complement strand
GCGGCGGCGCGGCGGTAGCGCAGGCGGCGGACGTGCTTTGGCGAACGCACTATCGACGCAACAGAGATCGTTCAGACCTTGCTCCAGGATCGCCAAGGCGTTTCCGGCACCGGCGTCAACGGCGGCGTGCCCGCAGCCCAGGCGAGGATGTTATCGACAACGAGCTGCTCCATCCGCTCGCGGGTATAGACCGACGCCGAGCCGAGATGCGGGAACAGGACGACGTTTTCCATTGCCATCAATGCCGCCGGAATTTCAGGCTCGTTGGCGTAGACATCGAGACCTGCCGACATGATCCGCTTTTCCTGGAGCGCCTTGATCAGCGCCGGCTCATCAACCACCGAGCCGCGCGCCATGTTGATCAAAATGCCGTCGGGGCCGAGCGCGTCCAGCACTTGAGCGTCGATCATATTCTGCGTCGCCGCCCCTCCCGGTACGATGATCAGGAGAATGTCGACGTCACGCGCCATATCGGCGAGCTTAGGATAATGACGATAGGCGAGATCGCGCCGCGGCCGACGTGTGTGATAGACGAGCGGCACGCCGAAGCCGTCCAGCCGCCGCGCGATGGCCTGACCGATCGCGCCCATGCCGACGATGCCGACGGTGCGGTTGCGCAGCGTGGCCTTGCTCAGCGGATAGCCTTGCTCGACCCACTTGCCGGCGCGCACAAAGCGATCGGCCTGCGAAAATTCCCGCACCGTACAAAGCAATAGCCCTAGCGCCGTATCGGCGACCTCCTCAGTCAGAACGTTTGGCGTATTGGTCACAACGACGCCGTGCGCGGCGGCCCACTTGACATCGATGCGGTCGTAACCGACGCCGAAACTCGCGAGAATTTCGAGCTTGGGAAAGCGCGCCATCAAGCTGCCGGAAATCGTTTGCGTCGTGGCGCCGCAGACAATTGCGCCGATATCGGCGTGATCGGCAATAAATGACTCGGCATCCGTCGCGGCAGAGAGGTTATGCACGGTCAAGGCTGCCAGCCCTCTCTCGAGCACCGGCGACGACGGCCCGATCAGCACGACCTCATTCTTGTTGCTGGCCATTTCTGTTCTCTCCTACCGTCGCGTTACCTTCCGGCGCCGCCGTCTGGACTATGCCAACTGATGAATGGTTGCGGCAAACGCCGACGTCACCATGAAGGTGGACAAGGCGATGGCAATAAAAAGATTCCTAAATAACCGGAGCAGGCATTGCAACAACAACCGCGTCCACCTCACGCCACGGATCGATTTTCCAACACCAAGGAATCACCGCACCTTTGCAGGCTGACGTAGCGGACGCCTCGATGCTTCTGCAGCTCCTCCAGAAGTCGCATAATAGGCAACGCACTGTTGAGGTACTGCTTCGGCCGGCCAGCCGCGCGCATTGTTTGGATCTCCCGGTCGCCCTTCATGATATAGCGCAACAGAAATTCCTCGTCAGACACGGCCGTTCCACCAAGATCCGCTCGCAAATCTTGGAGCGTGACGCTCGGCTTCTGCCGCGAAGCGAGCTCGACCGCTCGTCGCGTGCTCAATAGTCTGTCCTTGAGATTGTGGTCCATCACGGTATAGCCGGAATCTTCGCCGTAGATGCCTTGGGCAAACAAAATCAGTTCGTCGATCACGTGCTTATAGCGCTCTTCGGTTGCAATATTGATTGCAGCCTGCGTCACCACGAATTGCGATAGCGGAGTGATCATGATCGGATAACCGAGATCGTTGCGGACCGCCACCGATTCTTCAAGTACTTCGTCTAACCGATCCTGCATGCGCATTTCGGCGAGTTGGTGTTTGAGGTTCGAGATGACGCCGCCGGGAACCTGATGAATGTACTGAGCGGAATCGTATTCGAGCGGAGCTCCGATCGGCAGGTTTTCCTGTGTGGCGATCGCGGTCAGCCGTCCGGCGGCCTGTTCGATCAGTCCTTCGTTCAACTGCGCGGAAAAGCCCAACATTCGGGCATTGCGCGCCACGTTGAGCACCGAAGGTTGCGAGGAGCCCTGCGCCAGCGGCGGAACAGCCGTGTGCAGCGTCCGTACCCCAAGACGCAGGGCTTCCAGATAGACAAGGGGTGCAAGACCGGTGGTGCAGTGGGAATGCAGTTCGATCGGCACGCCTGCGGCATTCTCGATCATCGCCGGCAACAGGGTCCGAACTCGATCAACGGTCAGCAAACCGCTCTGGTCCTTCACATAGATCGCGTCCGGCTTGAAAGCGACGAGTTCACGCGTCTTTTGTGCGTAGTAGTCGTCGGTATGGCGGGGCGAGATTGTGTACGAAAGAGCTAGCACAACCTGCACACCCAGCTCTCTGAATATCGGTATAATCCAAGGAAACGTTCGTTTGATCTGATCCACCGTATTCGACGTCAACTGGGCACGATTAAACGCTCCGGTCGCGACGACACGTGCATAAAAAAGTTTGATCATCTCGCGCGGCGGGGGCGGCTCGAACGGCAGAATGAACCCACCGGCCATGCAGCTTTTGACCGTCTTTGGCAATTTCCGGCCAAGCATCCGCAGCATGTCCCACGGATCTTCCTTGAGGTCACGAACAAATTTCTTGAGGTAAATGCCGTTGATGGGAGCCTCGATTGCGGCAAATCCAACTTCGTCCATGATCTCGGCCACCGCCTCCATCATGCCGGCGCGCATTCCGGATGCCCACAGACTCTGCGACCCGTCGCGGAACGTCGTGTCGACAAAATGCACGTCCATGGGGCTTTTCCTCGGCAAAGCGAAATTTTCGTTCAGCCCATTTTCAATACACTAAACCGGCTCCCGCTGGCCAAACCCAGCGCCTCGAAATTCCTGCCGATAAAGGTGCGCCAACAAGAGGCAGGCGACCGCGCCGACGGCGAACGGAATTGCTGCAACAGCGAATAAGGTCTGCAGCGGTATTTGCATATGAATCAGAAAGCCGCCGAAGATCGGACCGACGATCGAACCTAACCGGCCGACACCAAAGGCCCAGCCGGAGCCGCTGCTGCGAAACGCCGTCGGATAGATCATAGCCGATGCTGCATTCAACCCGAACTGCAATCCGAGCAGGCAAAAGCCCGCGATGAAGGCGACCACAAAGAGCGCGGTCGGTGAACTGATTGCGGCATAGCCGATCATGGCGACGCACGGAACGGCTGCGACGGCAAAAATGGCGAGTGGCGTAATTCCCCTTTTATCCATTGGTCGGCACAGTACGAGGCCGCCCAACGTGCCGCCCAATTGGATTAGCGATGTCACGATCGCTGCGTCCCCGGGCGAAAGAATCTTCTGACCGGTCGTCATCAGGGTCGGCATCCAACTAACCAAAAAATAATAACCCATGAGATTGATGGCGAAGCAAAGCCAGAGCAGCAGCGTGATCAAGCCAAGGCCGTCGCTGAAGAGTAGTTTGGGGGAAAGGCTTTTATATCTCGCTTCTCCACCGATGCTCAGTTTTGTATCCGTCCCAATCGCGAGGTCAGGCATCAACCGTGACAAGATTTTCACCGCTTGCGGTCTAGTCTGTTCGCGTAATGCTAGGTACTTGACGGATTCCGGCATCCACAGAGCGGCGCCGACGGCCATTACGAACGGGAAGATGCCCCCCACGTAGAACAGCGCCGGCCAGCCGAAACGCGGGACGAGCCATACGGCGACCGCGCCGGGCAGGGCACCGCCGAAGGTCACGCCGCAGAACATCACTATGATCATGGTAGCGCGAAAGCGCCGCGGCGCATACTCGCCATTCAATGCTATCAGGTTTGGCAGGAGCCCGCCAAGACCCACGCCGGCCAGCGCACGCATGTATATGAGATCGGTCAAAGAGGTCGCTTTAACCAGTGCCAGCGTAAAAGTGCCGAAGATCAAGCACGACGCGATGATCGCAACCTTTCTGCCAAACCGGTCGCCGACATAGCCAAGAAGTGGCGAGCCCAACAACACGCCGAAAAGGCTCGCGCTGAACACCGGACCCAACGCTGCGCCACCGGTCAGCCCCCAGTCCTTAAGGATGTAGGGCACGGCGAAGGCGATCGCGGTCAAATCGTATCCGTCAAACAGGATCACCAAGAAGGATAAGACAACAAGGCCAATGTTAAAAGCGGTGACACGGCGCTCGTCGACAAGACGAGCGATATCGACATTCAAGGCCTCCGGCATATTCGCCTCCGTGCAACATCAGTTGCGGTTGTTTTCCTGCGCCCCTAGGGCACGGCTTGCTTGTCAGACGACTGATTGCTTCGGTCCTCGCGAACCTTCGATTGCGCCAACATCTGCGGAATCATCTGATCGACCAGACGCGTATTGACGTTACCGGCGACGAAGCCTGCGTGGCTCATGACAAATTGCAGAAAGGGCAACGTGCTCGGAATTCCGACGATCACGAACTGCGCCAGCGCGCGGCGCATTCTTTCTACCGCTTCGGCGCGATCCGAACCGTAGACGATGAGCTTCCCGAGCAGGGAATCATAGAACATCGGAACCGTGTAGCCGGCGTAACAATGGGTATCGAGGCGAATATTTGGTCCCTGTGGCGGGAGCCAGGTGACAATCCGACCTGGTTGCGGCCGGAAACCCTGTTCGGGCGATTCCGCGTTGATACGGCATTCGATGGCATGACCGCGGAACGTCACGTCGGACTGAACAAAGCGCAGCCGCTCTCCGCGCGCAACGCGAAGTTGTTCCTGAATCAGATCGATCCCGGTGATCATCTCAGTAACGGGATGTTCAACCTGGATGCGGGTGTTCATTTCCAGAAAGTAAAATGATTTGGCCTCCTGATCGACGAGGAACTCCACGGTTCCGGCATTCTCGTATCCGATCTTGCGGCCAAGCGTCACCGCCGCATCACGAATCTCCTGCCGCAGCGCGCTCGATATCTCCGGCGCCGGCGCCTCTTCCACCATCTTTTGGTGGCGGCGTTGCAGTGAACAGTCGCGCTCGCCGAGGTGAATTATGTTGCCAAAACGATCGCCGAGCACTTGAACTTCGACATGCCGGGCATTTGGGATATATTTCTCCAAATAAAGAGTATCGTCCCCGAACGCCGAACGCGCTTCGGCCGCGGCAGACGCGAATATTTGCCCGATGCTTTGGTGATCGGGAGCGATCTTAATACCCCGACCGCCGCCTCCTGCAGCGGCTTTCAACATCACCGGAAAACCGAGCCGATCGGCAACTGCCGCCGCTTCCTCCGCTGTCCGTACTTCTTCCGATCCATTTAACAAGGGAACACCGCATTCGCGGGCAAGGGCACGCGCCTGCAGCTTGTTGCCCATCTGACGAATCTGTAGCGGCGTCGGCCCGATAAATGTGAGACCTTCGGCCGCACATGCCTCTGCTAACCGTGGACTTTCAGCCAGAAAGCCGTAGCCCGGATGCACTGCGTCCGCTCCGGTGCCGAGTGCTGCCGCAATAATTGCACCGACGTTCAGGTAGCTATCTGCCGCGCGCGCGGGACCAATACAGACGGTACGACCGGCAATGTGCGCCGGGGCGCTCTCGCGATCGGCATCCGATACTGCGACAACAGTCTCAATAGCCAGCGCCTGACAGGCTTGGATGATGCGAACGGCAATTTCGCCGCGATTTGCGATCAGAACACGCGAGACCGTCATGCACGGGCACCCTGTGGTTCGTGACGGCGCTCTATGGGCGGCGTCTATGATGTCTGGTGCGGTCGGACGCGAACGAGCACGTCCCCATATTCCACGAGCTGCGTATCCTGCACACATATTTCTGTGACCACACCGTCAACGCCTGCGCGCACCGCATTAAAGGTCTTCATCACTTCAATGAGGCCGACGGTCGTATCCTTTGTCACCTCAGTTCCAACCGACACAAACGCTGGCGCCCCGGGCTCAGGTTGCGCGTAAAATCGTCCAAGCAATGGTGCGACAACGTCCGCGCCGTCAGCCCGACCCGCTTTTTTCCTGTCGTCAGCCGTTGTCGTCTGTGCGATCGGCGCGGCCGGTACGACTGGCGGCGCCACAGTAACGGCGCTGGCAGCCTGCGGCGCGGTTACGATCGGCGCAACAGTGGTCGGCGCGGCCGATACGCGCTCCGTGAGGGCCGTAGCCTGCGGTGGCTGCCCCTTGCCGACGGCCAGTTTTATATCGCCGAACTCGAGTTGAAGAAAATCGAACGTCGAGCGATCAAGATATTCGATGATGAGGCCGATCTGACGCACCTCTTCATCAGTTAACAAACGAAACGTATCAGCCACGCGATTCCCCCCTCGGCGTCGTTGGTTCAAGCCGGTATGTTCTTATCTCGCAGCATCGTTCGGCTACCTTGCCAAAGCCCTATTCAGGGGAGAACTGCCTGGCTTCGGAGCGATAGCGTGTCGGAACCTCGTTGCAGGTTGACAAAACGAACCTGTTTGCATTTCTTCAACTCATCGATGAGCGTGACCAGCGGCAACTCGGTCGTTAAATATTGCTTTGGCCGACCGGCCGCGCGCATGGCTTTGATCTCTTGATCACCCTTCATCACGTAGCGCAGCAGCAGCTCCTCGTTCGACAAGTCGGGCCCGCCGAGCTTTTCGCGCAGATCCTTGATCGAAATATTCGGCTTTCCCCGCGCCGCCAGCTCGGCCGCCCGCGGCGAGCTCAATAGCTTATCCTTCAGATTTTCATCCATCATGGTGTAGCCGGAGTCCACCCCGAAGGCGCCTTGCGCGAATAGGATCACTTCATCAATAACGTGTCTGTATCGCTCCTTCGACGCGACATTAATTGCGGCCTGAGTCACCACGTATTGCGACAACGGCGTGATCATGATCGGATAGCCGAGATCCTTACGGACCTGCACAGATTCCCGCAAGACTTCGTCCAGCTTGTCGGCAATGTGCATTTCATTGAGCTGATATCTCAAGTTGGAGATTACGCCGCCGGGCACTTGGTGGATGTATTGCGCGTGGTCGTATTCGAGCGGAGCGCCGAGCGGCAGCTTCTCCTGTTTCGCGATCGCCATCAGGCATTCGGAAACGGAATGCAAGATCTGTTCATCGATCCGAGGGGAATATCCTAACAACCGCGCGTTATTCGCAATAGTGAAGACCGACGGTTGCGAGGCCCCCTGCGCAAGCGGCGGAACAGCCGTGTGCAGTGTCCGCACCCCTAGTCGCAGGGCTTCCAGATAGACGAGATTGGCCAGTCCGGTCGTGCAATGAGAATGCAATTCGACCGGTATCCCATTCGCATTCTGCAGGATTGCCGGCAGCAGGGTACGCACGCGGTCGACCGTCAGAAGGCCACCCTGATCCTTCAAATATATTATGTCCGGTTTAAACGGCAAAAGTTCGCGCGTCTTGTGCGCGTAGTATTCGTCGGTGTGGCGCGGCGATACCGTGTAAGAGAGAGCAAGAACGATCTGTACGCTCAAATTCCGGAACATCGGAACGATCCATGGCAGGGCACGCTCAATCTGGTCGAATGTGTTGCAGGTGATCTGCGCCCGGTTCATGACGCCGATTTCGACGAGGTGGGTGTAATAAAGCTCGATAATCGATCGTGGCGTCGCCAACTCAAACGGCAGGATGAAGGCGCCGGCGAACACACTCTTCGTGGTATTCGGCATTTTTTTTGCGGCCATCCGCGCCATGTCGAACGGATCTTCCTTGAGATCGCGAACGAATTTCTTGAGGAAGATACCGAGGATGGGGACTTCGATGGCGGCAAACCCGGCCCGGTCCATAGACTCCGCCACGGCCTCGATCATGCCGGTCCGTATGGCCGACGCCCATAGGCTCTGCGAGCCATCGCGAAATGTCGTGTCAACGAAATGCACGTCCATTGGCACGCCCTTCAACTTCACCCCACGGCCATCAGCGATCCGTACGCGTCGTTACGCAAACCGTCCGTGATCAGCGTCGGCAACCGAGACAATGCAACAGGAAGTCACCTTTTCCTAGGAAAATCAATTAGTGATAAGTCACTCCCGCGGCCCTGCAGTTGGCCTGCTATGTCGCGGCTAGATCAAGCCCCAAGAATTTCGCTGCATTGTGCAACAAAATTTTCGGGCGCACCGATTCCTTGATTGGCAGCGCCGCGAATTCGCTGAGCCAACGCTCCGGGGTCAGGACCGGAAAATCGGAACCGAAAAAGACCTTGTCCTGAATCAACGTGTTCGCATTTTGCACGATCGACTCGGGAAAGTACTTCGGCGCCCAGCCGGAAAGATCCATGTAGACATTGCCTTTATGGCGCAACACGGCGAGCTGTTCATCGTGCCATGGCCACGCCGGATGCGCCATAATGATACGGAGTTCCGGATACCAGGCCGCAACACGATCAATATATGGGATCGGCCGGCAGTACTCGAGCAAGATACCACCGCCCCCCGGCGTACCCGCACTGATGGCGGTCGTGCCGGTGTGGAAAAGAACCGGCAAATTCAGGCGGACGCACGCTTCGTAGATCGGAAAAAAACGGCTATTGGACGGCTCAAACGCCTGGGTGGCTTGTTGGAATTTCATCCCACGCAGCCCCATGTCGGCGCAGCGGCCGACCTCGTCCACCGCCGCCTTGCCTTTCCACGGATCTACGCTGCCGTATCCAATGAACGTCTTCGGATACTTTTTTATCCATCCAGCCGTTTCAGCGTTGGAGATTTTCAATCCGGTGCGCGTTTCTTGATCCACGTCGAAGATGACCGCCATCATCTCAAGGCGTTGGTACATCTGCGCCATCTCGTCGGTATTGATCCGCTGGTGTCCGGTCGCGGACGGAACTCCGGCTTGCGCCAGCTCCTGCTTCGCCCGATCACCCGTGTAGATGTGAGCGTGCATGTCGATTGCTTTGAGCATTGTCTTACTCCCGAATCACTGCCGTAACTCGACTCCATTGAAGACGAGCGGCACATCCATCTCCCGACAGTCTTTGGCAACTCGCAGCGGCGCCGCGGTGGCTTTTTCGACAGCCGCAGGTGCAATTCCGGGCGCCACCTCGCGTAGGATCAATCCCTCGGGCGTCACTTCGATCAGCGCCATGTCCGTGTAGATGCGCTTGACGCAGGCGGAGGCCGTCAATGGGCAGGTACATGCCGGCAGTATCTTCGGTTGACCTTTGTTGGTTACATGCGTCATTGCGACGTAGAGATTTTCGATGCCAACAGCGATATCCATTGCACCGCCGACGCCGGGCACCTTTTGACCGGGGACACGCCAGTTGGCGAGATCGCCGTTGGCAGCCACCTCGATCGCCCCAATCACCGCATGGGTCAGGTGGCCGCCCCTGATCATCGTGAAGGATAGCGCATGATCGAATACGCTGGCTCCTGGAATCAGCGTAATGTAATCCTTGCTGGCATTGACGAGGTCGGGGTCCTCTTGTCCTCGCGCCGCCACTGGTCCCACGCCGAGAATGCCGTTTTCACTATGAATGAAAATCTCGCGATCCTCTGCGAGATAAGACGTAATCAGAAACGGAATGCCGATGCCGAGATTGACATAGGCCCCGTCCGGCAGGTCGCAAGCCACACGATAGGCAATGCCATCCCGCGTTAGTGTCACGTTCTCGTCTCCTCAGATTGCGGTTCGAAGAGCCGGGGATGACGGTCGATTTCTACAATATGGTCAACGAATATCCCCGGCGTATGTATCGCGTCGGGCATAAGCGCGCCGACCGGCACGAGTTTCTCGATCTCCGCGATCACCACATTTGCGGCAGTTGCCATAATCGGATTGAAGTTTCGCATGGCGTAACGATAGGTAAGATTGCCGTGGCGATCCCCCTGATCGGCCTTCAAAAGGGCAAAGTCCGCGTGCAGCGGCGCTTCGAACACATATTGACGTCCATCGATGACACGGATTTCCTTGCCAGCCGCGAGTTCAGTCCCGACGGCGGTTCGGGTATAGAAGCCGCCAATACCGGCGCCGGCCGCTCGGATGCGCTCGATTAGCGTCCCTTGCGGCACCAATTCCAATTCGGTTTCGCCTTTCAGATAGCGATCCCGAAATGCCGAAGCCGATGGGTAGTTGGGGAAAGACGCAATCAGCTTGCGGACACGCCCATCCTTGAACAGCCCTGCGAGCGCGAAATCGTGAAACCCCGCCCCATTGTGGATAACGACCAGATTGGTCGCCCCCTGCTGCCGGAGTGCTTCGATTAGGCGACCCGGCACCCCCGGCTCGCCGAATCCTCCGATCATGATCGTGGCGCCATCGAACACGTTCGCCACCGCTTCGCCACAGGTCGCAACAGCCTTATTGATCACGGCGTTGCCCTTATTGCCATATTGCTTTGTAGAGCCAGTAACCGATTAGACGATCATATCGTGAGGCTTCGCCTTATCCAAAGTCAATTCATCTTTGCACAAAACCTACGACACTAGACTGAAAGAACTGAAGGGTTCCGGGAAAAACGGGTGACGTCCGCGGCCCCCCAAGATGCCGACGTGCAAGCTATGGCAGCATTTCGCGATCGTCTCACGTTGCATGGTCCGGGCCGGCTGGAAGCACCAAGCAACGCGTATATGGCGGCGTCACGGCGCGGTGATGTGGCCGCATCCATAAGGCTCGCGATTTTTCTCCATCACGATCATGATCGACAGGCGGCATTGATCAATGCATGGCGGATCCGCCGTCGACGACCAGCGTCTGCCCCGTCACAAAATCGCTATCGGCCGCCGCAAGAAAGATCAACGCACCAATCAGATCATCGGGCATCTGCTCCCGCTTCAGACAGCGGCTGGCGACATTGGCAGCCACAGGCGCCTTCCATATGTCATCGTTTCTCACGGCATCGCTCATGGTTAGGCCGGGAGCGAGGCAATTGCAGCGAATGCCTTTATCGCCAAGTTCTCGGGCGAGCGCGCGGGTCAGTGCAATAACTGCGCCCTTCGAGGCCACGTAATGCGCCATCAAAGGCGTCCCTTTAAACACCGTTCCGGACGCAACATTGATTATCTTGCCGTAGCCTTGGCGTGTCATGACCGGTAGCACTGCCTTTATGCATTCGAATGTGCCGCGAACATTAACCGTCATCACTCGATCGAATTCCAAAGTGGATATCTGGTCGAACGGTTTCAGGCCAAGTGGCCCAAAGAGTGCCGCGTTGTTGACTAATACCTGAACCCCACCAAAGAATTCGACGGTTTTTTTCACGAGGCCGGCGAGTGCTGACGGATCGGTGACGTCGCAGGCTTGGCCGATCGCCTTACCGCCCGCTGCTTTTATTTCGGCCACGACCTGTTCCGGCATGTGCAGGTCGCAAACGCTGACATTGGCTCCCTCCGCGGCCAATGCTTTGGCGTAGGTCTCGCCTATTCCTTGCGCAGCTCCAGTCACGATAGCGGTGCAGTCGCTTAATCGCCCCATTTCGATCCCCTCCACTTTTGCCGTAGAATTACGATCGCGCCGCCAGCTGGTTCTTTGATACGTTGCGGCGCGGCGGGACCAGCATGGTGCCAGCCGTCGCGCCGCGCCAAACGCGTGCCTCAGGAGCGCGTGCCGGCGCTCATTGCTTCGGCAGCAGCGGCCCTTTCCTTGCTTTCAACGACGGCAAAACGGCGGCCTCCGGTCTCGGGCAGCATGAGCGCGGCGAGCAGGCTAACGACGGCCCCAATCACGCCGAACATCATTGCGTGCAGCAGATTTCCGAACGTCGCAGCCAGGGCCGGAACCGCATAGGGCGCGATGCTCCCCACCAGGCGTCCCAGATTATAGATGCTGGACGTTCCAGTTGATCGCAATTCAACCGGATAGAGTTCAGAGAACCACGCTCCGAACTGGCCTGCCGAGCCCTGGGCGATCCCCCAGATCGCGAACCACCAGAACACTGACCAGGTGAGGATGCTGCCACCGTATTTTATGTCGCCAACGACGTGGATACCGACAAAGCCAACGATCCCGAGGATCGTCGCAGCCACGACCGACAGCTTTCGACCATAAGCATCACCTATAAATCCGAACAGTATCATTCCTCCGGCAAGAGCAAGGGCCCACAGCATGATGAGATTGCGAATAACTTCAGGAGAGGCTCCGAGCGTCTTGCCCATCAAGAGCGGCATGAAAATCGTAACACTTTGATAGCCGATCACGTAGCCGCCCATCACGAGGGTTCCGATAACCAGGTAACGCAGCGAAGCCCCTTTTAGAATCTCGACGATCGGCGCACGCTCGGTGATTTTTTCAGTCGGCAACTGTCCCATGGCTTCACGTTGTTTATACTCCAGCCAAAGCCGAGATTCCGGCATTTTCCAACGCACGAATATCATCAGGATAAGTGGGAGCCCGCCGACGCCAACCGCAACGCGCCAAGCCATGTCCGGGCTGAAATGCGATAGTGAATAAGCGGCAACCGCCGAGGCCAAAACGACTCCGCCCGCTGCGCTGGCCTGGACTAATGCGCTGCCGAACCCACGGCGTCGATTATCCCAGACTTCGCTGAGGAGCACGATCCCGGCACCCCATTCGCCCCCAACGCCGATCCCCGCGATAACCCTGAAGACTAGGAGTGAGGTCAAATTCCACGCGAACGCCGATAAAATCGCACCAAGGGCAAGAAGCAACAACGTGGCGAGAAGCGCATTCTTCCGTCCGATCTTATCACCGAGCCAACCAACTAAAATGCCGCCGACGATTGATGAGGCCAATGTCATCGAAACGACAATTCCCGCCTGCGTCAGTGTAATATTAAGCGAGCTCAGAATAACGGCGAACAGAAACGACAGTATAATCAGATTATAAAAGTCGAATCCGAATCCAAGAATCGCAGATATGGCAACAAGGCGCTTTTCCTGCGCCGTGTAAGGCGTAGCAGCGATATTTACCATGGTCCCCTCCCTCGCGCGTATCAAATTATTGGCCCGCACGCGATTACGCATGGGACGGCTGAAATGTAAGATCAATCAAAGCGGCCGGCCAGCCGGTCGACCGCAATTCGGAGCTTTGCACAAGTCGGCTGCCGCATGCCATGCGATCCAACCCTATTGCATGGGTACGCCGGCTTCGCGCACCGCCCGCTCCCATTTGATTGCCTCAGCAGCGATGAATCGGGCAAAATCATCGGAACTCATCGATAGCGGCTCGACCGAATTGGCGGCGAGACGCTTCTGCGTCTCAGCGTCTGCGAGCATGTCTGCAATCCAGCCGTTCAATCGATCGACGATCTCTTTCGGAGTGCCGCTTGGCGCGAACAAGCCAAACCAAGTGGCCATTTCATAGCCGGCCACCCCTGCTTCGGCAGAGGTGGGAACATTGGGTAGAAGCGCCAATCGCTTCTTTCCAGCGACGACAAGAACGCGGAGCATGCCCGATTCGACATATCCCTTAACCGGCCCAAGCGAGATCGAGATCATTTGCACAGTGCCTCCGAGCAAGTCCGTGATGCCCGGCGTGGTGCCGCGATAAGGCACATGAACCAGGCTCACACCCGCAATACGGGCGAATTGATCTGCCGCAAGTTGCGTCGTCGAGCCGGAACCCGCAGAAGCGTAATTGAGCTTGCCAGGCTCTTTTTTCGCAAGTGCGATGAAATCCGCCAGCGTTTTCACTGGCAGTCTGGAATTGACCACGAGAAGCTGCGGCGCCTCACCGATCGGACCGATCATTGCCAGGTCCTTCAATGGGTCGTAGGTCATGCTTTTGAAGATGAACGGATTGATGACGATATGACCCGTATTCGCGATGGCAAGGGTGTAGCCGTCGGGTGGTGCTTTGGCGACGACCTCCATGCCAATGTTTCCGTCTGCCCCCGGACGATTTTCCACGACGACCTGTGCGCCGATCTTGGCCTCGATGCAGTTTGCAAATATTCGGCCCAGGAGATCGGTGGTTCCCCCGGCCGACGTTGGAACGATCAGTCGAATGATTTTCGACGGATAAGTTTCGGCGACAGCGGAAATGCTGGCGAATAGAACCAAACCGATAGAGAGCGTGACAACACCGATCCTCATCTCGACCTCTTCGCTGATTTCCGGTGGCAAGCGGATAGGCGTCTGCGCCGAGACAATCTTCTAGCCCTTGAATTCCGGCCAATTCTCCACCTGTTCTCATTCACCCTTGCTGTTGGCCGCCTCACGCCAGCGACATTCGCCTAATGATAGATTACGGAATATCCGCGCCGCCGCTTGCCGGCGACGGCGCGCGCTATCAATTTCCGCGCCGTCCGCCTGAATGCGGCGAACAGGCGCAGGATTGCTCAGGCCGGTGTAAGTCCGTCGCGAGCGTGGTTTCATCGCGCATTGAGATGACAACAAACCTCGACGCCTTCTCGCGTTCCACGAAGATGCGATGCTGCTGTCGGAAAAGGGCTTATCGCAATATAAACGGGCTAAATGTTGCGTCCTTGATCTAAATCAAGGCGCTTGCGCCGACACCACAACATCATGCCGTGTTGTTTTGTTCTCGCCGGATCCGATGATGGAACAAGTTGTGCGTGGAAGAACCCAAGCACACACTTCATCGGATAAACTGGAGAGGGCTTTTCTGATTTTTCGGGGCCCGAGGCTGTTTGCACGAATGCACGTTCGGCTCATGAACGGAAGGAGAGATCGCGATGGCCGCGAGTGGGAAGTCTGAAGCCCGCGGTGCCAAAAAATGGGGCGTGGCTGTTGATCTCAAACGCTGCACGGGGTGTCAGGCGTGCACGCTGGCCTGCAAGCTGGAAAACGGTACCCCTCCGGGCATTTTTTGGACGCGCGTCCTGGAGAAAGAGGAAGGGACGTTTCCGTTTGCCTATAAGGTTTTCATGCCGCTGCGCTGCAATCACTGCGGCGATCCGCCTTGCGTAGAGGTGTGCCCGACCGGCGCCAGCTATGTGCGCGAACAAGATAACCTGGTGCTGATCAATCAGGATGCCTGCATCGGCTGTCGCGCTTGCGTTGTCTCGTGTCCCTATCAGGTCCGCTTCATCGCCGACAGCAGCAAGGGCTATTACGACGAGCACACGCCATACGAAAGCGTAAGCTACAACAAGTGGCAGGCGGGCACAGCGCAGAAGTGCACGCTTTGCGTTCACCGCATTGACAAGGATCTAAGACCGGCCTGCGTGGAGACCTGTCCCACCAAGGCGTTGATATTCGGCGATCTGAACGACCCGCAAAGCGAAATCTCAAGGCGGATTCAAGAGCGGCCGCATTTTCAGCCGCGCGCTGAACTGGGAACCAATCCTGGCGTTTTCTATCTGACCTAGCCGACCGGGGAGGCAGTCGTGTCCAACGCGTTCAATATGGAACTGAGAGCGCAGCAGGAATGGTCCTGGTTGCTGGCCATATGGCTGTTTCTCGGGGGTAGCGGCAGCGGCCTTTTCCTGCTTTTTCTAGCCTTGGCGCTTTCGCCGGTCTATGCCGCCGTTTCGCTGGCGCTCATCGTGGTGGGCGGAGTTGTTCTGCTGCTGGAGCTCGGAAATCCGCTGCGGGCGTGGCGAGCGATATTTTTTCTCGGCTCATCCTGGCT
>Ga0074044_10002726_pt1 | contig 15368 bp, 12 predicted proteins | sample BogForMeECP23OM1_FD_94443 | JGI IMG/M metagenome (GOLD analysis project Ga0074044, IMG submission 94443) | Bog forest soil microbial communities from Calvert Island, British Columbia, Canada - Bog Forest MetaG ECP23OM1 | ecosystem: Environmental > Terrestrial > Soil > Wetlands ... | reverse complement strand
GGAAACCGCGGGGACGCTCCAGCCGGGAAGCGATCGAGGCCACCGCCTTGGTGCGCGCGGCGCCCACGGAAACGCTCAAGCCGGTTTTGCCGAGGATTTCCGCTTGCAGGCGGTGCAGCGTGGCTTCGTAATCGGGATAGAGGCGTTCGGTGCCGGCGAAGTCGAGATAGAAGTCGTCGAGCGCGGCGATTTCCACGGCGGGCGTGTAGGTTTCCAGGATGCGGCGGACGCGCTCGGCAAAATCGGCGTAGTGCTCGTACTGGCCGGGAACGACGATGGCTTTGGGGCAGAGGCGCAGCGCGTCGCGGAAGCTCATGGCGGTTTTCACGCCGCGGAATTTGGCTTCGTAGCTGGCGGAAGCCACCACGCCGCGGCCCACCAGCACGGGCTTGCCGCGCAGCTTCGGATTCAGCACCTGCTCGACGGAAGCGAAGAAGGCGTCCACATCCACGTGGACAATGTGCGGCATTTTCTCTGCCGCGCGCGTTTTGCCCAGCCCCAGCCAGCGGGTGGGGAACCAGGGGCGCTTTTCCCTGCCAGCGCTTGCTTCCGGGGAGGGCACGGCTTCAGCCGTGCCGTAATTATCGCCAACCAACGCGGCTTCAGCCGCCGATGGCGTTTTACGCTCCGTGGCGCCAGCCCCATCTTCCTCTTTCCGAAACTCGCCACTCGCCACTCGTTTACCCAGAGCGATCTCTGCGAAGGGCCACTCGCCACTTTCTCTTTCGACACAAGCGTCCATGGCAGCTCCTAGTCGGGAAAAGGAAGTTGCAGTATCTTCAACGGGTGGCCAACGGCTCGGGAGAGCCCGAAGGCAATGGAGTCGCGGCCACCCGTTCCCGTTTCCTCTACCGGGAGCGACTATAGGCGAATAAAAAGCGAAAGTCAATAGCTTTCTTCGCCTTTTCTACGCCCCTCCCTTTTCCTCCTCCTTCCTGATTCCTCCTAACCGCTCACCCATTCCCGCATCGAACCCTTCAGTAGCGCAGGCCATCGCCTGCGCTATAGTCCAAGCAAACGAGGTCCATCCACCATGCAAATCCTGCAACCGGAACAAGGCACGCTGCTGCTGCAACTGGCGCTGCCGGTGCTGAAAAACGAACATAAGACGACACGCCGGGTGATCGAAGCGATTCCCCTGGATAAGGGCGACTACCGGCCGGAACCCCTGGCGAAGAGCGCGCTGGAGATTGCCTGGCACATTGCGGCCACCGAGCAGCGAATCTTTGGAGGTATTGCGGCAGGGACATTTGATTTCGCGCCGATTCACCGGCCGGAGACGGTGCGCAACTCCGCGGAATTAGCGCGCTGGTTTGGCGAGTCGTTTGCCAAGAATTTCGAGCGCCTGAGCGGCCTGACCGGGGAGCAGCTGGTGAAGGTGCTGGACTTCCGCGGCGTGTTCCAAATGCCCGCGGCCTTGTACCTGGAATTCACCGTGAAACATTCGGTGCACCATCGCGGGCAGCTTTCCACGTATCTGCGGCCGATGGGGAGCAAAGTTCCCGCGATTTATGGGGAGAGCTACGACTCGGCGGAAGCGAAGAAAAGTGCGCAAGCGTGAGAAAGTTTACGGTTCGTGTAGGGGCCGCCTTCTGAGGCGGGCCGCTTCGGCCGGAACAAGAAAAACTGGAGTACATGCACAGGAATCCCGTGCAACGGAAACTCGTCCTTCATCCAAAGGATTGGCCGTGGAGCAGCTGGTCGGATTACGAAAAGGGCGAAGCGGGACTCATTGCGATTGATTCTTTGTGTGAAAAGAAAAGTTCGGTGCCGGACGGCAACCACCGGAAACGTCAAAGACCGCACCCTTTGATAAACCAAATGCCAAAGGATGCGGCACCCAGGTTTTGCCAGATTGTGAAGGGTGCGCCACCAGCCAAAGATTTAGTGAACACACAAAGCAGGAAGGGCATTGCAGTTTGTCACTTGTATCTGCTGTGGCGGGGAGTACTTCGGCATGGAATTATAAAGTGCGAGTGCATTGTTGAATCGTTGCTGACGTGAATTAGCTGCTCTCAATTGGGTATCTAGGTTTTGTGCAACTTCCAAAAGAGAATTGTACTTTTGCACGAGGATGCCGTAATCGCTTTGCAGTTTATTGGCTGCAGGGTAGACAACCGCATCAGCTTTTAGCAATTCCGCCGCCGCCTTCTTGATTTCATCCATCTTTCCATTAAGTTCAGCATTGCTAGCTTCCAATTCTTTGTTTTTGCTTTCCAGCTCCTTGTTCTTACTTTCCAGTTCAACCCTAGCTAGCTCCGATACCTGCAAGTCTGCCTGGGCTTGGGCGAGTTGCGCCTTGGTGGTCTTCAGTGGAGGGGCAGTTTTTGTCTGAGCGAGGCATGTTGTACAAAAAAGAAAAGCAATCGAAAAGGCTAGAGCTTTCACTGAGAACCTCCGAGCTTCTTTAATTTTGCGCTAGACTGGCGAGTGCTTCTTCGCCACTGGAAAACTCGCCGGACCAATCGCTCCAAACTTCATCAACCGCACGGCGGGTCTGCCATCTGTTATAGCTTTTCCTGATTTGGGCCTCTTGACCCCTAGGCAGGCCTTCAACTCTAAAGAAGAACGCCTCGCGATTATTATTGAGATTCGGTCCATCAAAAGAATGTGCTAATACGTGTTTCGTCAACATACGACCTGTAATACTCCTTGACCGAATTCTAGCAGAAATGTTCGAGGGTGAGGACTGATATTTTTCGACTTGTGATGAAGTGCGGACATGACATGAACATGCCTACGATTTGGCTGCGCGCGAAACAGGCCACGATCCCTCGACTACGCGACCCGACGCGCCAAAGTACGGCGCGAAAGAGAAAATCTGGTCGCTTCGCTCGGGATGACGGAGAAGGCGCCAGCATTGGCCCTTCGCAATACTCAGGGTAAAAAGGCGGCCGCTACGAAGAAAAACCCAAGAGAAAGGCCGCAGGCCCAGCCGGAGAACGGCGGGCCCTGCAAAGAACAGCCCAAGAGCACAGTCAAGAGTGACTGTGCCACAGGCTGAGATTATTTTTGGGTGAGCTCGGGGGTGGCTTCAGTGGATTCGGAAGCCCAGGTGATGAGCAAGGGCATGAATTGCGTGACGGCATCAGGGTGATTGGGAAGGATGCGGATGGCGTAGCCGAAGAAGCCGCTTTTTGCGGTGTGCATGGAGGCATGGAAGCGGTAGCAGGCGTTGCCTTCGTTTTCAAACTTGCCCATCGACGTAATTTCCGCATGGATGATTTCGCCGCTGGCATCCACACGGCCCGTGAGGATCCGGACAGAGACGTCTTCGGGAGTCAGGGAATCGAGGAAAACGCTGGCGGAGATTTTAATTTCGTTGTCGAGATTCACTTCACCAACATCGTTGGAAACGCTCTTCACCGCGAGCCGTGGCCAGGCGGCTTCCACGCGAGCGCGCCAGGCGGCGAGATTCCGGGCGTGGGCGGCGAGCGTATAGACAGCAAAGCCAAAATGTGTGCTCTGGCGTATGATGTTGCTTTCGCGGTATCTTAGCGGCAGTGCAGATGCTGCCTATGAGGTACAAAATATGAGACTTGTTCGCAAAACCTTGTTTTGCGTCGCGCTATTTGGCCTGGCGGGGGCTTTGCCGCTTTGCGCGCAGATGTCACCCCTGCTGCCCTCACAGAAGGCGCCGCTGTCTGACCGCGTGGTGGCGTACCAGATTGAGGCGAACTACCACCCCAAGAACCACAGCCTGGACGCCCAGGAAACGCTTACGTGGACAAACTACACGGGCCAGCCGCAGGATCGCCTGCCGTTCCATCTATATCTGAACGCGTTTCAACCGAAGTCCACGTTTATGCGGGAAGCCTTTGAAGAGGGCAATCGCGACGTGCCGGTTGGGGCGGAGTGGGAAGAAAAGAAGTTTGGCGCGGATGTGATCAAGTCGTTTGAAGTGGTGGGCATGGGGGATCTGACCGGGAGGCTGCGGTTCATCCACCCGGATGACGACAATAATTACGACCAGACTGTCATGGAAGTCCAACTGCCGCGGCCCGTGGCGCCGAAAGAAAAGGTTACGTTTAAGATCGCGTTTCACGACCAGTTTCCGGAGGTGGTGGCGCGCTCCGGCTACAAGCGGGGTTTTTTGCTCGCCGGACAGTGGTTTCCCAAGATTGGCGTGTGGTGGAAGAACGCCTGGAACTGCCACCAGTATCACGCGACCACGGAGTTTTTCGCCGACTTTGGCACCTTCGACGTAAAGCTGACACTGCCGTCGAATTTCAATGTGGGGGCCAGCGGGGTGCAGACCGGCGAGACAGCCAACGCGGACGGAACCAAGACGCTGGTGTTCAGGGCCGAGGACATACACGACTTTGCGTGGACCGCCGATCCCAACACGAAAATCGTGGAAGACGCGGTGACCATCAGCAGCGGCACGGTGAAGCTGCGCCTGCTGATGCAGCCGGGGCACATGGCCAGCGCGCCGCGCTATTTGGATGCGCTGAAGGGGACGATGAAGAAGTTCGACGAGTGGATTGGACCGTATCCGTATTCGCAGGTGACGGTTGTGGATCCGCCACATGGCGGCTGGGCTGCGGGAGGGATGGAATATCCCACGTTTATCACGGCGGGCACCGCGTGGTGGGCATTCCAGGGGATGAAGGATCCTGAAGGCGTGGTCGAGCATGAATTTGGGCACCAGCATTGGTATGGCATGGTGGCCACGAACGAGTTTGAAGACGCATGGCTGGACGAAGGCATCAACCAGTACACGGAATGCAAAATCATGGATGCGCTGTATGGCCGCGGTACGGACGTCCTGAACACACGCGTCGCAACCACCAGCGAACGCGGCTTGGACCACATCGAATACATCGGAGTGGCGGAGTTGGATCCGATAACGCGGCGCGGCTGGCAGTATCTGAATTCCCGTTCCTACGGCGGGATTACTTACGGCAAGACGGCGCTGGCGCTGCTGACGCTGGAGCACATTATTGGAGAGCAGAAGGTGCGCGAGGCGCAGCACGTGTATTTTGAACGGTACCGCTTCAAGCATCCCAGCGCGGATGATTTCATGAACACGGTGAATGAAGTAGCGGGGCAGAATCTGGACTGGTATTGGAACCAGGCGGTGCGAGGGACGCAAGTGCTGGACTACCGGATATTGAGCGCGGGCAATGATCGTGCCGACTGGGCGGATAAAAACGCGCCGGAAAAAGAGAAGAAGGGCCAAACCGAATATCTCTCCAGCGTGGTGGTGCACCGTCGCGGAGATTTTATCTTCCCGGTCACGCTGGAAGTGAAGTTCGACAACGGCGAAGCGCTTCGCGAACAGTGGGACGGCCAGGACCGCTGGCACCGGTTCACCTGGCGGAAGAAAGCGCAACTGATTTCCGCGGAAATCGATCCGGAGCACGCGATCTTGCTGGACCGCGACCGGTTTAACAACAGTTGGCTGCGCGATCCGGACCGGCATGCCGCCGGAAAGATCGCGGGGTACTGGATGCTGTTGACGCAGTGGTTCGCGCAGTTGCTGGGCTGGCTGGCCTGAGGAGCGACGATGAAGCGACCGATTCGAGACGGATTTGGCCTGGTATGGCGGCACCAGCGTCTGGTGTGGTGGATCTTCTTCGTCAACCTGGTACTGGGATTTTTTGCGGCGATTGGGCCAAGCGTGTTGCTGCGGCCGGTGCTGGACAAGAGCCTGTACGCTACGCAATTAAGCCAGCACTTTGATACGTCGGTGTTCAGCGAACTGCTTTCCAAGCCCGAGGTTCCTCTGGCGCCCTCGCTGGCCGGCTCTGGGGCGGTGGGAGTGATTTTTCTTTTCTACATGGTTTTTATTTCTGGCGGAATTCTTGGTGTTTATCGCGAGGACCGCAAGCTTACCCGCGCGGAGTTTTTCCATTCCAGCGGGGAATTTTTGTGGCGCATGGTGAGGCTGCTGCTGTGCTCGATCATTCCGTTTGGGATTGTGATTGCGCTGATGGCGAGGGTCGGGATCGTGTCGAGCAAGATGGCTGCCGATGCGCCATGGGAGATGCAAGGGTTCTGGGTGCAGGTCGCGGGCTATGTGGTGTGCCTGGTGCTGGCGCTATTTGTGCGAGCGTGGTTCGACGTGGCGCAGGCGAGCACGGTGATTGACGGCGCACGGGGAATGTTCAAGCTGAGTTTCAGGACGTTCGTGCTGGCGCTGCGCAATTTTCATCGCCTGCTTTTCATCTATCTGACGACTACTTTCGTTTGTGTGATTGTTACCGTGGCCTCGGGGGCTCTGTGGCTGAATATTCCGCACCAATCGTTTGGCCGAAGCTGGCTTCTGCTGGAAGTTGTCACGCTCGTGATGGTAGCTGTTCGGTTGTGGCAACGAGCGGCGACCGTGCTGTGGTACGAAAATTATGCCGAGTCGCACCCGGCGCCCGTTCCAGTGGCGCCCGGGCTTCCACCCTGGTTGGAAGCTGTTGAGGTTGCAGCGGCAAAAGAGGTCCCACCCTCGCCGGGCGAAGGTGGGGGCTCGGCTATCTGAAAGAAGTAATGGCGCTGACTGCCGTCAAACTTTCCCGTCGGCAGGCAACACCGCTTGAAATTTGCGCCCGGAACCGCAGGGGCACGGGTCGTTGCGGCCGAGTTTTTCGACGAGTTCCTTGCCGCCGTGGACGACGCGTTGTCCGCGCTTCACGTTCGTTTCGGAAGGATAACCCTTCCTGCGCTTGCTGCTGGGTTCAAAAGCAGGGAAGTTGGTTCTCTGAGTTTTCTCGCATGGCGATCTCCTTTGCGTTGCTTGCGTGATGTGATGCCCCGCCTCTCTATGAGAGAGACGGGGCTGTTTACTTGGTGGTCGGTTTCGCGGAGTTATCCGGAGTGCGGCGAATCTCGCCAGAGTCCAGCTTGATTTCGGTCACGAAACCATACTTGCTCTCACCGGGCGGCAGGCTGACCGGCACGCCACGGTCGCAGTAGTCAGTGCAATCGCGGACCACAAAACGCACGCGCTTGCCCGGGTTAATCAAGCGGCAAAAGATCTCCGCCTCGCCGCGGAAGAAGCCAGCGCGGACTGTGCCCCAGGTGCAAGTGCGGCACAGCCCGCCGGCAGCTCCGGGCGTAGGGATGAACCGCTGAAACAACGTCATGGCTTCTCCTTTCTCAGGAGAGCTTTGATCTCACCCTCCTGTTTTGATTTGCTGAAGACGCGCGGCGGGGATGATTTCGGCATCGTCCCCTTCGATCTCGCGGAACTGCTTGGACGTGACGAAGCCAATGGTGCGGCCCGCCTTTTTCGTCAGCAGAATCCACGCGATTTTTTCCATATCGAACTTGCTGGTGAGGCGCCGGTCGTCGTAGGAATTGCACTGACTCACTGGGAACTCCACCAGTAGGCCGCGGGCAACCCAGCGGCAGCGAGTGATTTCCTGCGAAACGCCGAAGCCTTTCACGATATGGGCCCAGCGGCATGTCACACACAAGGACTGGGCTCCTTCCGGAGTGCCGTCCTTGATCTTGACAGTGACCATCACTTTCTCTTTTCTAAGAAGCGCAGTGGCGCTTCGGTCTGTGCTTATAATGTGCGAACACACCACAAGCGTTACGCGGGCGACGAAATGCGCGCGCGCCGATGCGGCTTATTCAGCCGCCTGAGTGTGAAAAACAGAACGGTTTGCCGGAAAGGCCGTGATTAGCGGGGTGAAGCGGACCACGCCCTGACGCTGCTCAGACAACCTATTTCCGGCAACGTGGCAAAACGGCATAGATGTTGATCGCGCCGCATGGACGTAGTCCTCCTGTGGACTTACTGCAAAATGCCATAAGTGGTGATGGACCGGAAATGGAAAGAAGTGAGTGGCGTGGTTTTGCGTTGAACGGAGAATTTCGCGGGGCGAAGTGCGGGGAAGAGGTTCGCCTTTATTGCGATTACGGAAACACGTTGCCACGATCCCTCGACTGCGCGACCCGACGCGCTAAACTGCGGCGCGAAAGAAAAAATCGGGTCGCTCCGCTCGGGATGACAAACCTGTAGCCCAGCGGAACTTGGGACAGTGCGCCAAGGAAGCGCCCCGGCCTCCTACGAAGAACAGTTTTTCCGCGGCGAAGAGGTTAGCCTTTGAACAGGTTGCGGAAGGCCCAGAAAAGGAAGCCGGAGAGGGTCATGGCGGCGGGGAGCGTCAGGACCCAGGCGAGCAGCAGGTTGCGCACGGTACTCATTTGCAGGCCGGAAGAGTTGGCCATCATGGTGCCGGCAATGCCGGAAGATAAGACGTGCGTGGTACTGACGGGCAAGCCGAGTCCGTCGGCGGCGCCGATGGTGGCCATGGCGGTGATTTCCGCGGCGGCGCCCTGGGCGTAGGTGAGATGGTTCTTGCCGATTTTCTCGCCGACGGTGACGACGATGCGTTTCCAGCCGACCATGGTGCCGAGACCAAGAGCGAGCGCTACGGCGACCTTCACCCAAAGCGGAATGAAGCGCGTGGCCTTGTCAATGTGCCCTTTGTAGTTCTTCAAAATGGCCACATCCGCGGCAGCAAATTGCGGCTTGCCGGATTTTTGCATCAGGCGCAGAGCTTCGCTGACCAGGTACATATCGTTGCGGAAGTTGCGCACGTGCTCGTGAGGAACCATGGCGAGTTCCTTGAACTGGGCCATTTCCGTGCCGATGTCGTTCACGAGAACACGCAGGGCCAGCATGGTGCCGGGCTTGAATTCCTTGGTGCGGATGTAATCCGTGACATCGTCGCGAGGATCGCCCACCACGGCCGCCGGGATCACGTATTTGTCCAGGGTGTCGGCGGTCTGGCGGGATACAGCCACAAAGTCCGCGGATTGCCGAGGCGTTACGGCGTGGTTCAGCGCGTAGGTGGTAGGCACGGTGCCGATCAGGATCAACATGATCAAGCCCATGCCCTTCTGGCCGTCGTTGGAGCCGTGGAAAAAACTGACGCCGGTGCAGGTGAGAATGAGCATACCGCGAATCCAGAACGGGGGTGGTTCGGTGCCCTTGGGGGCTTCGTAGAGCCGCTTGTCCTTGATGACGGCCTTCATGAAAACGAATAGCAGGGAAGCGAGAAGGAAGCCAAAGATCGGAGAGAGGATGAGGGACTTGGCGATGTTGGCGGCTTGACCCCAGTCCACGCCGCTGGTGCCGCTCCTTGCCGACATCAGTTGATTGGCAATGCCCACGCCGATGATCGAGCCGATCAGCGTGTGCGAACTGGAAGCGGGCAGGCCGAACGACCACGTGCCCAGGTTCCAAAGGATGGCGGCGACTAGAAGAGCGAAAACCATGGCGAAGCCCGCGCTGCTGCCAACTTGCAGGATCAACTCAACAGGCAACAGAGAGACGATGGCGAAGGCTACGGCTCCCGTGGAAGTGACGACGCCGAGAAAATTCCAAAAGCCGGACCACACCACCGCGATATTGGGATCGAGCGAGTGCGTATAAATGACCGTGGCGACAGCATTGGCGGTGTCGTGAAAGCCGTTCACAAATTCAAAGCCGAGAGCCACCAGGAGCGCGGTGCCCAGAAGAATGTAGGGCCAAGCGGAGCCCAACTCGACGTTTCCAAGGTCGCGAGCAATGCTTTGCCCGATAAAGATCAGCCCGGCGATCAGCACAACACCGAAGATCAATGTGCCGACCCGGCTGGGCCCTCGGCTGAGTTTTGCTTCTATTACGGAGGAAGCGGACGCTGTAGCCATGGATATCCTTCCCGGAATTGAGGATGTGCGCAAAAGGGCGCTAGAACAGGCACCCGTTTATACGAGAGAAATGTGAATGGGAGATGAATGGATGATTTAGAAGATGCGACCAAGCTGGAAAAACCATTTCTGGTGGCCGGTATCGCCCAGGCTGCCGCCAATGAAGACGGGGCCAAGCGAAGTCTCCGCGACGAATCCTCCGACGACATCGGCGGAGAATTTGGGTATGGGAAAAGGGTCGCCATACATTTTGCCGAACTCGCCCGCGCCGGAGAGATAGACCTGTTTGCCGACAAACGGCGGGAGCGTGAAGATTTTGTGGAGATAGCCGCCGCGCGCGAAGAAATACTGGTTGCCAAATAGTTCGTGGAGGCCGTAGGCGCTCAACTGGTTGGGGCCGCCGAGGAAAAAGGGCGGAGGCGAACCAACGTGCTGAAAGTTGAAAGTTGTGCCGCCGCTTGCGGATAAGAAGATGGAGCCCTTGGAGGAGACCGGCTGAAAGCCGTTCAGATTGAATTGTAGACTGGGGAAATTCTGCGTGGCGCCCGGATACTCATTATAAAAATGAAAGAGGGATTGGATGTAATAGCCCTTGGTGGGGATGACGGGATCATTGGTGTGGTCCAGGACAAAGCGGGCGCGGAGTGAGGCGACAGTTCCGCTGGAGGAAGTGAACGTGGGGGTGCCGAGGCGCAAGTAGTAGTCGAGGTAGCCGATGCTGTAGCCGATGCGGAGTTCGCTGAAGCGGTCAAAGCTGTAGCCCAGATCAAATCCGGATGCCGCTTGACCCTGACGGTAATCGGCGAGCGGATCGTGCTTGTGGTAGATCAGGAAAGTGGTCTGTGTGGCGCTGAGGTTGGGCGCGAAGAACCAGCGGCTGAACGGAAGGAAGGGGCGGTAAAGCTCGCTGGTGATGCCGTAGGTGTTTCCAAACTGCACGTCGGTGCGCCATTCGGAGCGTTCACCGGCGACGTCCATAAAGGTGAAGCGAGAGCCGAGGGTGAAGGTGACGTCATCGGGCTCCGAGCCATCCACCGTAAAGGAAGGCTGCATGAGTGGAGGCGCGTAGGATTTTTCGCGCACGCGGACCAGCAAACCATCCTGGCCAAGTTCGTGAACCATGCTGTAGGTGACACTGTCATAACGCCCGAGTCCGGTCAGGCGCGTGAGGTATGCATCGAGATCTGACGTGTGGACGGGCTTGCCCACAAACGGGTGGAGAAAATTCTCGATGTGCCTGGCGTCGCGCGAGTCAACGCCCTCGACGCGCACAAACTGGGGCGTGCCGATTGAAGTGAGGCGGCGCGCCTCTTTTTGCCGCTGGTATTCCGCCCAATCCGCGTCATTCAGTGCATAGGTCTTCAGGATCTGGGCCTTTTCGGCGGCGGCAATGTAACCGCGTTGAATGAGCAGCTCGGCCTTTTGGTAATCCGTGGAGTCGAAATCCTCGACGTTGGCGCGTACGATCAGGTCGGCTCCGGCCATGCCGCGAATTTCGGTTTCGGCGATGACGAGCTCGACGGAGCGGCCGAGCACGCTGAAGGCCGACTGAATTTCTTTCGCGGCAGTCTTGGAAGTCTGAAGATGGATGGCGATGACCACGTCCGCGCCCATGTTGCGGACAACGTCGGTGGGAAGATTGTTGACCAGGCCGCCATCCACGAAGATTTCATCGCCGTGGCGCACCGGGGCAAACACGCCGGGAATAGAAATGGTGGCGCGCAAAGCGTCGGAGAGGGAGCCATCCAGAAAGATGTACGGCTTGCCGGAAACGAGTTCGGTGGAAACGCAGCGAAATGGGATGGGAAGAACGTTGAAAGAGGGGATGGTGGAATAGGGAAGAGTCTCGCGGTCGATTAGAAGATTAATCTGTTCGCCGGTGTTGAGGCCGGGCGGAAGCGTGAGGCCATTCTTCAGCCCGATTTGGATGGTGTTGGGAACATCGCGCGCGTCCTCCTTGCGGCGGAAGGACAAATCCTGATAGGGAGTGCCGCCGCGAAGGAGCAATCCCCAATCGGCAGTTTGCACGACCTGTTTCAGATCATCGGCGGACTTGCCAGTGGCGTACAGGCCGCCCACCAGGCCGCCCATGCTGGTGCCCGCAATGTAATCCACGGGGATGTGATGCTCCTCAAACCATTTCAGCACGCCGATGTGCGCGAGGCCGAGCGCGCCGCCGCCTTCAAGAGCTACACCGATGCGCGGGCGGGATGTGGGCGTGGGCTGCGGCGCGGAGGGATTCTCCTGCGCAAAGCAAATCGAGCAGAGAAGCAGCAGCGAGGAGAAAACTGCAGGAACGCAAAAGTTTCGCATGAACGTACTCCATCGTGGGCTTGGCGGCGGCGAGTCCGAAAGCGCACTTAGTGTGTCCCAGGTCGCGGGGAGTGGCAAGGGACTTATCTTGAAGGAAGGAATCGACGGTGAGGCGGGGGCAGGCGCTGCATCTTGTCGAATCGTGGTCGTGTAGGAATGGGAACGGGCTGATGAGAAACGAACGATGCTATTATATAAAAGTGAAACCTAAGTCATCAGGAATTCGTCTGACGAGATAGAAGCAGAAACACATGACGAAGGTGGCCTCCAATGCGTCTGCTCCTCGCTGTAAGTTTGTGCACTTCTGTGTTTTTTTTGACGCAAGACCTAGCCAGGACGCTGCCACAAACTGGGAATCAAATCCCGACTGAAGAAAAACAGTCCGCAGAAAAACCGAGTATTACGATTCCGGCGGGCAGCAATGTCATACTCGCGATGACGAGCCCCGTTTGGAGCAAAACGGTAAAACCTGGCGACCCGGTGTATTCGATGACGGCGTTTCCCGTGGCCGTCAATAACCAGATGGCGATTCCGCCGGGCACCTACGCGCAGGGCATCATCGACGAAGTAACAAAACCCACGCGCGGGAACAACACCGCCGATTTTCAGATCCACTTCACGACACTCATTTTCGCGAATGGCTACACGGTGGAACTGCCCGTGAGTCCTCCCGCGGCTACGTCCACGGTCCACGTGAAAGTGAGTTACTTGAGCGACATCCTGCTCGACAACGGCTCGCAAATTGCCATGACACTGCAAAGCCCACTCACACTGGATTCCGCGAATGTGGCTGCGGCCCTGCAACGATCCAAGGCCCCGCCGGTCGGGCCGACACAGTCGGCGACGCGTTGCCGGCCCACACCAGGTACTCCCGGAACATCGGACACGGTGATTCCGGGGACGCCGGGCACGCCTGGAACGCCGCCAACGGTCATACCGGGTGGTCCTGGAATGCCCGACACCGTTATACCTGGGAGTCCGGGTACGCCAGGGACGCCGGCCACGGTGATTCCGGGTTCGCCAGGGACGCCCGGCTATTCGTGCCCGGGTCCGCCGATTGTGACGTCCGGACCTGCGATGCCTCTGTACGATCATCAAGGACTTGTGACGTTCGCGAAACCCGTGTTGGTGGGCGGAAAGAAGCTGAAAAACGGAACCTATCAAGTCTCCTGGGCCGGTTCGGATCCCACGGTTCCGGTAGAAATCAAGCAAAAGAGGAAGATGATCGTGAGTCTGATGGCGCGAGTGGTTGTATTGCCGGAGAAATCTGTGAAGGACGAACCGGTGACACGCACGAATCCAAATGGTTCGGACTCGCTGACCTCCTTGAAGTTTGCGGGTCAGACCTTTCAGTTGCTTTTTGATTAGGACTTCTAGATCGGGAAAAGTTGGCGTCGTATGTAATGCCGGAGCGGACGTTGCGAGCGTGAGTCAGCGTCTCGCCTGAGGAGAGAGGGAGACCAAGACATGCGATGGATAGCGATGGTGGGAGTGTTCGTTGCTACGAGTTGCCTGGCGCAAGTGCCTACACAACCGGCGCCAACTTCGGTGGGATTGGAGCAAGCGCCGCCGGCGGCTCAGAAATTTACGATTACCGTTCCGGCGGGGACGCGAGTCCCCGTGACGCTGACTTACAGTGTGACGAGTAAGACGGCGCACGCTGGAGATGCCATCCACGCCGTGACGGCGTTTCCCGTGACCGTGGGTACCACCGTGGCGATTCCCGCGGGAACCTATGTCGAAGGCGTGCTGGATACCGTGAGGCGGCGAGCTTCCGCGGACCATCCGGCGCTGCAGATGCATTTCACGCAACTGCTGTTCGCAAATGGCTACACGGTGCCGCTGGATAGCGCCATGACTGAGGCGCGCGCCGGGGACCCCAATGGCAATGTTGCAGAGGCATCAGCGCGGGAAGAGGATGGGGCGCAGAGTTCGGTCCCTGTGAGTGCGAGTTCGATGAGCAATAGCTTTGGCGCACAACAAGCACCCGCGCTGCCGCCGCTGCCGAAGGTCGGGCCAAATCCCGCTGTGGTGGCGGGAGTGGGAACTGCAGCACTGGCGGGAATACTCATCACCGTATTTGCGCTCGGGCATCACCGGGGCGCGTATACCTTCCTCGACGCGGGCGCACAGGTGAACATGGTGCTGCAAAGCCCGCTTACTCTGGATGGGAATCAGGTCGCCGCAGCGCTCGCCAGCACGCACTGAAGCTGCAGCGAGTAACGCATGGGCGCGTGGCGTACCCTTCGCAAGCTGGCAAAATCGCGGGTGGGGTGGCGCACCCTTTGGTTTTGGTTTACAAAGGGTGCGGGTTTTGACGTTTCTTGCTGTTGTCGTCGGGCGCCGGACTTTCCTTCTCACGCAAAGCGTCAATCCCAATCAGTCCGCGTTCGCCCTTTTCGTAGTGCGACCAACTGCTCCACGGCCAATCCTTCGGGTGGCTGACCAGTTTCCGCTGCACTGGGTTCCGATGCATGTAGTTCAGTTTCTCCCACAATTTCCCGCTGCTCCATACGTTGAAATCATAGAAGCGGCGCTGCCAGAATGCCGGCGCTTCCGCTTCTGTAGTGCAGAATCCCAGTGATAGTTGCGCGGAGGCATTTCTTGGCCGCCCCCGCCGCAAAGCCCGCGAAACTCTCTGCTTCAGTACCTGCAGCACGCGGGACGGAGTGCCTTTCTTGGGTTCACTGATGATCATGTGAACGTGTTCCGGCATCACCACAAAGCCCAGCAGTTGGAATCCGTAGCGCGAACGAACCTGCCCGAGTATTTTCACAAACCGATTGCGAGCGCGAGCCATCCCCAGGTACGCCCGGCGCCGATAACAACTGAACGTGATAAAGTGAAGATCACCGCGCCCGTAATACCGCTGCAATGGGTTGCGCATGAAAGAGGATTCCGGCCCGCGGAAAAGTCAAAACCCGCACCCTTACAAACCAAAGGGTGCGGCACCCAGCATCTGCTGCCAACAAAGGGTCGTGTGTAAATGATATACTCACCCAGTAGCCATGAACCAAGAATCACAAGAATTCTCTGCCCCACCCGCCTGGCGGCGTCAGCGTCTGCAAGCGGTTCAGCGTGTCGTAGACGTAGCTCGTTGTCAGCGTGCGGCTGGTGAGGAACGCGTACTGCGTGGCCGCGCCCGTCAGCCGCCCCATGTTGTCAAACGTGAATTGATAGGTGCCCGTGGGGTCGGTCACTTGGGTCAGGCGCGAATCATTATCGTAGGTGTAATTCACCGTGGAGGTATCAGGATACGCCTTCTGGGTCAGCCGGTTCAACTGGTCGTAAGTGTATTTAGTTCGAGTCCAAGACTCACTCGCGGTGCAGTTCTCGCTCGTTGTCCGAGTCCGACAGTCTCTCTCAGCATTGCAAGCGAGTGCTGACATTGGCTGTGATATTACCTTCAGGGAGCT
>Ga0074044_10002725_pt1 | contig 15378 bp, 11 predicted proteins | sample BogForMeECP23OM1_FD_94443 | JGI IMG/M metagenome (GOLD analysis project Ga0074044, IMG submission 94443) | Bog forest soil microbial communities from Calvert Island, British Columbia, Canada - Bog Forest MetaG ECP23OM1 | ecosystem: Environmental > Terrestrial > Soil > Wetlands ... | reverse complement strand
GCCCCGATGCCCTTCGCTACCTGACCCTGTGTCAATCCCTTTTGTTTACGGAGTTCACGCAGGAGGTCGAGGAAGATCTTTCGTTCTCGCTGTTTTCTGATCGCGCGTTGCGCCGGCTTCGCCATCGAAGCCAGCATAGGGAGGCAACAGGTACTACTCCAAAATGGATTATTTGCCAACGGTCAGGCAGGATACGGTCTGCAGCCCTCTTCAAATCGCCTGGCAAATTCCATCAAGGGGAGTCCGACGGCGTCACAGACAGTCTTCAGCTCCAACATATCGATTCGCCGCTCGCCTTGCTCGTACTTGCTGATTCGCGCCTGTGTAACGCCTAGCGCCTTGGCAAGTTGTGCCTGCGTCAATTTTGCCTCTATCCGAATACGGCGCAGGAGCCGGAGGAACACCTTTCGCTCGTGTTGCCGTTTGGCAGACAACCCTCCGATGTGCTCCATATGTTGGGAGCATAGGAAAAGGTTGACAATTACTCCAAAATGGACTATTCCAAGATGGATTGCCGATATTGAAGGCGTTCATCGGGTTTCGTACGAATGCTGGGTGACTAGGAGGGCAGGGTAGCAGAACGCGCAAACCATTTAGTATAGGCCAGATCGTCGGAGCGCAAGAACAATCTTAATAATCGTCTGGAATCCGAAAATTCTCTTGCGTTCTCTAGCTGGGGACGACTAGAGTTTTGCCAATTACAACCTCATTTCGCAAGAGGTTGCCAGCCGTAAGCTTGTTCTAGACAGTTTGCCGTGACGAGACGTGATGATGTCGGAGCCTTGCAGGCTATGTTCTGTTTTCGGAACAACTGCAGGCCGCACACCTAAAACGTCTGTTTGCCACGGATCAGTTCTGTAAGCCATTAGCGGTAAGTAGTTGTTTGGACGAACTGCCTTTTTCGAGAGATCAAGGCCGCTATCCAAGTGCTGTTTGCTGTTGATGAGCTTCCCCCAGAGCTCACCCCAAGAGACTACGACGGGTCGATTTTTCCTGGGCAGCCTTGAGCTGCGCAAGGATTCGTGAGCGCGGGTGTGTGGTTAGGGTGAGCCGATGTCTCTAACGAATGACGAACTGGTAGCCTTGCTGTGTTCTCCCTCGCGGCTTCGAACACTTCCCGATGCAGATCTCATGTCGGCGCTGTGCATGGGATGTAACGATGCCCTGGCAGTCCTCTTTGAGCGGCACGGCCCTTTGGTGTTCCGTACAGCCCGCGCCATACTGAGGGATGACGGCGAGGCGGAAGAGACAGTGCAGCGAGTCTTCCTGGACATTTTTCGGGCGGCGAAACAGTTCAATTCCGACCGTGGGACTTTCACGACTTGGCTCCTTCAGTATGCATACCACAGAAGCTTTGATCGTCGGGCGCACCTTCAGGCAATCCACTTCTACGATCTAAGTGAATTCGATGACTTAGCGCCGACCGCGCTGTTCTATGGAGCGGGGCATTTGCTATGCTTGCCTCGGCAGGAAGTCGTCTGCCTGGTAGAGCAGGCGCTCGCAATACTTGAGCCCCACCAGCGCAAGGTGATTGAGCTCACTTATTTTGAAGGTCTGACCGCTCAGGAGATCGCGGACAAGACGGGCGACTCTGCTTCGTCGGTCCGCCACAATTTGTATCGGGGGTTGAAGAGAGTGCGGGACGCCCTAATGGAGACCAAGAGGGCCAGGGCGAACGCCGCTTCCGAGCGCAAGACAAGCGCGAAAGGGTTGCTGGTTGAATACCCACGAACATTATGAGGAGCTGTGCGCTGTAGCTGCCAGCGGGCAAGCGTCAGAGGTTGAATTGGCAGATCTCAGGTCTCACCTCGAAACCTGCCCGAGTTGTCGGAGCATGGCGTACGACTTTACAGAGATCAGTGCTCAGGGGCTCTCCATACTTGCAGCGGAGCGGGAGCGCCGCCAAATCCCTTCAGGGATGACGCAGAGATTTGTGGCACGGTTGGGGTCCGAGGGCATAGAGATGAGGCGGGAAATCGCCTCAACCATGCCGAAGCGGAATCGGTTTTCAGTTTTTGCCACTATCGGGGCCGTCGCTGCAGCAGCCCTGATCGTGAGTTTCCTCACGTTTGGCAGACCGAAGCCTTCTATATCCGCGGGAGACCACAACCCCGCCAATCAGGCCTCCGTCGCTGTTTCAGGTACGAATTCCCAACCTGCCCAAGTTCCAGATGCTCACCTGCGGGAGCAGCTTGCATCGGCGCGAGCCGAACTGAGTGCCCTGGACGCCAAGATCAAGGCACAGGCCGGCGAACTTTCATCCGCGAGCAAAGCCAAGGACACTGTGGATTCCCGTGTTGCTGATATCGAGCGGGAGAATGCTGGTCTTCTCTCCGACAAAGCCCAGCTTGAAAGTCGAATCACCCAGCTCCAGGAAGAACTAGAGAAATCGAGGTCGGAAAAGACTGCGGGCGATGTCGCCATGGCTTTGCAGGACACCGAGATTCGAGAGCTGCGAAAAAGGGTCGCCGATCGGACAGAGGCATTGGGCCAGCAACAGGAGTTCGCGGCGAAAGCAGGGGACGTCCGCGAGCTCGTCGTCGCGCGCAATCTCCATATTATTGATGTGCACGACCGGGATGGGGACGGCAAGAGCCAGCGCGCGTTTGGCCGCATTTTCTACACCGAGGGGAAGTCCCTCATTTTTTATGCGTACGACCTCGCAGATCCGCGGAAACTGGATGCGAAAGTCTCGTTCTACGTATGGGGCGAACGCCTCGGTGTCGAAAAACCGATTCGAAGCTTGGGGATCTTCCACAACGACGATGTGAGCGACGGTCGCTGGGTGCTGACGTTTGACGACCCCCGCGTCTTGGCGCAAATCAATTCTGTTTTCGTGACCGTTGAGTCATCGAAGAAGTCGATAAGGGAACCCGGAGGACGAAGAATACTGTTTGCCTTCCTGGGGGACAAACCCAACCATCCATAAGCGCCGTTTTCTGTCCGGGCCACGCAGCCTCCTTGATCCACTCTCAGCGTTCTCGATTATCACTGCCATAACAATTCTTATTGGGCAAAAGGCCGCGATTGGCACGCATACGTTCATAGAGGAAAAGAACAGATGCTCCGTCTCTCCTGCCGGGTCGTGGGGAAGCCTTGTCTTCTACTGTTACTCGTCTTACTTACTGCGAACTCTGCCTTGGCCCAACTCGAAAGCGCGACAGTCTCTGGACAAGTCGTGGATCCATCCGGGTCGAGCATAACGAAAGCCCAAGTAGTGCTGGTCGACATTGACCGTGACACAAACACCAGCGCGACCACCAACGGTTCTGGCCTATACACTTTTCAGAGTGTTCGGCCAGGGCGTTACAGAATGGAGGTCACAGCCGCAGGCTTCAAAGTGGTCAATATCACGGGCCTGATCGTAAACGTACAAGACCACATCGAGCAGAATTTTCGTCTTCAGGTTGGGTCCGTGGCGGAAAGCGTGACGGTAACGGCAGGTGCTCCGCTCGTGGATACAACGGATGCCACGGTAAGCACGGTTGTGGACCGGCAGTTTGCCGAGAACTTACCGCTGAACGGCAGGAGCTTTCAAACGTTGATTGACCTGACGCCGGGAGTGGTGCTCACGCCCAGCACCTTGTACGACGGAGGCCAATTCAGCGTTAACGGACAACGCGCGGTTTCCAATTACTGGATGGTAGACGGAGTGAGCGCGAATATCGGGGTGAGTTCAGGTTTCAACCCAGGAAATGGCTTTGCGGGCACGCTGGGAGCGTTCAGTGCTCAAGGTGGAACCAATGGCCTTGTTTCCGTCGACGCCATGCAAGAGTTCCGAATCCAAACTTCCACATACGCTCCGGAATTTGGACGCACTCCAGGAGGACAGATCTCTATCGTTACGCGCTCAGGTACGAATCGACTTCATGGTTCACTTTTCGATTATTTCCGCAACGACGTACTGGACGCGAACGACTGGTTCAACGGCTACACTAACACCCCCCCACTCCCAAAGGCGGAGGAACGGCAGAACGATTTTGGAGGTACTTTCAGCGGGCCGGTTCTCAAAGACCGAACCTTCTTCTTCTTTTCTTATGAGGGCCTGCGTCTTCGACTGCCTCAAACCGCGCTTACGAACGTGCCAGATGTTGCAGCGCGACAAAATGCTCTGCCCGCCGTCCAGCCGTACCTCAACGCCTATCCCATGCCAACGCCCGGCACGCCGGACGATTTAGCACAGGGCATAGCCCAATTCAACGCAACATTTTCAAGTAGTTCCACGCTAGATGCATACAGTCTTCGCATCGACCACAAGCTTAGTGACAAACTGAGTCTCTTTGGGCGGTACAACTACTCTCCGTCGACGATAGTTCAACGTCCAGCCGCACTGAGCGTCATTTCTTCGTCCGACGTTACGATACAGACTTCCACGGCCGGGGTCACTTGGGTCGTGTCTCCAGTCGCGGCAGATGACCTGCGCTTCAATTACAGCAGAACGAACGCCGGTGGGCACAACACACTAGACAAATTTGGAGGCGCGGTTCCGCTAGCATCTCTGCCATTCCCCAGTCCGTATAACAGCCAGAACGCACAATTTGCTTTGGATATCTTTTCGCTACAGCAAGGCACGTTGTTTGTCGGACAGACTGTACAGAACCTCCAACAGCAGATTAATGTGGTTGACAACCTATCAGTCCAGAGCGGTGCCCACAGTCTGAAGTTCGGGGTCGACTTTCGTCGTTTATCGCCTCAGTTCGATCCTTACTTGTACGGTCAAGCTGCCGATTTTTCCGATGTACCGTCCGCTGCGGCGGGAAATCTGTTGGATTCGTATGTCCAGTCCCTTCTTCGAGTACCTTTTTTGTTTCACAATTTAGGTGTCTTTGCACAGGATACTTGGCGAGTTGTTCCTCGTTTGACGCTGACCTATGGCCTCCGCTGGGATGTTGATTTTGCTCCTTCAACAAGCAGTGGGCCTGGCTTACCTGCCGCAACAGGGTTCAATATCAACAACTTGACCAGCTTGAGTCTGGCACCGGTTGGAACGCCAGCCTTCCACACACCGTACGGCGGGATAGCACCTCGTATCGGCGTAGCCTACCAGCTCTCTCAGGGGCAAGACTGGACAACCGTGCTTCGCGGCGGAGTTGGCATTTTTTACGACATGGTGGGAGGAGAGGTTGGCAACACATTTCTGAACACGACGTATCCTTTCGGGCAAGCCGTTTCTTGTCCTTCCCCTAGCCCTGTGTGTCCGACTGGTGTTCTAGCTTTTCCGCTAGCCCCTTCCGTTGCGGCACCTCCCACCATAGCTGCGCCCAATGCAATCAATCTCGGAACCTTGGCAGCTTTTGATCCTAATATAAGGCTACCCTACAGCATCGAGTGGAATCTTTCGCTTGAGCAGGCGTTAGGTGCGCAGCAGACAATATCGGCCTCGTACATCGGTTCCGCGGGAAGACGGTTGATACAGTCGGCCTTCATATATCAGCCAAACCCAAATTTAGGATCGGCAAATCTGATAGGTAACTTTGCCTCTTCGGATTACAACGCGCTCCAGCTTCAATTCAAACGACGCTTATCGCATGGCCTCCAGGCACTTACCTCCTACACTTGGTCGCATTCACTTGATACAGCTTCTTCCGGTTCGTACTTTGATGCGACCAACGCGTTCGTGCCATCTCAAATTCCAAACGCGAACCGTGGACCCTCCGCGTTCGACATTCGAGACGCACTGTCGGCAGGAATAACATACGATCCTCCGGCACCAAAGAAGAACGCCTTAACAACGGCAATCCTTGGTGGCTGGTCTACCGAGAACGTTATTCAGGCTCGCAGTGCCCCGCCGGTCGACGTTTACAACTCACAAGTCTTTCCATTTCTTAACGGCTACAACACGAACGTTCGGCCCGATATAGTGCCCGGGCAACCCTTCTACCTCTACGCACCGGTATACCCTGGCGGAAAAGCCTTCAACCCAGCGGCGTTCACAAACCCTCCAATTGACCCGAATACAGGTGCGCCACTTCGGCAAGGAGACCTGCCAAAAAACGCGCTGCGAGGATTCGGTGCCGTGCAGTGGGACTTCTCCGTTCATCGGGATTTTCCGATTCACGAATCACTGAAGCTGCAGTTCCGGGCGGAAATGTTCAATGTCCTGAACCACCCCAACTTTGGAGCTCCTGTCGCGGATCTAAGCAACTCGCAATTTGGCTTGGCAACCCAGACGTTAGGCCAGTACTTGAGCGGGGGAAATGTAGGTGGAGGTGCTTTCAGCCCTTTGTATCAGCTTGGTGGGCCGCGCTCGATTCAGTTCGCCCTGAAGCTGGATTTCTAAAACACAACGCAGTCAACTATCGAGAGGGGTGAACTCGACCTACCGATTGCTGTCCCCGAGTCTCACCAGGAGCGTCAATTGATAAAGCGTCGGCACATCTCGCCAGCAACGGTGGCCTTCGCCACACTGCTTGTAGTGTGCTTAAGTGTTCTGGCGCAAGCTCAGAACCGACACTTGGTCACAATCGATGACCTAATGTCAATTAAGTACGTTGATTGGGCGATCGGCGTCTCGCCCGACGGCGAAACCGTGGCTTACGTTGTTGATGACCAACTATGGTTGGTTGACAGGAAGCAGTCTGTTCCGCACAAAATTGGCCAAGGGACAATGCCGGTTTGGTCTCCGGATGGTGGGTTGCTGGCTTTCTACTCGACCAGAACTGGACCACTCCAATTGTGGAGTTTGGATCTCAAAAGTGGCCAGCTAGGACAAATTACGAATCTAGAAGGAGGCATTAACCCGGATCCCATCGCCAGTTTTTCTGGATGGGGTGGCGATCCACTTCGCTATCGGTGGTCGCCGGATGGAAGGAGGATAGCATTCACATCCCGAGCGCAAGGACGACAAACGGAGAAGGTGGCAAGTCCTGGCTTCGGTCCAGCGAACGAGTCCGGCGTCATCGATGCAAACAATAGGCCGCACACAGAAGACCTCCCCCTAGTCTTGACAAATAACACGCCTCCTGACTGGACGCTCAGCCGTTTATTTGTGAGAGGTGCTACGACTTCAGAAGAGGACGCTGAAAAACGTCCCCAAATATTGCCTAATCAAATCTTCGTCATTGACATAGCAACAAAGAAGATCGAACAGTTGACCAGTGACAACGGCGGGAATTTCAACCCTGATTGGTCCAGGGACGGGACGAGAATAGTATTTGCGTCTACAGAGGGTCGCCCGATGGTGGGTTATGGGCCTGACACCTCGAACCTATATGCTATTGATCTCGCAAACGGCCAACAAACTGCTCTAACCACAGGACCCGGTCAGAAGCGCGTCGCCTCCTGCTCACCCGATGGCAAATGGATCGCTTATTTAAGTGGAAACTGGACTGGCATCACATCCGTCTTTGTCCTGCCCGATCATGGCGGCTCTCCGATCAACATTACCGCCAGTCTAGATCGCAATGTATTTTCGTATGAGTGGTTCCCCGATAGCAGTTCCATACTTGTCTCATACCATGACGGTGCATCGCTGCCCATTGCGCGAATCAATGTTTCGAACCGGACAGTACAAAGGTTGACCGCAACTGAAGCCTTCTGTCATCCATTTGCCATTTCTCGCGACGGCGCTCTTGTATGGTTGCAAAACGATGGTTCGAGCCTCGGAGTTCTCTACACGGCGGATTCGAATGGTCACAATGCAGATGTTCTCTTGGACCTTTATCCCGAGATGAAACAGTGGATCCTGGGCAAACAAGAAGTTGTACGATGGAAAAACAGTCGTGGCGAGGAGATCGAGGGAATTCTCATCAAGCCAGTGAATTATCAAGGAGGGAAAAGCTACCCGGTTATCGTCGACCCCTATCCAGGACAAGTGAATTCGTTCTTTGGCAATCCCATGTATGGCAATCAAGCCCTTGCATCGGAGGGATATGCGGTATTCTTTCCTAACGAGCGGACGCCTCACACTTGGCAGAATCCGGTTAAAGATGAAACCTATAATGAGGCAACGCGGGGCCCTATGGGTATTCAGGTCATGATGGATGATCTGATAAGTGGCATCGACGCCCTCGTAGGGCGGGGGCTAATCGATCCGGAACGGATGTGTCTGTACGGGTTTAGCAACGGCGGAGGGGCCGTAAACCAAATACTGACAGCGACTGATCGCTTCAAGTGCGCAGTGTCGACATCAGGGGTAGGTACTGATTGGGTATTTTCTTTCTTCATGTCCGGTAATTCGACATTTCCAGATCTCGTCGGGGACGTAACGCCATGGGATAATCCTGATACATACGTCACGCTCTCCCCCGTATTCCACCTGAACAAGATAACTACACCGTTGCTGCTCGCAGTTGGGGACGAAGAAGAAACTGAAGTCATCATGCTCGTAGAAATGTTCAACGGTTTGCGATATTTGGGGCGTGATGTAACGTTGCTGAGATATCCAAAGCAAGGCCACGGCTTCGAAGGCGCAGCGCTCAAAGATTACTGGCAGCGAGTGAATGTCTTCTTCGATGCGCATCTCAGGTCCAAGGAAGTTGGAATGGGCCCGGGTCCGCATGTGAGTCGTTGAACGCAGACTGGCTGGATTCTTTGAACTCAATCGTCGAGTTCGGAGTCGGCAACGATATCTTTGAGACCTTGGTTTGGTAGAGATTCTAGGTTGACCATCTTTCGGCCTTGAATGACATGAGTTGCATCACCGAGAACAGTGAGCTCTGGCTTTTTGTACATCATTGTCTTAGCCTCTCTCCATGGCCGCGGGATCGACCGATCAACCTTCTCTACGCTTGTCGCTGCGTGCTGTTGGGACAACCTCCTCCCGGTCTCCGGCGAACGAGGAGGAGGCCGTCCTGCTTGCGTTAGTCGTCGAGTTCGGAGTCCCCAACGAACTGCTTCAGGCCTTGGTTCGGCGGAACTTCCGAACTAATTTGCCTTGTGCTCTGAATGACGAGCGTTGCATCACCGAGAGCTGCGACTTCTGGCTTTTCGTAGGTCATTGTCTCTACCTCCTTTCTTTCCTTCGGATCAGCTACTCCGCTCAGCAAGAGTAGCCCATCGCACATGGAATCCTTTTGAGGGTTTCTTCACTGCCTTCATGATGCTGACCGCACACAAGAGGCCCCGCGCTCGTTGGAATCTTTATCGCCTAGTGAAGGTTCTGAGTCCATCGGCGTGGGTCCTTGGTGCCGAAATATGTTCCGTCGCGCTGCATCTCGTAACCACAATTCCAAAGTCAACGCCCTCACTAGTCGAACGAAATAAGGAGACATCTTCCCGGCTTTTAAGGCGCGCAACGCATCCCGGAAGCATGCCGACTTGACGTATCCGAGCTGCGCAACTAGCGGAGAATCGAGAAGCGGTTCCAGGTCACGCCAGTTCTTCTCCACCAGCAGAATGTAACAGCGGCTTCCTCCTGCTTTGGTTCGACGCGCCAATACCTTAGGCGGAAGAAGGTGCCGAAGTGATCGGCGCATGAGCCAACGGCGCTCACCGGGCCTTAGCAACTGATCCTCCGGAATTGAGACGAGGAACTCTACTAGATCGCGATCTAGGAACGGATATCGCCTCTCTTCAGCCGATGGCCGTTGTTCAGCCACCTGCTTAGCCAGGGATGCGAGAGTCAGGGCCCAGTCCCTCAGACTCGGGAGCCAATATACTTCCTTGACCTCTCCCAACTGAAGTCGAGACAGCTGATACCGCCGCGCAAAATTGCTGGCGATCCAAGGATCCAGTCGTGCCTGCTCTGTGGCTCTCGCGCGCACTGACGTGGGCATGAGGTAAATTGCCGACTGAAATAACAATTGGATCCAGGGCCGCCTCATCAGTAAACTCCAGGCCTTGAGCTGTTTAAGTAATTCGCGAAACTGAAACTGCACTATCAAATCAGCTAATTGGACCCTTAGTTCTGCGGCCTGCCCGTTAAGTTCATCGCCACCCATGCCCGAAAGTGAGACCCGATATCCGCCCGTCTCAATGATCCTGTTCCTGGCTAGCTTCAGGTCTGCTGTTTGCTCAAGGCTGGGAGTGGCTACAAAGTTAGGATGTTCAAGATTGAATGGCAGACCGAACATTTCCATGTTGATGCGAAAACCCGCTCTTCCGCGCCTCTCCTCGACGTCAGTGAAATAGGAAAAATCATCTCCGTCAGGTTCCGACAAATCGTAGTACGACACCGTGTCGACTTTGGGTGCGTCCGCTCCCTCATGGGCGAGAATGTCGTCTGCCATGCAAACGATGGACGAGGAATCAAAACCACCGCTAAGATCCGCTAAAATAGGGCCATCCGAGCGCAGACGCCTCCGAACCGCTTGCCGGAAGAGGTGACGAAAGTGCTCTTCATATTCCCCATCGGTCTTGTAGCGGACTGTTTTCCCTGGCTCCAGAACCCAGTACCGATGGATCGTTGACGTTCCGCTGCGAATTCTTACAAACGTTCCTGGTGGCACGGCTTGAATTTCCTGATAAGGTGTCTGATGAGCGGCGGGAAAGTCAACGAGATAACCCGCGATGTATTCGTGGTTCAGAGTTAGCGGCTTTGGCGAAAGCGTTACGATTGGCGCAAGGTGTGTGCACCAAAAAACCTTTTCGTGCGTCACGGAGTAGTAGAGGTGTCGGGTGGCCGCGTAGTCGCGGGCGAGGATCAAATTCTTGTCCGCTGGATCCCATAGTGATAGAGCCCATTCACCGATGAATTTTCGGAGGCAATCTGTTCCCCATCGTTCATAGGCCGCCGCTGCGATTTCAACGTCCGTATTCTTGGATCGCAAGTCGTTGCCAAGTTCATTAATTAGATCCTCGCGGTTGTCAAGTCGGCCATCCAACATAATCGTGTTTCCACTGATGGAGGTGTGTGGTTGCCTCTCTCGTCGTGACTCGGTCGTGGTATGAAAAGGCCGGTAGATCATTCCAATAGATCCAAGCCAACATTCATTGCCGCCGTCTGGCCCAAACTCCGCGACGCCGTCCCCGACAAGAAGCAAGAATTCTCGCTCGACTGGCCTTCCGTCAAAGAACCACAGTCCTGCTTGTACACTCATTTCGCCGTCACCCCTAACAACGTTCCCACACGCCGTAGATGGCCTGGACATTCCTTCTTTCGTTCACCGCCAGCCCGTTGACCTCGACCCACGCATGAGCCTTGAACGGAAGTTTCTGCGCACCGAGTACCATATCTGCATGCACACGATGATTGCGTAGCAGGCATGAGGTCACTGCAGAACGCTGCAAACAAAGGACGCGTTTGGGATACCAAATACACGCATGGTTCATGGCTTCACATACTCGCTCGACAGTTCCCGGGGCTGCTTCTCCACCTGCTACAGGCCAGCGGCGAACAATTCCGTGCAATCGCGCGAAGTTGTGACCGAGGAATAGCGCGTCATATGTCAGGAGGCCAATCAGTGCTTTCCAGAAGAAAAAACGCATCGTCGTGACTCCGGAACTAAACAGTGACTCCCAGCTCGTGGCACACGAAAGCGAGCCTGTCCGTCAATGCCTCAATTCGCATGGTTAAAGGCTGCACTGGCATATGGCCCCATTTGGGTCTGTAATCCAGAAGAATGGGATATGGCGACGAGGTGGCCGCTTGCAGCCTCGCTGCCATCTTGCGCGCGTGCATTGGATTACACCGAGTGTCAGCGTCGCCCGAGATCAACATCACGGCAGGAAAGGCAATACCGTTCTGTATGTGGTGATAAGGCGAGTATGCCTTCAAACAATGGAAATCTTTTGCATTCTCCGCCGAACCGTACTCCTCCACCCACATACCGGCCAAATCAAACTTGTGATACCGCAGCATATCGAGCATGGGGCCGAGGCAGATTGCGGCGCGAAACAAGTCTGGTCTCTGCGTGAGAGCTGCGCCAACAAGCAACCCAGCGTTTGAACCTCCGCCAATAGCTAGCTTGCCGGGAATCGTGCGTCGGTTTGCCAGCAGCCATTCGGCGGCCGCAATAAAATCGTCAATTGCACTCTGTCGGTTAAGCCGCCTTCCGGCAATATGCCATTGTTCGCCGAACTCTGATCCCCCGCGCAGGTTCGCGACAGCAAACAGAAAACCGTGCTCCATCAAGAAAGTAGAGTAGGCTGCAAATTGTGGCGTGATACTAGCACCAAAACCGCCGTAACCCGTCAGGAAGGTCGGGAGTGGTCCTGAGGAATGTCCTTTCTGACAAACCAGAAACATCGGAATCTCAGTGTCATCTTTCGATCGATACTTCACTTGGCATACGTCGATCGAGGAGGGGTCAAAAGAAACACGGCTCTGAGACCAGATCTCTGACTTTCCCGTTGGGGTGTGATAGGTCAGTATTGCAGGCGGATGAGAAAAAGACGTGATCTCATAAAATAGAGTCTCGCTCTCAGGGTGCCAGACTTGAAACCGTGCTGTACTTTGGGGGGGGGCAAGGAAGCTTACCGCGCCTGCGGCCAGCTTGGTCGAAGATCTCTACGCGTGTGGCGATATTCTCTACATAGCTGACGAAGATTAGTCCACCGACGATCGCAAATGCCTGAATGAGCGAGTGAGACTCCGGAACTAGCTCGCGCCAGTTCTCGCATTGAGGCTTGGTTAGGTCAATCGCAACGATGTGGCGATTGGGAGCTTTCCAATCTGTCAGACAGATCAGTTGATTACCCAAGAAAAAAGGAAACCAATAACCTTCCTGTTTTCCAAAGATCGGCGCTGGTGCTTTGTCCCCGGAAAGGTCGTGGACATGAAGATCGATGCACGGCGGATCCGACAACCGCGTCGTCAAATAGGCCAGATACTTGCAATCCGGCGATTCAACCACATTTACGCGTAGCTGAGGGTCGTCCCCAGCACAAAATAGTTCGATATCCTGTTCCGGCCCTGTTCCAAAGGAATGCCAGTAAACAGACCGACGGACGGAACGAGTTGAACCCACGCCGATATGCGAATAGTAGAACCCCTGATTTCCGGGTGAGAAGGCCAGTCCGTCGCAGAAGCCCAGGGGAAGCTTATCAGGCAACACCTGTCTCCGTTCGACGTCGAAAAATTCGACCGTGTATGCATCTTGCGCTCCGCCCCTTACACTGTACGCAAGTAGCTTTCCATCACCCGAGACGTTAAAGATGCCCACAGTCACTGTGTTGTCATCTCCTCTCTGCGTGGGATCGACCATAGGGACATCTTCACCCGAATCGCCATCCCTCACCATGATGACCGGCTGTTCTTGAAATGGCGTCCGCTTCAGAAAGAAATAGCGACCTTTGACTTTTCTTGGTTCGGAAACTACTTCGTCCGCAAGCAATTCTTGAATGCGGTTGCGGATTCGCCCTCGACCTGGAATCCCATTCAGATACGAACGTGTGTAAGCGGCTTGATCTTCGAGCCATGCCCGCGTTCGCGGCGAGTTCTGATCTTCCAGCCAGCGATAAGGATCTGTGATCCGCACACCATGTAGAGTCTCGGTAACGGGTTCCGCCTGAGTTGGCGGGGGCGCGAGTACTGCAGGAGGCATGTGCACCTTCCAAAAAGTGCTGGTCGACTGAGGTGGCAGTTTGGGAACTTGGGATCTAGCCCCAAATTTAGAGTTAAGCGATGAGTGCACCGTACATCCACAGCCAACCCGTCTTGAAAACTTTTTTTTCATGCATGAAATCGTGCAGCTTGTCCTCCGACCAAACGATCTCGGTTCGACGCATCTGGTTTCTGGCGCAAGTTCGGAACGTGATGAGCCGAAAGAAGTTGAAAGGAGAGCCGGGCGAAACTTAATGTCGGTTAGCAGCCATGGATCTGCGATTGGGCGTCCGCAGCGACGCGTAGAGTTTGCTATCGCCTGCACGAAATCGCGCAGGAACGCAGCTTCATGCCGCCGGGAGCCAAGCCTGCGCTCATGTCATAGCACTTGATTAGTTACTCGAAACAGGGGGAGTTCAACACCACTTGCGTTCCTAGGTGCATTGGCCGGGTAATCCCTATTACTCTCCTGCGTTGTTCTGCTTTCAGGACAAAACCAAGATTCTTGTTGACGTAGGCGTTCCTGCCTTTATACTCAGGGGAAAATGGAGTTTTTATACCTGCTGACGCTATCGCTCGCCGTATTTTGTTCATAGTGGGGTACAGAATGAAAGAGAAACTTTCTGCTAGCTCTCGTGTTGTACGAGTAAAGTAGGCGAAAGGACATTGCCATCAAAACAAGTTGGTAGTGGAGTTGAACGTAATCTGATAGCACGCACAGATGGGCTGATGCCAAGCGGCATCACGAGGGGGCCTTCTGCGACACTTCCCGAGGAACGCAGTTTTATCGATTAGCGAGTGCAGACTTCAAACATCGAGTCTGCTCCGCGGCCGGAGTAGTAGTCATGACGAGCCCAGGGGAATGGCTTCGAGGACTTCGGGAAGAACTTCACCTCACGCGGGTAGCGGTCGAGCGCCTCACCAGCGAGCTCGCGCGCAGCGCCAACAATGAGCGCTATCGGATTCGACGTGGGCGACTCGCCGACATTGAAGATGGCAAGGCCGTGCCGGATATTTTTGACGCCAAGAGCCTTAGCAAATGCTACAAGGTAACCTATCGCGCGATCTTGCAGGCCTTCGGCATGAGCCTGGAAGATTCGCAAAACGTGCCGCAGGGCCCGACACGATCCGACGAGACTACAAACCAGTGGTCCTTCGCTGACACGGATCGGCCGTTTTCCCTCACATTTCAGAGCAACATCAGCTTCGATAAAACGCGGCTGGTGACGGAGAGCGCAGAAGAACTTGGAGTGCCTGCAGTTGTGCGCCAGCGGTTGGATGCTGGCCAGTTTCGATTGGGCATCATTGCCTTGAATGACGACACAATGGACGACCTGGTCCCAGGCGGCTCCGTGGTTGTGATCGACAAATCGCATAACACGGTAGAGATGGGTGACTGGAAAACCATACAAGAACGACCAATCTACTTTGTGTGGCACGAGAAAGGCTATAGTTGCTCTTGGTGCCATCTCGTCCAAGACACGCTGTTTCTTGTGCCCCATCCGACTTCGCGACGGCCGGTGATGATTTTCAAGATGCCGCGCGCGGCGACCATTATCGGTCGAATTATCCACGTGTGGCCCCCGATGATCCTCCCCAAGAGTCCCGCATGAGGAAGTCGCCAGAAGTGTGTTCTAGTGGAGTTGTGCGCGTTCCTTTGCCCACGGGAAAACCCTGGTGAGCCACGATTGCTTGGCCACGGTGTGGTCCGCCCGATGAATCAAGCGCTTGGCTTCGAGCGACTGAAGGAATTCAACAACATCGAAAAGGAGCTGGGATCGAGAAATCGGGAAATCCTGAGCCAGCGTGTCCGCGATCTGATCGACGGAATGACGCTTCTTCAATAGCTCCCAAATCCTCAATCCGACCGGATTGAGACTGAAACAAATCCCCTGCTCAATGTCCAATAGGACGGCTCCGTCCTCCGAAGCAGTCTCCCGGACACTCGGTGCGAT
>Ga0074044_10002724_pt1 | contig 15379 bp, 13 predicted proteins | sample BogForMeECP23OM1_FD_94443 | JGI IMG/M metagenome (GOLD analysis project Ga0074044, IMG submission 94443) | Bog forest soil microbial communities from Calvert Island, British Columbia, Canada - Bog Forest MetaG ECP23OM1 | ecosystem: Environmental > Terrestrial > Soil > Wetlands ... | reverse complement strand
GAGAAGGCTGCCGTGCAAGTGCAGAATCGAAAAGGGTTAGATTCAATTCGGCCCCGCGGTGCTCGGATTGGTCTGGCGTGCTCCATCGATACTCACCCAGGTAGTATATATCATAGTCACTAGGCGGTAGTCAAGAGGAAAGTGACCAGCGGCAAGGGCGAGGCGAGGGTGATGTGATCGACCTCTACCGTGCGTTGAATTTGGTCCGCGCAGCAGCTAGGATCATTTTCGTGATCTACCTGGACCACAACGCCACGACGCCGATACTGCCTGAGGTGCTGGAAGCGATGATGCCGTACCTCACGGCGGAATGGGGCAATCCATCGAGCACATATAAGTTCGGTGCGAAGTTAAAGACAGTGATCGCGACAGCGCGCGAGCAGGTGGCGGAATTGATTGGGGCGCACTCGATGGATGTGATTTTCACGTCGTTCGCAACTGAGAGCAACAATGCCGCGATCGCTGCCGCACTCATGGCCGACAGTGGCAAGCGGCACATCGTCACGTCTACCGTCGAACATTCCTCAGTGTTGAATTATTGCAAGGCGCTGGAAAAACAGGGCTACCGCTTCACTTACCTGCCCGTTGACCGCGACGGTTTGCTGAAATTGTGCGACCTCGAAATGGCCATCACGGAACAGACGGCCGTGGTTTCACTCATGTGGGCGAACAACGAAACGGGCGTGCTGTTCCCTGTCGACCAGATGGCGCAAATCTGCCGATCGCGCGGCGTGCTCTATCACTGCGACGCTGTACAGGCGGCGGGAAAGGTGGAGATAGACGTGCGCAGGGTCCCACTGGACTATCTATCGCTCACAGGCCACAAGTTTCATGCTCCGAAGGGGGTTGGCGCGTTGTACGTGCGCCGGAAGGCCCCGTTTTCGGCGTACGTTCATGGGGGCCACCAGGAACGCAATCTTCGCGGGGGCACAGAGAGCGTGCCGCTAATTGTGGGTTTGGGGAAAGCGGCGCAACTGGCCCGTAAACATTTGCCCGACTACGAGAAAAAGGTCCGTCCGCTGCGGGACGATCTCGAGAAGGGCATCCTGAGCTCGATTCCCTGTGCGGAGTTGAACGGCCACAAGGAGAAACGACTGGCCAACACTTCCAATATCTCGTTTCATGGTGTGGACTCTGAAGCGTTGCTCATCCTCCTGGACAAGGATGGCGTCAGCGCTTCTTCCGGCTCGGCTTGTCTGGCTGATTCTGACGAGCCCTCGCATGTCATTAAGGCTATGAAGCCGGAATCGGCCGCCTCGCGGCAGACGATACGGTTCTCACTGGATGCGACCACGACGGGGGCGGAGATCAAGGCTGCGTTGGCTGGGGTAGGGTGTGCCACGGAAGTTTTGCAGGCATGATCCTCCAGGTGGCCGCGTTTCAATTAGGGCGTGCGGCTGCCTTTGCTGGGAGGGGGTAATTCAGAGTCTTGGTAACCTCCTTCAGCGTATGGTTAATCTCGCTTCCTGGGATCGAGTCAGTTCGCGCAGTAAATACGGGCACAACCCCACACCAGCTTTCTGAACTTCCGCCGACGCGTCAGTCCGCTTAGCTACCGCACTTCGAGTTGATTGGTCAGGAATTCTGTCCGCGCGGCGCCGGGCGCAAATGCCGCGGCTTGCCTGGCCAGAGTGGAGGGAGACGTGTGAACGGACTTCGAAATCTCGGCCCTCTCCTGCTGCACGTTTCTGTAAGCGGCGGAATCTACGCCCCCCTCTCAGCGGTCGTCCGTGGCAGTAAAGGTTCCTGTCATCGGAAAGCACGTAGGCACACCGCCAGCAAACGAAATCGAAGCCGAGCGCGTGGGATTGGATGAAAACGTCTAGGCTGCCTTGAACCTCGCTTTTCGGTGCCAAGAAAGGTGAATTGGATTTGGCCAAATAGTCTGGTCTTCTGGTAGATGGAGACGCCTGCCGTGGTAGCTTTCGAGTAGACGATTCTCATTGGGTCCCGCTTCTGAAAAATGCCCAACTGCGACGATAATCCGGTAGTCGTCCGCAATCGTCCATAGTCCCTGATCGAACGTCCAATGGGCATTCTTGGATAACGCGATTCCGTTGCGCAGGTCGTTGTTTCGGCTGTCTCGGAATTCGTGAATATGCGCGGCGTCAACGATGCTGCCAGCGGTGATGGTGGTTAGGCGGTAGGCAGTAAGGGCGCAGGTATAATTATAAGCACTGACGACCCGAATCCTGAACCGAGCCTCGCGTCCGGCCATCCGAGCTTCTTCAGGTGATTTGTACGCGGCGTTTTGCTCAATTTCTTGGCGACTGGGAACGGGCAAGCCTATCAGTTCATACAAGGCTATTTGTTCTGATGGGGAAAAGTACCTGGCGACAAGCAGATGGCGCGCCTTTTCACGATTAGCGGGGTCTTCCAGAAAGGCGACAAGATCGCTGGGGAGTTTTGCAAATCTGGTCATCATTCGATCGGGAGATGGATTGCCTTTGTCATCGAGCACACTCCATATACCGTCGCCGGAGAGATGATGGAAAGGCAATCGGACGTCGGGTCGCTGAGGCCGTCTCTCGGCGACGATAGTCCAGTATGTATAAAACCGAAATGCAAGTTCCGGGGACAGAGGTAAGACTGCCTTGAGAAGATTCTCCTTTTCCACCAAGTCACACAACACGAGGAGCAACAGCGGTTTGTGCGGCGCGGGATCACCGCGGGCGCGGTCCACCCGTAACTTCGACAATTTCGCAAGCCAGTAGTCAGATCTGCCCAGTTCACGGTTTTGGTCGGTAGTCATGGGAATCGAGGCACGCGTCGTAAGTTGCGCGGTCAATCGTAATCCACTCAGTGCCGTTAATGCCCCGGGGGTTCTCTGCGGTAGGACTTACGGGGAAGGCGCACGCCACCTTAATCCATCGCCCTTGCTGGACAGAAATAGCCTTGACCTCATCAGCCGCTTCGGAGAGGTCCTGGTCCTGGCTGAAGATCAGTGCCACATCGTAACCGTTTTCCCGCGCCATCCGCACCACATCGAGAGCCAGCCGGACATCAATGCCTTTCTCTTCCCCTACGAGAATCGTCGTGGTTCCACCACCTGGGAGACGCACAGTCTGGTTGCGGTACCGAAGAGAACGAGAAAAAGTGTGGATGCCTCGGGTCCCCATCATTGCTAGCTTGGCTGTCCAGAAGTGGTTCCAGAAACGATTGCCGGTGGGGTTCGGAATACCAGTGTAAAAAAAGGTCTGCGATAAGGTCCAGCCACGGGCCGCTGTGACGTGCTCCGCAAGGGCCTTCGGGTTGTAGTTGGGGAACGGATAGCCAAAGGCCTTCTTGGCGGCGTAAAAGAGGTTTTGCCCGTCGACAAACGCGACGACGCGCTTCAGCGAGGGCTCAGCAGGCATGATTCTTATCTCCTAAAAACAGAACCCCGCCGGAGGCCTTGCGGCTGATCCGACGGGGAGAAAATGCCACGTACAGGATAATCCAGAAGCCGCTTGGTTTTCAAGTGCCAAACTACTCAAATGTGTGACGTCTTGTATTGGACTGTCGCCCAGAGTTCGCCGTGTATCTGCACGCGAGCATTCCATTCGCCTTTACGCCCCCGCCTGGTTTTCCAAATCGTCCTTCAAGATGTTGAGCAGGTCGTCGGGGAGGCCGTGAGCGCGGTGGCTTTCGCTGTATTCTTCCACCTTGGCGAGCATGCGGCGAAGCATTTCGGCGCTGATGCCCTTCTCGCGGGCGACTTCCTCTTCCATCTCGCGCAGTTTGTTTAGCTCCTTCAGATCAGCGCTCATGATGCCACCTCGTTGTTTGTTCATAATACGTGCGACGCCCCGACCGTCGTCGGGATCGCGCGCTGCCTTCCACATTTGCTGGATGAGCAGTAGTTCTTCGGGGCTGATGAGTTGTAGATGGGTTTCCTCCTGCAAGGTGAGCAGCTTGGTGAGCAGCTCGCGGCGGGAGGAAATCAGGAGCGGCCCCGGGCCGTCGTTGCCGTTCATGCGGCGTGGGTCGCGTTTGCTGTTGGCGGGGTCGCGGTAAAAGAGGAGAGTCTCACGGAATTCGATGAGTTTTTCCATGCGCTCATCGCCGCTGGCAAGCAGTCCTTCACTCGCCTTGTCGCGGTCGACTACTGTACATGTCCAGCAGCCGAACCGGCTGTTTCCGCAACTGGGCGTGCTGGTGTCTATCTGAATGGGGCATTCGCCGTTGCTGGCGCTCGCGTACAATTTGTAAAGCGTCCGATTGTCACTACCCCACGGATTAGGCTTCTGGAGCAGATAGGCCCAGACATCCTCTGTGGTCAGAAATTCAATCGGGTTGGATACCCAGACACGGGGCAAGTCCGGGTGCCGACGCAGGCCATTGCGCGCCTCACGTCCGGCCATCGTTTGGGCCCGGGTTGAGCTTTCTGCGCGGCGTGCGCCGAGGTGGAGTATGGCCTCTCCCCAATGGCCGAGTTTCTGCTGCACGAAGTCGTTGACCGGGTCAATCTTCATCCGCTGGGTGCACCAGCGGAAGACGCGGTTGGGCGGCGGGTACCCCCGGCCGATGATGTTGACCCAAAAGGATTCTTCGGTTGTAGGCTTCAGCAGATTGGCGTCGATGTTGAGATTGTGCTGCTGAGAGAATCTCCGCATCTTATCCAGCGTGGCTTCGACCATCTCCGCGATGGCGGGGATCTCGACTCGCGTGTCAGTGCAGAGGACCGAGACTGGCTTTTTTCGTTGGTCAGCCGGGATGGACAGGACGACGTCGAACAGCAGCGATGCCAGCATGGTGCTGTCCTTGCCGCCGCTGAACCCAACCAGCCAGGGCCGTCCGTCTTCCAGATAGAGGCGGCGGAGAGAATCCTCAATGTCCCGAGCAATTGAGACAGTCATCCGGAGCAGTATGCCCACCTAAGTAAGTGATTGCAATGCTGCTTAATTTGTTCGGAAATTCAGGCACTGCTTTCCTACCTCGCCTCAGGTCGGCCATGGACGGCAATCACCAGAGGTCAATGGCGTCCCGAGCCGGTCGGGGCTCGAAGTCTCGCCCCGACGGAATGGGGGTTCCCGACACAGAAGTCGGGACGCAAACGGCGCGTCCCGCAAAACCGTCCGGGACGCAAAAAGCGCGCTCCACCCCGCAGCGGGGCTCCGATGGCCAGTGGCCCTTCGCAACTTCACTCCCTTCACAAGAGCTTCAGGGCAGGCAGGACGCCAAGAAGCGCGAGTGGGGGTCCGAGACCGGTTGGAGAGACCTCCGGGCCGGCTGGGCCCCGACAGGAATCGAGATGGAGGCGGGGAAGGAGTAGTCGTGGGATTCGGATTTTGCTGGGGTGAATATCGCGGCGCTACCAAATAAAGCAGCGACAGATAGCAGAACGCAAGGGGGAGAAGATGCCGGCTGGAAGCCGGCGGTACGAAATAAAGCAACGACAGATGGCAGAAGGCAGGGGGGAGAAGATGCCGGCCTAAAGGCCGGCGCTACAGGGCGAGGGAATTCATGCAGTGGCCCTCCTGCGCGGCGGGACTGTCCCGAAGGCATGGTCGGGACGCAAACAGCGCGCTTCGGAGGGTAAACGAGTGACCAGTGGCCAGTGGTCAGATGGGGAGGGGAAAATCCGGGGAGAAAAAAGTCTGGCCCAGAGACCGTTGGCCTAGGTCTTGCAGCGCAACAGCGGGTCCGGGCCAGACTAGATCAATTGGAGGAATCGAAAAGCAGCCGCCTGCGCTCAACTACCGGCCGGCTTCTCCACCTCTGCCTTTCGCATCGGAATCACGCCGGGGATCACCCAGTTGTTCCACATGTCGTCAATCTGAGACTGGAAGTACTGAACGTCCTCGTCAATAAAATGGGCGAAGCGGCCCTGCTTGAGCAGGTAGTCCTGCACGGGCAGCCTCTTGAATCTTCCTTCGGCGATTTCCCGGGTCTTGCCGTAGAGCTTGAGCACGCCCTTCTCGATCTCGTAGAGAGGGAAGATGCCGGTGTTCACGGCCAGATTGCCGAGCTCGTGGGAGAGGATGGGGTCGAAGTCCCATCCCTTGGGGCACGGGTTGAGGCAATGAATGAACGTGGGGCCGCCGATGGTGAGCGCCCGGCGAATGCAATTCATGGCCTGGAGCGCGTAGGAAGTGGAGACGGTGGCGACGTATTTGCACGTGGGATGTCCGGCCACCATCATCGGCGCCATGTTCTTCTTCCAGCGGTTGTTCATGATGCGCTTCACCTTGCCGGGAGTGCTGAAGGAGGTGTTGGCGCCGTAGGGCGAGGTTCCGGAAACCTGGATGTCGGTATTGGCGTAGGTTTCGTTGTCGTACATGACGACGAGCAGGTTGTAATCCGGATGCGTGAGCGTGGCGGAGATGGCGCCGATGCCCATATCCGCGCCGCCGCCATCGCCGCAGAAGGCGATCACGTTGATGGGCTCGTCCTTCATGACGCCCTTGCGCATCAGGGCGCGCAGAGCTGCCGCGGTGCCCAGAGCGCTCGAGCCGGCGGCGCCCAGTTGGGTGTGCATCCACGGAATGCCCCACGGGGTGCTGTAGTAGGACGTGTTGGCCACGTACATGCAGCCGGTGGCGCCGAGGACGATTGTCCGTGGCCCGGCAGCCTTGGCCAGGAGCCGCATGAATTGAGCCGACTCGCAACCTTCGCAGGTGCGGTGACCGGAGGTGAAGTATTCCTCATAAGGAACCTTCTTGACTCCCTTGAAGGGCTCCAACTTTTGCGTTGGTTTTTCTTCTACGAAGGTGCTCATGGGTTCTCCATCCTTTCACGCTCTGGGAGCGTCCCGATGAAGTGCCTCGGGACGTTATCCCCGCAGCCCGATCCATTGCGTCAGGGGTTGCGGCTTGCCGTTTGCTGCCTGGAAGGTGATGTCCACAATCTTTTCCACGTCGGGCACGGTCACTTCACGCCCGCCGAGCCCGCACAGGAAATCGAGCACGGGCGGCCGGGTGCTGGCGTGGGTGTACATGGCCGAGCGAAGCTCCGTGGCCACCACGCCACTGAGGTCCGGGGAGCCGAAAGAGACGTCGCGGTCAATCACGCCGATGGCGCGGAAGCGCTCCAGGGCCTTGGCGATTTCGGCGCCGGCAAACGGCCGGAACCAGCGGAGGCGCACGAAGCCCACTTTCTTGCCTTGCGCGCGGAGTTTCCGGACGGCCACTTCCACCGGAGTCGAAAGCGTTCCCATTCCGAAGAGCACGATTTCGGCGTCCTCGGTCATGTACTCCTCGAAGAAGGGATTGCCGTACTTGCGGCCGAATACGCGCTCGAAATCGGCATAAACCTCTTTGAGGACGGCGGGTGCGCGCTCGGTCACCTCGTAATTCTGCCGGCGGATTTCCATGACCCAGTCTTCGTTGCACTGCGGGGCCACGGAGATGACGTTGTCCGGATGGAGCAGCAGATCGCCGCGGTTGTAGCGCGGCAGGAACTGTTTCACCTGCTCGGCCGTGGGAATATTGACCAGCGACTGCGAGTGGGTGAGGAACGCGCCGTCGCAACTGATGGCCACGGGCACGAAAATGCGGCGATCTTCTGCGAAGCGGTAGGCAATGAGCGCCGTATCGAGCGCTTCCTGCGCCGTGTCCACCCACACCAGGTTCCAGCCCAGGTCGCGGACGGCCAGCGCGTCGTTGTGCTCCACGCCGAACGCGCCGGGATCGTCGAGGGAGCGGTTGCCCACCAGAGCCACGATCGGCACGCGCAGCGACGGCGAGACGGTGAGGACTTCCATGGCGTACATCCAGCCGACGCCGCTCGACCCGCTGAAGACGCGCGCACCGCAGACGGAGGCGTGCTTCACGATTTCAAATTGGGAGTGTTCGCCATCCGCCACGATGAACTCGCAATCCATTTCGCCGTCGGCGATCAACTGGCTCATGTATTGCATCACCGTGTCGTAAGGCCGGATGGGATAAGCCGTGACCACGTCCACGTTGGCCAGCTTGCAGGCGACTGCAATGGCTTCCGCTCCCGTAATCAGGGCTTCCTGTTCGTAGGTTTTCTTCTGTTCCTTGACAGGCACTGTCAGCGTTGCCATAGCCGTCTCCTTTTTCCGCCCTCAGCTCTTTTGCGCGATTTCCAGCGCCTGGGGCACCTGCTCTTCATACTGGCCGCGATACCGGAAGCCGTGGGTCCGCTCCTCGGGCGCCGGGGCGATGGTCGCCTGCAGCCACTCGAGGTACGTGCACTTGTCCTTCTTGAACGCCATCCACTGGCTGTCGTTATCGTGAAACTGGACTTCGCTCACCATGGTGATGCAGTTCTTGACCGGGCAAACGGCTTCGCAAATCCCGCAGCCGCAGCAGGCTTCCAAGAAGACGTCGTAGGTTCCATCCGGGGTAACGTCGAAGGAGCCGTCGGGACAATTCAGCCAGCAGAGGGTGCACTTGGTACAGGTTTGGAAGTTGACCACCGGCCGCGCCGAGCGCGTGGTGTACTTCTTGAACTTGTCGTTGCGCGCCGGACGGAATCCGCCCATCTTGTGCGTGACCGGGTCCTCGATGGGACCGCCCTGGGGCTGGCCTTTGATGGCTGCGCCCGCGCCCATCTCCTCCCACTTCAGCAGCTCGGAGTGGAATATCTGTTCGGGATTGCCCTGGCCAGGCTTGATCTCCACGGTGCTGAAGCGCTCGTAGGCCGTGCGCGCCGAAGTGGCTTTCAGCTCATCTTTCAATTTGTTGTTGATGTAGTTCTCCAACGACTTCAGGCTGAGCAGTTCCGGCAGCGCCTTGGCAATCGCGCCCAGCACGCGCACCTCGGTGTGGTCGTTCTTGTAGACCCACATGCCCGAAGAGCTGGCGATGCCCTTCACAATCCCCAGCTTGTAAGGCTGCTCGCGGCGATGGATCAGCTTCAGCAGGCCATCCGCGTCCTGCGTGGAAGTGACGATCAGAGTTCCGCCGGGTTTGACCGCGCGGTTCACCGACTGCAGCCCGCCCCAGGCCCAGGACTCGAAGCCTTTGCACAGGGTGTCGTCGAGCACGACAGTGACGTCCACTTGTTCCGGCTCGTAGTGCGCCATTCCCAGTTGCAGTGTTTCCTCATCGCTGGCCACGATGGCAAAGCTTTTCGCCGGGATGCCGTTGCGCTCCGGGCTGTCTCCGTAACGGCCGAAGGAAATGCCCCACTTGCCTTCCTCGTGCGCCGCCAGGACGATTCCGCGGGTGATGTTTTTGGCCAGATTCTTCTGAAAGACCCCGCGATAAATGATTTCGACCGCAAATAGCTGACCCATGAGTGACCTCCAATATCTTGAGGCTCTGACCCGAGGATTCCTCTTTCCCCGGCTTCTCGCGGGAGAGCCCCGGCTCTCTCTATCTCCCACGCAGCGCCATTGTCCTGCCTCGCAGCCAAACAACGCCATGTGCCGCGTCACGGGCCGTTGTGACCTGCATCACTCCCCGCAACGCCTGTGCAAATCCTCGGCAGGTCCGCGGCGCTTGCGGCCCGGGGTGCCGGTTCGCTACAGTCCTCGGGTGATTCCATTTGAGCCGCATCCGCGCCTGGAAAACCCACACTGGATGACGCTGGCCGGACGCTTCTGGCCGAGGAGCCTCACTCGGCTGCCGGCGGGCGTGGAGCGATATTTCAAGGTCGAGCCGGGCATCCGGTTGCTGGCGCACTGCCATTGGCAGGAGCAGGGCTCAGAGAGACCGGCGCTGGTGCTGGTGCACGGCCTGGAAGGCTCGAGCGATTCACGCTACCTGCTGGGAACCGCGGAAAAGGCCTGGGTGGCCGGCTTCCACGTGGTGCGCATGAACCAGCGGAACTGCGGCGGCACGGAGGCCCTCGCTCCCACGCTCTACAATTCCGGCCTATCCGGCGACTATCGCGCCGTGGTGCGCACTCTGGCCGAAGCGGATGGGCTCAAAGAAGTCTTTCTGGCCGGCTTTTCCATGGGTGGCAACCTGGTGCTGAAAGCCGCCGGGGAATTTGGCAGCGAGGCGGCGTCCCGAAGCATCGGGCCGGCATTTGCGGGTGTGGCCGCGGTGTGTCCCGCGCTGGACCTGGCGGCGTGCGTGGACGCGATCCACGAGCCGCGCAACGCCTTCTACGAACGCTACTTTGTGCGCAATCTGATCAAGCGGTACCGCAGGAAGGTTTCCCTATTCCCGCAGCACTTCAAGCTCGACGGCGTGGATCGTGTGCGCACGATCCGCGAGTTCGACGACTGGATCACCGCGCCGTACTGCGGCTACGGCAACGCGGTGAACTACTACGACCGCGCGAGCGCCAAGCACGTGCTCGGCGCGATCGCCGTGCCCGGCCTGGTGATTACCGCGCAGGACGATCCCATGGTGCCCCACGACTCCGTGCGGCGTCCGGAGCTGCTGGCGAACATGCATTTCACGCTGCTGAATCCGGAGCACGGCGGGCACTGCGCTTTTATTTCCCGGCATGGCGGCGGGGACGAAAGATTCTGGGCGGAATGCAGGATTGTGGAGTTTTGCGCCGCGCAGTCAAAGCTGCTGGGAAAGCGGGAAGAGTAGAAGTTCGCTCATGAATATGCAACCAGATCGAAAAGAGAGGCTTCAGGGGCTAAAGCCCGTTATTTGCGGGGCTTGACGGCGGGGCTGAAGCCCCGCCCTTCCGGGCGGGCCGCCGTCGGAGAGGCTGGGAAAAAAGCCGGTTCGCTTTAATCCGTTTCAAGCCTATCCGCAGGGTTTTTCGAGCGAGGTGCTGAGACCGGGAGTAAGAAGTTGAGCGGGGCCATCCACAGTGATGCCCATGTCGTCTTCGAGGCGCAGGCCGAAGTCGCCCTTCAGGTAAATTCCGGGCTCATTGCTGAAGGTCATGAAGGGAGCCAGCACGGTGCGGCTGCCGCGCACGAGGTAGGGATGCTCGTGGCCATCGAGACCGATGCCGTGGCCCAGGCGATGCGTGAACACCTTGTACTCGCCGGGATAGCCGGATCCTGCGATCACGGCGCGCGCGGCGTCGTCCACGGAGCCGGAGAGCCGGAGGGGGCGCGCGGCCTCGAGCGCGGCCTCCTGCGCGCGATGCACGGTGTCGAAGGCGCGGCGGTGCTTGTCGGAGGGCGCGCCGAGCACGGTCATGCGGGTGACGTCGGACTGATAGCCTTCGACGGAGGTGCCGCCGTCAATCAGCACGATGTCGCCCTCGCGCAGCCTCTGCGGGGTCGTGGTGCCGTGGGGCTGCGCGGCCCACTGGCCGAAGAGCACGAGAGCGCCGCCCTCGAGGCCCATTTTCTGGAAGCCGCCGCGGATCATGGCGTTTACTTCGCGCTCCGTCATTCCTTCCTGGAGCGAGGCAAAGACGGCGCGGTAGCAATCCACGGTGGCGGCGCAGGCGAGGCGCATCAGGTCGAGTTCCGCCTGGGACTTCATGGCACGGCAGCCGATGGTGACCGGATCTGCGGGGCTGAATTCGAATCGCGACGCGGCGCGGCGCAGGCCGTCGTAAAAGAAGAACGGTACGCGCTCTTCGATGGCGATGCGCCCGGAGCGCACGCCGCGGTCGGCAAGTCCCCCCACAACGAGCGCGTAGGGATTTTCGTCCTCCTCCCAGGTGCGGATCTCCGCGGGCGGCTTGGCGAGCTCGCGCAGGCGGTCTGCTTCGAAGGCGGGACAAACGAACAGGGGCTCGCCCTGCCGCGGCAGCACGAAGGCCATCAGGCGTTCGCTGAGCCCCCAGCGGAATCCGGTGAAGTAGTAGAGCCCGGTGCCGGAGGTGACGTACATGGCGTCCAACGCGGGATCCGCCTTGGCCATGAGCGCCTGCGCGTGCTCGCGCCGCGCGGCAAATTCCTGCGGCGTGATGGGATGGATGCGCGCGCCGAGCGGGTGTAGCGCGTCGAAGGCTTTCGGCAGGCTGCGGGACGAGGATTCCTGCGGAGCGGCCTCCAGGCCCAGGGCTCCCAGCGCGCTCGCCGCGGCAGGGCCCAGCAGGTTTGCGCCAATCCATCGCCGGCGAGAAATGTCCATGAGATACGCCTCCACGAATGCGCATCCGGTTGTACTGGCGCGGCGTGGGGAAGTCAAGAATGGAGACGCAGCGAAAGCATGGAAGGGCAAAAGGAGGAGGAGCGGCCGGCGGTCAGAGGGCTGGAGCGAGAAGGAGCGTGCTGCCCGGGCTGCTTGCACGTTGTGGCGGGGATGGGAGATGGCGGGTTAAACCCGGCGCTACAGTCCGGGCCGCGGCGAAAGATACCGCGCAACTTTTGCTGCGAGGGGGTGTTTCCATCAGCGGGGTCGGTCAAACGGCCCGTCATCCACTCAAAAGCACCGCGCCCAGGGTGACACATGGCTGGCGAGAACCGCCGGCGGGGAAGGAAGCAATGAAACGATCGCGCTACATCTTGGCAGGATTTTCCGTGCTGCTTCTCGGGGCAGGATTGATTGCCTGCTCGAGCGGCTCGAATTCCAACTCGAATACGAACCCGAATCCGCCGGCGAGCTCTGCGCCCCTCGCCGTGTATGGACAAGATGCCCCGCTGGCGGGCGTGGTCACGTTTCAGCTTACGCTGACGAGCCTGACGGCCTCCGACGGGGTGAATACCACGACGCTGCTCTCCACGCCACAGACGGTGGACTTCGCGCGGCTGCAGGGCTTGCGCACGCTGCTCGACCTGAACACCGCGCCCACGGGCTCGTACACGAGCGTCACGCTAAACCTCGCGAGCCCGGTGATCGGATACATCAACGTGTCGAACGGCAATCCTCCCACGATCACCATGCTGAACGGCACGCTTTCGACTTCCAGCATCACCGTACTCATGAACCCGCCGCTGGTTCTGACGAGTGATGACCTGAATGGCCTGCGCCTGGATTTTGACATGCGCCAGTCGCTCCAGGTGGACTTGAACGGCCAGATCAACGGGACTGTGGTTCCGACGTTTGATATTCACCAGGTGAATCCGGCGAACGCCGAGGCGGAGATTGATGATCTGCGCGGCGGCGTGGTGTCCGTGGACGTGGCCGACAACAACTTCGTGATGCAGATTCCGAGCGGCCGGACGATCACGGTGCAGCTCAGCGCGAGCACGATGACGGACTCGGGCGACGACCTGACCACGTTCAATACGAACACCATCGTGGATGTTTCCGGCCTGCTGAACCGGACCACCATGGTCCTGGACGCCGACGAGGTGTCCGTGCTCTCGCAAGACCACTTTGCGGCGGAGGGCCTAATCACCAACGTGCAGGCGCCCAACGCCCAGGGGACTACCTTCGGACTGTTCGTGCGTGACGCGCTCCCGGCCAACCCAGCTTTTGCGCCGGATACGATCGACACGTTCAACGTGACCACGAGTACGAAATTTCTCATCTGCCACTTGAATCTGCCCATCACGCAACTCCTGTTCAACAGCACGAACCTGATCACGGGGCAGAGCATCACGCTGGGCGGATCGCTGGCCAACAACTCGCTGACGGTGAAACGCGTGGTCCTTCACCGCCAGGGAGTCTACGGCCCGTGGGTGACGGGGAGCACGGTGATCCAGAGCGGCAACACCGGATCATTCCAGATCAACGAAAAAGGCATTGTCGGTGTGCTGCTGAATGGCCCGCTCACAGTGCTGACCTCGGGTGCCACCGAATTCGACGGCCTAACCGGCCTCGGCGCCCTGACCGGCACGCAAACCATCCCGCTCCATGTGGTCGGATTGCTGCTGCAAGACCCGGCCACGGGCGGGCCGGTGCTGGTTGCGAATCGAGTCTATACCCCGTAACGGTTCAGGATCTCCTCGCAGCCCCCGCTCACGCGCAGCGCCCCGAGCAACTCGGGGCGCTGCGCGTGTTTTTCCCATCGGTGTGCGCCCGCTGCCGTGGGTGCCGGAAGGATCCAAAACAGCCAGCCCAGTTTCCGGCACGATATTGAAAAACGCGGGTGGGCATGCGCTTTCGGGATTCCCTGATGGCGGGCCGCGCAGTGCCGCCCGAGAAGCGCACAGGGCTTCTGATTTAGCTCATCGGGACCCCTCAGGGCGCCGGGAAACTTTGCACCAGGGGGAAATTCGCTTCGATAGGATTATTCCGAGCGGGAGGCGATGACGTAGCCCCCTTCGACCTTGATTTCGACTTCAAACGGCGGGCGAATTCCGGGTCCGGCCGCGACTTTCCCGCGAACCCACACGTGGGCGGCACTGCCGAGGGCGAGCGGGTCGTAAACGACCTGGGAGCAGGAATCCACAACCATGGGATGAGACGGGGCAAATCCGTATTTCTGGCGGATTTGATTGAAGTCGGTCTCGAGTTGGAGATCGCACCGCCCATAGGGTGCTACCGACAGCAGGCCCCAGTATCCGGGCGCGGCGGGTAGCCGGATGACCATTCCATTCGCAACTTCTCCCGAGGCTCTGTGAAACTGGAATTTCACCACGCTCCAGGGCTTGGCCATCTCCTCCACGGTGGCCACCGGGCCGGGCGCATCGGGAAGCTGAGGGCTGACGGTGACGGCCGTAGCGGAGTTGGCCGAGTTCGCGGAAGCATCCGGTGTGGCTACCACCACCGGGGCCGGCGGGGGTGCGGGTTTCATTGCCTGCCAGGCGAGGGCCACGCCCGCGAACAGCACGATGGCGCCGATGCCCGCTCCAGCCATCACCTTTTGATCCAGCCAGACAGGCTTTACCCAGGCAGGCTTGGGGATCTGGGGCTTGGGCTCTTCTTTTTTCTCTTCTTCCGGCGGGCGTTGGGGCACACCCGGAATGGCAGGCTGCGACGGCTTAAAGCGATTGACCTTCCCAGGCGGGTCGGCCATACCTCCCCCAGTTTCCGCCCCTACCGCTTGCGCAGATGAATTTCGGTTCCTCCGCGCTCCCAACGGACCTCATCCATGAGCATGTTCATCAGAAAGATGCCCCGGCCGTGGTCGGACAGAATATTCTCCGCCACGAGCGGACTCTGTACGCTCAGCGGGTCAAAACCTGTTCCCGGGTCGCGGACGATGATCAGGATGCCGCCGGCATCCTCACAGGCGAGAGTGCACTCCACGCGCTTGGCCGGATCCGACTTGCAGCCGTGGAGCACGGCATTGGCCAGCGCCTCGCGCAGCGCCATCTCGATGTCGAATTCCTTTTCGCCCGCGGTGTCCTGCTCGCGCAACAGATCCATCACCTGGTCAATGAACAGGGCAATGGCGTCTGTATCCGCAGCGATGACGGCGCTCAAGCGGCGAGTCAGCCGGTGTGCGTCAAATTCCCGTAAGGTATGGGGGGATGGAGTCACGTGAGTGATCGCTCTTGGCACAGTACTACACTCAACCCTGCGCGCAGGAACCATCATAGGCGTTTGTGCCTGTGAGGAACAATGGTACGAAAGTTGGTAGTTTGGCGAATCGGTCAGCAGCATGGGATCAGGGCGCCGAATCACTCGATGCGGGTGAGGGGCAGAGCTTTTCATCCAACAGTTCGCCGCAGGCACCGCCCTCGCCTCGCTGTGGGGCGGTCAGGCCTGTCCGATGCCAGCCG
>Ga0074044_10002723_pt1 | contig 15379 bp, 9 predicted proteins | sample BogForMeECP23OM1_FD_94443 | JGI IMG/M metagenome (GOLD analysis project Ga0074044, IMG submission 94443) | Bog forest soil microbial communities from Calvert Island, British Columbia, Canada - Bog Forest MetaG ECP23OM1 | ecosystem: Environmental > Terrestrial > Soil > Wetlands ... | reverse complement strand
GACGCGCTTGAAGATCTCAACGCGGTGATCAAGAAACTAGGAATAAATGCTGAAGCCAGTTTCATTGAACGCGAGACTCCTTTCTGTGATCCGTTCGAGATACCGGACGACGACAAGTACGTGCAATTGGTCGTTGGTGCCGCAGCCAAAGCTCTTGGAAGTACACCAAGAATATCTTTCCATGAAGGCCCCTGTGATTCCTGCATTCTCGTGAACCAGGGGCATGTCCCGACATTGGAGTTCGGACCGTCAGGCGGAAGGCTGCATGAATCCGACGAATTCGTCAACCTTGAATCCGTAAGAAAAACAACCAAGGTCTACAAAGAAGTCATCAGAACACTGCTCTCATGAACCGTCACGACGCAACAGCCGTTAACCGCGAGAAGACCTAGGCTTCGAGGTCCAATCGAGTCCCGACTCCTAAACTGCAGGCTTTCTTAAACACAACTGAGGCGACTGCAGCGTCCTGAATTCCTAGGCCCACTGACTTGAAAAGCGTCTTTTCCTCCTGTGAAGTTCGTCCTGCTTTCTTGCCTGTCACTATCTCCCCGAGTTCTGCCCAAACGTTTTCGCGCTGAATCACCCCCTCTTTCAAGGGAATGATGATGTCTCCTGCCTCCGCCAGCGCTGCGTCCAAGGAATCAACCACGATCTTGGAGGTTGCGACTGTCTCGCTGTCGACTTCTCGTGTTGAAGGAGTGAAAGCTCCAATCGCGTTGATATGCGTCCCGGGCCCTATCTTACGGCCGTTGAAGACAGGCGTTGCAGAGGTCGTGGCTGTGACGATGATATCAGAATCCCGAACCAACTCGTCAGGAGTTTTCGCAACCGAGACCTTAACGTCAGCCTGGGCCGTTGTCTCCGCGACGAAATCCTGTGTCATTTCCTTTCTTGTATCATACACCGACACCGATCGGATCTCTCTAACTCCCCTGACGGCTTCAAGTTGTCTCCGTGCCTGAACTCCCGCGCCAAAAATGCCCATTCTATATGCATAATTTCTGGCAAGATATTTCGTTGCTACCCCCGAGACTGCTCCAGTTCTCATCGCTGTAATTTGAGAGCCCTCCATTATTGCCTCAATGCGACCGGTCTCTACATCGTTTAGAATTACTGCGGCCAGTACGTTTGGGATTTCATGTCTAGTGGCGTTGTTTTGATAGACTGTAACTATTTTCGTGATTAACGATTCGGCTTGTGCAAGATATGCCGGCATTACTCCTAACCAACCTTGCTTCTCAGGTATTGACAGGCTCAGTCTTGTGGGCATCGTGGCGGTTCCGAGCGCGAGCTCCCGAAACGCTCCTTCAACCGCTTCAATGCTCTCGGCCATCGATAGGAGCGAGCTTACTTGGCTCTTGGAAAGGAGAATGACCATTCTTGCATCTCTCGGGTGTTTAGCATGATTCGATTGGAGTGTTTCCGTTACATTCCTCCAAATTTTACGTTATATCTAATGAATTGAGACGAGCCCCTTCACAACCTGTGCTTGTACATCTACGTTGTTTTTGGAATACTCCCAGTATAATCGATTTACCCTCCACGGAGCCACCAAGAATCACTAGCACGAACCTTAGATTCAGGAGTGCAATTTCTAGATAACAGGGAGCCATTCGAAATTGCTGGACTCGATTTCATTCATCGGTGGGGGAGTTATGGCAGAGGCAATGATCCAAGGACTCTTGTCAAGGAAGACTATAAACCCTAATGGAATAATTGCCAGCGAACCCAGAAAGGAACGCCGCGAGGAACTGCAACGAAAGCATGGCGTCAAGATCACTTCGGATAATCGTGAAGCTATCAAATCTTGTGAGGTCGTTGTACTCGCGCTCAAACCTCAAGACTTAGAGGGCGCCCTCACCGAGCTGAACGGTTCGTTGCTGCCGCAACAAATGGCCATGTCGATCGTCGCGGGCGCGCGCCTCAAGACGATCAGCGAAGGATTAGAACATGAGGTGATTGTACGAGTGATGCCTAATACGCCGGCTCAGATTGGCGAGGGGATGAGCGTATGGACGGCATCGCATAGCGTGAGCCAGGGGCAGCTTGACCAGGCAAGAGAAATCTTGCAAGCCCTAGGTAAGGAACGTTACATGAATGATGAGAAGTTCCTAGATATGGCTACAGCCATCAGTGGCACGGGTCCCACATACGTCTTTTTGGTTATGGAGGCCATGATCGATGCAGCGGTCCATCTTGGCTTTCCTCGACACATAGCCTACGAGTTAGTTACAGAGACCATGCGAGGCTCCATCAACTTCGCTATGAAATCGACGAAACACCCGGCGGAACTACGTAACATGGTCACATCCCCGGGGGGCACCAGCGCCGCTGCCCTTTACCAATTGGAGAAGGGAAGTTTGCGCACGGTCCTTTCAAAAGCCATCCTGGCCGCCTACGAGCAAAGCAAGTCCCTAGGAGAAAGTAGCTCTTCGGTTAAGGCTGAGAAAAGAAACTCGGTTAGGTGAAAACTAGACTACGCGTGTGCTGAGATCGTACCGTGAAGATGAATAGTCAAGCTTTCTGTGGCTGGTGAACGTGCCTCGCAGGAAGGTCGTACTGACAGACGCCATATACGGGCGTCAAATACTTGCGATATTTATCGTTGACACCCGTTACAACGCCCCTGTATTCTTCGCCTGGCGTGTATTCCTGCGTTTCACGGTTGAGTATGTCGCGAAACAAAGAAGCAGGGCTGCGAGCAGGAGCAGAACGGGCGCTAGTGGCGAGCATGAACTAGGTGGCGAATTTAAGGGGTAATCCGTGCACTCAGAAAATGGAAAAGGTCGCCCAGGGCCTGACGCAAGCAGTGCTATTAACAAACCAAGAGAGACTGAGAAAACAATTGTGATCATTACCCCAATGGCTAATCGCAAAACTCTCACTTAACAACTCAAGCTTTTCCTCGGACAACTTATAACCGAATCGGGTCTTGAGATCGGCATGCAAGTGTGAGGGAGAATGATGGTACACGGGATTGGCAGCAGGCAGAACTTAATCACCACCTAGACCGCATCATCTTTCCTAAGTGATACATCACTGAGAGCGTTACTGTAAGACTATGAGAGTCCCTTACGGCAAACGACGAGGAGAGCGGTTTTTCGGCCTCAGTAACTAGGGCTAGGGAGGGTGGTTGGCTAGCCACCATTTTGCAATGTCATCCCTGCGCGCTATCCAAACCTTAGGTTTCGTTTTCACGTACTTGAGGAATCTGTCCACAGCTACCGTCCTTCCAGCTCTGCCGGATATTCTGGTGGATGAGGAAGAAAGTAGCCAGCGTACCCGTCATTAGCATACTGGGGTTACTGACGACAATTTCTTTCTTCTACATCGGCTACTTGGCTTTGATCAACCCATTGATCGTTGTTCCAACTTCGGCGGGGCAGGAATCGCCTTAGGAATCGTCATAGGCTGCTTCATAGTCTACTACGCGAGCGTCTACTACCACAAGAAGCACGGCCTCGACATTGAACTAGCATTCCACGAAATCCCACCAGTATAACCCCAACTCGACTGATCAAAACAACGCTAGCTAAACTTCCCCGTTCCCTCTTTTTTGCAACGCTTTGTCACCCAAGTATCAGCAACAGATCGAGATACCACTGTTCATCTCTATTAGCGAACCATACTCCAACGATCTTAGAAGATAATCGCCTCACGCTAAACATGCTTCAGGGCGATATCAGGCGATCTGGGGACGGCGTTCGGAGGGCGTATACATGTGTGATAGCCGCGCGATACACTCGTCAAAGCGCGCGAAAGACATGTGGAAGACATGTGAAAGACATTTGAAGGCGCGCGAGAGGCATCGGAGGCCATTTCAAGACGCTATAGGACGTTTGCCAAGACATTTTGAATCATCTTGAATATATCATCAGTAAGATCCAAACAAAATCAAACAAGTTCAAACAAATTCAAACAAAATTGAGTCAAATTGAAACAGACGCTAACCAAATGAAGCTGAATCTACCAAACCCAAACGTGGAAAAGCCGAGAGAATAGGTTCAGGAGCCGAAATTGAGGTTTCGCGATCCAGACATCCGCGTTCCGGAACCGAGGATGCTCCGGAAGGCGCCCAGCTGCGTCCTAAGATAGCCTAGAATATCCTAAAATGACCTAGAATGTTCTGGAATATCCGAAACAAACGCCCCTCGGGAACCTCACCTAATCGTTTAGACGACAGTTCGAGTAAGTGTCTAGTCGATAGGCCTTGCCGCGAAAGAGAGGATCGCTTTTCACTGATGGTCAAAAGAACAAGCTAATTGATTCGGTCATGCACCCAATGGCCCGCCAGAATCCATGGTTTTGGGCGTTGGACACCTTGTTGCACGCATGGGTTGAACAGAACCCAGGAGTAACAGTGGACAAGTTCATGCGCTACAACCTACCCAAAATCGCGGAACAAGTGATGAAGAACCAACGCCGGAAAACACCGAGAAAAACCTCGTACAACTACTAGCGCATAAGGGCAATTCCATCTCTGATTTCAGAGCAAATAGCGCACTTACCACTAACGAGAACCCACAACGGTTCAAATTCAGCCGCTCGCACCAGCAGACCGGGGTATTAACATAAGGCCGGTTTTCCGGTGTCCACGTGGTTGTGGTTTGGGGGACGTGGATGTCCACGTGTAAGGTGGGTTGATAGACTGACCCATGCAGAAATGATCTAGTCTTCCAGCGGCTTCTTTCGAAACGGAAGAGATAACAGAAGCTTCCCAATGGCCTTCGATCTTTCCCCCGGCCTTCTTGGTCTAAGCCGCTCTTCAATCTCAGTCCGGCTGTTTTTCCCCAAATCTGTGGCGAATGCTTTTCCGGATACCAATTCTTCTTCATGCTTTAGCGCGAGTCCAGATACGGTCTCTGCAAACGGAAGAACATGCTTGAGCAAGTATTCTTTGAAGAAATCTTTGTGGACAATATCGATGGCATAAAGCCCTCGCCTTGTCTCGTGCCAATCAGGGACCTCATCCGTTTCATATCTTATCACTCTCACCCAGGGCAAGAGGTTGAGCTCGTGATGTTGTCCGGATACATGTATACCAACCATCGGTGCATCTAAGACACCGATCCCAATTGCAATGTGACAGTCAAAGTACTGGGCTGTCTTAGGTGGAGCTTCGATCACTTGGAAGTGCTGCATGGATTTCAAAATTGGCAATACAAGCGCATGGAATGGTTCGCTGCCTGAGAGCTCAACCGTGCTTCCCCCTCGGACACACTTTGAAAACGTCGCGCAATACTCCGGCTCGGTCGAGAGAAAAGGATGCAGACGTAAGCCAAGCGCGTCCATGATATCGAAATTCCAGGTGGACGGGTCATCATCGCTTTGAGTCTCCAACGTTTGGTGTCGTAAACCTGCTAGTAAGGGAAAGTGACGAATTAACGGTCTCCCCCGGGACAGAAAGAAAATGTACGGGAGAGTTGATTGCTTGCATTCAATCATGAGATTGAGCATAGGACGAATCCGGGGTTGCTTACGACTGCTTAGCAGCCATCCTAGATCAAAGAGCAGGCGTTCGGCAAGTATGTCGATAGTTCTAAGTTCCTTGCTATCTGTATCTATATAGCCCCACTCCTCCTGAACAAAGGGCTGTCCCTCTGACACAGAAACCAATTCACGTAAAACATCTGCAATTACTGTCTGCAGAGGATATCCTGACCTCGAAACAGCTTCTGAGACGTCGTTTTCGGAAATTCCTGCTCCAAGCCGGTTGGTCGAAGGATTGTTCGAGGTAGCGTGCAATCGAGGAATCACCTAGTAAACGTGTAGGGCGACCTAGTCCACGCACTTGTCACCCACCTATTTTGGAGTTGCCGAGGTCGTTACCCATTTGAGGCTGCTTTGTGACGTTACGGCAGTCATTTAGGAAAGGTTACACTATTGCTAATGATAGATTTCAGCCGGGAATTGATTGGTTTTTGAAATCGAGCCGAAAGACATCGAAAAACTAGATCCTATCCCATTTGCATCTTTTCTGAACCGTCTAATCGATGCTGAATGTAGTAAGCTTGGATTTGCTCCGACGCAATTGAAACTTAGCTCACAGACTATGAGCGCTGAAGGCGGAATCGATGGTCAAATCATGGGAGGAATGGGGCAGACGGACCAAAGATGGATTCCTCCTGGTACAAGCATCTGGCAATTTAGAACCGGAGAAAAGAAGACTCAACCGAAAGAACTTGCGAAAGAAGCTATCAAGCCGGACGTACTTGCAGCAATCAAGGCTGGAGCCTACTATGTCGTAGCGATATCCCCGAGGTGTGACAAAAGGAAACGTACGTCGCGAGAAGGAGCAATTAAGACAGCTCTCAAGAGAAAGAAAGCGAAAGTTAGCCTACTTTGGCCACTGCTTCCGGCTGAAGATCTCGCTAGGTGGGCCTCAGAGCACCTTGCAATGCTGCGGTTGTTCAACAGGCCTCTTGGTAATTCCATGCGGGTTGAAGACTGGGAAAAGGTTGGGCGTGATGGACTCTTCGAAGGCGACCAAACACGAAAAACCATCATTGAAGAAATCCACAAGTTCACATCACAAACAGGAAGCCCTGTTGATTTTCGAATCTTAGGGAGTCGAGGAGTCGGAAAAACACGGCTTGTCTTGGAAGCCCTGGCTAGCCAAGGTATTAGAGAACGAGTTCTTTACGCTCAAGATCCTAGCTGCCTTCCAAATGACTTTTGGAACTTGATTCGCGGAAACAAGAATGTAAGTGCAATCATAGTTGTTGATGAATGCGAAGATGATGTCGCTACAAAACTTAGAGATCAGGCTATGACATGTGAAGGTTTGATTAGACTTATCACGATCGATGCTGGTGACCGCTTTCTTAACAATACTCTTCCGAACTACGTCTTCCTGGAAAGATTGCCTCCGGAATCTATTCGGACAATTCTTAAGAACAGATTCACGACTCTGTCTCCAGAGCAAATCGATTGGATCCAACGTGTTACTGCCGGCTATGTGAAGCTGGCCGTTAAATGTGGAGAAACGCTCGCGAAAAATCCTGACTTTGATGTTACGAAACTTGCAAACACCCCGGGCATACGCGAATTTCTCAAAAAGCTCATTCCTGACGACAAGTTCAGAACTGGAATGCAATCTCTTTCGCTTTTGACCCAAGTTGGGTTCGAGGCAGAGGTAGAAGCAGAGGGACAGACTATTGCGTCCTTTTCTGGTTTATCATGGCAAGAATTCAAAGAAGTTGCAGAGCGGATGCATCAACAGGGACTTGTTGGCAAGAAGGGGCGTTACCGATATGTAACCCCCGACTTACTTGCAGATTGGCTCGCTAACGATCTTTGGCAAACACGATCTACTGACATCAAAGGTCTGGTTGAGAAGCTACCGACTGAAGGCAGTAAACAAGCTTTCTTCGAGCGCGCCAAGGACTTGGGAGGTGACGAGCAAACACGGGAAGGCTTTTTTCGAATACTCTCGGAACAAGAACTCCCTACAATATATAGTCTTGATACCAACAGCGGTTCAAAGATTATGTACACAGTTGCCCTTGCCGATCCAAAGTTGGGCCTTCGAACACTGGAGAGCCTGATCAGCAATCAATCAGTAGATCAACTTCAAAAGTTCTCGCGCGGACGACGCAGTGTAATCTGGGCATTGGACTATCTAAAATGGTTCAAAGACACATTTGCGGGAGCGGCCCTTTTGTTGTTGGCTTTGGCTGAAGCTGAGAATGAGCAGCAGTGGTCCAATAATGCGACTGGAATTTGGATGGGCATGTTTCGGTTGCATTTAGGAGGAACCGAGGTTGCCGCTATGGATCGAGTCCCGATACTTGAGAAGGCACTTGGAAGCGAATCTAGATCTCGACGCGCGCTCGCGCTAAACGCGATCGCTGCTGCCATGTCTGGCAACGAAATTCGTGGCTCAGGAGTAGAGATTGCGGGAGCAAGGCCAGTCCCACATGAATGGCACCCTCGAACGTACGGAGAGATCTGGGAAGTCTACAGAAAGATGTTGCAGCTTGTTGATCAGAGTATCCTGGATCAGGACTCGGTGGTCTCGCAGGAAGCGAGGAAGATCGTGACTAGCTGTGCTCGCACGCTAGTAACAGTAGGCCTTGCTGAGGAAATCATCGACCGACTTGAAAAACTAGAGCCACAAAATGACGGGGAACGACGTGAACTCCGCGATGCAGTAAGGACAATTTTGGAGTACGAATCAAAGATTCTGAAAGACGGTCAAAAGGAGAGACTAGTTGCACTTGAAGAAAAATTAGCGGGAGTCACATATCATGACCGGTTGCGACGATGGATAGCTCAGTGGTCATTTGGAGATTGGAGGATACAAGACAGAGAAGGCGGTCCGCCCCCTCAAGAACGGGTCGCACAGCTTGCTGAAGAGGCAATCGAGAACCCCACTGCGCTGAAACCCGAATTAGATTGGCTCGTCTCTGATGAGGCTCACAACGTCGGCTTTTTCGGAAAACGCCTTGGTGAGTTAGATCAAAATCACATTTTCTTGAATGACTTGGTGGCGAAAACCCGGGGTCACGCTCCATTTCTGTTAGGAACGTACCTTGGCGGCCGTGATGCCGCGGGGGATGAAGAAACGGTGGCTCACTTATTGGATCAGTGGACGGAAAGTGACGAACAGCTAGTTGGAGCCATTCTCGTTGCAACATCCATTATGCGATCCTCGCACAGAAATCTCACCCGCATTCTGCAGTTAAGCAAGAAAGGTTGGTTACAGATCGGACAAATGGCAAGACTTGTCTGGACCGGGTGGGCTGAAAAACTGCCCAACGATGCGTTGCGAGCTTTTCTGGCATGCCTTCTTGCTGATGAGAATAAAGCATCTACCGAAGCAGCTCTGATTCTGTTGGAACGTCAACTCAAATCGAGCCCTAATGAAACAGAGAGCCTGGCGCCTTTCGCATGGCAAGCACTTGCGCAAGAATCAGCTGTTGAAGGGGATATGGCCCAGTACTACTGGGGCGAAGTCAGTAAACACTACGTTCAAAGTGACCCTTTGAGGCTTGCTGACACGGTCCTAGGACTATACAAGAGCCAGAGAGTCAAGGCTCTCTTTCATCAAAACGACGAACCGCTAAAGGCCTTAGGCAAGGCTGCCGGGCTAAAGCCAAAGGAAGTTTGGGATCGTGTTGCAGTCGCATTATTGCACAAAGACGAAGCGAGCTTTCGCCTTCAGCTTGGTCTGAAATACTGGTACGTTCAGTTGTTCGAGAGCAATCTCCTTCTAGACTGGGCGGACAAACATAAGCCCGACGGCCCACAAATCCTTGCGACACTGACTCTCCCTAGTGGAGCTCCCCTAAACGAACTCACTCGCCAGCTCTTGATCAGATATGGACGCGATGAACATATCAGGAATAAGCTGCATGGGAATGTCCAAACCGGAACTTTCACAGGCAGCATGACGGTTTGGCTCAAAAGCAAATTGGAAGTCGCGAAAAGTTGGGCAGGCGACTCGGACTTATCCGTCCGTAATTGGGCAAACCAAGAAGTGGCTGACCTGAAAGAACAGGTCGCGAGATTCCAACAAAATGAAGAGGAAGAGATAATCTGATCATTAAAGCGAACTGATCACACATAATCCAAGCGGAATCGGAAAGCATTGGGACAAATTGAGGCGCCACTGGCTGAGTATGAGAAATGTGGTTTCTCCCTGACGCTTAACAGAGACAGAACTCTAGCGATAGACCCACTGTCAAAATCGGAGGAGCTAATGATCAGCTGCTCTCTCAACATTGGAATATGGGGTCCGAGAGGGAACTTCCTTGTAGACCCCGACGAAGATGGCATCTTAGTCCACATTCCAGCGCAGGGCCAACCGTTTACCAAACCTACCAACACTCAATACAGGAGGTTCGTTGATTGCCTCTGCAAGTGTAGCTTATGAAGGGACGGGTCTTGATTACACTGCTCAATCTACAATTTTCTCGAGCTTCTGTCTAACCTTCCCATAAAGACGGAACGGCCTCTGATTACGCACATGTTGGCGCAGCGTGTACAGTGTGCTCTTGTTGATCTCCAGTTTCTTTGATACATCGGGAGTGAGAGCTTTAATTCGTTCTCGCAGCTCCCTGTTGTCGAATCTCCCAAGACTAGCGGATGGTTCATTGAAGTCGATTCTCGGGGATTTGCCTACTAAGAAGTCTCTTTTCAGCTAGCTGCAATGTCGTCGAAGATCTGTAGAACACGAACAGAAGTTTCGGTCTTATTTGTTGGCGTCCTTCCCGCGTTTCCACTTCAATGCAGATATCGGCTAAGATCGCTGCATCATCGATTTCAAATTAGACGAGGCTGCAAATCCTCTCGCAGCATGATGCGTATCAGGAGACTTAGAATTATCCTACGACCCAGGCTGGCATTCGCTCACGAGAACAAGGGAATTCGAGGTCACGCTGGAAAAGTAGAGTTGTGTGTACGCACCATGAGACCCACACACACCGGTCGCTAATCGCTTCGTTTGCGCCTCCCAACGCTCTTGAGATACCTTAGTAATCCCTTGTGGTCTGGACGTTTTATTGATTTCACAATAACCGAGGTAGACAGACCCATTGTCAATGGTTCTAACTTATCGCATACCTCGGCTCTTAGTTTTTCCGTGTTTGAGTCTAGGACTGTCATGAAGTATTCGTGTGAACCCAATGTCGTATACGCTTCTAAGACTCTTGGCTCCTGTTGGATAAACTCTAGAAGCTTCTCTCGCGTTTCGTCTCCATGAGAAGTGGCTGTACCCATGAACGCTGTCACGGTCAGACCCAGTTTCGACCAATCTACATCCACCGTTGCACGCCTCACTATGCCCGCTTTTCTCAGACGTTCGCATCTCTTTGCTATGGTACGCTGATCGGTTTTCGCCAAGGTGGCCATCTCCTTGAAAGTGATGCTACTGTCGTCAATCAGTTTCTCCAGAACAAACAGATCAAGATCGTCGGTCATGTACGTCGCAAGGCTCGGAACGGGCACGCTAGGCCTAACTCTACTCAATGTACGCGCCAAAGTCCATAGGTTGCGTTCGAATTACATAGAGTTTGCTTGCTTACGTAATTCGATTACATTTGACTTGAAATTCGGTAGCAACCGTTAAGAATGTTTTCTCATCTTGAGAATTCGATTGTGATGACGCTATTTTCCAGCTTTAAGCAACATCCGGAAAGGTTTGGAATAACTGTCGGCTTAATTATACTGGCTTTCATCGTCGTCTTCATAATCCTATATCAACGAACACCACCTCCAGCGCCTTAGGCGCTCGAGAAACCCTGCATCGTTGAACCGCGCGAGGTCGTTAATCCCATATTCTCTTTCGCTTCCCTCTGTTTAGAGAAAATGTAGGATTGTTGGATTTTCTGCCAATTGTTCGGTTCAGAATGTTAAATTAAACAAACTGTGACAGGGCAACTGGAACCAAGAAGGCTCGTCCAAGTTCTTACCTGGACGGCGGAATGAGTGAAGTGCATTGTTGAGATTTGGAACATTGTTGTTCCGAATGGTCAACCAAAAAATCAACCAATAGTCTTAAATGCATTCAGCCGGCGAACATTGCTTACTGATGAAAATGTCTGAAAAGAAACTTTTCGCTAGAAAAGCAACAGGACTCGTAAGAGAAATCGGACCTCTAACAGCCGTCATCATTATCCTCTGCAACGTTATGGGTCTCGGTTGGCAGAAACGAATCTTCCAGTTCACGGGCGCAGCACCACTTCCTGAGAACCTCTGGGTTGCAGGTATTCCGCCAATGCTCATGGCGTTCATCGTATGCGGAATCGTCATCCTACTCTCCGTCTTCGCATTCTCAATACTAATCGCCGCAATGCCACGCTCTGGGGGAGGGTACGTCGTAATCTCAAGACTCATCGGCCCATTTTGGGCCTTTATCAGTTCGTGGTGGGAGTTTCTCACCATTTCCTTTTCTTTCGGGATTATCGCCGTAGCCGTCTTCGAAGGGATCTTCTTCATCTTCGGACCCATAGTCGGCATCACCGCAGCGGGAGTTACTGATGTAGCGCTATTCGGGGGAGGCGTCTTGCTAGTGATCCTATTCACAGCAATCGGCTCACTCGGTATCAGATTAGCAGGATACTTCCTGCAAATCATGTTCTGGATACCCGCCGTGCTAACCATCTACATCATTTACCTGCTCGGCATGACCGTGGCCAATCCAACTGCGTTGAGCACAGGTATTACGATGTTGGGCACAGCACAAGGATTCTCAGGCGTCACCGCTCAATCCTACGTAACTGCAGCGCTTAAACAGGGACTAGACGCAGCCGGAGCTAGTACCATAAGCAGCGGAGGCTACTGGTTCGCGGTGGCCACAGCCATGGTTGGCGCCTACTTTGCTTACGTCGGATACGCCGCATCGACATTCGTCGCAGGCGAGGTGAAAGAAGCCAACAAGACCCTACCAAAGGTGCTTGTGCTGTCTTCAGTGATAATCATCTGCATGTACGTTCTCGTATCCTCGCTCGCAGCATACGGATCTGCCGCACTCGGCAAAGTAACACTTCCTAACGGCAATGTTTGGTCATTCTTCGAGGCCTACGCGTGGATGTCTTACGGGACTGGGACGCTGCATAACACTGGTCTACCGCTGATCAAAGCATGGAGCACAACGATAGCCGCCACGACTGGCATAGGCTTAGGCCTATCAAGTCTCAACTGGCTCGTTCTCATCTTTGCCATATTCTGGATTGCAAACGACATTCCACCATTCATCTTAACCGGCTCCAGAATACTCTTCGCAATGGGCTTCGATCGTGTACTACCCAATTGGATAGCCAATGTGAACGAGAGATTCCACTCACCAGTAAACGCAACCCTCATAGTCGGCATCTTCGCACTCTTTGGCTGCTTCTCCGAATCTGGTGTTCTGAGCTTCGGAGGATCGTGGAGCCCGGGAATGAACTGGCTGGGTAGCGGACTAAACTTCATCTTCTCGACCGGTGTCGGTTCGACCGACATCTACGACGCCACATTCTTCAGCCTCTTCGCGCTCTCGCTTGTCTTCCTACCGTTTAGAAAGTCAGCGGCCAGAATTTACGAGACTGCTCCCGTCAAGTACGGTGGGAAAATGGGCATGGCCCTTATAGGAGCAGTCGGTTTGGTCGCCAACCTCTACATAGCCTATATGATCATTACAGCCGAATACCAGGCCGGATGGATGCTACTGGCGACCGGCATAATCGCAGCACTAATCTACGTCTACTACAAGTACGGAAAGTCCAAAGAAGTCGACTACAGCACGATATTCGCGCAGATCCCACCTGAATAGATCAGCCGCAACCCTACCTCTCTCTTCCTTTTTTTCTTTCTCACCTATGCTGAAATAAGTTCGTAAATGAAGCCAAGCTAGTACGGACGGAACTCGGCAACCGCAATAATTATGGGATAACACACTGTCTTTTTCTTTCACAAAACCATTTAAACTCCCCCACTCAAGCCAAGCCGAAGTCATCCGCGTTGCGATTAGACGGCGTTCTATTGAGAAGCGGGTATGTTGCAAGCGCCATCATAGCCGGCATTGCGTACGTTTTAGGATTCGGTTTAGTCGCCTCGGCAACACTTCTCGTCATATCGATCGTGATAACGCGAGTATGCATTTACCTATACTTTGAACGATACCTAGCTTTTCGGAGTTTCGAAGATTTCAGGACTGGCAAGATCAGGCATGAATGTGTGGCCTGCGGGGCGTCTTGCCACCTAAGAGTAAATCTCGGGAAAGACGATGTGGATAGAATTCTGGAATATGCAAAAGAGAAGGGAATTACTGAAACGATCATTGAACGCCACAGAAATCACAATTGGCTTAAGAGACGAGCGGACGGAGCATGCGTATTCCTCAAGTACGAGGGAAAACTGCCAAGATGTTCAATATACGATATTAGACCTACCGCATGCCGACTTTACCCACTAATTCCAACGAGTATGCGGCTAAAGGTTGACCCACTTTGTCCAGGGTTGAGCACAACAGCAGGTCATACTTTCAAAGAGCACTTGTCAACCCAGAATGTGGGAGCATACGTAAGAAAAGTGCTTGGCAAGATCTGACTCTCTTGATTCAGGCCATCGCGCAATCGCAACAACGGAAGTCAGCGGGCCAAACACATATCTCTCGTCTCGAAACATAGCTAACCGGGAATGAAGTTGGTCCGAAAGTCAAAAGTTCAGTATTCCAAGATAGCGTTGTACTGGGCCCCGTTGACCATCGGTTTTACGATTCTCTGGTCGATAGCTACTATTGGGCTCTCTGGTTTGTTCCTTGCTCACAGCCTTGCCGCGCCAATCCTTCTGGGTACACTCTCTTCCATCGCTCTATATTTCATGCGTGACTACCGAACGTTGGAGTACGACGAACGCGGATATCAAGAGAAAATAGGAAGAAAATACTCAGACCCATATCAATGGTCAGAGTTCAAAGAGTGCTCTATGGTTAAGGACAATTACGGACGCCAGAAGGTAAGAGTTTACTTCGAAAGAGACGGGCCGCATAATGACATTGATTCATCTGCATGTGGCGTTGACCCGTACGTATTCCGAGATTTTGTATCTTCTCGCCTAACGCCGACCACACCCGAGGTACGCCCGTCTGATTTCATAGGTGGTCTGGAGAGAGAACTACAGCGTGGAAGAGCGCGATGGGTGACCGATCTAAGCGAAAGCTTCAGAGATTATCAGATCTCGGGAGAAGTGTTCTCATTAGTGGCTCGTGGTAGCACACGTCCCAAGGGATTTCTCCTTTCGCGATTCATGTCAATAGCCGTTATGCCAAACTACAACGTATGTATGTACGCTCAACAGCTTGATGGATCCCGCGCAAAAGAATATGTAATGAGGCTTGTGAGGATCCTGGAGACGCGGCGTGATGAAAAGGACATTAAATGGTCCTGGTTGCTTCTTCTAAGTGAAGAACCTGCTCCCGAGTCAGTGAGCAAACTCATCGGGCAGTTCGGGAACAGAGATATTGGGTTGGGCTACATCAACATTTTGACAGGTGAAATGTGCACAAGTCCGAACCAGTTGGGGCATAGTATGGCGAATCAAATGCAGATGAACCGCCTCGTAAGCGACCTACGGCGGAGGAAATACCTCGCTTTCTGAAATGGTTAGCATTCGTTGAGTTAATATGCTCGCGGGAAAGAGCCTCGTCCGATGAAAAAATGAACGTGCGAAAGCTGCTTACTGAGCATCCGAGTATCATTGGAATCACTGTCGGCATCATAATTCTTGTCTTTATCGTTTTTACCATACTCACAACGAAGCGGCCTTGAAACGACTTCTTCGTTTCGTGGATAGAAGTTGCGCGGATCAATGAACAGCTAGCCCTCAACGCGTTGTAGCTTTTTTATTTTCTCGCCGTCTATCTCTATTAGGTAGGCGCTGAGAATTCCTTCTGTGT
>Ga0074044_10002722_pt1 | contig 15386 bp, 13 predicted proteins | sample BogForMeECP23OM1_FD_94443 | JGI IMG/M metagenome (GOLD analysis project Ga0074044, IMG submission 94443) | Bog forest soil microbial communities from Calvert Island, British Columbia, Canada - Bog Forest MetaG ECP23OM1 | ecosystem: Environmental > Terrestrial > Soil > Wetlands ... | reverse complement strand
TTTGAAATACCCTGCGCATTGATAATTGGTGGCAAGGACTTGTGACCTAATTCCTTTCGCTGTTGGAAGAGCCTGGTGGACCGGTTCGGCGCGGACTTTTTCGCAGATTATTAAGGTTGCGATATCGACTCGAACTCGGGGTCCTTCCTGGTTAATTCGATTATCGCGATTTCCGGGGGACAGTTGTAGCGCACCGGCAACAGCGAACAACCAACGCCCGCGCACGTATAACCGAGCATGCTGCCATGCTGCCACACCCCTTGCCGGTAAGATCTTGGACAATCGGCGTTGCCGAGAATGCTTCCGATGAACGGGAGGCGGATCTGTCCGGCGTGAATGTGACCGCAGAGACAGAGATGGACACCGGCACCTGCAGCCTCTTCAAATATTTCAGGGGAATGAGCAAGCAGAATCTTGAAGGCATCCTCAGGCACACTTTCGAGAGCGCCATCGAGGTCGTCAAAACCATAGCAGTGCGGATCATCCACACCAACTACCCAGAGGCTGCTTCCTGCTTTCGTGATCTCAATTGCTTCGTTGATCAGCATGCGGACGCCAAGCTTCTCGATCTCGCCGGCCATATCGGACTCGTCGTGATTGCCCATAATGGCAGCGACGCCGTGGCGGGCCTGGACGCGCGACAAAATCGTCCGCAGGCGCGGATAGACTGCATCACATGGTCCCACAAGCTCGAAGCGGTAGTCCCCGGTCATGACGCACAGGTCGGCGGGCAAATCCGCAATGAGATCGGCTACGATCTCGGCCAGGCCATCCATGCCATCGATGTGCAGGTCTGCCAATTGCAGGATTCGAAAGCCGTCAAAGCTGGCCGGCAGGTCCTGGAATTCCAGGCGCAGATAGCGCACGACGGGTTGCAACGCGTTACGGATTCCGCGCGAGTAGATTCCTGCAAGCTTCAAAAGGGTGCGCAGGATGGGACGCGCTATGCGCTCCCGCATTACCAGCGAATCCTTGTGGGCGTGCTTCCATTGGCCTGAACACATGGCGGCTTCAATGGCTCGGCGAGGCGCGAGGCGCTTTTCCAGATCGTGGGTAACTTCAAATTCGCTGTTGGAATGGATCATCGGTATCTGATGTTTGAACCAAGACGATGGTTGTGTTCTTAGTACGCTCGCGTCGCACGCTTGGCGGACGAGCGACGACTGCGTTGGGGGGAGACTTGGTGGACCTGGTCGGGTTCGAACCGACGACCTCTTCCATGCCATGGAAGCGCGCTCCCAACTGCGCCACAGGCCCACTGAGGAAGAACAAATGGTCCAGCGGAGGAATCCGGACCAGATGAAACAATTCTCGCTTACCAGGTGAGGTTAGTCAAACCCTGCGCTAAGCAGAAGCGAATTGTCTTCTGCGCGCCGGCAATTCTTACGCAAGCGCAATTTTACGAAAACTTCGAAAATGGATATGCTGGGGGCGAGTGACCACCTCATGAAACTTTGCCCGGCTTGCGGTTGGCGGTATTGGGTGTTGCCTTTTCTAGTGGCTGCGGCCACGGCCCAGGTGGCGTCTTCGCCTGCGCCCGCGGCTTCGGCGCAGCCGGTTCCGTATGCTTCCGTCAGTCAACTGAATTTGATGCTGTCGCAGTTGGAGCAGGCGGCGCAGGCGACGCAGGTGGACCTGGCCAAGCTGCGAATCGAAAAGTGGAAGACCGATTCAAACACCAAGCGCGGCACCCAGGGGGACGTCGAATCCATTCAGCGCAATTTGCAAATGGCCCTTCCGGAAATCATTGGTGAACTGCGAGCTTCCCCGGAAAACATCGCGACCACTTTCAAACTTTACCGCAATCTTGATGCGCTTTATGACGTGTTCGGCCCGGTGGTGGAGTCGGCTGGAGCTTTCGGTTCGAGGGATGAATTCCAGTCGGTGCAGAACGATCTCAGTTCCCTGGAGCGCTCGCGGCGGGGGCTGGCTGAGCGGATGGAGGCGCTGGCGGGCGCGAAAGAGGGAGAACTGACGCAGCTGCGAACGCAAGTTCGGGATCTGAAGGCGGCGGCGACGACCCCGCCCACGCCTCCGAAGAAAGTGGTTGTGGATGATACCGAGCCGCCCAAGAAACCCGTGAAGAAAAAGATCGTGCCCAAACCCCCGAAGGCGAGTACGCCGGCTACGACGCAGACACCGGGCACGACTACCGCGCCTCCGCCACAACCTCAGGCTCCACAGCAGTAGTCGAACCTCGTTTATCGAAGCAAAGTTGCGGGCGAGGCGCCCGCACCACACCATCCAACCCGCCTCAAATGGGGTATCCCCCTCCCCCCTCGATCTTTTGGAATCATGGGGTTAGGGCCAGACTCCCATCAAAATCTTTGAGGAATAAGGACTTATACGTAAAATATTCTGGAATAAGCACTTAGCATTGACTCGGGTGCCGAAACGTACTGCTTTTAAGTTGTCAAAGAGCTAATAAATCGGATGTTTAGAATATCTTATTGGCGCGGGGCGGTCAATGGCATTTGCGAAGGGTTACGCTGGTTCGCCCTCCTGGGTCCGCATGTGAACTGTGTGGCGCCCATGCGGGGCGTGAACTTCGTCTGGACGCCTTTAATGCAGCGCTGGAAGTGCTGCTCCACGCAAAATCAGGGCAGCGCTGAGTTTTCCGCAGCGCCTGAAGGCGCGACTGATTTTGCAGGTTACGGCATCGCTGAAGCGAGCCCTGATACGAATCTGGCGTCTCTACGACTCCTGCCGAGCTTTGCTCGGCTGCCCGGACGAGGGCGTCCGGGGTTACGCGTGCCACGGGCGTTAGATGCGCCTGGGCGAGCTTCGCTTGCTGGACAGCCGAGGGCGGCTGTCCCCACGTGATCTTGGCTTGAGTAACTGTGACATTGGTAACCTAGGGTTGGAACTCGGAGGGGGGCTTCGGGGTCTATAGCTACAGGGCGAATTGAGGGTTTTAGGGCGGGCTTGGTTGGGGGAGGATGGGTCGAATTTTGGCGGAAGCTTGCGGCCGAAAAGCACCTATAATGGGGGTTGTGCCATGAGGGTGATGGCGGGAGCGGCCACTGTGGGTGATTTGGCGGGAGCAATCGGTATCCGGACTCAGGAGGCTGCGATTGTGGCTGAACTGAAGGCTGGATCGGAAGAAGCGTACGCCTGGCTTATTGGCGAATTCCATCAACCGATCTATAGCCTGGTTTACCGGATGGTCGCGGACTCAGCGGATGCGGCGGACACGACCCAAGAGGTGTTCTTGAAAGTTTTCCGCGGGATGAAACATTTCCATGGAGAATCCAGTCTGAAGACGTGGATTTACCGGATTGCAGTGCACGAAGCGTCGAACCGGCGGCGCTGGTGGTTTCGACATAAGTCCAAGGAAACGTCGATCGAGCCGGTGCGTACGTCGACTGAATCGGGCGTGGCTTCGGCGATAAAGGATTCGCTGGTAGACGGTGCTGACTCGCCGTTCGACCGGGTGGCGCATGAGGAAGTTCGGGCACGGGTTGAAGAAGAATTGCGAAAGGTTTCAGAGCCCTACCGCACGACACTGATTCTTCGCGATCTTGAGGAAATGTCGTACGAGGAAATTGCGGAAGTTACGCAGGTTTCGCTGGGGACGGTGAAATCGCGATTGACGCGGGGGCGGGAAGCGCTCCGGCAACGGCTGACGGCCTATGTTCATGAGGCTGGATTGGAATTGGGACTGAGGGGTGGGGAACGGAAGGTTGCGTCCCACTCCGGAGTCTCCTGCGGTGGACGGGAATTCGAGGTGGCGTCATGAAGTGCATGGAAGCTAAATCGATGTTCTCGCCGTATCTTGATGGCGCGGTGACGGGGACCGAGATGCTTGCTTTGACCCGGCATCTGGACAGCTGTGTTCATTGTCAGAGGGAATATGTTTCGCTGCGTCACACGCAGCAATTGTTGACGAAGGTGGGGAGCCGGAAAGCGCCGGATGACCTGTCGCTGAAACTGCGTCTCGCGATTTCACGGGAAGTGGCGGAGTCACGGCGTCCTCGCTTCCATGATCTGCGGATTCGGATTGAGAACGCCGTCCAAGCATTCATGGTTCCGGCGACAGCGGGTTTGGTGACTGCGGTGGTGATTTTCGGATTTCTCATGGGGTTCCTGGCTTTGCCGCTGCAGGCGGATAATTCTGATGTGCCGTTGATGTTGAACACGGCGCCACAGTTGCAGCAGTCAGCGTTTGGGACGGCGCTGGAGTCCATTGCGGATGATTCGTTGGTGATTGAAGCGTATGTGGATTCGAACGGCCGGGTGCAGGATTACCGGGTGTTGTCGAGTCCGCAGGATGCGAAGGATCTTTCGCCTCAAGTAAAGATCATGCTTACCGAATTCACTACCTTCCGTCCAGCGACCTCGATGGGCAGGCCTATAGTCGGGCGGGCGGTTTTGTCGTTCTCCAAGATCAGGGTGAAGGGGTAGGAATCAGCCTTTAGCTTTTAGCTCTTGGCTTTTAGCTCCCCCCGACTGTGCGAGCGTGAGCACCTGCCTCTACTCGTTCGTGATTGGTTGTAGCGTGGTAGCTAATGGTTAACAGCCAAGAGCCAATAGCTTGCCTTTATTGACCCTCCGCGCGGAACCTCTTAAACTGACAATGTAATCTGCACAGCCTACTGTTCTGCAGGAGGGTTCCTGGATCATCGATTTCGGATTTCGCTGTTTGTGGCCTTGCTGGGGCTGGCTGTGCACGTGTGCGCGGCTGAGAATCCGCCGAAGGTTGCGTTAGATAACAACGAAGCGTTATTTACGGTTCTGACGGCGATTAATGCTTGTGGCTACGATGCGGAATTGAGCGTGTCCGACCCGCTGCGAAGTCAGATTCGCGGCGAGGTGGTGAAAGCTGTTGAGGCTTCGGCTGAAGCGAAAGAGTCCACTCCGGTTATGTGCCAGTTCTATGCGGAGCATCAACAGGATGATCCGGGACGCACGCTGGCACAGTATGTGTCATTGGCGCTGTTCCTTATTCCTCCGCCGGAACTCACGCTGAAAGTCAAGGAGGCCGACCTTCCGCCGGACGCGGCCTTCGTTTCGGGGTTGGTGCCGCTGATCCAGAAGTTTTATGGTGAAGCTGGGCTGCATGCGATCTGGACGCGGCATGAAGCGGCCTACTCGGAGCTGACGGCACGCTATCACGAACCGCTGGCCAAAGTGCTGTTCGATACCGAGGTTTATCTGAAACTGCCGTCGGCTGGATTCCTGGGACGCGGGTTCACGGTTTATCTCGATGCGATGGGATCGCCTGGGCAGGCGAATGCGCGCAACTACGGAAGCGATTATTACGTGGTGATTTCTCCTGGGACCGGATCCGGGCTGAAGATGGATCAGATCCGGCACACTTATTTGCATTACCTTCTGGATCCGATGGCGTTGAAATATCCGGCTTCGATGATTCGCTTGAAGCCGCTGCTGGAAAATGTCAAGGGTGCGCCCCTGGACGAGAGCTTTAAGACGGATGCATCGCTGCTGGCGACGGAGTGCCTGATACGCGCCATTGAAGCGCGCACGATTGGGTCGAGCAAGACGCCGGAGGCGCAACGGCAGCAGTTGGTGGAGCAGTCGGCGGAGCAGGGGTTCATTCTGACGCCTTATTTTTATGAGGCGCTGGTGAAGTTCGAGAAGAGTCCGGCGGGGTTGCGCATTGCCTATGGGGATTTGGTCGGGAACATTGATGTGCGCAAGGAACAGAGGAATGCGGCGCAGATCAAGTTTGCCAGCAAGGCGGATCCGGAATTATTGCATTTGTCGCGGCCGAGAGAGGGCAAGCTGCTGGTAACCGCCGAGCAACACTTATCGAGCGGGGACTCTGCAGGGGCGAAGAAGCTGGCGCAGCAAGCACTCGACGAGAAGAAAGAGGATCCGGGGCGGGCGCTTTTTATTTTGGCGCAAGTGGCCACGATGAATCGCGATATGCAGGGCGCACGGAACTATTTCGAGCAGGCATTGGGAGTTGCCCACGAACCCAAGGTGTTGGCGTGGTCCCATATTTACCTGGGAAGGATTTTCGATCTGCAGGAAGATCGGGAGGCGGCTCTTGACCAGTACCGGGCTGCGCTGAGTGCCGGCGGCGCGTTGCCGGAGGCCAAAGCCGCGGCTGAACATGGGATTGAACAGCCTTACGAACCGCCTAGACATCCACAGCAGTAATGAAGTGAAATCACGGGTGACCTGCGACCAGGGAGCCAGAGTCTCAAACTAAGGAGAGAGCATGAAGCGAGCAGCCATGATTTTGGGTGTGGTAGCGATAGCGGCCCTGGTAGCAGCGCAACAACCGGCGCCTACGCAACAAAACCAACCTGCGGGAGCGAAGGGTGCAGCCCAGCAAGGGGGGGCCACCCCGGCGACACCGCAGGGAAAACGTCCACCGCAAGCCAAGACGCAGCCGGAGTTTGACGGTTATAACGCGGCCATGGCGAATCAGAAGGATCCGGCGGCGATGGAGAAGGCGGCGGACGACTTCGCGGCCAAGTTTCCGGATAGTGAATTGCGCGTGCTGCTGTACAAGGCGGCCATGCGCGGTTACCAGAATGCGAATAACGGGGACAAGATGGCGGAGATGGCGCAGAAATTGTTGAAGCTCGATCCGGACGATCCGGAGGCGCTGATCGCTTCGGCCGAAGTGATAGCGGAACGTACGCGGGCGACCGATCTGGATAAGGATCAGCGCTTTGACCAGGCCACGAAATATGCGCAGCACGCCTTGGAAACGATCGACACCGATGTTCCGGCGCCTGCGAATATACCCCAGAGCCAGATCGACGCGTACAAGGGACTGTTACGGTCCACGGCATATTCGGTGCTGGGTACGATCGAATACGATCAGGAAAAATACGCGGAGGCGGAGGGTTATTTTCACAAGTCGATTGACGCTTATCCGGCGCAGCCAGATCCGGTAGTGGTGTTGCGTTTGGCGTTGGCACTGGACAAGCAGGGGAAATATCCAGAGGCACTGAAAGAGGCCAACCGGGCTGTCGAATTGACCCAGGATGGAACTACCGCGGGAACCACGGCGCGGCATGAACGCGACCGGTTGATGCAGTTGACGGGTAGCGTTATTCCCAGCAGCGGTAGTCCTGCTCCTGCGGCGAAACCGGCGGAGCCCGCGACTCCGAATGCAAGTCAACCTCCGCATTAGCCGGGGGAGTTCATGCCGGGATATCTGGACAATGGAGGAGCGAAGCGCAGCGGCTGAGCGGCATCAGGGCTGAGCGGCACGGCTGAAGCGGTGCGCTGCCGCAGCCGAGCGAGAACGGTAGAAACGCAGCCAGCTACATTTCTACGGATTAGGAATGCATGACTGGGCTGCAATCAAATTGTTTATGAAGCCGCGAAACAGGTCGGAGTTGGAGCAGGCCCTGGAGTATCAATTCTCCCGACCGGAACTGCTGGAGCAAGCTCTCACGCATAGCTCGCACGCTCGGGAACTCGAATCGGCACAAGCGCAGACACCAACGGCAACGCGGGTGGAAGACAATGAGCAACTTGAGTTCCTGGGAGACGCCGTCCTGGGGCTAATTACGACTGAGGAGTTGTTTTGCCGTTTTCCGGAGTTTCACGAAGGCGAGCTGTCGAAATTGCGGGCGCATCTGGTGAGCGAAAGACATTTGATCCAGGTGGCGCGGCAATTGGAACTGGGGCAGTACCTTCGGCTGGGCCGGGGCGAAGAGAAAAGCGGCGGGCGCAACAAGACTGCCCTGCTGGTCGACGGGTTGGAAGCGGTGCTGGGAGCGATGTACGTGGATAGCGGGCTGGAGACGGTACGGCGCGTGGTGTTGCAGCATGTGGTCGTACCGGAGTTGGAAAATATGGCGCGAAACGGGAGTAGTTTGCCGCTTACCGACTATAAGTCAGCGCTGCAGGAGAAGCTCCAGGCCACCGGCCGTTCGCAGGCATCTTACGTATTGGTGAAAGAGTTGGGACCGGAACACAACAAGACTTTTACGGTTGAGGTTCGGCTGCAAGCGGTGGGCAATCACAATGAAACCGAATTCGTGGGCCGAGCCGAAGGGTCTACCAAGAAAAACGCCGAACAGGGTGCGGCACACCAGGTACTGAAGCATCTGGCGTCGCTATCGGGGGATTCGGGCAGCAAGATGCCTGGCAAGGGACGCCCCTCGTTGGAAACGTGATGGGGAGAACGTCACACCCTGATTGGTTGATGTCGCTGCAATCACTGCTGACCACGGTGGTAATTGCGGTTTTTGTCATCACATTTATCATTCAGGCTTTTCAGATTCCCTCCGAATCCATGGAGAACACATTACTGATCGGGGATTACCTGTTGGTGGACAAGTTGTGTTATGGGGGCAGCAGATTCTTGGATCGAATCTTGCCCTACCGCACGGTACATCGCGGGGATATTGTAGTTTTCCATTATCCGGTGCATCCCAGCGAACACTTCGTGAAACGCGTGGTGGGGGTGCCGGGGGATCGCATACGCCTGATCAATCGGCAGGTGTACGTGAACGGCGCTCCGCTCACAGAATCCTATGTACGTTACAGCTCGCCGGTGCATGACATATTTCGGGATGAGTTTCCCCGCCTGGACATTCCAGTGCCGGGCCTGGAGGGCGGGTGGTGGTTGCAGATGAAGAAACTGGTTGAGGACGGCGAACTGATTATTCCGGACGGGCACTACTTCGTACTCGGCGACAATCGGGACGAGAGTCTGGACAGCCGCTATTGGGGCTTCGTGCCGCGGGCAAACATCATCGGGCGTCCACTGCTGATTTACTGGTCGGTGCGGAGCGCGGAGGAGGATATGCCGGTTTCCTCCACGCCGGGTGATAAACTTTATCATTTCGCCTACGCGGTCAGCCATTTGTTTCAGCTCACTCGCTGGAACCGGACATTTCGAGTAGTCAACTAAGGGCGGACATCGCCCACTAACGGGATAAAAGCTAGTGGCCAAAAAAGAAATTGTTCAGGCGGAAAAGCCGCGCGAGACCACGGTCGAGTTTCTGGCGTCCCTGGCGGCGGTACTGGTGACAGGTCTGTTCATCATTACCTTCATCGTGCAGGCATTTGAGATTCCTTCGAGTTCGATGGAAAACACGCTGCTGATCGGGGATCACGTGTTTGTGAACCGCGAGCAGTTCGCGCCGCGCACACGCTGGCTTGGTCCAGTACTGCCCTACCGGCAGATACATCATGGGGACATCGTGGTGTTTCTGTCGCCCGCGGAACCTGGGCTTTACGTGGTCAAGCGAATTATCGGCATCCCCGGAGACCGCCTTCGTTTACGCGATGGAGTGGTGTACCGCAATGGGGAGAAGCTGAACGAGCCCTACGTGATTCATCAAAGCGGCGAGAATAGTTACAATCCCTACCGCGATAACTTTCCCGCGGTGGCGCCGACTGAATTTAACAACGTGACTCCGGAATGGGCACTGGCACTGCCGCAGCACATTCAGGGTGACGACGTAGTGATTCCTGAGAACAGTTATTTCGGGATGGGAGACAACCGCGACGTGAGTCTCGACAGCCGTTATTGGGGTTTCATCCCGCAGGAAAACGTGATTGGGCGGCCCATGTTTATTTACTGGTCATTTGAGACGCCGGCGGGGCAGTATCTGGAGCGGGAAGTAAGCCAACGGGTCGGGTTTCTGGTTCATGTGGTGATCCACTTTTTCGACGAGACACGTTGGCGCCGTACGTTCATGGTGGTGCGGTGAGATTTTGGCGATCGAGGCGCGGGGTTGTCACGCTGGGCGTTGTTCTGCTGCTGGCGTTATTTCTCGTGCGTCCGGGGGCAAACCAGCTTAAAGCACGGATTGTGAATTCTATAAGCCTGGCTTTGGGACGGCCGGTGGATGTAGCGGCAGTGAAACTGCGCTTGCTTCCCCACCCCGGGTTTGATCTTGAGAACTTCGTCGTTCACGACGACCCAGCCTTTGGCGCTGAACCGATGCTTCGTGCCTCAGAGGTGACGGCGTCGCTGCGCATAACGTCGCTGCTGCGCGGGCGGCTCGAGATCGCGCGTCTAAACCTCACCGAGCCCAGCCTGAACCTGGTACAGAACGCGACAGGACATTGGAATCTGGAAAACCTCATTGAGCGTGCAGCGAAACTTCCAGTTGCCCCCACGAGCAAGGCGAAGACTGAGAGACGACAGGGCTTCCCTTACATTGAAGCTGACCGCGGCCGCATCAATTTCAAGTTCGGGCCGGAGAAGAAGCCTTACGCACTGACCGAGGCGGATTTTGCTTTGTGGCAGGACTCGGAAAATGCGTGGGGCGTGCGGCTGAAGGCTCAGCCGATGCGGACGGATTTCAATCTCAGCGACACGGGCACGCTCACGGTAGACGGATCGTGGCAGCGAGCGGAAACACTGCGCAATACGCCTCTGCAGTTCAGCATGGAGTGGGACGGCGGGCAACTCGGCCAGTTCACGAAGTTCGCGTATGGCAACGACAAGGGCTGGCGTGGGTCATTGAAACTCTCTGCGACGCTTACAGGTACGCCCGCGAATCTGGCGATAGCGGCAGCGGCTTCGGTAGGCGATTTCCGCCGGTATGACATTTTCGGCGGTGGCGATTTACGGCTGGCGGCCCAGTGCAGCGGCCGTTACAGCTCGGTGGATCGCACGCTCTCCGAAGTTGCGTGCAGCGCTCCGGTCGGCGACGGCACGATTACCCTCGCTGGCAGCATTAAGGGTCCCTTCTCATCGCGCGATTACGACCTCACGTTATTTGCTCGGGATCTGCCCATTCAATCGCTGATCGCACTTGCGCGGCATGCGAAACAAGGCATGCCGGATGATTTGGTGGCAGCGGGACAATTGGACGGGCGAATGAAGCTTCGGCGCGCCGCCAGTGCACGAGCGAGCGACGTGGTTTGGGAAGGCGGCGGCGAAACCTCCGGGTTCGAACTCAGTTCGAAAGTCACGAACACTGAGTTGGTGCTGGGAAGGATTCCATTCGCGTTATCTCCTCCGATAGATCCGAGATCGCGAGCCTCCTTACGAGAAGTCGTTGCTTTTCCGCCAGAACCTTATCTGGTCGTCGGTCCATTCAATCTGGCTCTGGGAAGGGCTGCACCGGCGACGGTGCGCGGGTGGGTTTCGCGCTCGGGATACACCTTCGCCGTCCAAGGTGATGCGCAGGTGCAACGTCTGCTGCAGTTGGCGCGCACAGTGGGAATCCCCACTCCACAGCCAACTGCGGAAGGATGGGCCAAAGTCGATTTGCAAATCGCCGGTGGTTGGTCAGGATTCATCGCACCGAAAGCTGTGGGGAAGGCGCAACTGCATTCCATTCACGCTGAAGTACGCGGGTTGAATGCGCCGCTGGAAGTTACTTCTGCAAATCTTCTGCTGACTCCGGAACAAATTGAGGTGCAGAACCTGACGGCGTCGGTGGCGGACACTTCATGGCGCGGGTCTCTAGCGCTGCCGCGGCAGTGCGCGGCGCCGGACTCTTGTCCGGTACGCTTCGATCTGCACGCCGACGAGATTGCGACGGATGGGCTGAACCAGCTAATCAATCCCCATGTTCGCAAACAGCCTTGGTACCACTTTCTTTCTTCGCCGGCGCCCGGAGTTCCCTACCTGCTCACCGTACACGCTGTGGGCAAACTTGCGGCCAATCGAGTAGTGGTTCATAAGTTTGTTGGGAACCGAGTTTCGGCAAACGTGGACCTGAACAAGGGCAAACTGCGATTGTCGGATCTGCGGGGCGAGGTCTTGGGCGGCAAGCATATCGGTGAGTGGGAAGCGGACTTCATTGCAAAGCCCCCGGTGTATAGCGGAGGTGGGACGCTGGAGCGGATCGCATTGGAGCAACTTTCTGAAAACATGGGCGATGACTGGATCACAGGCTCGGCAACGGGAACTTATCGGGCGAAAACATCGGGTCTGGACGCGGCTGAACTGTTTGCCTCGGCCACTAGCACTCTGAAGGTAGATGCGCGGGACGGTCTGCTGCGCCACGTTGCGTTGGCTGAAGGTACGGGACCACTGCAGATGCATCATTTGGTGGCTGACTTGTTCTTGCACGATGGCGAGTTTGAAATTCAGGAGGGCAAGCTGGAGACTGCTACGAGTGTCTACCAAGTGAGCGGCACGGCATCTCTGAATCGTGTTCTGAATGTGAAGTTGACGCATGAGGGGGCTCCGGGCTTTAGCATCACGGGGACGCTGACGGAACCGCACGTGTCGCCAATCTTGAATCCGGAGACGCAAGCTGCCCTCAAACCGTAAGACGCAAATTCCGCGTGTTTGTGCGCCGCTCACGGCGCGTAGCCCGCACCACGCAGCACTTTCCCGGGCTTTGCTCCTGTCATTTTGCCTTGATCAATCACCGGCATCCCGTTCACCAGAACATATTCCATGCCCTGTGACAACTGATTGGGATTGTCGAACGTAGCCACGTCACGGACCGTTGCTGGATCGAAAACTACGATGTCGGCCCACATGCCTGCTTTCAATACTCCGCGGTCCGTTAGGCGCATGCGTTGCGCCGGGAGAGCGGAAAATTTGCGAATGGCGTCTTCCAATGTGAGCTTTTTTTCTTCCCGAACATACTTACGCAGGATGCGCGGGAAGGTGCCGTAGGCGCGGGGATGGGGATGTTCCTGGCCAAGAATTCCGTCGGGCGACGTTCCTTCGGAGTCGTTATCGATTGAGACCCATGGCTGCTGCAAGGCTAGAGCAACGTCCGGCTCAGACATACCGAAGACCGCGACTTGGGTGAATGCGTTGTCTTCAACCAGGAGATCGAAGAGTGAATCCATTGGATCTTTATTCCAGATTTTTGCGACTTCTGCCAGCGTCTTGCCCTGTAGCGGTAGAAGCGTCGGATTCTGAACCACGCAAATCTGAACCGACTCTGGTCCGGGAATGGCCAGCCATTCGTTCTGCCAGTCAGTCGACGGGGTCAGCAGATCCTTGCGAATGCGCTGCCGGATCGCCGGATCTTTCAGACGATCGATTAGCTTGGCGTCACCACCGTCGTGCGCCCAGGGCGGAATGAATGCCGACATGGTATTGAACCAGGCGGTGTAAGCGTAGGTGTTCGCACTGACGTCGATGCCGTCGGCGCGCGCGGCGTTGATCTTGGCCACTACTTCAGGCATACGTCCCCAATTTTGTTTACCGGAAACCTTGATGTGCCAGATTTCGACCGGAATGTTGGCTTCGCGTCCGATGCGAAGAGCTTCGTCAATGGCGGGAATCACCCGGTCACCTTCATCGCGCATGTGCGTGGCATAGATGCCGCCGGATTTCGAGGCTTCGGAGGCTAGCGCGATCAGCTCATCGGTTTTGGCGTAGGGAGCAGGGGCATACTGCAGGGCGGTGGAAACACCGACTGTGCCGTCGCGCATAGCTTGGCCCACCAGCGCTGTCATCTGATTGAGTTGCTCGGGCGTGGGTTGTTTGTCGTCGTCTCCGAGGACCATGCGGCGCACCTGGGTTGCGCCTACGTAGCTGGCGAGATTAATTCCCATGCCCTGCTTTTCGAGTCTGGCGAAATACTCGCGGAACGAGCGCCAGTCGGGAGTGATGTGGTAATGATTGTAGGTGGCATGATCGGCGCGAATGATCGCGTCATTGAGCGGGGCTGCCGAGCCACCTTCACCAGTGATTTCAGTCGTGATGCCCTGGTAAATTTTCGAAGGCAAGCGCGGATCGACGAGGATTGTCAGCTCGGATTGGCCGAGCATATCGATGAAGCCGGGCGCTACAACTTTGCCGTGCGCGTCGATGGTTCGCGTGCGTGGTGCGTCGGCTAGATTGCCGATGGCTGCGATCTTGCCGTCACGGATAGCGATGTCGCCGGAATACCAGGGCGAGCCTGTGCCATCGATAATGTGGCCGTTGGTAATGACAAGGTCGAAAGGCCGGGGCGGCGGAGCAGACCACACGAAAGACCAGCTTGCGAGGATGAGAATTGCCAACCAGCTTTGGCGCAGTATGGGTCGTGTCACGAGGTTTCTCCGTAGTCGTGTCTTGAATCAGCTTACATCCGAACAGGAGCCGTCGGGACCGGCGGTCGCCGCCAGCGCAGGCTGAGTCCGATCAGGCTCCAGATCCCTAGTGCCAGCCACTCGTATACAGTGAAGTGCCCGGGGATGCCGGGAGCAATTTTCATTAGGATCATGAGCACTCCGACGACCGCTCCGACCAGAGCAATAAAACGTTCGCGCGGGGCTGGTCCCATTTGGTAATAGGCCGCGCATGCTGCCAGCCATCCGATGGCGGAAGCCACGGAGCCGACTTCGGAAACAGGTACTAGAATGGCATCGCCCAAGAACATGCTTGCGGCGGTGGCTAGTCCGATGCACAGCACGGCAACGGAGGGCGTCTGATTGCGTGGGTGCACATAGCCCAGGCGCCGGTCCACCAGGCCACGCCGTCCAATGGCGAATAACAGACGGCTGGCTGCGATGAAGTTTCCGTTGAACACTTTGAAGAGCGAGAGCAGGGCGGCGGCTAGTATGACGCTCACAATCCAACGGGAGCCCACGGCGCGCTCGAAGGCAAGTGCGGTCATGAATCTTTCGTGCGTGAGTTGCTTCCACGGGGCGACGTATGCGACGGCTGCAATCACGATGATGTAGAAAAGAATGCCGACCACGATTGCCATCCAGATGGCTTTGAAGAAGCCGCGGGCGCGGAATTCCGGGCTGGCCTCTTCTGCTCCTTTTACAACCGATTCGAAGCCGGTCATGAAGTAGGGAACGATTTGCATTACCAGAAGGACCGACACGAATGGGCTATGAGTAAACAGCGGCGGGAAATTCCGTGGTGAGCCTTTGCTGACTCCGAACCCGACGAAGAGCACGAACAACGCCAGTGTTCCGAAGGCGGTCCAGTTCTGAAAAGTGGCGCTCAAGCGGATGCCGTGATAATTCAGCAGAGTGAGCAGACCAGTCAGGCCGAGACCAATGAGCAGATGCGGCAGATAAACGGGCTGGCCAGCGAGGCGGTAGAGTTCCACTGAATCCAGCGGAGGAAAGATGTAGCCTGCTATCTTGCCGACCGCGACCGCTTCCCACGGACAGACGATGAAATAGGCGAGGATCATCATCCAGCCTGTGGCAAAGCTGATCGATTGGGGAAAGACTTTGGCTGTGTATGCGACCTCGCCCGCGGCGTCCGGCATGGCGGCGACGAGTTGGCCGTAGACGTAGCCGATCGGCAGCAGCAGCGCTCCACCAATTGCGAAGCCGAGGATTGCGCCCAAGGCACCGCCGCGCAGCAGCCAGTCATCCATCACGACCAGCCATCCGACGCCCACCATGGTGCCCCAGCCGAGGGCAAAGTAATCGACCACGCGGAGTTTGCGAGCGAGAGTGAGCACGCGGCGCGAATTATAAAGCATTGCGCCTGGTCGCGGGCTGTGCAGACTCCGCTCCTATCGGCCAATCGATATGCTATGTTTCTGCGCAGGACGTTTGAGAAGCGG
>Ga0074044_10002719_pt1 | contig 15398 bp, 9 predicted proteins | sample BogForMeECP23OM1_FD_94443 | JGI IMG/M metagenome (GOLD analysis project Ga0074044, IMG submission 94443) | Bog forest soil microbial communities from Calvert Island, British Columbia, Canada - Bog Forest MetaG ECP23OM1 | ecosystem: Environmental > Terrestrial > Soil > Wetlands ... | reverse complement strand
GCAGGCTCAATGACGAGGGCTGTGTTGGCTCTCATGGGTGTATCCTTTCTTTGGTTTATGGTTCTTTCGCTTAGAACCGGGATACACCCTCTCGCCTTTTTACACACGATTCCTTACACCACCAGCCATTCGTTTAGAGCGATTTTAAGCATGATTTTACCTGTTGATCCATTAACATGTCGTTATTTGAATTCTTCTACGGAAGCATTTTTAGAACTTGCCGAAAAGTCGAACCTCAACAATCCAAGCCTGTTTAAATAACAGTAGTTTGTTTTTTGTTTAGCCTGCTTTCAAATTAAGACACTGCCCCTGCGCGGTTGTCCTTTGCTTCTCCCAAATCTTCCGGTAGATTTACCGATTGTTTGATTCGAAGAATTCGGAATCGTGAGCAAAGAATTTATCAGGATCGGCGGCGCGCGTGAGCACAATCTCAAAAATCTCACGCTGAACATCCCGCGCGACCGGCTGGTGGTCATCACCGGCCTCAGCGGCAGCGGCAAGTCGTCGCTCGCCTTCGACACCATCTACGCCGAGGGCCAGCGCAAATACGTCGAAAGCCTCTCCGCCTACGCCCGCCAGTTCCTCGACCAGATGCAAAAGCCGGAGGTGGACTTCATCGAAGGCCTTTCGCCGGCCATTGCCATCGAACAGCGCAGCTCCGGCTCCAGCCCGCGCTCCATCATCGCCACCACGACGGAAATTTACGATTACCTCCGCCTGCTTTACGCGCACATCGGCAAGCCGCACTGCCCGGACACCGGCGTGCCCATCGTCTCCCAGACCACCAGCGACATCGTGGACAAAATCCTCGCGCTGCCGCCCAAAACCCGGGTGATGCTGCTCGCGCCGGTCGTGCGCCGGCAAAAAGGCGAATTCCGCGACGTCATCGAACGCCTCGCCCGTGAAGGGTTCGTCCGCGCCCGGGTGGACGGCGAATTCGTCGAACTCGCCGCCGACACGCGCGTCAAGCTCGACAAAAAGAAATTTCACACCATCGAAGCGGTCGTGGACCGGCTGGTGATGGACAACAAAATCCGCGTGCGGCTCGGCGATTCGGTCGAAACCGCGTTGCGCTGGGGCGAAGGCGTCATGTTCACGCTGCACCAAACACCAGAAGGCAGGGCGGGCAGTCCTCTGCCCGCCGCCCGCCCAAAAACCAATGACGGCGCGCAGGGGACTGCGCGCCCTACCAACGACGAATGGACCGAAACGCTTCATTCCAACAAAATGTGCAGCCCGGCCACCGGCAAAAGTTACGATCCGCCCACGCCGAAACATTTTTCCTTCAACGCCCCGGCGGGCGCCTGCCCGGTCTGCCACGGCCTCGGCCAGAAAATGATTTTTGACGAAAGCCTGGTCGTGCCCGACCCGGAAAAATCGCTCGAGGACGGCGCGGTCCAGCCCTGGCGCCGGGCGGGCAAGCGGATGAACATTTATTACAAGGCGATGCTGCGGTCGGTCGCGGCGCATTTCAACGTCAGCCTGGAAACGCCCTGGAAAAACCTGCCGGACGATTTCAAAAAAGTTTTGCTGCACGGCTCGGGCGAAGCCGAGGTTGATTTTAATTTCTGGCGCGCGGGCAGCCAGCACACCATCAGCCGTCCGTTCGAGGGCGTCCTGCCGAACCTGGAGCGGCTGTTCACCGAAAGCGAAAGTGAATTCGTCCGCAACCGCATCAAGCCTTACATGAGCCCGCAGTTCTGCGACGTTTGCAAAGGCAAACGGTTAAAACCGGAAATCCTGGCGGTGACATTGGGTCATGCAGGCAACCACCTCACCCCGGCCCTCTCCCCCTCGGAGGCGGAGAGGGGGAATGGTCGCCAAAGCGTCCGCGAATCAGGCTCGTCACGGAGTGCGGATGGACTGAGTGCGATTCCCCCTCTCCCCGGGGGAGAGGGCCGGGGTGAGGGAAAACGGAGCACACGAAAACCAACACCGGTTCGGATTCCTGGATTGTCCATCATGGACGTCTGCGCGTTGTCGGTGGAAAAGGCCGACGAATTTTTTGCCGGTCTCAAGCTCACGGAATTTGAGGAAAAAATCGCGCATGAGGTCATCAAGGAAATCCGCGCCCGGCTTGGTTTTTTGAAAAACGTCGGCCTTGGCTATCTCACGCTCGACCGCGAGAGCAGCACGTTGAGCGGCGGCGAGGCCCAGCGCATCCGGCTGGCCACCCAAATCGGCGCGGGGCTGGTCGGCGTGCTTTACATTCTGGACGAGCCGAGCATCGGCCTGCACCAGCGCGACAACCACCGCCTGCTGGAGACGCTCAAGGGCCTGCGCGACCTCGGCAACACCGTGCTCGTCGTCGAGCATGACGCGGACACGATTCGCAATGCGGATTACGTCGTTGACCTTGGCCCCGGCGCGGGCGTTCACGGCGGCGAACTCGTGGCGGCGGGCACATTGCCGGAAATTCTGGCGAACAAAAATTCGCTCACCGCGCAGTATCTGCGCGGCGAACTGGCGATTCCCATCCCGAAAAAGCGCCTGGCGCCATCGGAAGACCGCGGCTGGCTCGAAGTGCTCGGTGCGCGCGAAAACAATTTGCGGAACATTGACGCGCGCATTCCGCTCGGCACGTTCACGTGCGTCACCGGCGTGAGCGGCTCCGGCAAAAGCACACTCGTGGACGACATCCTGCGCCGGGCACTGTTCCGCAAGTTTTACGGTTCCAAGGAAACACCCGGCGCGCACCGCGCGTTGAAGGGTTTTGAAGTGATTGACAAGGTCATCGTGATTGACCAGACGCCGATTGGCCGCACGCCGCGCTCGAACCCGGCCACCTACACCGGCATGTTCAATCACATCCGCGATCTGTTCGCGAAACTGCCGGCGGCCAAGATCCGCGGCTACGCCCCGGGCCGGTTCAGCTTCAACGTCAAGGGCGGCCGCTGCGAAAAATGCGAGGGCGACGGCCTGCTCAAAATCGAAATGAATTTTCTGCCGCCGGTTTATGTGACGTGCGAAGTGTGCGGCGGCCGGCGCTACAACCGCGAGACGCTCGAAATCACCTACAAGGGCAAAAACATCGCCGACGTGCTGGCGATGACGGTGGACGAGGCGGTGACTTTTTTCCGCGTGGTGCCGCAGATTTACGATCCGCTGCTGACGCTCGCCGAGGTCGGCCTCGGTTACATCGGCCTGGGACAGGCGGCGACGACGTTGAGCGGCGGCGAGGCGCAGCGCGTGAAGCTGGCGGCGGAGTTGAGCCGCAAGGCCACCGGGCGCACGTTTTACATCCTGGACGAGCCGACGACCGGCCTGCATTTCCATGACGTGGCCAAGCTGCTGGAAGTGCTGTTCAAATTGCGCAACACGGGCAACACCCTCGTCGTCATCGAGCACAACCTCGACGTGATCAAAACGGCGGATTGGATCATTGACCTCGGCCCGGAGGGCGGGGATGCTGGCGGCCGCATCGTCGCGCAAGGGCCGCCGGAAGCCGTGGCCCGCTGCGCCGAAAGTTTTACCGGACAGTATCTGGGCCGGGTTTTGCGGTAGTCGTTGAATCAACCTTTTATGAAAATAGCGCTGTTTGGTGTCACGGGAATAAAATCGGGCAAACATAACCTCAAGGACCCGCGCCTCGACGAGGTGGACAAGCTGGTCGAGGCCCAGAAGAAAACCCAAGCGCAGGTGGACGTGGTCGGCGAGGACCAGTTGATTGACGCCGACGCCATCCTGGTGTCGGTGGAGGGCCGGGCGGATTTGATTTTGAAGGACCTGGAATTTGTGGAGACGCGCCTGGGCCGCGAACCGCAGGAAGCCGAGCGTCAGGCGCTGGAAAAAATCAAGGTGCTGCTCGAACAGGAAAAATTTGTTTTCAATTCCGGACTGGCACCGGTGGACTTGCAGGCCGTTGCCGCGCACAATTTTTTCACCGCCAAACCGGTTGTGGTGGCCGAACCGCCGGACCTGGAAAATCCCGACGCCCTGCTGCTGCGGGCATTTCGCGAGGGCGGCTACATCTGCTTTCTGACCGTTGGCGGCAAGGAAAACCGCGCCTGGCCGATTCGGAAGGGCCTGACGGCCTGGGAAGCCGGCGGCACGATTCACACGGACATCCAGAAGGGCTTCATCCGCGCGGAAATCATCAGCTTCGCGGATTTCATCGAGGCGGGCGGCGAAACGCAGGCCAAGCGCGCCAACAAAATGCGGCTGGAGACGAAGCCCTACGTCATGCAGGACTACGACCTGACGAACTTCCGGTTCAACAAATAAGCGCGATGCCTGCCGGAAAAGGCGGCTGGCAATGGGAACGGACACCACTTTCATTTCAGCCCGCATTTGATTGGAAGGATTCGACCGGGGCGGAGGGCACGATAAACGTTTCGGGTTGCGGCTTTGGCCATGGTGCAACTTGGGCCGTTCTTTCAAACGCCGAAGCAATGACTTGTTGCGCCGACAGGCTTCAAGCAATTCCATGCCAGCCGGTCGGATATGGCACTTAAGCTGCTTTTAATCAAGGTTGGTGGTTTACCTATGAAAACAACCAATCATCACGGTCGGAAGGTTGTCGGTCTGATGGGTATTGGCCCGGATGGCTCGAACGGGAAACAAGCCGGAACGGGGCGGCGCCAATCACACGACGGACTGGAACAACGAGTTGCCGAATTGGAACAACAGGTCGCCGGGCTTGCGGCAAAAAATGCCGAACTGGTCCGCGCCAACAAGGAACTGGCCGATGCCCGCAGGCAATTGCGGACGCTGATCGACAACCTGCCGGATGGCGTTTACATCAAGGACACCGCCGGCCGCAAGACCCTGGTCAACCCGGCCGACCTGAAATCCCTCCGCTGCCAAACCGAAGCCGAGGCCATCGGCAAGAACGATTTCGATCTCTTTCCGAAGGACATCGCGGAAAAGTTCTGGGCGGACGACCAGAAGGTGATTGCGGGCCAGCCGGTCATCAACCGGGAGGAATATTTCTTTGATGAGGCCGGCCGGAAACGCTGGCTGTTGACCAGCAAACTGCCGTTGCACGACCAGGACGGAAAGGTTGTCGGACTGATCGGCATCGGCCGGGACATCACCCAGCAGAAACAGGCGGAGGGGGCGCTGCGCCAGTCGCACAGCAAATTGGAGCAACGGGTCGCCGAGCGCACAGCCGAGCTTTCGAAGGAACGGCTCCTGTTGCGGGCGTTGATCGACAACCTGCCGGATTGCATCTATGCCAAGGACGCCGCCGGCCGCAAGACCCTGGCCAACCCGGCCGACCTGAAAAATCTCCGCTGCAAAACCGAAGCCGAGGCCATCGGCAAAAGCGATTTCGATTTCTTTCCGAAGGACATCGCGGAAAAATTCTGGGCCGACGACCAGCAGGTGATTGCGGGCCAGCCGGTCATCAACCAGGAGGAATATCTCTTTGACGAAGACGGCCGGAAACGCTGGCTGTTGACCAGCAAACTGCCGCTGCACGACCAGGACGGAAAGATTGTCGGACTGATCGGCATCGGCCGGGACATCACCAAGCTGAAAAAGGCGGAAGAAGCGTTGGCCCGGGAACGTCTCCTGCTGCGGGCGCTGATCGACAACCTGCCGGATTGCATCTATGCCAAGGACACCGCCGGCCGCAAAACCCTGGCCAACCCGGCCGACCTGAAAAATCTCCGTTGCCAAACCGAAGCCGAGGCCATCGGCAAAAGCGATTTCGATCTCTTTCCGAAGGACATCGCGGAAAAGTTCTGGGCGGACGACCAGAAGGTGATTGCGGGCCAGCCGGTCATCAACCGGGAGGAATATCTCTTTGACGAAGCCGGCCGGAAATACTGGCTGTTGACCAGCAAACTGCCGCTGCGTGACCAGGACGGAAAGGTCGTCGGCCTGATCGGCATCGGCCGGAACATTACCCTGCAGAAACAGGCGGAGGAGGCGCTGCGCGCGAGCGAGGAAAAATTGCGGCAATCCGCCGCCCAACTCGAACGCAGCAACCGCGAGTTGCAGGACTTTGCCTACGTCGCCTCCCACGACCTCCAGGAACCCCTGCGCAAAGTCGTGGTCTTTGGCGAGCGGCTCAAGGAAAAGAACGCCGGGAAGTTTGAACCCGAATCGCTGGATTATCTGGACCGGATGCAGAAGGCGACGGGGCGGATGCAGACCCTGATCAACGACCTGCTGGGTTTTTCGCGCGTCACCACCAAGGCCCAGCCGTTCACGCCGGTTAATCTGGCGGAAGTGGCCAGCGGAGTGGTGGATGATCTGGAGGGCCGGATCGAACTGGTCAAGGGGCGCGTCGAAGTGGGAACGCTGCCGGTCATTGAGGCGGAACCGCTGCAAATGCGCCAGTTGCTGCAAAACCTGATCGGCAACGCACTCAAGTTCCGCCGTCCCGAAGAGCCGCCCGTGGTAAAAGTCGAAGCGCAGAGCATCCCCGACCCTGACACGCCCAAGAAACAGCTTTGCCGGCTGACGGTCAGCGACAACGGCATCGGTTTTGAAGAGAAATATCTGGATCGCATATTCAACGTTTTCCAGCGGTTGCACACCCGCAATGAATACGAAGGGACGGGGATGGGGCTGGCCATAGTGAAGAAGATTGCGTTGTATCATGGCGGCGATATCACCGCGAAGAGCAAACCGGGGGAGGGTGCCACTTTTATCCTGACGGTGCCTATGGTCCATCCCAAAAAAACGCCGGACGAAATAAAAAACAAGGAAGACCAAACGCCGTAAATGGCTTTCTCACAAACCGGGTGGTCCGGCGGAATTCATCGAAGCCGGCGGCGAAACGCAGGCCAGGCGCGCCAACAAAATGCGGCTGGGGACGAAGCCATACGTCATGCAGGACCACGACCTGACCAACTTCCGGTTCAACAAGTAAGCGCCGGGCGCATCCGGGCACTGCCCCCCCTTGACCAGGACCCGGGCTGATGCGGAGCGCGGTTTGTCCCAAACCGCAGCGCTCCCGAAAGCGCCTTGGGTGTTTGAGCTTTTCCATCAGCCGTTTCCCCCCGAGGCGACTGCTGCGAGTTGAGACACCTCGCGCTCCGGGGGCAGTGTCAAGCGGCACCGGCCGGCAGCATGCCTCGAGCAATTCCATGCCAGCCGGTCGGATATGGCACTTAAGCTGCTTTTAATCAAGGTTGGTGGTTTACCTATGAAAACAACCAATCATAACGGTCGAAAGGTCGTCGGCCTGGTGGGCGTCAACCGGGACATCACGCAACAGATACGGGCGGAGGAGGCGCTGCGTAAGAGCGACGAAAAGTTGCGGCAACTCGCCACCCAGCTCGAACGCAGCAATCGCGAGTTGCAGGATTTTGCCTATGTGACCTCGCACGACCTCCAGGAACCCCTGCGCAAAATCGTGGTCTTTGGCGAGCGGCTCAAGGAAAGGAACGCCGGGAAGTTTGGACCCGAATCGCTGGATTATCTGGACCGGATGCAAGAGGCGGCGGCGCGGATGCAGACCCTGATCAACGACCTGCTGGCTTTTTCGCGCGTCATCACCAAGGCCCAGCCGTTCACGCCGGTTAATCTGGCGGAAGTGGCCGCGGCAGTGGTGGACGATCTGAAAGGCCGGATCGAACTGGTCAAGGGACGCGTCGAAGTGGGAACGCTGCCGGTCATTGAGGCGGAACCGCTGCAAATGCGCCAGTTGCTGCAAAACCTGATCGGCAACGCGCTCAAGTTCCGCCGTCCCGAAGAGCCGCCCGTGGTGAAAGTCGAGGCGCAAATCATCCCCGACCCCGACACGCCCGAAAAGAAGCTTTGCCGGCTGACGGTGAGTGACAACGGCATTGGGTTTGAAGAGAAGTATGTGGATCGCATCTTCAACGTTTTCCAGCGGTTGCACACCTGGAATAAATACGAAGGGACGGGCATGGGGCTGGCTATTGTTCGGAAGATTGCGTTGTATCACGGCGGCGACATCACCGCGAAGAGCAAACCGGGTGAAGGTTCCACCTTTATTTTGACGGTGCCTGTGACTCATCTCCAAAAAGCGCAGAATGAAATCAAAAACAAGGAAGACCAAACGCCGTAAATGGCTTGTTCACGACCCGGGTGGTTTGGCGGAATATGTCTTCCCAAGCGCGCCGGCAAAATGCGGCTGAAGACGAAGCCATACGTGATGCAGGACTACGACCTGACTCGCTTCCGGTTCAACAAATGACCGCCCGATCCAGTTGGAAGCGGGCATTAAATTAATTTTGACAAGCGCTCCGGGGATGACAGCATCGGGCCCATGAAAACCCCCGCTACGGTATTGTTGCTGGCAGCTCTAACCCTTTCCCTTCCCGTTAACGCGGCCCCGGCGTCAACGGAATCGGTGGAGCAACTCTTGAAACTCATGCAGGTGGACAAGCTCATGAATGCGACCTTCGACCAGATGAACGGCGTGATGAAAACCGCCATGCAGCAGGAGACGAAAGGAAAACCCCTGAGCGCAGACGAGCAGGCCATCGTGGACAAGCAGCAGCAAAAAATGATCGCCATCATCAAGGAGGAAATGAGCTGGGACAAATTGAAGGACGACTATGTCAGGATTTACCAGGGGACATTTTCGCAGGAGGAGATTGACGGCCTCCTCGCGTTTTACAAATCGCCGGCCGGCCAGGCTTACGTCAGCAAACAACCCGAATTGATGAAACACTCCATGCTGATCATGCAGCAGCGCATGGGGCCGATGATGCAGCGAATCCAGGCCATGGCCGAGGAAACAGCGCGGGAGTTGCAACAGGCCAAAGCCCAAACAAACAGTCCGGCGAAATAGTTCCCCGTTCATTTCCCGCTTTTGTCGCTGCGCCACGTCGTTTAGATTCGGGCGCATGGCGTTTCGCTGGCAATGGCTTTTGATTTTGCTCGCGCTGTCAACGGGCGGCGAACGGAGTTTTGCCGCCGGTGCGCGGGAAGATCGCGCCTATGCCGCCGCCATCAGCGCGTTTCAGGATGGGATGTGGAGCCGCGCGGAAACGGAGTTCGCGCAGTTCGTCCAGAAATATCCCAAATCCGACCGCACGGCCGAGGCGATGTTGCTGCAAGCGGAGGCGGAATTCAAGCAGGGGAAACTTCCGCAAGCCATCGCGCTGCTCACGGCGCGCCAAGCCGGGGCCGGGGACCTCGCCGACCAATACGTTTATTGGATTGGTGAAGCGCAGTTTCAAAACGGGGATTTTTCCGCGGCGGCGAAAACATTCGTTTCGTTGACGCGCGATTTTCCCGAATCATCACTGCGGCTCAGGGTTGTGGTGGAGGCGGCGGCGGCGCTGGCGCAGACCAACAAGTGGCCGCAGGTTGTGTCGTTGCTGGAGGAGACGAACAGCGTGTTCCAGCGCGCGGCGCAAATGGATCCGGCGAACGAACTGGTTTCGCGCGGACAATTGCTGCTGGCGCAGGCGAAATTCGCACAAAACGATTTTACCGGCGCGGCGGCGGTTTTGGGATCGCTGAACGCGCAAACCCTCCGGCCGGAGCTGGACTGGCAGCGGGCGTATTTGCTCTACCAGGTCCGGCTGGCGGCGGGTGACACCAACGCGGCGCTGGCCGCCACGACCAACCTGGTCCAGATCGCGCAGTCCGAAAAGAATGACGGATTGCGCGCCGAAAGCGTGGCGATGCGCGCGCACGTGCTGGAGCAACTGGGACAAAAGTCCGGGGCCATCGCCGCTTATCAGGAAATTCTCAAGCTGGACGCGCCGCGGGAGCGGCACCGGCAGGCGATTTTGAAAATGGCGGAACTGGCCATCGCGCTGGACCGGTTTTCCGATGCCGAGGATTCGCTCCGGAAATTCCTGGCCCAATTCCCCGCTTCGGCGGCGACGGACGTGGCGTTGCTGACGCTCGGCGAATTGCACTTGAAGGATTACGCCGCGTCCCGTTTCGCGGGAGCGGCGACGAACCATTTGCAGGAGGCACAGGCGCGTTTTGACCAGTTTCTGGGCGCGTTCAAGAACAGTCCGCTTGCCGGCAGGGTGTATTTGGACCGCGGCTGGTGTTTGTGGCTCGCGGTGAAAATCCCTGAAAGTTTCGCGGCTTTCAAAGCCGCCGCGCAGAATTTGCCGCCGTCGGAAGACCTGGCCGTGGCGCGGTTCAAGATGGGCGACGCGCTGTTTGCGCTGACAAATTACGCGGGCGCGCTGGAAAATTATCGCGCGGTGATTGATGATTTTGCGAATTTTCCAACAGTGGTTCAGGCGCTCGGGGATCGGACGCTTTACCAAAGTTTGCGCGCGAATTTGGAATTGAAGGATGTGGCCGGCGCCAGCAACGCGATGGCGCGGATTTTGAAGCTTTATCCGGCGAGCGCTCTGGCCGATCACAGCCTGTTGCTGGTGGGCGAAGATTTGACGGATTCGCGCCAGCCGGCAGCGGCCCGGGCGCTGTTGGGAAAATTCCAGGAGCAGTTTTCAAATTCCCCGTTGCAACCGCAGGTGGAACTGGCCATTGCGCGCACCTACGAGCAGGAACAGAATTGGCCGGCGGCCATTGGTAAATACAGCGACTGGTTGAACAATTTTTCGACCAACGCGCTCCGGCCGCAGGCAGATTACGCGCTCGCGCTGGCGGATTTTCAGGCCGGGAACGAGACCAACGCTTTTGTGCGTTTCACGAATTTTGTCGCACAGTTCCCGACGAACGCCCTCGCGCCCCTGGCGCTATGGTGGGTGGCGGATCACTTTTTCCGCGCCGGTGATTTTGTGAATGCGGAGAAAAATTTTCAGTTGTTCTTCCAAAATTTTCCGACGAACGACCTCGTGTATCAGGCGCGGATGATGGCCGGTCGCGCAGCGATGGGCCGGCTCGGTTACACGGACGCGATCCGCTATTTCACCAGCCTGACCAGCGACACGAATTGTCCGCCGGACTTGGACGCGAAGGCGTTGTTCGCCTACGGCAGCGCGCTGATGCAGGGCGGAGCGACGGATACGAACAGTCCATCGGCAAATTTTGAACTCGCCACGAACGTTTTCGGCCGGATATGCCAGTTATATCCGACCAATGAACTGGGCGCCCTCGCATGGGGCGAAATCGGCGACTGCGCTTTGCAACTTGCCGCCTACGACGCGGCGACGAACGCCTACGCGCAAGTCATCGCCTCGCCGTTCGCGAACATTTCCGCGCGCAGCCAGGCGCAAATCGGTTTTGGACTCGTGCTGGAAAAACACGCGGCGCAGGTGGAGGGCGGCGATCAAACCGCATTGCTGCAACTCGCGTTGCAAAATTATCTCGACGTGCTTTATGGAAAAAATCTTCACGACGACGAAATCCCGGACTCGTTTTGGGTGAAAAAGGCCGGTTTGCAGGCGGCCGGCGTGGCGGAGGCATTGGGCGAATGGCCGCAGGCAGTGGCGGTTTATCAGAGACTGGAGGATTTGCTGCCACCGCTGCGCACTTTGCTTGAAAATAAAATCGCGGCGGCCCAAGGACATTTGCCGCCGGCGAAAAATTGACGCGCCGTTTGACACATGCGCCGGGCAAGCTTAAATTCAGATAAGAAGACGGTGGCGGAAATCTCTGATCCAAACACTGTCTGGTGGCAGAAAATCCTTTGAGGTTTGTGCGGACACGATCAACCCGCGCGGGCCTGACAATGCCGTTCCGTGAGATGCGGAACGGCTTTTTGTTTCACCCGGCAAAGTCAGCCGTCAAATCCAATTTTTCCGCACCATCCACGATTTGATGACCTGCGTGAGGCCGACGTAGCAAAGCAGGGTTGCCAGCAAAATCGGCCAGAATCGCCACGGGAGCGGCACGAAGCCCAGCGGTTTGGCCAGCGGTGAAAATGGCAGATACGCGCCGATGCCCATGATGAGGATCGTGGTCATCGTGAGTTGCCAGCTCGCGCGCGATTGGATGAAAGGAATCAGGTTCGTGCGGATGACGTGGATGATGAGTGTCTGCGTCATGATGGATTCAACGAACCAGCCGGTGTTGAAGAGCGCGGCGGCGTGGGTGTGGTTTGCGGCGGCGTCGCCAAAGCGCGCGACCAATTCCGGCGTCAGCCCCACTTGATTGCATTTGAAGAAAAACCACATCACGGAAAAAGTGGTGTAATCAAAAATAGAGCTGATGGGACCGATGAAAATAATAAACTTGGCGATTTCCCCGATGTTCCAGGGGCGCGGTTTGGCGATATACTGCGCGCCAACGTTGTCCGTCGGAATCGGCACCTGCGAAAAATCGTAAAGCAAATTGTTGGTCAGGATTTGAAGCGATTGCATCGGCAGGAAGGGAAACCACGCGCTCGCGCCGAGCACGCTGAACATGTTGCCGAAGTTTGAGCTGGCACCCATGCGGATGTATTTGATGATGTTCGCGAACACCTTGCGGCCTTCGAGCACGCCTTCTTCGAGCACCATCAAACTTTTTTCCAAAAGGATCATATCGGCGGATTCCTTGGCGATGTCCACCGCCGTGTCCACGGAAATGCCCACGTCGGCGGCGCGCAGCGCCGGTGCGTCGTTAATGCCATCGCCCATGAAACCGACGACATGGCCCTTTTTCTGAAGCGCCTGCACGACGCGCTTTTTATGCGACGGCGAAAGCCGTGCGTAAACATCCGTGCAATCAATCACTTCGGCCAGTTGCTCGTCCGACATTTTTTCCACATCACTGCCGAGGATGATTTTTTCGGCGTTGATGCCGACTTCCGTGCAGACTTTCCGCGTAACCAAATCATTGTCGCCAGTCAGAACTTTCACCGTCACCCCGTGCTGACACAGCGCAGCAATGGCTGTTTTGGCCGTGTCCTTCGGCGGATCAAGAAACGCGAGATAGCCGGTGAGAACCAGATTTTCCTCGTCTGCTTTTGAATAAGCCATCTGCGCGCCAACTTTTTTATTCGCCACGGCCAGCACGCGAAAACCGTCGTTGCTCAAATCGTTGACTTGTTCAATCAAATTCCCGACGAGAATCGGTTCCATCGGAAAAATCTCGCCTTCGCTTTCGAAGTGCGTGCATTTGGCGAAGACCGCCTCCGGCGCGCCTTTGGTCAACAATTGCCGCTCGCTATCCGGACCTTCGACGGCCACCGACATCATGCGCCGCGAAAAATCGAACGGAATTTCGTCCACTTTGGTGTATTTATCTATCGCGAGTTCCTTGTGCAGTTCCGTGTATTTCAACACGGCGCGGTCGAGAACATTTTTCAGTCCGGTTTGAAAATGACTGATCAAATAAGCGTCGTGCAAAACCTCTTCGCTTTCATTTTTGAACACGTCGCAATGCAGTTCGAGGATGACGTGATCAATGGTCAGCGTGCCCGTTTTGTCCGTGCACAGCACGTTCATCGCGCCGAAGTTCTGGATGGAATTGAGCCGCTTTACGATGACCTTCTTTTTCGACATCGCCAGCGCGCCTTTGGACAAACAAACCGAGACAATCATCGGCAGCATTTCCGGTGTGAGGCCGACGGCCACCGCCAGCGCGAAAAGAAAGGTTTCTTTTCCCCAGCTGTGTTTGGTAAAGCCATTGATGAAAAACACCATCGGGGACATCACCGCCATGAAACAAATCATCAGCCAGGTGAATTTTTTCACGCCCCGGTCAAACGCCGTCTCCACCTGCTGGCCGACCAGACTGCTGGCCATTTTGCCGAAATACGTTTGCGCGCCGGTGGCGACAACGACCGCCGTGGCCGAGCCGCTTTCCACGCTCGTGCCGAGAAAGCAGAGGTTCGTGTGCTCGATGGACGAGACGTTTGTGTGCGGGTCGCGCGCGTCGGATTTTTCGACCGGCAGAGATTCGCCGGTCAACGTGGCTTGGATGATGAACAAATCCTTTGCCGTCAGCAGCCGCACATCGCCGGGAATCATGTCGCCGGCTGATAATTTCACCACGTCGCCCGGAACGAGTTCTTTGAGCGGAATTTCCTTCGGCTCGCCATCGCGCAATGCCGTTGCGGTGACCTTGATCATCGCCTTGAGTTTGGCCGCCGCGTTGTCGGCCTTCGTTTCCTGAATGAGCCGCAGCGACAGCGCGAGCAGCACCATCGCCAACATCACGGAGCCGCCGACGTAGTCGCTCGTGTCCGCCGCCGTCGCGAAAGTGAAGATGGCGAGAATCGTCAGCAAAATTACCAGTGGGTTGCGCGAAGCAATCCAGAGCCGCCGCAGCCAGCCGTGCTGTTTTTCCTGCGCGACCTCGTTTGGTCCGAAGACTTCCAGCCGCTCGGCCGCTTCCTCCTCGCTCAAACCCGCGGGCGAGGTGTTGAGCCGTTGCAGGATTTCGGCGGCTTCATTGGTCGCCGCGTCGCGCACCAGATCGGCCGGACGCTGGCCATCGGGATTTTTTACGGCAGGCATAAATTTTTAGACAGCGTATCGCTCCAAAACCGTAAGCAACGAACGCAGGTTGTGGCGTCCTTCGGACCGGCTCGTGGTGCTTTCGAGGCACGCGCGCATGTGGGACTCAATGACTTTTTCGCTGAACGATTTCAGCGCCCGGCGCGCCGAGACGACCTGCATCAGCACATCCGAACAATCGGCGTCGGCTTCCACCATTTTTTCAATACCCTCAATCTGGCCCTTGATCTTCCGCAGGCGGACGACCAGCGCCCGTTTTTCCAGTCCGGGACGAACAAGCTTCACTTTCATGGCAAAACATTTAACATTTTCCACCCGGCGCGCCACTCCCAAATTGAGCGCTTGACGCATGATGGGGGGTAGGGGTATATGGCAGTGTGATTTTTGTCAACCACACTTTGTCCTGATCGTGAAAAATGGTCCAGCCATCGGCGTGATTGCGCTTTGCGTGGCGGCACTGCCCGCCGCGGCGGAGGTTTCCACAAATTCATTGCCGGTTTCAGCGGCCGGCCCGCCGCCTGACGGGCAGAACTGGAACTGGCACGTCCAGAACACCGACATCGTTCAGGGCTATCCTGGCTTCCCGGCAAAGTATTCCGGGCCAAACAGCCTGCCGGACGGTGGCGAAACCCGCGAAACCGTCTCCCTGGATTTGATGGCTGGAGTCCGGTTGTGGCGCGGCGCCGAGGCGCACATTGATGGATTGATGTGGCAGGGATTTGGCGTGGACAACACTCTCGGCGTGGACGGTTTTCCCAATGGCGAGGCCTTTCGACTGGGTACGGCCGTTCCCAACCTGAATATTCCGCGATTGTTTATCCGCCAGACCATCGGCTTTGGCGGCGAGCAGGAAGACGTTGAAGACGATCAACTCACCCTCGCCGGAAAACAAGACGTGTCACGGCTCACGCTCACGCTGGGAAAATTCAGCGCCAAGGATATTTTCGACAACAACGCCTACGCCAACGATCCGCGCACGCAGTTCATGAATTGGGCGTTGATGGCCAATGAAGCCTGGGATTATCCGGCGGACGCGCTCGGGTACATCACCGGTTTTGCCGCCGAGTTGAACCAGCCGGTGTGGACGCTCCGCTACGGATTTTTCCAGATGCCGCGCGTTTCCAACGGCACGGCGCTCGATCAGCATTTTCT
>Ga0074044_10002718_pt1 | contig 15403 bp, 14 predicted proteins | sample BogForMeECP23OM1_FD_94443 | JGI IMG/M metagenome (GOLD analysis project Ga0074044, IMG submission 94443) | Bog forest soil microbial communities from Calvert Island, British Columbia, Canada - Bog Forest MetaG ECP23OM1 | ecosystem: Environmental > Terrestrial > Soil > Wetlands ... | reverse complement strand
CGAAACAACATACCCTACCCCCATCTCAAGAGCAGTCTTCGCAGTAGCCGAATTAACGTGCGAGTAATAACCCAAAACAGGGTACCCGTAACCAGTCAATTTTAGCAGAATCTCAGATCGAACTAGATCTAGATTAATGATTAGTGCCTGAGGCTTTCCTCCTAGAGCCTTCACGAATTCTTCTATCGTTGTGAATATCCTGAAATTTATGCCACTTAGACGTGAAAAACCTTCAAACTTGGATGAGAAGATCAGGTCAGGTTCAAAGACGAAAATCTCTGGCATACAAAACCAGCCACATAGCATTCACAGAAACGGATTAAAGCTTCGATCATCAAAGATGAGCAAATGATCTTCAAACAAGTACCAGTTGGAGCAATGCAAAATTTTTCTTACATCATTGGTGACGAGTCTACGAAAAAGGCGGCAATCGTGGACCCTGCATGGGCAGTGGACAAGCTGCTTAAGATGTGTACCGAAATGGGACTAACAGTCTCATACGTTATCAACACACATTCACATCACGACCATATTGAAGGAAACGAAGCAGTATCCAAAAAGACTGGCGCCAAGATTGTGACGCATTCTTCTTCACCCCTGCATAAGGACATCTCAGTTGAAGAGGGGGATACGATCCAGATTGGAAAGATTAAGGTGAAAGTGATCCATACACCAGGACACTGCCCCGATCACATCTCCTTATGGTTCGAAGGAAAGATCCTGACAGGAGATACATTATTTGTCGGGGAATGCGGCCGAACAGATTTGGCTGGAGGCAACTCAAGCGATATGTATGATAGCCTCAACAAGATTCTCAAACTTCCAGACTCTGTCGAGGTATACCCGGGACACGATTATGGACCAAAAAAATCCTCAACCATCGGATACGAACGCCAAAACAATTACACTCTAAAGAAGAGATCACGAGAAGAGTTCATCCAGTTTATGGCCGAGCCTTAGCGGGCAGTCTTCAATGCCTAACATTGACCAAATTCTACACGCAATCCAAGACATCCCCGACCAGACCTACGCTCCAAATGATGACAGTTTCCTAATCATAGACGTGCTCTCGAATCTACCTCTTCACAATAAGAGAGTGCTTGACATTGGTACAGGATCAGGCATACTGGGACTTTTCTGTGCACAGAATGGAGCTCACGTAACCGTAACAGACGTTGATGAAGTAATCTTAGAAAACGTGTCAGCTGCTGCGTCCGAACTAGGGCTTGAGATTAAGACAACAAAGTCCAACATGTTCCTAACAATTGACGGACAATATGACATCGCCTTGTTTAATCCACCATACCTGCCGAGCAATGGGGTCGAGGATAGCACGATAGACGGTGGAGTTCATGGCAGAATGTTCATCGATCAATTCTTTCAAGGCTTGGCGACACATCTGAAACACGATGGCCTTGCGCTGCTTTTGGTCAGTAGTCTAAATGATCCACGCCTAATAATTCAGAAACATCCAGAATACTCCATCACTGTCGCCGCTAGACGAGCTCTATTTTTTGAGGAGCTTCAGGTATTATTGTGTAGGTTTCGAGGCTTCCCCAGTCAACGCCTTGATCGCTAGATCGTCCGGGTAGAATTCATCTTCCTTAGCTGGCTTTCTTCCCGCGAAACCATCATGAATACCGTGCCAGAATTCTACCTTGTCCTCACCTAACTTCCAGCAGAGTTGAACACGGACGCCAAGCCTTACAGCAGGAAAATCAACAAGGCCAATATTCATATCTTTCAGCACACAACCCAAGTCTTCAAGCTTCTGAATTTCACGCTGAAGACTCTCCATCGCACCCGTCATCTCGAGATCATTCAACCCGTCCGATCCTTTCTTGATCTCTATTATCCTCACGAGCGTCTTCTGAACCTCTGGGAGAAGCTTATTCGCTTGTGAAGGAGTGAAGAATAAGGGCAAGGCTAACCTCTTCTCAATTCTCAACTGGAGGATTATAACTTTGCACTCAGCGTCAACAGCTTCCAAAGTTTGGAGTAAAGAGTTACTTCAAGAATCTCGACTCGCTCACCTCGCTACCTGCAAAGCTGGTATACCACATGTTGTTCCCATCTGTTACGTATTTGACGGGAGGAACATGTACACTCCCATTGACGAAAAACCAAAGCGGTCAAAACCTGGAAACCTTCGCCGTCTAGTCAACATCTCTGCGAACCCAAACGTCTGCATCGTTGTAGACCATTATGAGGAAGACTGGAAGAGACTAAAGTTCACGATCCTCCTTGGAAGAGCGAGGGTAATAGTGAGAGGCAGAGAGCACCGTGGAGCGATCCTTCGTCTTAGAAAGAAATATCCACAATACCGGTCTATGAATCTCGAGAGTCGCCCAATCATCAAGATATCGCCTTCTAAACTAATCCATTGGAAATCAAGTTCTACTCCAACGGAACCGTATCATACGAAACGTGGTTCAGGCGTTAGACAAAAATCAAAGTAGACGGTTTAGAATCAAGACCATTTTGATTTGTGAAGAAAATGGACAAAGCACAGAAGATGCGCAAACTCTTCAGCCATGCCCCACGTGATTATGATACTCTGCTTTCGCGTCTGACACTTCGCTCTGACTCGATGTGGAGGCGAAGAGTGATCGAAGCTTCGGAACCGCACGAGAACTCATTCATTCTAGACGTGGCAACCGGGACAGGCCTGATGGCATTTAATTTTGCGCATCAGCTAAAGGATGAAGCAATGGTGGTGGGCATCGATATTTGCGAACCCATGATTCGAAAAGCAAACGACCAGCGAAGACAAGGCGAGGAGAAGGCAGTGGAGTTTGTTGCAGGCCAGGCTGAGGCTCTTCCATTCATGGATGGATGTTTTGATTGTGCCACTATTACGCTTGCGTTGCGGAACGTGACTGATCCCAAGTTGGTTTTTCAAGAAATGAATCGCGTTGTTAGGACAGGCGGGTCGGTTGTTTCACTCGACTTCTCTCGACCGAATGTAATGTTTCGTCCGTTCTACTACTTTCACATATTCTGCATACTTCCATTGATTGGCCGACTAGTATCCAAGAGATGGATGGAAATATTCGACTACCTAGCGCTCTCAATCAAGAGGTCGCTGTCGCCTAGGAAGATTGGGGATCTGATGCGAATGGTTGGTCTTTCACGCGTCACCATACGTCGACTCTCAATGGGGACTATCACACTCGTGAGTGGCATAAAGGATTAGCCGAATATTCTTCCAAGCATCAGTCCAATTCCTAGTAGATCAACAGCGATCACGATCAACTTCAACGCTCTCTCTGGATTACGGATCAATGAGTAAGTGGAAAGGCTCACAGTGGTTCCATCTTCGAACTTCATTTCAGCGAGGCTACTTCTCCGCCTAAAGTCCTTGCACCAACGTGAGAGGTTGATTTCAATCATTGCTGTGGCAGCCAATCCTAATCCAACAAGGATACTGCTGAGCGTGATTGAGAGTGAATTCACGAAGTAGCTCGCAATAAAGGGGAGAAAAGCCCATGAAAATGCAAACATTAGGTCGTTGTGGAATCTTCCACCTAAGTAATCTAAGTTATAGGCAAACAAAAAGAAAGTTTCGAGAACAATGAGCGTCAGCAGCACGCTTGGCTGGAGAAGATCTCCACGAGACGATGAGTACAATACAAAAATCCCATACATACCTATTCCTAAAGCTACGGTGAGCGGTAGCAGAAATGCAATCATCAATTCACGACGAGTTACCGTGTCTCCCCAGTGTCGAGCATTCAACTCGTTAAGTGCGTGTGCAGACAAGCCTAGTCCCAAGAAGTACGCGAGCAGAGTCAAAATTACTCTGTCTGGATAGATACTGGATGAAAGCGCTGCACCGATCAAGACGTACGATAGCACCATCGAGGTATATGGAAGATGAAGCATTGTGCAGAATTCACGGACTCTTCCTCCACGTCTGGCATACCAGGAACCTTGCAAATCGCCACTCAACTCTTATGTAGTCCTATACTAAATATGTCTCAATCCTCGCGTGCAAAAGCCTATTACTAGTTGTATTTGGCGTGAGAAAACTAGTCGGATCGAACCATCGTGTCAAATCCTTCACCTGATTCATTCCAATCTCGCGAGATCGCAGTAATTGGTAGTTTCTTCTTCTGCGAAGTCTGCAACACTGTATGTGAATTTGGAGATCCGATGTGGGATGAACATCAAGGATCATTGAAATTTCATAAGATGAAGCGTATGCTCATACTACGTTGCTGGAATTGTGGGAATACAGTAATTGATGCGTACGCAGAATATTCTCCTGAACGCAATCAATTCTGGTGTCGGAATTGTATTGAGAAGGTTGGATATCTAACGTTTAGAACGCCACCTGAAAAATCAATCAATGGAACCTAAGCAACTCATAGCTTTCGTTTAGCCGACGCGTTGTGTTCTAGAAAAGTCATCCGGGAACGCGTGCGTATTTTGCACCCATCGTGACTTTGTGCACGTTAATTAGTGGTGTCGCGTACAGTGAAATAAATGGTTCTGGTTTCGAACTTTCGCCAGCGAGGATTGATCCTGAGCTACTTCCAAGATCAGCAAAATACACCTCGGTTCCCAAGCTGAATATTGCCGCATGAATTCTTGACGGAATTATCCTCACCCTGCTGTCGTAGTGTTCTATCTCGCTCTCTTCAGCTGAGGACCAAACAACAAGCTTGGAATCGTGTGGCTCGCGTCTACCGAGCAAATATACGTTCTCTTTCTCTATGGTTATTGAAGCGAGACTGCCTGTTAGAGTCTGTCGAGAGTCTCTGTAAGAGAGTAGGGTTGTTCGACCAATGATAATGATTACCGGATCGATTGTGCCACTAATTTTGTATGGTTCGTAGACTTTGATAGATGAGTCTCCATACTGAGCCGTATACGAGCTGTACGCTTCATCGAATGATGGGTATTTCGTCTTGAAACAGGCTACCGCTTCCGTGAGCATCGTTTGAAACTGTGCTAAATCCATCGGTACCCGAACGATAACATGCGAGTTAGGTAATTAAAGGCTGATAAGCGGTTCATGAGACATTTAGAAATTGAATGAATTGGGCTTAATGGCGTTAGTGAAAGCTTGTAACACTTCGGATGTGATGCCTGGCAGGTTGAAGCTTGTTCGAGCTTCCGGCAAAGATTTGGTCATTGCAAATGTAGGAGGCGAGTATCATGCCTTGGAAAACTGGTGTACTCATGAGCAAGGCAACCTTTCGGAGGGGGATCTTAACGGAAATGCTCTTACCTGCCCCGACCATGGAGCTCAATTCGACGTAACTTCAGGGCGCGCGGTAATTGGTTCAGACGTCGAAAGACCAGACAGTCTAGAACCGGTAAAAGTATACAGGGTTACGGTACAAGGGAACGAACTAATGGTTGAGATTCCGTAAAAGCGTGCCATAGTTCAGTTGCTCCAACTAATTATTAGAATGAAAACTGGCTCTCACGTTGGATGATAGGTAAGTTCACCATCAACTAATCGAGCACATTCTGTGAACTTGTGTACGGATGAATGTTTCTTGTCGAAGATATGAATTACACTATATCCTTTCGATTTGAGGAAATCGGATATCATCAATCTGTGGCACTGCCAGTAAAGTAGTTCCGCACACATTATGGCAACGTGCCCTTTCAGTGTTAGAGTCTTTAATTCGTTGAATCCTTCAAGAAAGGATGAGCCTTCCATGTAATCAGCGTAGTTTCTGAATCCCCTATTCTTCCAAGAAGTATTCTTCGACTTCTGGCCAAAGCCCTTTCTCCTGCCCCCAAGCCTCTCCAACCATACATAATCGATCTTATGCCTGTTTAGCTCCAGCGGGATTGTGTCAGTGTTGAATTGTGGATTTGTCCGCGATCTCGGGTAACTGCGGACATCAGCAAGGATGGGGATATCGTAGGATTCTAAGATTGCAATTAACTGGTCTATCTTTCTAGTCGAGTGCCCAATAGTGAAGATGGTGTTAGGTGGCAAGGTGCGTGTTTCTTACCGCATCACGTCTACATCATGTGGATAGCTCTCTTTGAGTCCTGAGGGTGAGATCTTTACGAATGTTCCTTTTCCTCGGAAGTGTTCGATCTTGGTTGCACCGCAATAACTCATGCCTGATTTCAAACCACCTGCAAGTTGCGTAATTAATTCTGAACCACTTCCTTTGAAGGAGACAAAGGCTTCTACGCCTTCAGGAACGTAATCGATGAGACTGACTGCACTATCTTCATGTGTTGATCTATCAAATGAAGCAGCAACCGATGCCATGCCTCGAACCAGTTTGTATTTTCTGCCTTCTCTCATGACGGTCATTCCAGGACTTTCTTCAGACCCTGCTAGGAGGCTGCCTACCATTACTGTTGATGCACCGGCCGCTATGGCTTTGGTTATGTCTCCTGAGTTACGTATTCCACCATCGGCTATTACAGGCACTCCAAATTTGTCAGCCACTTTTGCGCATTCGAGGATGGCGGTTAATTGTGGTACTCCAGCGCCGCTCACGATTCTTGTTATGCATATTGATCCGGACCCGATACCGACTTTTACGGCGTCTACGCCTGATGCGATGAGATCTTCGGTTCCTTCTTTGGTTGCTACATTGCCCGCGATGAGCTCAGCTTTTGGAATTTCTTTTTTAATTGTTCGGATTGCGTCAATTGTAATATCTGAGTGAGCGTGAGCAACGTCAACCACTATCAAATCTGCTCCCGCCTCATGAACAGCTTTCGCCCTCTCCAGATACCCCGACCTTACTCCTACCGCAGCACCAACTATCAAGCGTCCCTTCTCATCTTTCGATGCGTCTGGATGCTGTTCTAGGCTCAGCATATCTCTTGAGGTTATCAGGCCTCGAAGCTTCCCGTCCTTGTCTACTAATGGAAGCTTCTCGAGTTTGTGCTCGTGCAGGATTCTCTCGGCTTCTTTTAAGTTAATTTCGGCTGGGGCAGTAATCATATCTTTGATTCGTGTCATTAGATTTGAGACTGCCTTCTCTTGGTCTCGTTCGAAGAGAATATCGCGAGAGGTCACTATTCCTTCTAGTTTTCCAAATTGATCGACTACGAGCAGTCCTGTAATGCCGTATTGCGACATCAAGAGCTTCGCATCTTTCAGTTTCTGACTCCCTCTAAGGCTGTAGGGCTGGTCGATTACGATGCTCTCTGACCTCTTCACTTTCAGCACCTCTTCGACTTGTTGTTCAGTAGTCATGAAGCGATGAATTATGCCAACTCCACCAGCTCGTGCAACAATAATGGCCATCGCATGCTCCGTTACCGTGTCCATGGGAGCACTGACAATCGGCACTTTCAACTTCACATGTCGAGATAGCTGAGTTGTAGTATCAACTTCTTTTCTCGAACGAACTGATGACCGTTTGGGCACAAGTAATACGTCATCAAACGTCAAACCTTCAATGATCTCAACGGGCAATTTTGCTCAATTCCTCCAGTAGGAAGAGAAAGTCAACATCTCATCTAATTAGTTTCATGATAATAGTATAGGATATTCTCAAACCCGCGAATCAAGTGAGAACTGCTTGGTCTTGTTTTTGGGTAAAGAAAAAGGAGCGGAGTTCTGCGATCGCTTTCGTGTTCTGACAGTCTTTCAACTTCGGATTGATACTCGTGTAGTGGGACTCTAGTCGTATATTGTGAGAGAGTATGACTCTGGGTCAACGAAGGTCTCGATAATGCTGGGACCATCTAGGGTCAGACCCCACTGCAGTGCATCGGTCAACTCGCGCGTGTCACGGGCTGGATGGCAAGGTACGCCGAAGTAGTGGGATGGGGGATCAACTGGTTCGCCCAAGTGTACGCCGCTTAGTTCGTATCCTTTGCGTTCTTGCTTAACCTTTAGCAGACTCAGCCATCCATCGTTGAGAACGATTATCGGTACAGCCAGCCCTCTGCGCTTCGCCACCGTTACCTCTCCTACAGTCATCTGGAAACATCCGTCACCTACCACGCCCACGACTGTCCGCTGGGGGTAGACCATCTTGGCTGCATATGCTGCAGGCAGACCGTAGCCCATGGATGACCAGCCATTGGTGCAGTTACAAGTCCAGGGGAGGTTCGTGCGCCACTGGGCTGCTATTTGATGAGTGTGGGCGCCCACATCATACACTAGGATGCCGTCGTCGGGGAGTTTCTTCCTCAATATGTCCAGAACTTGGTGGAGAGCAAGACTTTGAGTGTGCGGACGCAGGTTTTGCTCTAATCGTTCGCGGTGGGTCTGCCACTGCTGTGGTGTCCACTCGTTGGGTAAGGCGGGTAGTTGCGCCAGGCTCTTGATGGCACCATCCATGTCGCCGCCTGCATCCAATAGCACATTGACTTGGGAGCTGATCTCAGAGACTTCGGTGCTTATGTGTATGATAGGGATGTTTCCCACCCATTCTTCGTAATTTATCTCGATAGGGTCGTAGCCGATCGCGAGGATTAGGTCCGCTTGCTGGACGAGGGTCTGTACGTCACTTCGGCGAGCCCTGCCGATAACTCCCATATAGTTAGCGTGTTTCTCCGGCAAGAACCCCTTGGCGTGGAGGGTAAGCACATAGGGCATTCGTTGTCGTTCGATGAAACGCAGTAGACTCTCGGGTGCCTTGCTACGAGTGAATGTTAAGCCGGCTATTAGTAATGGGCGTTTGCTCTGAGCCAAAGCCTTAGCGGTCTTGCTGGCCACTTCCGCCGAGATGTCGGGCAATGAATTATCAGCATGCTTTGGCGAGAGAATTGTTTCAGTAGCCGTAGCCGCGGCCACATCCTCCGGCAAGTCCAGATGTACAGGTCCAGGCGGCTCAGCGCATGCTATGGTTAGAGCTTTGGATAGAGGGCCAGCCACATGCCCCTCGCGCAGTGGTAGACTTGCCTTGGTCAGAGGTTGAAACAAGGCGTGGTGGTCGATGCGCATCTGGATTCTCCGCTCCAGCCATGGTATGGGCACATTGCAGGTGATCGCGATGAGTGGCGTCCGATCCAGCCATGCAGCTCCTACACCAGTTGTTAGGTTGGTTGCCCCCGGTCCTAACGTGGAGATGCAGACGCCGGGCACGCCCGTAAACGCACCCACTGCCTGCGCCATGAAGGCTGCGGATGTTTCGCTGGCGGTTAGCACATATTCAATGGAGCTTTTCCGCAGCGCCTCAATGATGGGCAGCACCGGTCCGCTCGGGATACCGAAAGCCCAGCGTATTCCTGCCCGCTCAAGCATTTGTACAATAAGATCTGCGTTTTTCATAATCTGCTACGATCCCAATGGGCATAACCCGTAACATCGGTTAGGGTGGTCTAGATAAAGACGTACGGCGCAGCGACACGCACAATCGGCCCGAAGTTAAAACTCGTTGCGTTAGATTCGGGTCTTGACGTCCAAAGCCATATCAATCATTGACTAATCTATCTACAGTTTGATAATGAGCATCCAAATCGCCATGCACAAGTTGAGGAAGCCCTTCGCTAATGAATAGAACTAGTTTCATGCGCACGTTGACAACCGTCATTCTACTATTCGTGACTGGAATTACGATATTAACGGTTTATGGAAATGTGTTGGTGCATGCTCAAACGACAATCGTGGCTCCAGTCTTAACAAAGAGTGTTACGCTAGACGGAAGGATGACCGGTGACGAATGGTCCGACACTGCACCTGTTACGTTGGCACTCTATGCTAGGACTGGTCCGAGCGAACGAATGAACGCTACCATTTGGGCGAAGCATGACGATCAATGGGTCTACTTTATGTTCCGGCTGAGTCGATTTTCAGCAGACAATCCACTAGACGCTTGTGGCATTATTTATCATTGGGGACCTGGCCCAATAGGATCCAAGGGAAAACCAAGCGATTTTGCAACAGTAAACAAACGAGGAAGCCCAGAAGAATCCTATGGTTGGGACGGAACTCGTTGGTATCATGACGTGAATGGTACAAATAACATTGAGGGCGCACTAAATCAAAATGGCGAATACGCTTGGTGCGAATTTCGCAAGAAACTGAACTCCGGAGGCGGACATGGCTGGAGTCTATCTGTAGGGAATACGTATGGCGAGACGGAGAACATGTTCGCCGTTGCTTTCGATGCAACGACACAGAAGACCTACACTGAAAGAATTGCTCTCTCGTTGCTATCAACGACGCGCACGAATACAAGATCGTCAACGAACACACTTTCCTCGACAACACTCAGCTCAACGTCCTTGTTTGCTGGGTTAGATACGACACGTCTAATGCAGGTAGCGGGAGCAATTGGTACCGGCGGATCGGTGGTTATTGGATGGCTCTTCAAGACTAGAAAACGGAGACTCATGTCCAACTATCTCACACGAATAGACTCAACCTTCAATGAGTACTCGTTGAATCAAGAAGACTGCAAGAACCGCCTAGCAAAGATGAAGGACGAAGTATCTCATCTACTGAAGAAAGGCCAGATCGACGAAGCCCAGTTTATCTTACTCGAGAATAAGATTACGCAATACATGAAAAGCATCCCTTCCGAAAATACAACACCTGCGGGTACTAGCAAATCAGCATGAACAGTCTCAAACCATTCACAACCGCCGAGAAGCAACAGAATACTCCACGTCTCAGACCAAAACGGCCCAGAAAGGCACGGTTACCCACTATCTGCACAATTAGGGAATGATGTTCACTCATCATGCAGAAACTTGTTTGTGTTGTACACTAACCTTTTCATCCGGGTGAAGATATGGCAATCGACATAAATATGACATATGTCATTATCTAGGAGATTACTAATGTCTTACAAACATCCCGAAACTCTTGTGGAAACCAATTGGGTTAACGACCATCTCAAGGATAATTCACTGCGAATCGTCGAAGTTGACTACGACCCTACCGCCAACTATAACCTGGGGCATATTCCGGGCGCTGTCCTACTCGATTGGATGAAGGACATGAATGATCCAGTAAGCCGAGATATCCTGAGCAAACAGCAACTTCAAGAAGTTTTAGGAAAGGCGGGTGTAACATCTGAGACTAAGCTCGCACTATACGGTGATTTCAACAACTGGTTTGCCGCATTTGTATATTGGATCTTCAACTATTATGGCATACAGAACATTGTACTGATGAATGGCGGGCGCAAGAAATGGCTAGCCGAAGATCGACCCGTTACAAAAGACATCCCATCATACGCACGCACTACGTTCACAGTTAAGACAACCAACGAGAACCTTCGAACCTATCTTGACTACGTAAAACAATCAGTGAAGAAACCCAATAAGGTACTGGTAGATGTCAGGAGCCCAGCCGAGTTTACCGGTCAAGTTACCGCACCCCCGGAGTATCCGAATGAGCATGCACAACGTGGCGGGCACATCCCGGGCGCCGTGAACATTCCTTGGTCACAAGCTGTGAAGGAGGATGGAACCTTCAAGTCTGTCGAAGAACTGTCTAAGCTTTATCAGAGCAAAGGAGTCACTGCAGACAAAGAAGTTATCACATACTGTAGAATTGGTGAGAGATCATCATTCACTTGGTTCGTGCTGAAATACCTACTTGGCTATCCGAACGTCAAGAACTATGATGGCTCCTGGACCGAGTGGGGCAACATGATTCGGAACACAATCGAAAAACCCTAGATAACTCCCCCTTTCACTTTTCTTTCACTTTTTTTACAATGAAATGCGTTAGATTCTCTTCCTGTCTTGACTCCAGCACCTCCTGGCCTGTTTGATCCGACCACCTTATCATTTCAATATCCGCTGTCGGATCATCGGATACAACATGGATAACTTCTCCAACCTGGCAACGTTCGATCAATTCATTCAGCCTAACTAATACTGCTCCGCATTCTACACCAATCTCCCACATGTCATGATCTGGATAAGCTTTGAAGCATCTCGCATGGAGCTCACGGATCTGCGCTCTTATCTGATCTTCAGAGCCCCGAAGACCCATAAGCTTGCTTCTCTCTTCATCAACCGTTGGCCTAATCTTCACGAACCAACCTAGTTCGTAAGGAGAATCATTAGCCAGTTTTGGTTTCGTTTCTAATGTTCGATTCAGCTCAATTATAGTGCCAGAAAGAGGTGCCCGTACGGTTCCGAAATATTTCGAGCTTTCAATCGTGGCAAGACTTTGCCCTCTGATTATCAGAGATCGCTCTGGTTTGGTGAATTTTACTTGGTTGAATCTTCCAGCAAACGATGCATGAACGCTAGTGATTCCAAATTCCGCATATTCACCCCGCAGCTTGACCCAGATGTTATTCTCAAAATCGTACAGTAGATCCTCGGGAAATTCGCAAAAGTCAATTTGCAACCCAAGTCATCCTTGCAAGAGATTGATGTTTGAAAGACATGAGGATTCGGAATGGGACTCTTTAACCATTACTTGCAGACTGTCAAGATGTTCAACCAAAACGAATCTCAGACTCCTATCCACTAACCAATATTAGTGAACTCAAACAGTACCAGTCCTAATCCTTTAAGAAACATTTCATTACGTGATGAAGAGATCTGAACAAGAGGGTTGCCCCTTTGGATATGTGTTGACTGAATCAATGTCAGATGCTTGCACGCCTCTTGATCCATGGTCTCAGGCCCCACACCGGGATGATTGTTGCAATGCAGATGAGGCCAGACACGTAGAATGAGGATGAAAGTCCGTATAGGTCGGACAAGAATCCAACGAGAATAGGCCCCACAAGAGTACCTCCATCACCAAAAATTCGAAATATACTAAAGTAGAGTCCACGATTTTCCGGAGCAGCCATCTCGATGACGAGGTGGGTATAGATTAACGGCACGAGACTCAATGACAGCGTAACGAGAGAGGTCATGATAGTAAGAGCCAAGAACCCAAAAGCCATAGGAAACAAGGCGAGGAAAACAGCGACCGATGAGAAAGAGATCAAAAGTAACCGACTAGCACCCACGCGATCTATTACATCTCTGCCAACCATGTTCGCGAGTGAGTTGATGATGAGAGCTACGGAGAGAATTATGCCAATGTCTCCTAACGACACTCCCTGAGACTTTCCCATCAGTGGAACCGCCGTGTATCGTATGCCAGCAGCGAGAAAGAAAGAAGGCGTACCTATACAACAGAGGAGCAGCAGCCTCCAATCTCGCGCCGATTTGAATAATTCTCCGAACTTAAATGAAGAGAACTTTCCTTCAATTCTGGTTTCAGGGATCATAAGGTATGTAAGAAAAAGTGCTGTTCCCGATACTATTGCGACAACGAGGAATGCGGGCCGGAATCCTGCGTATTGACTTATGTATCCACCCATCACTGGGCCAATTGCGGTGCCTAACCAGTCGTAACTGTAAAAAGTGCCAATATATTTCGCTCTCTTCTCCCTCGGAGCAATATCTCCCAATAGTGCAAGCGATGGGCCCGTGTAGAGGCTTATAGCAATTCCCTGAATGAATCTCGCGATCGCGAGGGTCATGATGTCTGAAGCTAAATAAGTGATAATGGCGGATAGAGTAAACACGAAAAGTGCGAGAGTCAAAATTATTCTGCGGCCATACTTATCTCCCCAAACTCCAGCAGGTATCTCGAATAATAGGCGAGACACGCCAAAAATACCAACTGCAAACCCGACCAGAGTAAAGGAGACGTTGAAAGTGGTAGCATAGAGCGGGACTAGTGGATTCACTAGTCCAACTGCCAATTGGACCATGAAATCTGAAAGGCAAGCAGCAAGGAGAATACGTTCAGGTTTCGATTGTAGCCACCGAATTATGTTAATCCGATCTTAGCTTACAAACGGCACTCAAATATAGAATTAAACAGCCAGTCATTTTAAGCCTCATCGAACACTCTCCTTCGAGGGAACATAATGGAATATGCTGTTGAGACCCAGGGCCTCACTAAACGTTTCAATGATTTACTTGCAGTTGACGGTTTGAATCTCCAAATTAAACAAGGCGAGATTTATGGTCTCCTCGGTCCGAACGGAGCTGGAAAGACGACCACGTTATCAATGCTAGCGACACTTCTAAAGCCCACATCTGGAACCGCTCAAGTAAGTGGCTACGACATTATCACACAGCCTGGAAAGGTCAGACGATCGATTGGAATCGTATTCCAGGACCCCAGCAGCGACGACATCCTTACTGGTCGCGAAAATCTCTATCTTCACGCGCTTATGTTCGGTGTCCCGAAGCAAGAGCGTAAGAAACGAATCGACTACGTGTTGAATCTTGTTGATCTTAGCGATAGAAAGAACGATATAGTCAAGAAATATTCTGGTGGAATGCGTCGAAGACTTGAGTTGGCTCGTGGCCTCCTGCACAATCCTCGCATTCTTTTCCTTGACGAGCCCACGTTGGGACTTGATCCGCAGACAAGAGAACACATTTGGCACTATATTGAAAACTTGGTCGAGACGGAGAAAGTGACGGTAATCATAACCACGCATTATATGGAAGAAGCGGACCGACTTTGCGACCGGATTGCCATCATCGATAACGGCCACGTAATCGCCTTAGATTCTCCATCATCGTTGAAGTCGAAGATGGGTGGGGAAGTAGTAAAATTGCAAACACGGTCTCCGAAGCTCGATCAAATTGAGAAATTAGATTATGTCCTGTCAGTCAAGAAGGGAGAGAGTTCAACCCTTCTGACGGTTAAGGATGCCAGCATACATTTACAGGAAATTCTTAGCATGGTTGGGCAGGTTGAGTCTGTTGAAATTCGAACTCCCACTCTTAACGACGTCTTCCTTCAATATACTGGTCACGAGATTCGCGAGGAAGCAGGCGAGGGTGGAGTAATGCAGCGCATTGTCCAACTTAGGAGAGGTCATTGATGGGGGAATTGGAAGGATTCTACGCTCTCTGGTATAGAGAGATTAAGGTTTTTACACGTGAGAAATCGCGCGTGGTCTCTTCGCTCGTTACACCACTCCTTTGGATGGTAGTTTTTGGTGGAGGGTTAGGATCGGCTGTGTCAGTGAGCGGGATGAATTATCAAGTATTCATCTTTCCAGGCATCCTGACGATGACTATTCTGTTCTCGTCAGTTTTCTTTGGGCTGTATATTGTCTGGGATAAGAAAATAGATTTCTTCAAAGAAGTATTGGTTGCTCCATTATCGCGTACAACCATCTTCGCGGGAAAGATGATGGGTGGAAGTATAGATGCCCTCTTACAAGGTTCAGCAATGTTGCTCTTCGGAATCATCTTGGGAGTCAAATACTCGGTCATGAACGTCATACTGGCGTTCGTATTCATGTTCGTCTTGGCTGCAGCACTAGTCAGTCTTGGATTGATACTTGGTTCGAATATGGAGAGTGTGGAAGGATTCCAATTGGTCATTAGTTTTCTCGTGTTTCCCATGTTCTTCTTCAGTGGGGCTTTGTTCCCGATAGGTAATCTGCCACATTACCTGCTTGTCTTCACACTAATTGATCCTGTAACGTACGCCGTCGATGGACTTCGTGGGGTGCTCCTG
>Ga0074044_10002717_pt1 | contig 15404 bp, 12 predicted proteins | sample BogForMeECP23OM1_FD_94443 | JGI IMG/M metagenome (GOLD analysis project Ga0074044, IMG submission 94443) | Bog forest soil microbial communities from Calvert Island, British Columbia, Canada - Bog Forest MetaG ECP23OM1 | ecosystem: Environmental > Terrestrial > Soil > Wetlands ... | reverse complement strand
CCCGTCCAAGATCGGTGGCCCATCCAAGATCGGTGGCCCATCCAAGATCGGTGGCCCGTCCAAGATCGGTGGCCCGTCCAAGATTGGTGGCCCGTCCAAGATCGGTGGCCCGTCCAAGATTGGTGGCCCGTCCAAGATTGGTGGCCCGTCCAAGATTGGTGGCCCGTCCAAGATCGGTGGCCCGTCCAAGATTGGTGGCCCGTCCAGGATCGGTGCCATGTAGCTGAAAACTACCGGATGATCGCAGAGGCTACGGTTTTCCGTAGCCTCTTGCATTTGCGGCAATTACCAGAGCTTGCGCCCGAGGAAGTCGTTTACGCCCTGCCACCCGAAGCCGGCCAAGCTGCGCCGGCGGACGAAAATCTTGGCATTGCCTGTGAACCCATCCCTGAGCCGCCCGCCAGGGTTCGGAACCGGAATCCAGGCGACATAGTAGCGGGAGGATCCGAGGCCCTTGTATTCCTGTGCGTTGAAGAGCCCCTTCTCCGCCTCGGAAGAGGCCGGAGCCAGTAAGGTAACATTTCCCAAAATTGACCCGGCCCGGGCATCCACGTGCAGAGCTGCAGGTGCTCCAAGCCGCACCTTGCCGACGTCCGGCGCTGAAATGAAGACCAGGGCTTGGAACATGGAAGTATCCGCAATCTCCATTACTTCACTTCCGGACGGCAAGTAAGTGCCCAGCAAATCCTCCACCCTGGGACTGATCACTGTACCTGCGACCGGGCTCAAGACGGTGAGCTGGGTCATTTTTTCTTGCAAGGCCCGGTCGTGTGCAGTCAATTCTTCGCGGTGACGTTCGGCAGTCGCAAAATCTTTATACCGCATTTGTGCTTGGAAGGCGCGGGCCGAAGCGAGCCGGAGGTCCGCAGCCACTATCGCCGCTTCGGACTCCATGCCCAGGTTGCGCAGCCGGAGCAGCGGTGTGCCAGCCGATACCTCTTGGCCTTCTTCGACATTCGTCTGCATCACCGTCCCTGGAACTTCAACCCTCACCACCGCACGCCGCACGGGTTCGAGCACCAGTCGCCCCTCCACGGTCTCTCGCCACACCGGCGCAAACAAAACCAGAAGGCTCAAGCCGGCAAAAACCACGCTGTGCCCGGGCGTGAACCACGCTTTCACCCGGTCTTTCTTGTCCAGATAGAGGAGTCTCATAAATCTCCATAGCGTCAGGATGCGCGATTTGAAGATAAGCAGGGCGAGCAGTGCTGCAGGGACAAACGCCCAGTCCGGGCTATAGCGGTGGAGTACATTGTAAAGAAAAGTGACCACAAAGAAGAGCAGCCCGTAGCTGTAGAAGCTGGAAGCCATCGTGTACGGTACATAAAGCAGCCTCCGTCGCCAGGTTACGTAGGGCACATCGACGGGCAAACGCCAAATGTTCTTTTTTACCCAGTTGTTAACATAGAGAGTGGCGTTTTCCTTCAGGTCGGGGATGTCGAGCAGTTCCGTGAATATGAAGTAGCCGTCGAGTTTGATCAGCGGGTTCAGGTTGATCAGGACAGGAAGGATGCCGGACGCCAGCATCACGACGTAAATGAAGTTGTGCAGCGTGCCACCAACGTCGGTTCCCCACCACATGAAGCTCGCGATGGAATAAATAATCAGGCTGGACCAGATTCCCGCGGCGGAGGTGGCGATGCGCTGCCATTTGTTCCCGTAGACCCACGCTTCGGTGGTGTCGCAGTAGAAGCAAGGGGAAAGATAGATCAGCAGAAACCCCACGCTGTGCACTTCGCCCCCAGTGTGCTTGCAGGCCAAACCATGACAGAATTCGTGAATACAGCCGATCCCGCACACCAGGACCCAAAACTCGATGATGTCCGCCAGGCTCTTGTGGGTGAAGTTGTAGAACTCCAGGTTGTCCTGCCCGATTTCGGTCCAATGGCTTACCAATACATACGCCGCGAACGCGAACATGGCGAGACTCAACAGCACGAACTGGTAGGTAAAAATAAACCTTACCCGGTCGTGGAGTTTGGTGAGCGTAGCATCTGGATCCCAGGCAGGGAACGTGATCTCAGCCAGGTTGCTCCACTTTGATTTCTTTTGGACGAGGACGCGTCTCTTTTCCGTCACCTCTTCGCGAAAACGGGCATTTTTTTCCTGCAGGGTTTTGGACCAAAATGCGGCTTCATCATTTACGGTGGCAAACTCCTCCACCCACTCGCTCGTGGCCGCGATGCCGGTGCGCGCAGTGAACAGCGCGGCTATTTCTTCATAGCTCCGTTCCCCGTCAAAAAGCTGAAGCAGTTCCCAATATTCGGGAGGCAGAGTGTGGAACTCGTGATTATCCGGGATCAGCACACGAACTACAGGCACGCCATCCAATACGTGATGACGGCCGACTAGGCGCGGGTCCATCTTGGGCACGCGTTTTTGTCGCAGCAGCCGTTCCGGCATCTCCGGCAACGCGACATTGAGCGCTTCGGCTATATTCATGCTGGATCACCTGCACCTGGACGCAAAATCCGGATGCTTTGAGCCGCGTACAGAACCTTACCAAGTTTCATCGCGGCAGTTCGACACGGATGGTGGCAAGCATCCCTGGCCGTAAGTCAGGGGCAGATCCCTCAATCTGAGCCATCACTTCAATGGTGCCGCTCGATGGATCCACGACCGGGCTCACATCGATTATTTTGGCGGTGTGCTTGTCGGCGGAGGCGGCGTCGGCCGAGGCTACGGAAACCTCTTGTCCCTTCTTGACCGCCCAGAGTAACCGCTCCGGCAAGGTGAATTTCACCTGCAATGGCGCGATCGCTGTGACCCAGAAGAGCCGCTCGCCGGCAGAAACCTTCTGCCCGGCGCGGACGTAACGGCGAGCCACGATTCCGTCGAAGGGAGCGATGATGCTGGTTTTTTCCCGCTCCAGTTCGAGTGATTTCAGCATCGCCTTCGCGTTATTCAGGCTCTCGGCTTCCCGCTGGACTTCGTATTCGTCGGACTCTTCCTTAAATTGCACATGTTCCAGCTCTTCCTTCGGGATCACCTGCGCCTCATACAATTTTTCAGCCCGCGATCGGTCGGCCCGCAGGACATTGGTCTCGGCTTCCCAGTTCTTCAAATTTGCCTCAATCGACCGGACCTTGGCGGCGGCGGCCTCAACGTCGGCGGAAATCTGGCGGTCATCCAGTTTTGCCAGAACCTGCCCCTTATGCGCCAGGGTGCCCGGCTGGGCAAGGATCGACACCACCAAACCCTCCCGCAATGCCGCCACGTCCACCTGGTTTTCCACCACCACCGGACCCGAGGCGACGAAAACGCTCTCCTTTGCGACGCTCGATGGCGGCGCTGCTTCCGCACGCACCGGAGCGGCAGCAACCACGGCGGTCTGTCTTGAGCCGCTGCAGCCGCTGAAACCGAGTACCAGAATTGCCACCCCTATCACGATGCAACGTTTCATGGCTTCCCTCGCTTCACCAGCCAAACCACGACCAGATCTTCCCCCAGAACCACATGCCCGGCCGCCGGAAGAAGACCTCGCCGGCGGGTTTCCATGCGGCGAAGATCTTGCTGCGGCCTTGCATTCCCGAGCGGATCAGGCCGTCGTCGTTGTGTATGCTGACCCGCGCAAAGAAGACGTTTTCCTCGCCCTGCAACTGGCTCTTCGGACTCACAACTGTGACCTCGCCGCGAAACGTGCGCGTCGGAAATCCCTCGAGCTTAACCGACGCCTTCCTGCCCGGTCGGAGCTGAGCGACATCCTCCTGATCGACGGCAACATCCACAATTGCCCGCGAGGTATCGACGACTTCTGCAAAAGCATCGCCCGGCTTCAGATCCCTTCCCACCCAATCCTCGATATGGGGCGTGGCCACGACGCCATCGATGGGCGACCGCAATAGGGTCTTTTGTAAACGCTCCTGGGCACGGACAACTTCAGTGTTCCAGTAGTCTGCTTGCACGGTCTCGATTCCGGCCTCGGTACCGTCGTTGGCCGCGAGTGCCCGGTTCATTTGTGAAACCGCAGTTTCGTATTTGGCCTGCGCCGCAGCCAGTTCGGAGCGATACTGCCAATCGGCGAGAGTAGCCAGCACAGTCCCCTGTTTGACGGCATCGCCTTCCCGCACCCTCACTGTCTGCACCACGCCCGCGACTTCAGGTTGCACGCGCGCACTATGGGCCGGAGCCACCACCGCAGGCCCATCGATACGCATCGGCAACGGGAACGCCGCAAGAAAAAGCAGCCCGATGACCACACCGGCAACCAATGCCCAGCGTCGCCGTTTCTCCAAAGCCATAAACTTCCGCTTTTTCGCCAGGAGCGGTTGCAGCACATCGATAAACGGCACTTCGCGGTAGAGCGAAGCGTTGCGCAGCGCCACCGTCGCCTGTCCCGCCAGCACCTTGATCATTTCCAGGTGTGCCGTGCTCAGGAAATCGGGATCGCTGCTCTCGAAGGAGAGGACGCCGACCCGGCCGTCGTCATCCGCCAAAGGCAACGCATGGAATGCCCGCATGCCGCTCTTGGCGAAATACGCCTCGAACTTCGCACGCGTCTCCTCGCGTTCCTCCGAGACTTCATCGCCGTGCTGGGTCACTAGGATGGGCGCGTTCGACAGCGAAGTCCACTCCAGCAACTCCTGCAGACGCGCCGTGTCCGGGTCCTCGGGATTGATCTTGGCCACGCCCGACACTGCCTTCAGTCGCAGCCGGCCGCGCTGATCCAGCGCGATGGCGGCTCGCTCATAAGCGATGACCGTAGCCGGCCCATTCACAATGGCATCCAAAACCCGATCCAGGTCGAGGGTGGAAGTGATCTCGCCGCTGACTCTTACCAAAGCCTCCAGAATCTCGACCTTCCGTTCCGCCTGCAACAGACTGGCGTTGTGCAACGCGTTGCTAGCGGTTTCGCAAATGTTAGTCAGCAAAAACTGGTCGTCGTCGTCGAAAGGGAGTCCGTCAAGACGGTTAACCGCCTCCACCACCCCCACCAGATTCTCGTGCTCCAGCAGTGGCACTGCCACGATCGAGAACACCCTACCTTCCTCGATCCCGGCGTTGCGCTTTTGTAGGCGTTCGTCATCGGCATTGTCCACCAGCACTGCTTCGCCGCTATCGGACATGTCGCCCGCAATGCCCCCTCCCAACCCCTGCACCATCCCCAACTGCACCGTCGGGTCGAATCCCTCGCAGCTAACCAACTCCAGGGCGTCGTTGTTCACCATCCATAGATTGACCCCCTGGACGTTCATCACCTCCTGAAACTTCTTCGCAATCGTGCCCAGCAGCTCATCCATCTCCAGGGTCGAGTTGAAAACCTTTTCCAGGTCATACATTTGGGTGACGCGGCTGATGGATTGCAGGCTGGTATTGCGCTCGCTCTCGTACGAAAGCGCCGTGGCGATGGCTTGGGTGGCGAGTTCTGGAATCTCGCCCAGCATCTCCAACAGCCCTTCTGGCAACGGCTGATCGCAGCTCACCAGTTCGATCGCGCCAAATAGAATTTCGTCAAGCACCAGGGGAACATACGCCAGACTGGTCACCGTGCGCCGGATGTCAAGATGACCGTACTCTTCGCGCTGCAGGTCGCTGCCTTCGAACTGCATGAACGTCTTGTTGGCGGCGACCGTGCCCAGCGTGCCCGAATCAAACTCCGTTACGTCACCCACCGTGATCTCCCCCGCTATTGCTTTGGGGGTCCAGGCGGGGTTCTGCTGGTCCTCGATGACATAAACCACGACCGCGATGCCCGGCAATAGCTGCGCGATCTGATCGGCGATGACTCGCGCGCGCGGGCCGACCTCCTGTTGTGTTAACAGGGCCGAGGCAAATGGGGCCACGGGAGCATCAATCCCCGGTCTTCGAGTCGTCATAAGCGGTCTTCCTGATTGCTGCAAACTTCGGGCTAACAACTGCCCGGGCTATATGGGCGTAGCCCGGCTAAATCGCGGAAGCATTCTTTCTAGCGTGGCATCTTAAGCTGCTTGGGTTGGTAGGTCAACAGTCAGCTTAAATAACTGAAACCCCCAAGGAATATCTCCCGCGACGAGCTGTGGAATAATCGTCCTGGCGATCTACCGGGGAGGGGGCGCCTATCCGAACTGGTTATTGCCTTCGGAGTAAACAAACAGCTGCCGGAACATCATCAGTACGAGCCGAGGTTTTTTGGTCGGCGCCTTGCCCGCTGTGGCGGAGCGTCCTCGTCCGTCGCCGCCAACGCCATCACATGAGAAACGCCTTGCGGGACGGTTTGTGCATCGAAACAAAAATGCAAGGGCGTAGTGCGAGTTCAGTGTTTTACCGCGCTCTCACCTGTGGAGCCGCGCTGCTCCTATGTGCGGCAAGCGCGCACGCGGAAGGCACGCCCATCCCGCACGGCACGCTGGAGCTCATCGCCCGCAACCAATGGATCACAGCGGGACATACGCTCGATCTCGGGTTGCGTTTCCAACTCGAGAAGGGCTGGCACATCTACTGGGTCAATCCGGGCGACTCGGGCGAGCCACCCCGCGTGGAGTGGCAGTTGCCTGAGGGTCTTACCGCTGGGTCAATAGAGTGGCCTGCGCCGCGGCGGCTGGAGACGGGTAGCATCGTGGACTATGGCTACGAGGACCGAGTGCTGCTGATCGTGCCGTTGCATGCTGCGGCCAGCCTGGCGGCGCAGCAGCCAGTTCGGCTCGGCGCCGAGGTAAAGCTACTGGTTTGCAGCCACGAAATGTGCATCCCGGGCAAGGCAGAACTTTCGCTCACGCTCCCCATCAAATCGCAGCCGCCTGCGACCGATGCCCAGAACCGGGATGCTCGGAACCATGATGCTCGCAATGACGAGCTGTTCACTGCCACGCGCCGGTCCTTGCCGCATCCAGCGCCGGGAAACTGGAGATTCAGCCTGGCCGACGCGAACGACTCTTTCGTGCTTAGCGCGAACCTCGGTCATCGAATCACGCAGGCGGTTTTCTTCCCACTGGCTGAGTCGCAGATTGAAAACGCGGCGCCGCAGAAGCTGCTGCCTGTAGCCACCGGCTTCCGGCTGACACTGCGGAAGTCTGATCGGCTTCTCAAACCGATCGCGCGCCTCAAGGGCGTGCTTGTGCTCTCCGCCGAGGGGTCCTACTTAATTGATGTGCCTCTCAGCAAGCCTGGCGCAGCCAGAAGCAAAGCAGCGACGGTATTGGAATCCACCCAGTAAGATCCTTAATAAGGAGGGACAGATATGAAGCGCTCAACTCTATACCCCATGTTTCTATACCCCATGCTCGTTGTGCTGGTGCTATGCGCAGCTCCGCCGCTGATCTCGGCTGCGAAAATCGGCGCGACGGCTCCGGATTTCACAGGTACAGCGAGCACTGGCAAGACCTTTCACCTATCGGACTATCGCGGAAAGTATGTGGTCCTCGAATGGCACAACAACGGTTGCCCCTTCGTACGCAAGCAGTACAACAGCGGCAACATGCAGCGGCTGCAAAAACAGTGGACAAGCCAGGGCGTCGTTTGGTTCACGATTCTGTCGTCCGCGCCGGGCAAGCAAGGCTATGTGACCGCGAACGAAGAGAACGACTACCTGGCGAAGACACAGGCTGCGCCCACCGCCGCGCTGCTCGACCCGACCGGTGAGATTGGACATCTATACGACGCCAAGACATCTCCGCAGATGATCGTCATCAATCCCCAGGGCGTAGTGATCTACGATGGAGCGATCGACGACAAACCGACAACCGACCTGAACGACGTCCCGGGTGCGACCAATTACGTCAGTCTCGCGCTGCAGCAGGCTATGGCCGGGAAACAGGTGGAAACGTCGGTGACGCGTCCCTACGGCTGTTCGGTGAAGTATGCGGATGCAACACACTAGCGAGAGTAGAGAGAAACATAAGAGTAGACAGTTCACCGCCCGATTTCGACGGCCCGATTCCACGGAGCACCGGCAGTAAGCGCGAAGAGTTCCCACGCGACGATTGGTGTACACTACCTTGGCCCTGGCGTACCAAGAATTGCAGATCCTGGGCTAAATTACGGAGGATGAAAAACATGAACATGAAAGTGTGGGGAGTTTTTGCAGGGCTGTGCGCGCTCGCGATGACGGTCTCGCCGGCAAGCGCGCAGATGTCAGAGGGTAAAGAAAAGCCGCCGATGTACTCGTACGTCTCGTTTTGGAATATTCCCCGCGCGCAGTGGGCAGAGATGGCAAAGGCAGACGCGGCTGACCAGAAAATCCTGGATAAGGCCATCGCCAGCGGGACCATCGTGGTATATGGCAACGACGTGAATTTGGTCCACCAGCCCGACGGCTCAACCCATGACGACTGGTGGTCGGCGATGTCCATGGCCGGGCTGCTCAGCGTGCTGGACCAGTTCTACAAGTCCGGTAGTACCAGCTCTCCCGTCCTGGCCAGTGCCACGAAACACTCGGATAGCATTTTCGTCAGCCGACATTACAACTGGCATTCCGGATCGTGGAAGGATCTGTACACCCACGGGGCGTCCTATAAATTGAAGCCGAACGCGCCGGACGAAGCGGTGGAGACGCTCAGCAAGAGCATGATCGTGCCACTGATGGAGAAACTGCTCGCCGACGGCACGATTCACGAATACGAAGTCGACACCGAAGCAATCCACACCGAAGCGCCCGGCACGTTCTGGATTTTTTACCTCGCTGCGAACGCGGAAGGTCTGGACAAGGTCAACGCGGCGCTGCGCGAAGCCTTCAAGTCGAACCCGCTCCACGGCCCGGCATTTGATTCCATGGTGGACTTCACCGAGCACCGCGATTATCTGGCTCGCTCGAGCGCTACCTACAAATAGTTCCCCGCAATTGCCTTCCCGGTCCGCGAGCGACTCGAGCTTTGTGGCTCCGCTCGCGGGCTGACAACTTAATATAGCCTTATCATAGCGCCGGTTATTTCTGCAAGATCGGCCATCTTGTCACCGATATTATTGCCCCATTTAGGACTTGGGCCCCGTTTGAGATAGCCAGGCACCCGTCGCAATTGTTCCGTGCCCGGGTGCAGACGATGGCGCGCGGTGGAGTTTTTCTTCGTACATGTTCCGGTCGGCGAGATCGAGCATCTCGTCCAGCGTCTTGCCATCGGTCCATTCCGCCATGCCGATACTGAGGCTCACCGTAAAGTCCTCAAGATTGCTCGTTTGATTCCAGTCATTCAGGAAAGCCTGAATCCGGTTCACTACGATGGCAGCGCCGGCTGCGTCGGTATTCGACAGTGCGATCAGGAATTCGTCGCCTCCGTAACGAATGGCAACGTCCGTGCCTCGGATCGATCCTTTGAGCAAGGTGGCGATCTCGGTAAGGACAAAATCACCGGTCAGGTGGCCGAATCGCGTATTGACCTGTTTGAAGCGGTCCACGTCAATCAGCAGGAAGGTGAGCGGTTTGCCTAGACGCTTTGCCTGGCCGATGAAACGGCTAGCCAGTTCCTCGAGCGAACGCCGATTGTAGATTTCCGTCAGCGGATCGGTAAAAGACTGGAGGCGAATGAGCTCATTCTGCATCGCAGTCGAGATCATCCTCTGTCGCAATTTCCGGAACTCGATGCGGCGGGAAACGATGTAGGTGTTGGCAAGGGTCAACAGCACGAGCAGACCGCAGGCCAGTTCTTTTGATACGGTGATCTCGAAATGCAGGCTGCCGGACTTCAGGAAGGCGGCGGGCAACAGAACGGCGAGCAATCCCGCTCCCGCCAGGATCCCGGTGGCAGTCACAATCAGCCACAGCTCCCCGTCGCGCTTCTCCAACTTTCTGAGTTGCCAATTGACATTGGCCAAGACGTTGTCGGAATCGTGGCCTGCGCGTGCGGGTTTTGTTGAGTTATCCACGGGTTGATTTCGCAGGCGCAGATATGAACTGGCCCCGCAAGTTCGTTTCAAACCGACGCTTTTGCCGGAACGGGACCACAAATTCTCCCGCATGACCGGCGCCGGCCCCCACCGCCGACAATTCTTCCAGTCGTTCTCTCAGCATACGAAGCCGGTGTTGCACTTCACATTGTTCGCCGTTCGGCATAGCCAAGTCGGTCCGAAGAGGCCACGATCCCATTTGCACGAGTCTACCCGGCAATTTCGGCGCTGGGAATGTTACGAGGGTAATGAGCAGCCCACCGTCTGGCATACGATTCAGAACTCCTGTCATGTTTCCCGCAACCCGTAGGCAAGGTGGCGGTGCTGCTTTTGCTGCGTGGCTGAACCTGTGGGGCGCACTAAAAACATCAGAATTCCGCTCAACTAGGATTACCGGGCTTGCTTTTGGGCTATCGTCCCCAGCACAATCAGGTGATCTGATCCGGAATGGTTCTTTGAACGACGGGGAGGCACCCACGGGGATGGGCCGACGCCGCGAGCCGCGCAAAGAGATGCAGACGCCAGTGCGCATCTTCGGCACCAACAGCAGTGGCCAAGTCTTCTCCGAGAAAGCGGTTACGGTCAACATTAGCCAGCTGGGGGCCGAGTTGAGCGGTGTCCAAGCCAAGCTCAACCTCGACGAGATCATCGGCTTGTCCTATGGCAAGAACCGAGTGTACTTTCGCGTCAAGTGGGTAGGCGAACCCGGCACACCGAAAGCAGGTCATGTGGGCTTGGTCAACATTTCTCCGGAAAAGCCGCTCTGGGATTTTCCACTACCCGCTCCTACACCTGACAATCACCAGCCACGAGTCGTTGAGCAGCGGAAGCACTCCCGGTTCAAGTGCCATAATTCGGTGGAGCTCCATACACAAGGCGGAGCCTCCTTTTGGGCAACGATTGCAGATCTCAGCGTCGGCGGATGTTACGTTGAAATGGCGATCCCATTGCCGCCGGGAACGAAGCTGAAAGTGGGTATCTGGATCGGGGAAACGAAGTGCCGTGCGGATGGCGAGGTCGTATACAGCACAGCGGGGCTCGGAACTGGCGTGATGTTCAACCGGATTTCTGAACCGGATCTAGAGTGCATCCGGCAATTCCTCGGAACCTTCGCGCCCTTCGCAAAGAAGCCGACTTATTGAGCAATGACCTCTGGGAAAATAGGGCTGGGCTGATAAGTTGAGGGAGCCGACATTGTCATGAAATCAACAACCCTTTCGAGACGCTGCCAACTCCACGGCTTTCGTTGACTTGCCGGGTTCACCGACGTAAGATTTGCCCCTGATGATCGGCCAAACCATCTCGCACTACCGCGTCACGGGACAGCTTGGCAGCGGCGGTATGGGCGTCGTCTATGAGGCGCTGGATCTCACGCTCGGACGCCGGGTTGCCCTCAAATTCCTCCCGCCGGAACTCGCTCGTGATCAGGCCGCGCTCGATCGTTTTCTCTTGGAAGCGCGCGCCGCTTCTGCCCTGAATCACCCCAACATTTGCACCATATACGCGGTGGAGAATGACGGCGGCCATTCCTTTATCTCCATGGAACTGCTGGAGGGACAAAGCCTCGACCGCAAACTGGATGCTGGTCCCGTGCCTCTCGATCGCCTGCTCGAGATCAGCGCTCAGCTAGCCGACGCCCTCGATGCGGCCCATGCCAAAGGCATCGTGCACCGCGATATCAAGCCGGCAAACATTTTCATCACGCAGCGTGGTCCGGTCAAGATTCTGGACTTTGGCCTCGCCAAGTTGACGCGAGCGTTGGAAATGGGGATGGAGACAGCGGCCAGTTCCGGTCGCATGCATTTGACCAGCCCCGGTTCGACGGTTGGCACAATCGCCTACATGTCTCCCGAACAAGCACGCGGCGAGGAACTCGATGCCCGCAGCGATTTGTTCTCCCTCGGGACAGTGATTTACCAGGCGTCCACCGGCCAGCTCCCGTTCGCCGGCAATACCTCGGCGGTGATCTTCAACGCGATTCTGGAACATAATCCCGTTCCCCCCACGCAGATCAATCCAGCCCTTCCGCCAAAACTGCAGGAGATCATCGAAAAGCTGCTTGATAAGGATCGCGACCTGCGCTACCAATCCGCCGCCGATCTGCGCGGCGACTTGAAACGTCTCAAGCGCGATACCGAGTCCGGTCAGACGCCTCGCCAAATCGTTGGGCCTTCGAGTTCCAGGATCACGCCAGCACCCTCGACCCCACATGCCTCTAGCAGTTCAGCCGTGGTCGCCGCAGCCCGCCAGCACAAACTAGGAGTCAGCATTACCAGCTTGGTTGCGATTCTGCTGGTGGCGGCGGCCGCCTATGGCATTTATGCCTTTCTTTCTCGTACTCGCCCGGTTCCATTTCAAAGCGCTTCCGTTAACAAGATTACCCAGACCGGCCAGGCCAGACTGGTCGCCATCTCTCCCGATGGCAAATACATCTTGAGTGTGGTGGATGACAAAGGGCAGCAGAGCTTGTGGCTGCGAAATGTTCCCACCAACGGCAACACCCAAGTCATGCCTCCCGCGCCGTTGGACTACGTCGGCGTGCGATTTTCTCCCGATGGAAACTATCTTTACTTTGTCCGCGGGGAGATCGGCCAGCCCCTGAAGTATCTTTATCGTGCGCCCGTCTTAGGTGGCACTCCACAGAAGCTCGTCACCGATGTTGACTCCAACATCACTTTCTCTCCGGACGGCCGGAGCCTCGAGCCTATGTTGTGCAGAACAACCCGCAGCTCGGCAAGTTCCGGCTGGTGATCTACTCCGTTGAAACCGGCGAGGGAAAGACGCTGGTCGCCGGCGACATGAGTCAACTCCTGAATTCCCCAGCCTGGTCGCCCGACGGCAAGACCATCGTTTGCGTGACCGTTCAACGAGGAGATGCCCTTAGCGGTCTGGTGGCGATCGACCCGCTCTCCGGCAAACAATGGCCTTTCTCCGAGTCCAAATGGGGATTTCTCAGCCAACCCGTGTGGCTGCCCGATGGCAGCGGTTTGCTTGCTCTTTCGCATGACAGAGAATCAAACTTTAGCCGCGGTCGAGTCGACGTTCCCACAGCGTTCCAGATCGCATTTTTCCGTCATTGTTCTCTTCAACGTTCTTTCATCCATTTCTTCCGCTTTTGTCATTGCCATTTGGTTTCTCCGTCAGTCAAATTTCCGCTTCGACATTAACGAAAGCGGCAGTCCATAAAATTCAGATTGCGAGTCTATGTCCTTCGGCTTGTCCTTTCTGTTGATCGGGCAGGTCATCGTTATGAGTAGACGGTTCCAATTTCGCCAGCAAATCCACTGCGAGCGCACGAATTTGGGGTTTCTGCTTGGCGTCGTCGCCAATCAGCTTACAAAGCCGGATCGCTAGTTTCCCCACTTCTGTCCCGAAAGCTTCGATGGGCCGTTCGATATACTCTTCGATGCGATCTGGCGTCGGAGCGTGTTCTTCGAAATCCTTGATCGCCGCGTCCACGTTGCCACCGTTCCTGATGGCTTTCACAAGGTCGTGACCAGCGGATGCGGTGCCAAGCAATTTCGCTTCAAGCTGAGTCAGGTGGGGTGTCTTCCCGCACCTGTTCCAGCTTTTGCTTTTCTTCGACCGGAACATCTCAGCAGAAAGCTTCTTGCGGTAAATCCAAGAACGGACAGTGTTGTAGTTGAGATTTATGCTTTTGAAGTAGGCATCAACCGTTGGCTTCCCGTTGGGGCGGTCTTTCTCCGCCACTCCTTGCATCTTGTAACGCCGGATGATTTCTTCGCAGTAAGGCAACAACACGTCAATTGCGTACTTCTCCGCACCAACACATTTCTGGAAGAAGGTATTTCGTGCATCCAGCATCTCCAGATGCAACTGGTTCGGCGTGAGACTGGCGTACTGGTTAGGAGTTCGCTGGGACTTCTGTTGCGACGCAACAGAAGTGTTTCGGCTGGCAGTGATCGTCATGATTTGCTCCCTTGTTTGAACTCCCACCACAGAATCCAAATGAGAGGGATCAGAATCTCTAACGAAAGGGGTTTAGAAAATCCTTCGTTTTCGCCACATGACCAACTCTGTCTTCCTACGGTTGTCAGAAGTCATCATTCGTACTCGTCGGATGTTGAATCTGTAGCAGGCTGCCAGATGGCGAACCATCCGTGAATTGTCTTCTGTTAGCAACCATGGGCCGCGCCATTGCGCCAGCGGGGCGAACAACTTCTTGTGTTCAAGAATGTGGTGCAGGTACATCAAATGTCCCTTGCTGCTTTTGTCTGCGGTGTAGGGGGGATCGGCGAAGCATCCGACAGTCCGGTCGGCGGCATATTTACGCATTTCTTCGAGCGCATCGCCGTTGACGACTTCGATGCGGTCCCGCATGGCATACACGCGACGGATACCCACACAGTCGTCGGATCAAGACCAGCACGCTTTGCGACTGCCTTCAGGCGGTCCCACAAGTGATAGTCCGGCTTCCCCATGGAAGTCCCAAAGAGAAGCCTCGATGCACGCTTCGTAGCCTTTCGGCGCAACAGTCGATCCATGAGTTCTTTCGATACTCCAACGTTTCGGCTGTTCCCAGTTTTGGTCTGGTACTTGAAGTGCGGCTTGGATTCAACTCGAATTTCACAATTGAAGACTCCCGGCTGGAGTTCATGGACAATGAGATCGGTGTCTTCCAAGTGCATCCACTCTCGCTTCCGAAGACCAGATTCATGGAGCGTGGAGAAGATCAGGTGCTCGTCCTCGTCCATGACCGCGAACATTGCATCAATTTCCTGTTTGGGGAAGATTTCAGGGACTCTGTTGCTCTTAAGTTCGCGCTTGTAGTCTTTCTTGGTGATGACGCCCTTCCCGGCTTCAAGATTAAAGACCGCCCGGTAAAACGAGTTCACTTTCATGACCTTGTGGGCGGCGGTGAATGGAGTGTTTTCCGGGCCGTCCTCGTCTTCGTTCCCATCCACGAGGTAATCGAAAAACTGCCTCAGCAGCGGTTTGGTAATCTCGTCCACGTACCGAATGCCCCGCCCTTTCCTCTGTTGTGTCGCCCATCCTTGGAATTCCGTCAGCGCTAGGCGATGTGCGGAGACCGTCTTCTTGCAGCCACTCTTGGCTTCGAGGTACGAAGGCATTTCGTCAGCCAGCTTCTTGCGAGCAGCATCCGCGACGGTCGGGTCAGCGATGTTGCGGTGCCGATTGTTCAGAAACCAACTCTTGTCATCCGCCTGTTTTATGGCATGGGAAAGCTGGGGCATTTTCTGTTCGTCGTTCGGGTTGGTAACGTGCTGCCACTTCTTACTGCGCTTCTCGTACCATGAAAGCTGGAACTTGCCTTGGCGGTCGTCTTTCAAGAAGAGCCTCGCGTTTCGCTTGCGCCCTTCGGGGATTTCTACCCTTACCCGCGTCCACTTGTTATCGAGCTTCACCCGCTCATAGATGGTTACCTTGATCTCACCCACAGAAACCTCGATATTCAATACGGGATTTCCGGGCGAACCAGCAATTCTGCGGGGTCGAAATGCCGCAATGTAGTTCAAATGTAGTTCAACGGGCGAGAGGGATTTCAGGAAAGCGTTACGAATCAACGGGATGGAAAAGTGTTGGTAGCGCTACCGGGAATCGAACCCGGGTTTGAAGATTGAGAATCT